>Ga0209060_10000467_pt1 | contig 74842 bp, 80 predicted proteins | sample Coa_R1_8_FD_187155 | JGI IMG/M metagenome (GOLD analysis project Ga0209060, IMG submission 187155) | Surface soil microbial communities from Centralia Pennsylvania, which are recovering from an underground coalmine fire - Coalmine... | ecosystem: Environmental > Terrestrial > Soil >... | reverse complement strand
GCAGGGCTCCATGGATTTGTTCGAGGCGGCTGCCGAGGGGAGCCAAAGCCGATGAACTCCGACGTGAATGCTATTGCAAACCGCCTTAGTCTCCGAGCGCCCCAAAGGGATTCTCTTGAAATTCTGGCACGAGTCACAGAATCGCTGGCTCTGGATAGAGTGGTGTCCGGCTCACTGCAACTGGACATCGACAATGCGCTGAAGACGATCCAATCGGAATTCACGACTGTCACCGATTTTGAACGTGACTTTCCTTCACTTTGTTTTGCGCTGGCGACTGGTGTGGGTAAGACCCGGCTCATGGGTGCATTTATCACGTACCTATTCCGGCAAAGACTGAGCCGCCATTTCTTCCTGCTTGCGCCGAACCTCACGATCTACAACAAGCTGATCACCGATTTCACACCGAATACAGCGAAGTATGTCTTCGAGGGAATCGCCGAGTTTGCGACGAATCCACCTGAGCTAATCACCGGGGACAATTACGAGAGCGGGCGGGGCGTTCGAAGCGAATTAGCCATAGGAAAGTCTGGCAACTTGTTCGATACGAGTCCGATTCACGTCAACATCTTTAATATCTCTAAAATCAACAGCGAGGTTCGTGGAGACAAAGCACCCAGAATCAAGCGACTCAGTGAATACATTGGGCAGAGCTATTTCGACTACTTGGCAGGGCTCAACGATCTCGTCCTCCTGATGGACGAGTCCCATCGTTATAGGGCGAGTGCTGGTGTGAAAGCCATCAACGAACTTAAGCCCATCATCGGCTTGGAGCTAACCGCTACGCCTCAGGTCGAGTTGGGCGGCAAGCCTGTGCCATTCAAGAACGTAATTTACAGCTATCCTCTCTCGGCTGCGATGAACGACGGCTTCGTCAAAGAGCCCGCCGTAGCGACACGAGAGAATTTCGATGCTAATAACTACGACGAGGCTGGTCTTGAAAAGCTAAAGCTGGAGGATGGAGTTCGAGTCCACGAAAACAGCAAGGTCGAATTAGAGGTCTTCGCAAGAGACAACGGCAAGCCTATCGTGAAGCCGTTCATGCTCATCGTTGCCAAAGACACAGATCACGCCAATAAGTTGTTGAAGGACATCGAAGACGACTCGTTCTTCGGTGGTCGATATAAGGGCAAGGTCATCACCGTTCATTCCAATCTGAAAGGCGAAGAGAGGGACGAAACCGTCCAACAGCTTCTCTCGGTTGAGAGCCGAGATAATCCCACCGAAATCGTGATTCACGTCAATATGCTGAAAGAGGGCTGGGACGTGACCAACCTCTACACAATCGTGCCACTGCGGGCTGCGAACTCGAAGACTTTAGTTGAGCAGTCTATCGGGAGAGGACTAAGACTGCCCTATGGCAAGAGAGTCGGCGTCGTGGCGGTAGATCGTCTTACTATCGTTTCCCATGACCGATTCCAAGAGATCATTGATGAAGCGAACAAGCCAGATTCGATCATAAGAACCGGAGTCGTGATTGGGCGTGACATCCCCGACCGAGACATGAAGGTCGTTGAAGTCGCTCCGTTGATTGTCGCCAAGATGGCCGGAGACGCTTCCCACCCTGAACAGAAGCCACTGTTTAATACGGAGAAAGAGAAGGAAGTCGCAAGGGCGACTCTGGAAGTTATCAAGCAGTTTGAAAGGCTTCCTAGTTCGAGCGGACTAAAATCGACCGACACCCTCAAAAAGCTGGTGGAAAGAGTTCAATTGTCAGTTGCTCCCGTGCAGGGGGAGCTTGCCGGAGTGACGGAGCAGGTCAATGTTGCCGAAGTAGTGGCAAAAACAGTTGACCTGTACATCGAGAGCACTATCGACATCCCGAAAATCGTTGTTCTGCCAAAAGGTACGGTCACAGCAGGCTACCGGGACTTCGACCTTGATCTGAAAGGTGTTCACCTTCAGCCCGTTGCAAAAGACATCCTGATTGCCCACTTGAACGACCATGCGCAGTATCGTCTCATTAGTGGCGATGGAGTCATGCCAGAGGAGAGATTGGAAGATTACCTCGTTCGTGGACTGGTGGATTTTGATGACGTGAATTACGACGAGCACGCTGATCTTCTCTACAAGCTCGCAGGCGAGATGGTAAAGCATCTCCAGTCGTACATGCCCAATGAGGATGATGTCAGGAACGTGCTGCAATATCATCAAGCGGCACTTGTGAACATCATTCATTCGCAGATGCAGGAGCACTACGAAGAGAAAGCAGCAGACTACGAAGCACACGTCACAAAGGGCTTCACGACATTGCGGCCCGGCAGCTATTCGATTCCCGTTGGTGAGGAACCTCGGAACTTTCGAGTTCCAGTCGAAGAAAAACTGTTGATCCGGGGCATGCTGTTTGGCGGATTTAAGAAGTGCCTGTACCCGGCGCAGCGGTTCCAGTCTGATACCGAACGCCGCTGTGCCGTGCTGCTCGAAAACGATGCCGACGTGCTGAAGTGGTTCAAGCCGGGCAAGGAAGCGTTCCAGATTTTCTTGAAGGGCGATGCCCAATACGAACCCGATTTCGTAGTAGAGACCAAGACTGCGAAGTTAATCTGCGAAATCAAGGCGTCAAAGGACATCGACACTGTAGATGTTCAGAACAAAGCTAAAGCGGCGGTCAAGTGGTGCGAGTACGCCACCATCCACGAAAAACAAGTCGGCGGCAAAGCATGGGCTTATCTGCTGATCCCGCACGATGCAGTGAATGAAGCGAAAACGATTCAGGGGCTTGCGGCAGCCCATACGGTGAGGTCGGCCAAAGCTGCTGTTGAAATTTGATGCCGTGGGTGGCTCCGCATGACCAAAGACATGGTTTTTGTCAGCCATGCCAATCCCGAAGACAATGACTTCACTCGGTGGCTTGCGCTTCAATTGGCGAACGATGGCTATGGCGTATGGTGTGATCTCACAAAGCTACTTGGCGGCGAGACTTTCTGGAAAGATGCGGAAGAAGCAATCAGGACGAGAACTGTCAAGTTTGTGTACGTACTATCTCGCACGTCCAACGTTAAGGATGGCCCCCGCAATGAGTTGCAGATCGCAAAGAATGTTGCAAGGCTCGATCACTCGTTACATGACTTCGTGATCCCGGTACATATAGACGACCTCCCACACAGTGAAATCAACGTTCTCCTGACCAGTATCAATGCAATTTCGTTCGAGAGGAGTTGGGCAAAGGGATATGCTCTGTTGGTTGATGTTCTCGAACGGGAGAAAGTCCCCAAGAACCCGAATTTCAATCCTGCCGCAGTCTCCGCTTGGTGGCGGTCGCAATTCAGTGCCGACCGTGGTCTGAAGAACGAATCCGAGACGCATCTCTCAAACCTGCTGCGGATACAAAATATCCCTCCCTCCATCTTTCTGCACACGTTAGCCCCCACCCGCACGGGGCGTGCCGTTGAGCCTGAACATCGTTTGCAATTTGCAGGATTTATGGACGGCATCGACCTAGTGACTTTTGCCTCCGCAGATGATATACGCCCGGCGTTGGGATCATCCATTTCGCTGGTGGAATCGAACGCATTTCCAGTCTCGGAAGTGTCTGCGGGTACGTCCCACTTGAACCCGAAGAAGGGGCGATACTTTCTATCGAGGCTCTTGCGAGAATGCTGGGAAAGATGGATTGCCGCCACGGGGCTTGGTACATACGCACTCTCAAACAAGGCGCAATGCTATTTCTTCCTAAAGGGAGAAAGCCCAAGCGTTGACATACACTTCACCGCACCGGGGGGTAGAAACACTTACCGAGGCGTGGTTGGTTACGCCACGCAGGCGGACGGGAGTAAACGATATTGGCATTTCGGACTGCAATCCCGCCCGATCTTTGAGCCTCTGTTCGGCTACCTGATCTCGTCCCACGTAATCTTTTCGAGCGACGGCGCAACGCCATGGACAAACGATCGGAAGATGCATAGCGCACGGCGAAGGCAATGCAAGAATTGGTTCAATCCGCAGTGGAGAGATCGTTTGCTTGCTACCTTGCATTGGTTGTCGCAGGGTGCGTCGATACTTTGTATTCCTGCTGCGAGTAGCGAATTTATTCAGGTGTCGCTAACGCCTGAACAATTCGAGAGCGATGTCTCATATGATGACCCGCTCACTCGAAAGGAACGCTTGCCGGGCTTGGAAGCCGAGCCCGACGAAAGCAACAGAGTGGAGGAAGAGACCGTAATCGAATCTGATGACGATGAAGATGATTACGATGAGTCGGAAGCTGAGGATCAACCGTGAAGTTAATCCACTTTGCTGAACCGAGTCTTCTTTTCCGGCATGAACAATCCGTCGAAGACCCTCGTGACGGTCTCACAATCTTCGGCCCGCTCGATAAAGGGTCTCCATATGGAATTAGGACTGGCGTCGTTGGAACGAAGGTAGGTATCCGTCGCTTCTGCGACTGGGCTGCGAAGATTCAAAAGCCAGTAATCGAAGACGATCCCGATGAATTGTTCCAGTTGTCACATCCACCGTATCCGGGTTTTGAAGCGGCATTTCGAATCCCTCTGAACCCTGTTCCTGTCTTCGAAATTGAAATCAGCCGTGCGGAAATCGACAAGTGTCTGTTTCTTTCGAACAAGCACCAGCGGGTCTACAAGACCGTCGATCTCTTTGCCGAGGCAATATTGAAAGCACTCAAGAATGAAGACATAAAGGTAGATGTCTGGTTCGTCATAGTTCACGACGACATCTACAAATATTGTCGCCCGGAGTCCCACATTCCAGCCGAGCAACGCATTCAAGTGGTGCCGAAGGTCACGCAACAACGAGCACGCAGGCTACAAATTGAGCCGAGCCTTTTCGTGCAGGAAAACGTTGAGGCAACTCCGTACTTGTACGAACCAAATTTTCACAATCAGTTGAAGGCTCGACTTCTTGGGCACGATGCTCCGACACAAATTGTTCGAGAGAGCACGATTGCACATCGAGAACCCGAATTCCTGAATCGTCTGGGGAATCCACGTCGAAAACTTGACTCGTTGCAATCGAGAATTGCATGGAATATTTCAAACGCCGCATTCTATAAGGCTGGCGGTCGCCCGTGGAAAATTGCACAAATTCGTAAAGGTGTTTGCTATATCGGCTTGGTGTTCAAGCAGGACGGGCGTGGCGGCGATCCACGCTCGGCATGTTGCGCTGCGCAGATGTTCTTGGACTCTGGTGATGGGGTGGTGTTCAAAGGTGCAGTCGGCCCGTGGTATTCACCTAAACGTGGTGAGTTTCACTTGAGCAGGCAGGCTGCCTTAAAGCTGGTGACTCTTGCAATCGAGACTTTCAAGAATGATCCCAACAATAAAGGCCAGAGTCCCCCAGTTGAGCTATTCCTCCACGGCCGAACTGAGTTTAATGATGAGGAATGGGCAGGATTTCAGGACGCTGTTGATACGAAGAAAACGAATCTCGTCGGTGTTCGGATTAAGACAGAGAAGAGGCTAAAGCTCTACCGCTTGGGATCGCACCCTATACTTCGAGGTCTAGCCTATGTTCAAGACGCACGAACAGGCTACTTGTTCACAAGCGGTTTCGTGCCGAGGCTTCAAACATACGACGGGAAGGAAGTGCCACGCCCGCTGCTGATAGACATCTGCCGAGGGGACGCAACGACCAGTACAGTTATGGGAGACATAATGTCGTTGACGAAACTGAATTACAACACTTGCAAATTTGGGAGTGGTTCCCCTGTGACGCTTAGATTTGCCGATGCTGTTGGCGAGATTCTTACGGCAGGGCCGCTTGAATCTGACGCCCCACTGTCCTTTAAGTACTACATCTAGCATCTATCGTGCGTGATATTGCGCAGACAGTCTAGGAGCCTCACGAGCGCCAGCGTGTCCTGACCGCAGTAGTCGAGGAGTGCCTCCCTCTTCGATTGGCGCTCAGATTCAGTGCAATTACCACTGATGATTTCCTCCCAAGTCAGCCCAGCAGCCTGCCCGTTCGGTACTTCCATCCCCTCGTAAGTCATTTCCGGCACGAGAGCAGGAAGAACCGCTTTCAAAGAAAACGAGCCGCCGAATGCCGGATGGTAGACGTGGTTACGTACCACCGGAAGCAAGTCCCACAGACGACTCTGAATATCTCTGATGCGTTGATTGTATTCGGGCAGCCAACCCGCAAGTTCCCATAGGCGCTGAGATTCGAACTGCTCGTTGTACACGACGATGCTCCCGCAGTCGCCCAGAGCCTCGCACAGCGAGCAGATGAACGCAGTCCGAGGATCGCCGCCGTCCGTTGCTAAAAACTCCAAATGTTCAGGTGTTGCGTCGGGCTGCCGCTGAACATGAACCGACCACTGAAAGGGCAGATGGTCATAAGGATGCATACCGACAAAGCGAGGGATTGCAGGATTCACCGTCTCAAAATCCATGAAGTAGACCGGATATTTGAGACCTTCAAATTCGGTCTTGAGGTCTGCGCTAAACCAAGGCTGACCCGTTTGCATTGCCGTACACACACGACGCTGGAACTCGCTTAACTCGAAATCAGCGGGTATTTTATGGATGGACTCGACGCCCAGTTCCTCAAGCTGTTCCATTGCGCTGGCATGGAGCCGTGGAAGGTAGCCGATGTGGTCGTCTGGCAGGGGTTGATTGCAGTGATGGAAGAACTCGCAGACGACAGGATTGATGCAATGCGGCCCCGTGGGGACTTCGGGAGGCGTGGGCAAGGCGAGAATGCGGAATTGTGAGCGAAGTCGAAGCACAAGTTCGGGTTGCAGGTTCTTCGCTCTGTTTGTGAGGTTTCGAAACAGGAAGAATTGGTGGGGATCGACTGTCGTCCCGGTAAGCACGTATTCCCGATTGATGTGAGCCAGCCACACTGAAGCTAGTTTCAAACCTGAGCCAGAAAGCACATAGCTCTGAATTGCCACGTCTTGAAGGTGCTGGTCTTTCAAGTCGGCGGTCGATTTAACTTCGACCAGACGCCAGTGGCCTTCTTTACGGCGTTGCAGGATGTCAGTTTTGACAACCACGCCGTCATGTTCAAACGCACCCTCGAAAATCGCCGGAACTTCTGGGTTCGCAAGTAGCTCTTTCGTAATGCAGATTGCTTCGTTAAGCGAGACGCCTTGAACCTCAACTCCACCGGGGAACAACTGACGGGCTAGCAGCCCAACTTCACGTCCCTGCTCGATGATGGCTTCTCCCGCCCCGTTTGCCTGAGTCGCTAGTTCAGGCTCATGGACGAGGAGGTAGAGGCGCTTGAGACACTGGATACCAGCCATGAATTTGGTTTTTGAGATTTTCATCACATTGCCCTCAGAAGCCAGACAGCGCCTTCAACGCTGCGACGATGATAGCTGGGCTGAAGATTCCTACAAGTACCCAAAAGAAAAACTGAGCATCACCCGCCCTCTGAAACGCTATACCACAGTAGACTGATCCGGCGAGTGAGACGATGAGAACAACGAAATTTCGAAAGTGCCGGGGCTTGCCCAGATGCTCCAAGAATCTAAATCCTGCATCCGTATAGTCCTCGTCTGTCCCGCCCCTCCGTGCAATCAGCCACTTCGCTTTACAACCCTGACTCACACGTCTGACTACGATCCACCAGAGCGTCAGGGCAAACGGGCCGAGAACGACTAGCAGCACCTTGGTCAGCCAAATCTCATCGGCGCTCATAATGCGGAGACCAAAGACCAGCACGCCGACGAACAACAACGGGGACACTAAAAGGAAGACTGCCCACAAAGCCATGTGCCAGAGGAATCGGAGCGGTGCAGTGATGACACGTACATCGGCGCTGGTTTCCATGGTTTCCTCTTTATGCTGATGGCTATTCGTTTGCGAGTAATGCGGTGCTCCTGATCTGCTGGGTCTCAGGAGATTTCTTCGGCGCTCCCGTGCTATCGCAGAGCGCCTGCAATCGGATTCTGTACTTGGTGGTCAGCCCCGCAGCGGCGTCAACTGCCTTGGCGGCTTTCTTCAATTCTTTTTCTAGCTCGTCCAGATCAACCAGCGAACGGCGGACTTCTTCTGCCAAAGCGGTGTTCTTCTGGAGGAAGTCGGCTCCCTCGGTGCGCATGCGTTCCAGCAGTGGGCGCAGGACATCAAGGTCACGCCGGAGCCATCGGCGGGTGGTTCGGAGCACCCAAACCCCATCCTCCTGCCCCCAGCGACATTCACGGTCAGCTTGGCGTAGCTGGCTTTCATCTTTTGCGACGAGGACGCCTACAGCGGCATGCCGTTCTTTGGCGTCACGGATCAACTTCTTAATGTCCAACTCCGTGATTGCCGATTTGTCCTTATTGTCAACCAGCAGCCGGGGTTCTAGCTGTGTACCACTGGGGTCTCGGAATGCCAGCAAGTAGTCTCCATTCCTCGCCAGCTTTTCGCTGATGCAAATGCCTGCCCATGTCTGTACCTCATCGGCAAAGCTGACCTCTTCCAATTTTCCCCGCCGAGCGACTTTCGACATCTCAACTTCGAGTTCCTGATTCCGGGTGCGGAGTCGAGAGAGATCAGAGAGATATTCTTCGACCCGCCGCCTGAGGTCTTCCTTGCCTGACTGTTCTGAGCGAATCTTGGCTTCGAGTTCGTCTCGGATTCGCTGGGTTTCGAGGCCGCTGTGTTCTTTCGAGAGCTTTATTCGTGCCTCAAGTTCCTGCACCTTGGCTCCGTGACGTTGTTCCGCTTCGCTGACCCGTCGAGTCAGTTCGCTCTCGAAGCGAGTCCAGAGAGCATCGCCATCCTGCTTGTATAGGCTTTGCAGTAGACGGAAAGCTTCTTCCGCACTCAGTTGGGCGATTCTGACGAAATCTTTGACGCCCAGCCGTTCCAAAATTTCGGCACGGGTGAGTTCGCCCGTACCACGGCACAGTGGACACTGGAGGAGCGATGGATTGGATAGGTCGGGAGAAGCTAATTTCTTTCCCACGTGCAAAAGATACAAATCAGAAAGACGAATCGACTAGGAATTCACAGTAATGTCACCAAAGATGTTGTGGTAATCAGCCGCATGCCTAGCTGATTCGCCGACCGGGTTTGTATCTTGAGGTATGGCGGATGCACTCAGACTGCATACAGCACTTGCATTGATCGAGAAGCAGCGCCGCCTTGCTGACTCGCATGATCCTCTTCAACGGGCGAAGACTCTCTGGATTGCGGCGGAACTCGACAGACGCCTCTCTCACTGTACGGATGCACAGATCGCCGAACTGCTCGCCAGAGCGGAAGAACGATTGCCCATTTTCGAGGCCGAATTTGCAGTCGTTGAGCACGCCCGGCGAAGACTCTTGCGTTCAGGACAACAAGAGCTTTTCTCCGAAGCCGAAGACGGGCACGCTGTGCGAGACGAGGGCGTCCACATCCTGAACGCCGAGGTTGCGCTTTACAGGGCGAGCATTCCGAATCTGCTGCTTCCATTCCAACGAAACCGATTCGCCAGCGACTTGCTCATGGTGCCGGATGTGAGAGAAGCGAAGGTCTGCCTGATAGCGGCGGGTTTTCGAGAAGACGAGCGGATCAGGTCACAGGTGGTCGATGCAGATAGTGACCGCCCTGTCCGCCTTATCCAAGAAAGTTGAGGCTAGACAATGACGAACATTTGGGAACGGCTGTACCTCGGAAACTTCAAGGATGCGGAGGGGCTGCGGACTGCGAATCCCTGCGGCATTGGTACTGTCCTCTCGCTCTGCGAAGATGCGGTGCGCCGGGCAGAGAACATCACATATGTCCATCTGCCGATTGCCGACTCTCGTCCTATCGCAGCCCAGAGGTTTGAAGAAATCATGAATGCGATTGCAGGTGCGGTGCGCCGAGGGAACCTGCTCGTTCACTGTGTGGGCGGAATGAGCCGTTCACCCATCATGGTCGCAGCATGGCTTCACCGTTGTGGCTACGCAGGAATCGACAAAGCTTTAGCTGAGATTGCAGAACTGCGAGACATCGACCCATCGCCCACACTGTTGAGAAGCGTACAGGAGCGCCTTAGCCAATGAAAAAAGCAGCCATCTATGTCCGTGTTTCGACTCCCGACCAGCACGTCGAAAGTCAGCTTTACGATCTCCGAGAGTTGGCCACACGGAGAGGCTTCGAGGTAGTGCACGAGTACGAAGATCGTGGCATTTGTGGACAAAAAGCTCGCCGTCCGGGTCTCGATGCCCTCATGAAAGATGCCAGACAGAAAAAGTTCTCAGTCGTACTGGTGGCGGCATTCGACCGAATCGCCCGCAGCACCAAGAACTTCTTGCAAATAGTGGACGAACTGGACGGAATGGGAATTGAGTTTGTCAGTCGGCGGGAGAACATCGACACCAGCGGCCCAATGGGACGTCTCTTCATGACTTTGATCTCCTCAATCGCCGAACTCGAATCTGACCTCATCCGGGAAAGAGTTCGGGCGGGAATGCGCCGGGCAAGACTCGAAGGTAGGCAAATCGGTCGTGCTCGACTCGATATTGATCGCCAGCAGGTCGTGATTGACCGCCGCACTGGGATGTCGCTAACGCAGGTTGCACGCAAGCACAACATTTCGAGAGCAAGTGTGTGCCGGATGGTCAAGGAATCGGATGCGAACGCTGATGGCGCTCCCGCCAGTGCGGGGCTCGCATTCCAAGCCGGAGCGTAGCCGATGAGGAACAGCGAGATTGAGCTTGCAGCGGCCCTGCAAGACGACCGAGTTGGCAAGCCATTTCTGGTCATGACTGGCGGCGTTCGCAAATGCCTCGTGTGCCAAGAATTGTTTTCTCGTCAAGAAGCGCCCCGGCACAGCCGAATTGTGTGCTACCCAGCCGAACCAGAGGAGAACAGCAATGCAGATCGGTAAGCCCCTGCGCACCATTGTCATCGAGCCACTAGAGACTCCGGTGGAGCAGCCGGACAGTGCTCCCGATTACATCCCAGCCGCTAAGCCGCAACCTGAGCCGGAGAAGGAACCAGCCACGAATTGAATATTCCGGATTTCATTTCGCCAATCGTCGCTTGGCGTGTCTGGCAGTGGGCTGCTGCCGGACTGAAATCGCTCAATGGCGAACCATGGCTGCCCAGCAAACCCCTACAAGCCGGATGCAGGGTCTCTGGGTGTGGTTCGCCTGTGCGCAGTCCACATGCTGCTCGTCCTTCACACTATGCGCCACAGTTCCACTGCTCGTGCGGAATCTATGCCAGTAAAAGCCTAGACCAGTTGTGGAGAACTCAATTCTGGCAATACGGCAGCATTCACGGTGACGTCAGCCTTTGGGGATCGCTCGTGGAACACGAACAGGGATTCCGTGCGGAATTCGCCTATCCGAAAGCCTTGTACGTGACTTCCGACATGCTGCCCGTCACTCTGAAGGAAATCCAGAAGCGGATTCAAACGCTGGTCGGATACGGCTGTGATCTCTTCATTGCTCACAACACTTCGACTATTCGACTGTGGCTCAAAGGATCGGGACTCGATGCGGCTGGGCTGGACTTCCTTATGAACAGAGGCGAGGAATGGTACGCACGGCGCAAAGACGACAGAACTATTAAAATCGGCGACCGTATAGCTGTGCTTGGTCATGGCATTGCTGTGGTCGAGCAAGCTGACGATGAGCACGTCCATGCTGTGTTGTGGAACCGTAGTGTGCTGAGGATTGGGCGCAGCCGTATGACTTGGGACGAAGGCAACAGGCGATGGGAAGCAGGAATTTCTACAGAAATTGGGTGAAGCGACTACATCATATTGATTCGATTCCGCATGACCTCGGTAACTTCCCCGCATTTGCCGTTTCGAGAATACTGAGACTGTTAGCAGTACTGGGCGGCCGCCATGAAAAACACACTCGCCTTACTCGTGCTTGCAGTTCTAAGTGTCGGTTGCACTTCGCAGCCTGCACGCAACACCAACGATCCGTTACATCCCGCCGCCTTTCAGCGAGCGGACGCCGAAGCACAGCGTGGGTATGACCAATGTCTTGACAGCGCAAGAATGAAATACGATCACCCTGTGCCAGCGGGCGACGACCGAGATTATCGAGACCGACAGTGGCGGTCAGCGAATGCAGACTGCCAACTCCAGTGGTTGCCCCTGACATACGATGAATGTGTCCGAGTCTATTACCCAGTAGGCAACGACCCTAAGTTCCTAGACGGTGCTGGGAAGGCTTGCATCCAGTATCAGAAGCCGAAGGCGAGCCCCAACGCCAACCCTGCCGAATAAAAGAATGTGTTTATGCGCTGGTGGTTCTGGGCAACTGGGAGCCTTTGCGTACCGGGGTGGTTCTGAAAGCTGAAATCAGCGCCCCTGTTCTTTTTGTTATTTGACCCTGTTTCTTGGGTTGGCTTCTTATGGCGGGAAGCGGCCCTCCGGTATAGGTTCCGAACCACGCAACTGATAGGCCAGTAGCTCTTTCAATCGCTTTCTCAACGGCTTGCTTGAAGTACGGCTAGATTCCCGTTCGCATTTGTGCCTGTCGAACTGCTCCTGAAGACTCGTCAGGGCGCTCACTGGAACCTTGAATTCCCGGCTGCAAAAGGTGCAGACCCCGATTGCCGCCGGAGTGCTACTCAGCCATTTCACCACCGTAACACTGTGCTTGATCATGGCTAGCCCTCGTCATGCTCACGGTGAATTTTTCGTAACGCTGGAATCAATTCGCTGGCGGCGTTACTTTTCACCACATACCCGCTCGCCCCTGCTGCAATTGCTTCCCTTTGAAAGGGAGCCGAGTCGAACTGGCTCACCATGAGGATCAGAGTCAATGGCAATTCGTGCTTGATGCGGCGAGCAGCTTCAAAGCCATTCATCACTGGCATCGTTATGTCCAGCAATACAATGTCGGGACGGTGCTCCCGTGCCTTACGAACGGCATCCGCTCCGTCTGAGGCTTCGCAGATCACTTCGATGTCCGCTTGTGTTTGCAGGATTTGGCAGATGCCACGCCGGACGATTTCGCTGTCGTCCACAACGAGTACACGAAGGATGAGTGCTTGCATGCCGCCTCCTAGCACTACTTCTTCTAGTTGGCGGCGGTGGCCTTGGCCAAGGGCGGCAGGAAGAGAAGCGCCTAAGCATATCACATCCCCGTGACGGTCGAATGATTGGGGTCACTCCGGTTTCCGTGCCGAAATCATGAGAGTAGGATTAGGATGAACGAGTCCCTTCACCCAACGGAGACCACACAGTGAGTAATCCAAAGGACGACACCAACGTTGACAGCGACAAACCCGCTGTCACGTTACCCGGAGTTGTGGAAAAGATCGTCAAACCAATCACTCCCAGCGAACCCGAAAAGGCGCAGATAGCGATACAAGGGGCCGACGATTTATATCGGGAGATTCGGGTCGAAAACACTCTTAAGAATGCTGCTGGAGAGAAAGTGAGACTAAAGCCCGGTGCTGAGGTCGATGTCACCATCGAGGCACCAGTTGAGGCAGTCGAAAAGAAAACCGCATAGTTTCCGCCAGAACACGAGCATAAAATCCGTCCTTCATGCGTCCAAACGATTCCAAGGCGGGAATGGTTGATGAATTGGTTTTCGGTCTTTTACCGGATGCCAGCCACGTGTATCCTTCCGCTCATGTCCTCCGCAGGGACGTTTCGTGAATCCCGACGAAGCACTCGTGTTCCTCTGAAGATGGTAATCGCCATCGAGAGTAATGCGGAAGGACAGGACGGATTGACTTTCGACACCGAGCGTGAAAGCATTATTTGTCGAGCGGATTCATAGGCCCGCAGAGTTGACGCTGTTCTCGCCTTCATACGCACTCATTCATCTTTCATCCAAGGAAGTTGCGTTCAGTTTCCTTTTGGAACCTGCGCAGGGGCAATCATGAGACTAGCGGCAAAGAAACGTAGCGAATTCGATCCCAAGACATTCCTTTCGACCATCGACGGTGGTAGGAAGATCGCAGCATTCTCGAAGAAGCAGACGATCTTCGTTCAGGGCGATCCGTCCGATGCCGTTTTTTATATACAACAAGGAAAGGTAAGACTGACCGTTGTGTCGAAGGGCGGGAAGGAAGCCACCATCGGCGTTCTGAACGAGGGCGATTTCTTCGGAGAAGGCTGCCTTACAGGACAGCCTCTCAGACTCTGCGCCGCAACTGCTATGACCGATTGCTCTGTGATGCGAATCGACAAGAAGGCGATGATGGAAGTGCTTCACCGAGAACACACCTTTTCAGATATGTTCGTGGCATATTTGCTGACACGGAACATTCGGTACGAAGCGGATTTGGTTGACCAGCTTTTCAACTCTAGCGAGAAGAGACTGGCTCGCATCCTGCTCCTCCTCGCTCACTTCGGCAAAGACGGTGTGCACGAGACTCCGATCCCGAATATCAGTCAGGAAACCCTTGCTGAGATGATCGGCACAACTCGCTCACGGGTTAGCTTTTTCATGAACAGGTTCAGGAAATTGGGGTTCGTTGACTATCACGGCGGTGATGATGTGCGGGTTCACAGCTCACTTCTTAACATCGTTCTCCACGACTAGGACTCCATTCCGCAGACTGGGACTATGCTCTCTTACCGACATAGCCACTCTCGGCTTCGCCATTTCCTCGATGACTTCGGCGAACGTCGCTTTGGCGGATTGCTTTTTTGTTTTCCTTTACACATACGCTTATGATTTCACGATTCCAGTCCCTCTACAGGTCAATTGGGATCAGCTAATCCTGCTACAATAATGGTTGGGGTGGTTACCACCTTCTCCTCTTTCAGGTCTTCTGATCTAAGCCAGTCCATCTGAAGTTCTCCCCTCTTAGGTTTTTCAGAGAGCGGTGTACCCGTGGCTTTTGAAGCGATTCTGGACGAAGTCGATCAACTTCACAATGTGAGCACTCGTCTTGAGGGACTAGCGGAACAGCACGTCCCCATAACGGAAGCACTGATGACGATTGCGGGAAGCGTTCGCAACACTGCGACTCTATTGGCGGTACTCGTGGCGACTAAGTTTCCCAAGCCGATCTGAGAAAAATAGAAAAGGTTATGGGGTGCTTCCGGTGCGGCGTCTTCTCACGCTGGAAAGGGGCGGCCGTCTGGCACGCTCGTTGTCGGCGGGGCCGCCGTGCCTTGCAGGCGGTTCCAGACCCTTGTTACGGACGTTTAGCCTCTCCGCACCCGATGTTTCGTCGTCTTGAAGAACGACGTTTAGCAGTGAACTGTGGACGTGAAGATTATCCCCAGTGTCGTAGTTGATGAAACCGAGCTTCCTGAATCGGTTCATGAAGAAGCTAACCCGTGAACGGGTCGTCCCTACCATTTCGGCAAGGGTTTCCTGACTTAACCTCGGCACTGACATATCGGAGACGCCCTCTTTGCCGAAGTGCGCCATCAAGAGGAGAACTCTTGCGAGCCGCTTTTCACTGGAATTGAAAAGCTGATCGACCAAATCATCCTGATAACGCATGTTCCGCTTTAGCAAATACTTCATGAACATTGCCGACAGTTTTGGTTCCAGACTCATCGTGAGCATCATTGCCTTCTTCTCGACGTGCAGAAGAACACAGTCGGTGATGGCTGTGGCGGACGACATACGTAGAAGTGCACCAGCGAGTCCACTCTCTCCAAAGAAATCTTTTTCGCTCAGGATTGCGAGAGTTGCTTCTTTCCCGGCTTCCGACACTACACTGAGCCTTACCTTCCCGCTTTGGATAAAAAATAGGCCGTCCGTGGTATCGCCCTGAGCGAAAATAATGCTCTTCTTTTGATAGGACAGCATCTCCCTGCCTTTCCCAATTGTTGAAAGAAATGCAACGGGGTTGAAATCAGGTCTCTTTTTCGGTGGAGTGAGATGCTTTACCAAAGGCCGTCCTAACTGGAGATACCGCTATGGTCATTATGGGGGAAAGCAATGAGGCTGAATGGTCAGTAACGCTCACAATGCTTCGAGTCCCATTCCAGCCGACCGGCCCAATTTTCAAGTAAACCGGAGAGAACACAGATCACCCTAGAAGGGCGGATCATCGTGGAAGCCGAGGCAGAGGCCCTAGCCCTTAAGAAATGAATGCACAGCCTTGTCATCGCCATTCCAGATGGATGCTGAGTTGAGCGCAGTAGCGTGGACGACAACCGATTAAGCGAGGATGTCTCTCAGGAAATGGTATTCATCAAGCACTTCGAAGGATACAGAAGGCGGCTCCATTTCCAGTGTCGCAGCGTTCGCTGGAGATAATGCTGGGTTGTCATCGAGAAGCTGTTGTATTCGTTCTTCGATCTGGTTCCGATCCGCATCCGTCAGGGAGTTCCTGAACTGAGCCCGTTCTGCATTCGCTGGACGCTGTTTTCCTCTCGCCCACTCACGCCTTGCCGGATCAGCATGTTTGCGATTCGTATTGATTCCAGCCTGCTCGCCGTTCATCCGGTTCCGTGCTTCATCGAGTTTCGCTTTAAGAGCGTCATCCATATCATTGTCTGCTACGACCATCGAACTTTGGACAAATTCGAGTCAATGACAGAACCGATTCTAAGAGCGCCGACAGGGGGGCGCATTCCCTGCGTTCAGGCGTGTTTGCGTTCCGTTAGCGGCTCAATTTCGTGATTGATTTCAAATCTCACTGGCATGCCACATGTCTGGCATCTCGTTTGGTGTAAGCCACCGTTCAGGCTCATCGCCTCTAGTTTGTTGGGACGCAGGCACTTTGGACAAGTGATTATTAGATACCCTGCGCTGTCTCTTGGGACGAAGAGTGGAGCTACGTCACTCTTTCTTTTTTCCGAGCGAAGGGGAGAAGCAGCTAAGAGCTTCCCGACTTGCTGGGAAAGCTCTTTGATGGTGTAGCTTCCTTTTTGCAGGAAAGCGTCCGCCAGAATTCCGATTGGCATTTCGCCGGAACTGTGCCCTCCACTCATCGCAATCGTGGCGATGTGCGGAAATCGTTCCCGAACTACCGCCAGAAATTCAAATCCTGACATTCGAGGCATATTCAAGTCGGAAATGATTAAATCAGGCAGCGACTTGCTGAGTGCGTTCAGGCCATCCACCCCGTCTTTTGCGGTTAGAACCTCGTAACCCTCCCTTTCCAAAATCTGCCCTGCGGTTTCGCATATCGCAGGTTCATCGTCCACCACTAGGATGCGAAAGCGGAATTGGGTTAAAGCACTCGCTTCTACGGACGGTTTGCTCTCATACAAAGGTGCTGCGGTCTCGGCAGCGGTTGTAGTGTGTGGCTCCCCCTGCAATGAGACGGTACGATCCCTATATTCTTCTTGGTGGGCAGGCATGAATGCCTCCCTTCACTGATGGAAACTTCGAGGAACCCAAATGGTATCCGGTACAGCGAAGACAATCTGTTCAATATTGACCACGGCAAGGGGCTGGCTCACTGACGGAGGAGATCTTCTTTATGGTCGCTTTCAGGCGGTATCGCAGTGGCGGAACACAGTCCTGTTCTTCCGAGGGGCAATCAAAGTATTCCTCAACGATTTTTTTCCTGCGTGAAAGGCGGTATCTGCCGCACATCAGCCCGCCTTTTCTTCCGCATCAGGAATTTCGTCATCGGTGCGCCACTCGACCTTTTCGCCGGACTCGGCTTCGACGGCTTTGGCGAGATTTTCCCATTCTTCAGAAGTGACCATTCCAATGTTGCGAGCTTCCATCAAGGCGATTGCGGCCTGAACAAGCGGCGACTTGTTCTTCTGCGTGGGCGTCATGAGCAGTAGTTTAGCGGATCGTTTGCGTACGGCCTAGTTCTAGTCTGCCTTTGTAAGTTCGGCGGTATCTTCCAAAAACCGAACAGAGTCTTTTTCTTCGAGCAGTCGCTCGATTTTGGGAGTAGACTTGCCTGTTTTCATGGAACTCAACTTTGCTAAGGGGGCAATCGAATGAAATCCACGACGTTGTGGGTTGCACTGGCTTGCGTGTTGCTCACGGCCAGCATGGCATTGGGTCAAACCCAACCTAAACCTCTGTCGAATGATGATGTAATGTTCTGCAACTCGTAAGAACTGCACGGCAAGACGCTACAGTTTTTTTTTGCTCGTGTGTTGCGTCCGTTGCTCCGTATGTCCAGCCCCAGTCGGGACATCTCCGTGGCGATTTTCTTCTCGCAGTATTCGCAGATGCTCACTTGCTCTCAGCCTCTTGATTGCCCGTACCCAACGACGACGCCAGCCACGGAGTAGGATGTGGCTCGCTGTGTTGCACTTCTTCAATTCGGCGTCAATCTGCCGAATCTTTTCCTCGTGTAGCTGAATCATTTCGTTCTTCGTCATCAGGCGTTACCCGCTTTCTGCATCGCCTCGATTACTTCTTTGAAATTTTCTGTCCCCTGTTGTATCGCTTGCTGCACCGCTGTGTGGTTGTCCGCCTCTGCACGCTTATCCGGGTTTGACTCCGGTAGTCCAACAAGAGCGAACCCATTTTCACTCTCGGTAAGGGTATAGAACCCAGCGAGTTCCATTTCCTCGTCTGTTTCCAGCAGTAAGTCCGTGAGTTGCTGGGTAGCCTCAGGAACTAAGGCACTGTCTTCGTAAACTAGAACACTGAAGGAAAACTCAGAGTCGTAGTACGGCTCTCGACCCACCAACCACAGCCCACGAGCGCCGCCGGACAAAACATCCTCGGCACGTTTCAACCACTTCGTTGCGATTTCTCTTGCTTGTTCCAATGTTTATTCCCCTAGCTGCGGAATCATGTCGTCCGTCAGTGTCTCGTGCTGCAACAGCAACTCTGCGACCCTCTCGATGTACGCACGGTACTGCTTGGCGAGACGGCGTGCCTTGCGGCGGGCGGCATCATACAGCGGCTTCCAGTCGGACTTCTTGAGGCGAGTCGCCTTCATCCATGAGCGGTAATGCTCACGGCAGCGGAAGTCAAAGCGATTGAAAAGCCATTTCGGGTCACCCACTTTATGGAGCACCCGCTGTTCGCCCTCGTGCTCATAGTAGGCGGGCTCACGATGAACGTAACCGTTCGCCAGTGCCCATGCCTCTGACCGCTGGTTCTTCAGCGGACGCTTGATATTTTCCAGTGCTTGTGCGTAATCGCTGGTGACTTCAAAATAAAACTTGGAACCTTCATAACACTCGAACTCTAATTCAGCGGCATGACCCAGCAGGTCAATGACCGCCTGTTCCTCATATTTAGCCAAGCCACCACCTTTAACGTGCCCATCATATTTCCGGCACGGCACGATGGTAGCCGTCTCGATGGGGATTTTGGCGAGGCGATTACCCAGAGTGTGTCCCGCTTCATGGAGGGCTGTCGCCCGTTTGCGCCGGGTTTGCTCTTCGGCCCCTTTTGCATCCCAGCAAGCTTGGTTGCAATAAACCAATTTGTAGCCTCGGAAGCGCACAGCACCCTGCTGGTCAGCCGCCACAGGCATGCCGCACTGGAAGCACTCGGTCGGGTTGACTTTCTTATTCTTCATGTTCATCAGGCTGCGCATCACGCAGCGACCGGATCGCTCCGGTTTCGAGCTGCCTTCGGAACCCGCTTGTTTCAACCCACACCCGATCTCCCGGTCAGGTGAACCGCAGGCGATGAGGTTCTATTCGTAGTAGCTCATCGCCATCAACGCTTGTTCCGCAAGGGCCAGCATGTTTCCTTTCGTCAGAGCGCATCGTCCGGCTTGAGCACGATAAACAATTGGATCGCCGTTGATCAGGTACAGAGAATCCTGACCCGCATACACGATGCCAGATGCGCCGACCGAAGCCGAGCATCCCGCTGACAAGCAAGAACGAATTTCGTCAGCCAAGTCTTGCTTCGTAATCATTCTGTTTCCTTTCTTCCTTAGAATTCTGATGGTGTCATCAGCAGCGGCTCCACTTAACCATTCGCTTATTCGAACGGCTGATACATGCTGGGAATCGTATTAGGCCCTTATTCAACATAACTGCCTGTTTCATCAGCGCACCACCTTGTTGAAATGGGGAGCGGGAAGGCGGCGGATGTCAGATTGGCCGAACAGGTCAGGCACAACCGCTGCTTTGGTCGGCTTGCCATCTTTGTCGAGTTCCCAGTAGTGGATATATTCGCCGTGCTTGCCAAACACTCCGGCTCTGCACGGTGTGCCATCGACGGTAACCAAATCACCGTCACTTAAATTCAAACGATTGTGACTCATAGATGCGGAATCTCCTCGTCGGTTAGGGTGTCCTTCTCTGTCAGCAGGTCAGCGACCTTCTTGATATAGACTGCGTGCTTCTCTGCCAGCCGACGTGCCTTGCGGCGAAGGCGATTGAAGATTGGAGTCCATTCCCCTTTGGCGATGCGCACGGCCTTCCGCCACATTTTGTAATGAACGCCAAGTTGAAAGTCGTGGCGATGACACGGCACGGTACCACGCCAGCCCTTAATTCCAGTCTGCTCAGACCACGCCTCAGATTTTTTGTAACGCAGATGCTCTTTGATGGCTTTTTCGGCTCGTGCGTAATCCTCGCCGTGACCTTGAAACCAGCGTCGGCGTTCAACATAGCCGAACTGAATCTCAGCTGCGTACCCCAGCAAGTATTCGATGACGTTTTCTTCCCACTTAATGGTGGTGCTGTAAACGATACCTTGATAGTCCTTGGTCGCCACGATGGTAGCGGACTTGACCTTCGACCCATGCAGACGGGCACCGAGCACGTGCCCAGCTTCGTGTATTGCGGTCTGCAATCGCCGTTGCTGACGAAGCTGCTCTCGCTTCTGTTCGATGATTGGGTTCACGCTAGTCATGGTGACCCTCCGGCAGCCAGCGTTGGTGGAACTCAGTAATTCCAACAGGTTTCATCATCAAGCTGCGCCTCGCAGGGAGCGCCAAAGTCGGCTTCACGAATCGTTTCTGGCTTTCACCCCATTGCTTGCGATTGGACGGACACTGCTCATCACTGCATTGGTAGCTGCCCCTGTAGTACCGGGTAATGCCATCAGCCCGCTCTGACCCGGATTGAATGCTTGCGTAGTGACATGAACCACAAACCCCACACTCCATCAGTCCAGAACTTGCGTCGATCAACTTCATTGGCCCCTTCATACGTCATCTCCGTTTGCTATCGAATCCGCTCGGCGGAATTAGTCTTCCGCAATCCAGAACGTTTCTCCCTCGTTGTAAACCCGCAGCGTTCCAAACACTTCTACTTCTGCGTAGCTGAACATCTTCCAATTGGGTCGGTCGTTCAGGGTGCCCCCAACGTAGTCGAGATACCAACGGCCAGCTCGGACGACCATCAGATATTGGACAGCAGTCTGAATGCGGCACTCTGAAATCATGACTTCGGCATCGTGATAGCCGATGCTGCGCACTGCCAGAAACAAACCGATTGCGATGTTGTGGTGCACTTCCTCGACTGCATCGGTGTCGGGGACAAGGCCTTGTATCGCAGACGTGAACATGTCGTGTGCGTTGTCGATCACGAACTGCAACCGTTGCCGCTGCTTCTGGAACTTAATTCGCTTGTGCACTTCGTGCTTCTCCCACCGCTTCAACAAATTGAGTTGCGCTCGTGTCAGGGCTGCAACTGGAGCCATTTGTGCTACTGGTGTGGTCACTACCTGCGGCTGAGTCACGGGAGCGATGGTCGTGTGCGCTGGCCGTACACGACGTTTGCAGCGTGGAGTCTGCTGTAATAGCTCCCGTTTGGTAGTGCCCATCAACCGGGCAAGTTGAGCCACAGTGTGGTGCTCTGCGTTGCGGTCGCTTGGCGTTGAGGCTGTCACCAAGGTCTTGTTGAGCCCGGCGTGGTAATACACTCGATGCTTGCGTTGTCGCACCAGCGAGAACCCCGCACGCCGAATTAGTTTTTCAACATTCATTTGATGGCTCTTACTCTCTTTGACCCAAACCAGCGAAAAAGGGCCGAATGCTCAGTGAATATTCCCGGCCTATTTCGGGCCTTCTTCCTAATTACTGTGCTGCGAATTATCAGTAGCACTTCGGTACGGCAGGGGAACACTGTCGCTACGGCGTTGTGCTTTGGTTCTTCTTTCTTCTTCTGTCGCTTCTGTGTCTGCTCGCAATTCCGTATCGTTCTGCAATGCCCCACACACGGCGACGGGAGATGCCAAACATTTGACCGATCTTCTTGTGCGGCAGATTCGGGTACGCAAGCAGAGCGACACGCACATCGTTAGCCTTTACTGGGAAATCGCTGAGCAGCCGACCGCAGTGTGGGCAGGCAATCATTGCGCACCACCTGCGGCACGCTTTCCCCGTTTAGAAGCCTGTCGGTCGTCAGTCTCTTCTTGCTTCGGCACCTGTACACTCACTACAAAGCAGTTCGTTCCCTCGTGATAACTGATTGGGCATTCGCCATCGACGCCGATGCAAACCCGCTCGGCATTTTTAGAGTCGTTAACCAGTTGTGTAATTTCAGCCATCAGAGCCTTGGCGAGCATTTCCGATGGCAAATCCTTGAGTCTGTCGGCGGCGCTATCAAAAGGGCGTTCGATATACTCCTCAATTCGCTCTGGCGTGGGTGCATGGTCTCGGAACTCTTCGACAGCCTCATTCACGTTGCCCCCCTGCTCAATGGCTTTCACGAGGTCGTGACCACACGAGGCGGTACCGAGCAGACGGGCCTCAAGCTCGGTGAGATGTCGAATCTTGTTCTCACCTTTCTTGCCATCCATGCGCTTCTTGGTCTGAAACATTTCGATCTGGAGGCGCTTCCGGTGTATCCATGAGCGCACCCTGTTGTAGTTCAACCCGATGCTGCGGAAGTACGCCTCAACCGTGGGTTTCCCGTCCGGGCGGTCTTTTGCTGCCACGCCCTGCATCTTGTAACGAGCGATGATTGCCTCGCATACGGGAACAAGAACCTCGGCTGCGTACTTCTGCGTAATCATGCACTTCTCGAAGAGTGTGTTGCGTGCCACCAGCATCTCTTGGTGAATCTCAGCGTTTGTCAGCTTGGCGTAGTCCATCTTCGTGCCGACCTTCTGTTGCGCTGCAACAGAAGTGGTCTTCGTCATGTCTTTCGTGCTCATAATGTGTGCCCCCGTTTGGAATTCCCACCACAGGAACCGGGGAGAGATGCCGACCAACTCGCATTAGCCATGCAGATGCGAACTGTGTCCCATGTCGCAAAAGAATCCGTGCTTACATATCGGCGCTTCGGTGTAACCATGTTGGGCGAGCCATTCCTGCGCCGCTTTTTTCGTCTTGAAACGACCAGCCCACTGATTCGTGAAACGAAACTGGTCAATTACGTACCAGCGATTCAAGTCTCCCTTCTCAACGAAATAGGTCATGTTCTTTTGCCCAATCGCTTGAATGCGGTCGTAAATGTGAACTCCCTGCATCTCATCGAACTGTTTCCTTGCTGCTCTGTGAATCAGCCGCCACTTATCCAGTTCCATATGCCACTCCCTCGTCGGTTGCCGAATTCGGTCGGCGTTGCGTTTCGCCCCGGACGGGCGCTTTTAAAAAAACTTCTTTAGAACGCCGTCCGTTTGCGCCAAATCATCAGTTCCTTCTTCCACTTGTTCTCCGAGCCGTTCATCCGCACACGCTTAAACGTGAACCTGTAGGCATGCGCCAGACGGCGCACCGTGCGGCAGTTGTCTTCAGTCAACAGCCATGCGCCACGCCACTGCGACAGTAGTGAGAAGAGTTGTCGATGTCTCTCACGTCCAGCGAATCTGTGGCGATACAGACGATGCCCTCCACCACCGGGCTCCGATGTGTACGGAACGTCGGCGAAGCACCCGACATTCGGGTTGTCCATGCGCTTACGCATTTCTTCCAAAGCATCGCTGTGAATCACGGTGATGCGGTCACGCATCAACCGTGCTCGCTGGATGTTCTGGATGACCATCTCTTTGCAGAGCCGTTCGCCAAGGTTCGACCGCAAGCCACCGTCGAACTTCGCCCTGTTGCAGACTCGTGTTTGGACGAGATAGCGAAACGCAGTTTTCTCAGTGCGAAACAGGTGGCGCACGTTTTCTTTAGTGCACTCGAAGTCCGCATACCTGTCGATGAATGTTGGGTCGTTCAGAATGCCTTCGTGCATGCAGACAAGTCGCTCGTCCTTCTCGACCAACACAAGCTTGTCGATGACGCCTGCGTACAGCAGGCTCAGACCCACAACGCCGGAGCCTGCGAACGGCTCAATCAACGTTTGGCAACGGTGATTTTGAAAGTGGCGAAATGCGTGAGGCAGGAACCACTGTTTTCTTCCGGCATACTGGGCAATAGAAATCGCTTCGATTCGCTCAGGCTTCCGGCTAACTGCTAATTGAGGCACTGGCGCTGGCGTCGGCTCAGGGAAGTTGCGGACTATGGCTACAGTGGAGCCGCAGTTGTTTGTACTGCTCTTGATGCCCTTTGGTGCGACGAAATTAATCCGTTTGCGATAGTGCCGAATCTCAGCGCCATGGTCGTGGAGTATGTGATACCACGCTGTATCGGTTCGTGACGGCAGCAGGAAGACAGTGAGCGCCGAACTCGCATACGCTTTCTCGACCCACGGCAGAATGTTCGAGTAGGGGGGATTACAAAATACCCGGTGACCATTCCAGTCGAGGTCGAGCCCGTTCTGATGAATGCCGGGCGTCCAGTTAGGCTGGAAGGGACACGGGTCTAGGTCGAACCCGAATTCCTTGTCCAGAGCCTCGTACAGCCAATTGGGTGTGCGCCAACTGTCTCGGTCAATGCCCGCTTTTTTGTGGGTGCGCTTGTTCATGATGGAACCAGTAGATACGGGTTCTGGAGAATGGGCGGCTGGGACGGAGGCCAAATCGTGGCCAGAATTTGGCCTGTTTTCTATCAGTTACTACCGTGATTCCATGTCGCAGAAAGAAAAGAAATGTGGCCGCTCGCCTTCCATAAGCTGAGGATGGAGGACACGACCGTGGAGGACTTTCACGCCGAATTGATGGCCTACGTTGCAGAACGACGGCAGAAGCTACAGGCAGGGGAGAAGTTGGAGCCGCATAGGCTCAGTAAATCCCGGCGGCAACTTCGAAAGCGGATGGACGTTGACCTTCACAACGACTTGGACAAATTGCTCCAGCAGGTAAGCTTCATGTTTTACCTCCGAGGCTACAGGGACTCGGCTTCTCATCAGAAGACGCTGAAAAAAGTGAGTCGCATCCGCAAAGGCCGTGCCCGCTTCGTTCAGGAAGTGCGAAACATGCTAGAGCGCAACCTCGATATGACTGAAAAGGATATATGCAAAGAATTGGATCGTCTCAAGGTGCGCTTCGAGATTCGCAGCGACGATGGCGAGGGGGACAAAATTGGCCCCGGCAAGGAAGCATGGCCGTGGACGGCGACACCGATTCCCGATGCAGTAGTGGAAGCAATCCGTCGAATCCGCTGGGACGTGGAACACACGACGTATGCTCGCCAACGTCAGTTGCTCTTGAGCCTCCGGGATTAAGGTCGTCCAACCCTGAACTCCCAACCTGTTCTTACTCGTAGGCAGTGACCACCGAAAATCCAAGCTCTCTCGCCACGATGGGATGGCGCTGCACGAGCCGGAGAAAGTTACGGCGGGCCTGAGCCGGATTACGAGTTGGGCAATAGCGGGCAATTGACAGCCAATGGCGAAGCTTCTTCTTGATCAAAATTTTTGCAACTTCTGGTCTTGCGTGCATTTTTTCGATGTCCTCCCGAACTCGATTCCGGCGTTTTGCCAATTTTCTTGCAATTTCTCAAAGGGAGAGATCGCAGCGTGCTGGCGAAGTGCCGCTCTACGAATGGGCCGCAAAGTTCGGGAAGTGGGCCGGAATGCGACTTGAAGAGTACTCCAGATGACCATAGCTTACGCAAGTTTGGTCTAGGTTGTCCTCTCGCCCTAAACGTTTCGGGATTCGGGGATAATACCTCTCGCAGTCTCAACTTAATCTGTATTTCTTTTTTATTTCCCCAATCCCCAAATAGTGTGTGTAGGTTTTATAGAGAAGTTGGTTCAACAACTTACGACGATTTAGCGGATGGGGATTTTCTCTCGTGGGGATGTCCCCAGAAAACTCTCCGTTCGAAAAATTCTGTTGGGGACGTTCCCCAAAAGGGCACATCCCTACGCTTTTTCCCAAGCGTCATTGGCGCTTCCTCGGCAGCCGCACCAACCGTGGCAGCAGGTTGAATTTGGGATCGATGTTGCTCTTGCCTTCCTCGTCCGTTTCCTTGATGGCAATCAATTCGCCGACCCGCAAAAGGTTCTGGATCGTCGAAAAGAGCATCCACGCCCCGTCCTGCTTGCCCCATTTCATGTCATGCCCGATGCGCTTCCAGTCCAGATGGACGGTGCCGTCCGAAGCGGCCTTGCCCGCCAAAATCTGTTTTCGGGTGTACTTCTCGAAGTAGTTCAGCACCTTCTCACCAAATGCGGCAGCGTCGGTGGTAGCCTCTGACGGCTTGAATAGCGACCGCAGGGCAATCTGCCAGTTCATGAACTTGATTGCTTTCGCCATGCACTCGCCAGTCACTAGCTTGTCCCGGTTGGCACTTGCAGTCAGGATAGCGACCTTTTTGAGGTTGTATTGCAGGCGGTTGCTAGCGTCGGCGGCGTGAGCGGTATCCCACCATGCTTCCATCATCGCTTCGGCTTCGGGCGAGAAGCATTCGACCCGACCCTCGGCAGCCGGGAATTCCATTGAATCTGCATCAATCGGCACCGTCTGCGATGCAGCAGGGCACTTCCAAGATTTGTGACGCCATGGCTTAGTTGAGTAGGCGAAGATGAAGCGGCTCATCAGACCGAAACTGGTCTGCTTACCGAACACTTTGGCGAAGTCTTCCGGTACGGAAATCGGCAGGCCGCCGACCCAACTCAAGCGACAGTCGCAATCCTGAGTACCCTTGCGGTCGGGGACGCTGTAATCGTTCTCATCCCAGAGGTCGCACAGCATCTCGAACAGCGTGCTGTTGTCGATGGATGCCTTCTTAAAGATGGCGACGATTTCGTTCGTTTGCAACAGGAACTTCTTTGGGCCGGGGGTCTTCTCGACTTCCTTCCCGCCTTTCTTGTGGCTGATCTTCTCGCCGATCAAGTTCATCAGCCCACGATTTGATGCCAGTTCACTGCGCTTGTAGTCCACGCCCTTCGTGAGGGCACGCACCTTGATGGCACGCTTCATGGCTTCGTTCTTGCCGCTGCCGATACTGCCCGCAATAGCGAGGTAGATGTTGATGCGGGTGTCGTCGCACATCTCATCAAAGTCTGGCTCGACGCTGTAGGCGGCAAGCATGGCCGGAAACGCATATCCGAGCGGCAGGTCGAGCATCTTCGCTTGTTCGCCGAGGATGCCGTACATGCAGTCTTCTGGGAAGTCCAACGATTCGGTATCCGGCTCTGGTACCGGCGCTGCGGCCGAAACCTGAGCAACGGGATCAGTCGTGGGGACAACCGAAGCCTCAGGAACGATGTCTTCATAGTCGGCGTCCGGTGCAATGTACTCAGCATCGAATCCCGCCAGCGGGTCGTCCAGCCAGATGCGACCGGGATAGCGTTCACTCTTGAGCAGTGCGAGATTGTGCAGCACGTCAGCAATGGTCTTGCCCTCGCATTGGTCGGCGAAGCAGCGGATGCCGAACGTCTCACCCAAGCGATATACGGTGCGGTTCTTGTGATGATGAAGAGGGTCTGCGAGATCGAGGCAGCACGTGTCCGAGACGAAGCAACGAACATCGGCGTCCATATATTCTGCCGTGATATGGATAAAAGGTTCAGCCCAATCGAAAAAACGGTATGGGTCTTCCTGTATCTCTGCCGTGAGCACACCATCCTCGCTGCGCTTCAGTTTCTTGGGTGCCGGTGGTGCCAATGACGCAACAACACCCAGCGTACTCTCGGTCACTGGCACGATCTTGTGTGGCACGTACTCGATATACGATTCACGCCATGGTCTGGGCTGCTCGTTTGTTGGCGACTTTCGGCTCATGGTGCCGTATATTTTGCAGACCTGTTCGGGTTCAGCGAGGCTGGTGTCGATCTGGCAAATCTTGCCGTCAGCAAATTTTCCGCTGACCCCCTCGAATTGATTGGCGACGGCCTTCAGCACATCCTTTAGATCGGCGTACCATGTGGGTGCCAATGACGGCAGCTTGTACAAAAGGTGCCATCCATTTCCGCTGCAAGCGAAGATCGGGCTTGGAAACCCTTGCTGTTTTAGCCAGCGCACGATGTCACTTGCGACCTGCTTCAGGGTGGCAAGTTCCTGATCCGTAGCATTGAACTTTTTATTCGGGTCACCAGCGGGACGGTCAACGTCAATGGGCAACCACTCGTAGGACTGGATGTCTTCACGCCCGGTGGATTCGTCTCGCTGCTTACAGTCGAGGGCCGAAGGCTTCAGCCGTTGCAGGGTGCACCAGATCGCCTCGTACTTACCACTGGCGTTGGCCTTTTCAATCACACGGGCGAGCCGTTTGTGGTCTGAATAAAACTTTGATCGGCACGTTCCGGTTAGTAGCTTGCCACGGACTTCGACTAGATCACCGGGTCTGAACAGGATGCGGATCGCCTGCTCTAAAGCGGTTTCGGTCTGAGCCCTGTCAGGGCTATCGCATCGGCCCTCGGCGGTTCCGTTAATTTGAGACGACTGGATTTGTTCTTGTTGGGGTTGGCTAGCGGGATTAGCAGCCATAGCGACCTACTCGCAGGTCGCATGAGAATTCCGAGTTGTTTGAGAATGTCATGTACTTGCTCTCGATTAAGCGTTCAGGTCTGGGTAGACCGCATGTACGGGAAAAACGCTTGGGGGCTGGGTACATGACCAACCCCCTGATGTCTTGGCGACACCACCCATAAGAGAAATCCCATAGTCAGGAAATTCTCAGCGTTTGCAGACGCCATTTCCTTATTACTGCGGCCCGTCCAAACTTCCCAATTTTGCAGTTCCTTTATAGACGAACAGAAAAAGGCCCCACTGCAAATGGGGCCTCACCAAATAAAGAGCACTTTTATGATTGATACTGGGCTTGCGAACAAAATCAAAAACATGTCGGATGCCGAGCTTGACGCTCAGACATCGAACGCCTATATGGTCGCCTTCTACGAAACATTCGGAAGCGACTATCAGGGCCGTGCGGATGCCATCGAGTTGTATCGGACGTTGGAACGGGAACGGAGCCGTCGCCGGGCGGCATCTGAGTCCCGTTAGAAATCATGCACATTCGGTACCCGCAACGGACACAATGCCCGTGGGAAGGGTAATGAGTGTTGTGCGGTCAGCCATGGCCCGGCTTTTTTCTGCTGCTGCTTTTGCCGCCTCGACGGTGGCGGCGTACTCTCGTAGTGCCTGTTCTTCGTTCCTAACCATGGCGATGTAATGGTCTACCGATTTCATGTCTTCATGTCCGAGTAACTGGCGCACGTAGCCGATGTCTCGGCCCTTGCCACCCAGTTCTTTTGAGCGCAGCCAATTCGTTGCGGCTGTAGCTCTCCACTTGTGTACCCAGACAGTCGTAGGGTCGATTCCGGCACGCTTTGCAATTGCCTTCAGCCGATCCCAAACGTGGTAATCCGGCTTGCCATTGCCGGTGCCAAAGAGAAGCTTGGATGGGCGCTTCTCAGCTTTACGGCATAGAAGCCTATCCATCAGTTCTTTCGAAATGGACACATTCCGGCTGGTTCCTGTCTTTGTCTGGTATTTCCACTGCGGTTTGGATTCGACGTGGATTTCACAATTGAAAACGCCGGGCAGCAGTTCGTTACAGATCAAGTCCGTATCCTCAAGGTGCATCCACTCACGCTTTCGAAGGCCCGCCTCGTAGAAAACCGAAAAAATAAGGTGCTCGTCTTCGTTCATGACAGCGAACATCGCATCAATTTCCTGCTTCGAGAAAATCTCTGGAACCTTGCTGCTTTGGAGTTCCCGCTTATAATCCTTCTTCGTAATGACGCCCTTTCCCTGCTCTAAATGGAACACGGCTCGGTAAAAAGAATTCACCTTCATCACTTTGCCCGCTGCGGTAAAAGGGGTGTTTTCGGGGCCGTCTTCATCTTCGTCCCCGTCAACGAGGTAAGTAAAAAATTGCCGAAGCAGCGCCTTCGTAATTTCGTCCACATAGCGGATTCCACGGCCCTTTTTCTGCCGGGTTGCCCACTCTTGGAACTCGTTAAGAGCGTGTCGATGCGCTGAACGGGTTTTTTCGCAGCCGCTCTTTGCATCGAGGTACAAGCTCGTTTCGGTATTAAGCTTCTTCCGAGAGGCAGCCTCGGTAGTGGGATCAGTGACCTTACGATGGCGGTTGTTCAAGAACCAAGCCTTGTCGTCAGCCAGCTTTACAGCGTCAGATAGGTACGGCAGTTCTTGGTCGCTGGCAGGATTCGTGACTTCCTGCCACTGCTTTTTGCGGTTCTCGTACCACGAAATCTGGAACTTCCCTTGGCGGTTGTGGTGAACGAATAGCCGTCCGTTCGGCTTGCGGCGATCCGGCACTGGGACTGGTCGCCTCGTCCATTTGCGGTCGAGCTTTACTCGCTCGTAGATTCTTACTTTGATCTCACCCATTGTGGCCTCGGTGTCCAATACTGGATTTCCGGGCGAACTCTGGGTATTGCGGCTAGGGTATTCGACGCAATGTAGTTCAACTGTAGTTCAAAGGGCGAGAGGGATTTCAGGAAAGCGTTACGAATCAGCCGGATGGAGAAGGTTTGGTAGCGCTACCGGGAATCGAACCCGGGTTTGAAGATTGAGAATCTTCCGTCCTAACCCCTAGACGATAGCGCCCTCGGTGAGCCTCAATTATAACAAACGCATTTTCTCTCAATCGTGCACTCCAACTGACCGAATCCTGCTCCCGCGATCAGGTTTCATCGCGAGCCTTTTTCCATTTTGGTAACTCCGCACGTGGGCATCACAATTTTTGATGCAACGCCCTCCCTTCCACAGCCCATTTCGGTCTATAGTGATCAGTATCGTTACTGTCCAATTCATTTGACTTAACGTTCTGCGGACGGTGCATGCACTGTTCCCGCGAACAAACCTTCATCCATCCTCATATAAAGGAGTTCAAGGAGTAACCAATCATGGCAAAACCAAAATCGCCCAAGAAAAACCTTAACGGAAAAGACGAGACTCTTCCAACCAATGGAGCGGCGGTCGAGTCTACCGTCGACCCGGCAAGTGCACTGGTTGCCGCAGAAGCTCCGAACGGGGATGCGAACCGTAAAGTCAGAAATACCACGCGCAAGCCCGAGATTTTCAAAGCGGAATCCCGCTCGAACCTGGTGCCGATCAATCTGGAAGATGAGATTCGCCGCCTCGCTTACTTGATGTCCGAGCGACGCGGGTTCGAACCCGGTCACGAAACCGAAGACTGGCTCGCTGCTGAGCACGAAGTTCGGCAACGTTACCATCACCAGCAGACCGCCTAACCACAATTGGATTCCGCCTGGCGGCCGAGTCCCGGCCGCCGCGCCGCGGCGGAAAACGTTTGCCCTGAACTGCCCTTTCGCCTCGGACTGGAATCTCCCTGAGAAATCCCTGACGCCGCAGTTCCCACGCCCATCGGCGGCACATTGTGAATCCCAAAAGACGGAAAAAGGATTCCGCGGGAATACACTGAGCCTACATGAACAAAACCCGAGTTCTCCTGTTATTCCTCTCATGCGTTTCCTTGCTGTTCGCTGAGTCGCGCCAAGATAATGCTGGCGAGAAGTTACTGGGAGCTTGGCGATTGGTTTCGGTGCAGGGCACAGACGCAACCTTTCACTTTGCTTATGACCGTCCTACAGGCATCATCACGTACGATCGGTCCGGCTGGATGGCCGTCCAAATCGACATCAAAGGTGTTCGGAAGCCCTTTGTGAATGGGCCCGCGGCCGGTACTGTTGAAGAAAAGGTGGCCGCCTTTGACGATTATGTCGCCTATTACGGCACCTACACCGTGGATTTGAAAGCCCAAACGATCACTCATCACCTGGAAGACGCGAGTTCGCCAAATTGGCGCGGCGTCGATAATGTCCGATGGTTCGAATTTCAAGGGAACGATCGCCTTCTCCTTATCCCCCGGGAGGACGGAGAAGGAGGAGTGATTGAACGAAACAATGCGACGTATAAGCTTCTGTGGGAGCGCATCAAATAATGATTAATCCCTGAGTCCAGTCATCGGCGAGCGTCGGCCGTTCGGAAATTATTTCCCGAAACAGAGCATAGTTGAGTCATTTCCCCGGCGCTGATTTCCCCTTAATACGCGTAATTTCATCCCGGACCCTCGTCCATCCCGCCGTGTCCTACTGGTACCGGTCCCGCGGTTGCCTCCATCGCGGGTTTCTGAAAAAATGATGTGGGGATCCCCAACATGTCAGAACTTGGCAGTTATGCCTTACTGCTCGCCTTGGCGCTGAGCGTTTACTCGTTCGTTGCCGGCGTGGTCGCGCTCCTGTTCCGGAATCCCGCCCACGAGGGACTCAGCCAGAACAAGATCCGCGCCTTGCAAGAAGATACTTCGATTGCCGGCATCCTTCGCCAGTCTTCCGACCGCATCGCAGAAACTGCTCGCCGCGCCGGGATCGTCGTCTTCTTCGCCGTTCTTGCCGCCGCTATCGTGCTGGTGGTCGCCGCTTTCACGAACGATTTCCGGATCGCTTACATCTTCCATCACAGCAATCGCGATCTGGACGTGAAGTACAAATTCGCCACGCTCTGGTCCGGCCAGGAAGGCTCGCTGGTTTTCTGGTCCCTGCTGCTCTCCGGATACGCTTTCGTCCTTCGGTTACGCTACAAAACCGATCCCCGCCTGTTCGCGTACGCCTCGGTCGTTCTTGCCGGCGTGCAGGTCTTTTTTCTTTTGCTGGTAAACTTCGCGGCCAATCCCTTCGGGTTGCTTGAGGGGCCGCTGCGCGCCGACGGCACTGGACTCAACCCGCTTCTGCAATATCCCGAGATGGTGATTCACCCGCCCATGCTCTATCTCGGATACGTTGGCACTACAATCCCCTTCGCCTTCGCTCTCGGCGCCCTGATCATGAAGTATCCCGGCGACAAGTGGATTCACATCACCCGCCGGTGGACCATGGTTACCTGGGGATTCCTCACTTGCGGCATTTTCCTCGGCGCGCACTGGGCCTACTCGGTGCTCGGCTGGGGCGGCTACTGGGGATGGGATCCCGTCGAGAACGCTTCGTTGATGCCCTGGCTGTTCGGCACTGCCTTCCTGCACTCCGTCATGATGCAGGAAAAACGCGGCATGCTGAAGGTTTGGAACATGTGGCTGGTTTTCGGCTCCTTCTGGCTGGCGATTCTGGGCACGCTGCTGACCCGCAGCGGCATCATCAGTTCTGTCCACGCGTTTGCGCAGTCATCCATCGGAAACTGGTTCACGGTATTCCTCGCGATCGTCACCGCAGTGTTTGTTTTCTTCTTCGTCAAGAACAAAGAGCACCTGCGCAGCGAGCACAAACTCGAGTCCCTCATCTCGCGCGAATCAAGCTTCCTGTTTAATAACCTGCTCTTCGTGCTGCTCTGCTTCACAGTGCTCTGGGGGACGTGGTTCCCGAAGATTTCCGAACTGGTGCAGGGCAACAAAGTTACGGTCAACGCGCCCTTCTATAACCGCGTCGCCATTCCGGTTGCGCTCCTGCTCCTGATTCTCACCGCCGTTGGTCCGCTGCTCGCTTGGCGCAAGACTTCGTTTGAAAGCCTGAAGCGTAACTTCATGTGGCCGACCGTGGGCGCCGTGATCGCCATGATCTTCCTGATGATCACCCCGCCCAGTTGGGGAGGCCCCTTCGGCCTGCGTCCCTGGCAGGACGTCTCTTATTTCTATTCACTTGTGGCCATTGGCCTCTGCGTGCTCGTCACGCTCACTGTCGCCAGCGAGTTCTATCGTGGCGGCAAAGTCATCTCCCGCCACACTGGCCAAGGCATGTTCGCGTCGATGGTGCAACTCACGCACCGTAACACGCGCCGTTACGGCGGATACATTGTCCACTTCGGCGTGGTCGTGGTCATCATCGGGGTCGCCGGTGCCGCCTTCAATCTCGATAAAGAGCAGGAGATGGGTTATGGAGACAAGATGCAGATTGGCAACTACACCCTAGTCTGCCGCTCCTATACCGACGAGGAGTATCCCAACTACGAGGCCGAATGGGCCGTGATGGACGTCTTCAAAAACGGCAAGCAGATCGACACCATGTATCCCGAGCGCCGCTTTTACAAGGCCAGCCAGCAAGCTTCGACCATGCCGTTCGTCCGTTCGACACTCAAAGAAGATCTTTATCTTACGTATGAAGGCATCAACCAAGACACGGGACACCCGATCCTGAAAGCGCACGTAAATCCGCTGGTCATGTGGATCTGGCTCGGCGTCTGGCTCATCATCGGAGGAACCGCCTTGGCGCTGGTTCCGAACGCGCAAGCGTACAGCCCCGCCGCTGTTCCGAGGAGGGTTGAAAGCGCCGCCAGGCCAACGCCTGTGCCGACCGCGGGTGATTAGGGCTGGAAATAGCTGGGACCCCGGGACACGGGCTTACGATTTTCGTCCCGAAGGGACGGCTGAAGGTAACCCGCCAGTTCACTAGCGGGTATGAATGGAAGAAGAGCGAACCGCGTCCCGGAGGGACGCGTCAAAAGGCCGGTTTGATTTGGATGCCGGCGAATTTGGGAGCGGCAACAACGAAAAGCACGGCTTTAGTCGTACCGTTAAGACCGAAATCAAGCCGAGGCTTTGGCCGCTGAGGGCAAATACGAGTTAAGAAGATGAAAACGAAAACAAATCTCCGCCACGCCCTAAAATGCGCTCTGCTCGCGCTTGCCGTCACCGCACTCGCCGGCGCCGGAGACCCTGCCTCCCGCTTCCACGATCTTGGCCATCAACTGATGTGCATCTGCTCCTGCAACCAGATCCTGCTGGAATGCAACCACGTCGGCTGCCCCGACTCCGACGGCATGCGCAACGAACTGATGGCCGCCGTCAACCGCGGCGACAGCGACAGTCTCGTCCAGCAAGCCTTCGTGCAGAAATACGGCCCCACGGTCCTTGCCGCGCCCACTACACAAGGTTTCGACCGCACCGCTTACATCATTCCGTTCGTCGCGCTGTTTGTTGGAACGGGTCTCGTAATCCTCGTCGTCCGCGCCTGGAAAAATCGTCCCGCGCCGGCTCTGGCGGATGGCATTCGGCCCGTCCAGGGCCCCGAACTTGATCAATTCCGCGAACAGGCCCGCAAGGAGACCGACCTATGAGCTTCTCCCTCGCTCTTGGCCTCGTGCTCACCATCCCGGCGATCTTCTATATTTTTTATTTGCCCGGAAAACTCTACCTCGGTCGTCCGAAGACGCGCGTCTCCTACCTGCGCGAACGCAAAGACGCCGTCTACGAAAACTTGCGCGACCTGAACTTCGAATACCGCGCCGGCAAGATTCCCGACACCGACTATTACCAAATGAAGAGCTCGCTCCAGGACGAAGCCGCCGCCATCCTCGCCGAAATCGCCCGCTTGGAAGCCAAAGCCGAAGCCGCGCGGCTGGCAAGAGGATGACGATTCACGAATGCAGAGCGCGCTATGTCGAACAAAAAGCCTTACGTTCGAAACAACATTTCTGGTCCAATGCCGAAATAAGACTCTGGCGCGAAGTGAAGATTCATGCCCCGAAGGGGCAACGAAAGTAGCCCGGCGCTTCAGCGCCGAACAAGCAGCCAAAGGAGGAAGCCGTCCCGGAGGACGGCTGAAACAAAATGACAACTCCCCACATGAAAGCCGTCCTGCATAGCGCGCTCGCTGCGCTCCTCCTTGTCACGCTCGCTTCCGCCCAAACCCTTACCGGCACGGTGAAAAATGCGACCACCGGTAGGCCCTCCGCCGGAGACGACGTTATCCTCATCACACTCGGCCAGGGAATGCAGGAAGCCGGCCGCACCAAGTCCGACGCCAAAGGCAACTTCTCTCTGAAACTCGACCAGGAAGGCCCGCATCTCGTCCGCGTCGTTCACCAGGACGTCACCTATCACCGCATGGCCCCTCCAGGGACCACTTCCGTCGAAGTCGAGGTCTACGACGTCACAAAGAAAGTTGAAGGCATCGAAGTCGTCGCCGACATCATGCGCATCCAGGCCGAGCAAGGACAGTTGGAAATCATGCGCGCCTTCGCCGTGCAGAACAATTCCAAGCCCGCACGCACGCAGATGAATGAGCGCAACCTCGAATTCTTCGTACCCGAAGGCGCCAAGATGGTCGAAGGGTCCGCATTGACCCAAGGCGGCAATCCGCTCAGCGTGATGCCTGTTCCCGTCGATGATAAAAAAACGCGTTACGCTTTTAACTTCCCCCTGCGGCCCGGCACCACCCAGTTCCAGATCGCTTATCAGTTGCCCTACGATGGCAGCGCGAATGTCGATCCGAAAAGCCTCTACCCACTGCAGCATTTTGTAGCCATCATTCCCAAGGGAATGCAATTCGCCGCCGCCCCGGGCACAAGCTTCAAGCCAATGAACGATCCGCAGCAGCCCGACGCCGATGTCGAAGTCGCGTCAGGCGCGCAGGCCGGACAATCCCTCGCCTTCAAAGTGAGCGGACAGGGCACGCTCGAAGCCCGTCAGGAAAATGCCGGCCAGCCCAGCGACAGCGGCGGTGCGCAGAGCGACAATCGCCCCGGTGGCGGACTCGGTCCCCCGATCGATGCCCCCGATCCGCTGCAGAAATATCGCTGGTACATTCTAGGAGCCTTCGCCGTGGCACTCATCGTCGGCGGAATCTATGTGGCTTCCCGCCAGCAAGCCGCAGCCCGCGCCGCCGCAAAGGGAAAATCGGGAAAAATCAAATTCCAGGAGCCGGATTTCGAAGCCGAATATGAAGAAGAACCGGAAGTTGTTCGAGCGCGGCCTGCGCGCCATGGAGCGGCAGATGCCGCCGTCCATCGAACTGCCGAAAGCGGCTCAAACGGCGGGCGCCGCGCCGAAACTCGCACCGTAGAAGCACCTGCTCCCGAGCCGCGCCCGCAACCCGCCCGAAGCTCGTCGTCGATGCTTTTGGAAGGCCTTAAAGAAGAACTCTTCCAGCTCGAAGTCGAGCACAAGCAAGGAGCCATCTCGCAACAGGAATACGAGAAAACCAAGGCCGCCCTGGACCAAACTCTCCAGCGCGCCCTGAAACGCGACTCCCAAAAAGCCTGAGTCGCGATCAGCTCGAAACTCCCGTGCGGACAGACGTACCGTTGCTCGCTGTGATTGTTGCAATTTCGCGTACTCCGGGGCACGGGAAGAATCGGCTGCCGAGTTTTGGAAAATTCTTGACCGTGGCGGCATCGTCTGGAAATGGGGAGGCGTAGCTTCCGGAGCACCAATTGGCGATAACTCGCCATAGTACTCAAGTTCCAATCTGGGGAATTTCTCCGCTACTCGCCGCAAACGGGCTCAGGCTGGGGCCTTCATTGACGCCCCACCCATCCCCTCTTACCATGGAAGGACTCGCAGCGCGTCCCATGATCGGCCAAACTGTCTCACACTACCGCATCGTTGAGAAACTCGGTGGCGGAGGCATGGGCGTCGTCTACAAGGCCGAAGACCTCTCCCTGAAGCGATTCGTTGCCCTCAAATTCCTCCCCGATGAAGTCGCAAGGGATCCGCAAGCCTTGGCCCGCTTCCAGCGCGAAGCCCAAGCCGCCTCAGCCTTGAATCATCCCAACATCTGCACCATCCACGAAATCGGACAGCACGACGGCCGCCCATTCCTGGTCATGGAATTCCTCGATGGCATAACCCTAAAGCACCGGATCGGCAGCCGTCCGCTCGAAACCGAAGTGCTCCTCAGCCTCGCCATCGAAATCGCCGACGCGCTCGACGCTGCCCATTCGGAAGGCATCGTCCACCGCGACATAAAGCCCGCTAACATCTTCGTCACCAAGCGCGGTCACGCCAAAATCCTCGACTTCGGATTGGCGAAAGTCACACCCAGCACGCGCGAGTCCGATATCGCCGGAACGCCCACGCAGGCTACCGCGATGACCGAGGACCACCTCACCAGCCCCGGTTCCACGCTCGGTACCGTCGCCTACATGTCTCCCGAGCAAGTCAGAGCCAAGGAACTCGACGGCCGCAGCGACCTGTTCTCTTTCGGCGCGGTGCTCTACGAGATGGCTTCCGGTATGCTGCCGTTTCGCGGCGAAAGTTCGGGCGTCATTTGTCGCGAGATTCTTGATCGCGACCCGGTCCCGCTGCTCCGCCTCAACCCGGATCTCCCGCCGAAGCTCGAAGATGTCATCAGCAAGGCTTTAGAAAAAGATCGCGACCTGCGCTACCAGCACGCCGCCGACATGCGTGCCGATTTGAAGCGTCTGAAGCGCGAATCCGAATCGCGACCCGGCGCGTCCGGCAATTCAGGAAGAATGCCCGTAGTGCAGGAGAGCGTCTCCGCAGTGATGCCGGCCGCTCCATCCGGTTCATCGCCCGCACATACCTCCGCATCATCGGCGACCGGGATTCCAACCACAACTCCCGCTGCACCTGCGCACAAGGGTGCTTACGCAAAAGTTGGTCTGGTTGCCTCAGTGCTCGTTGTCATCGCCGCCGTCGTCTGGTTCGCTCGCCAGCATACGACGCCAGCCACGGTCAGTACCGCGCAAAAAACCGTTGCAGTCCTTCCGCTTCAGAATCTCGGCGCCGACAAAGATGTCGACTTCCTTCGCCTTGCCCTGGCCGATGAAATCGCCACCGCACTCAGTTATGCCCGCACGCTCACCATCCGTCCTTTCGCCACGACCAGCAAATACGACGCGCCGAGCCTCGATTTGCAGGAAGCCGGCAAATCCATGCACGTAGCCGACATCGTGACGGGACATTTCCTGAAGGAAGGCAATCAGCTCCAGATCACGCTCGAAGCCATCGACGTAGCCGCCAACCGCACCCTCTGGCGCGATACTATGAGCGTCTCCGCTACCGACCTGATCGCCATGCAAAGCCAGATCACAGCCAAGGTTCGCCAAGGCCTGGTTCCCGCTCTCGGCGCTGGAACTGACGCCTCCGAAAGCGCCACGCACCCGAAAAACGAGGAAGCGTACGACCTTTACCTGCGGAGCATCTCCATGCCGCACGAAGCTCAGCAGAACAGCGACGCCATTACTATGCTCGAGCGCGCCGTCGGGCTCGACCCTAACTACGCGCCTGCATGGGCCGCACTCGGCCAGCGCTATCACTACGATTCTGCTTACGGACAAGGAGGCGAAGCTGCCCATCAGCGGTCCATGTCCGACCTGGAACGCGCGCTCGCTCTCGATCCCAACTACATCTTTGCGGCGGCCTGGCTGATCTCCAACCGCGTCGAGCGCGGCGATCTCATCAACGCCTATCGTGATGCCAAAGCGCTCGTGGATCGTCATCCCGACAATGCCCTTGCGCATTTCACTCTGGCTTATGTTCTCCGCTATGGAGGAGCCGTCGACGAATCCGCCCGGGAATGCAATGCGGCCTATGCCATCGACTCCGGCGACTTCCAGTTTCGCTCCTGCGCTTTCACTTTCATCGAATTGGGTGATTACGCGAGGGCCATTGATTTCCTCAAGCTCGACGCGGGGTCTGGCTGGTCGAATACCAACCTGGTGCGAACCTATCTGCGCCAGGGCAGGGTAGCGCAGGCTCGAACCCTGCTGCAGCAAATGGGTACAGCTGCGTCCCGCGTTATGCTCACTTGTCTGGACGGTTCAAATTCCGCGGATCTGGCCAACGGTGCCCGTCAATACGCCGAGAAAGCAATGGCCGATCCCGATCCCGAGGTTCGCTACGGAGTCTCCCCTGACTTGCTTGTCTGCCATCAACCCGAGCTCGCCCTGATGATGCTCAAGAGCGCGATCGTAACCGGACACTACTGCGGTTATGATGGCCTGAAAAACGACGTAGCTTTTGCTCCCCTGCGCCAGGCCCCGGAATACGCAGAACTGCTCTCCGCGGCCAAGCAATGCCAATCCGATTTCCTAACCCAAAGATCGCAAGCCCACTGAAATCGCGAGCCATGCTGTAACACCCGCGCCGGAAGCAGCGCTTTAGCCCGCGCGCTCTTCGTTGACGCACTTTCATTCCCCACTTACCATGGAACGACTCGCTGGCGCCTCCATGATCGGCCGGACCATCTCGCACTATCGCATCACCGAAAAACTCGGTGGCGGCGGCATGGGTGTCGTCTACAAAGCCGAAGACCTCTCTCTTGGCCGCTTCGTCGCTCTTAAATTCCTTCCCGATGATGTTGCTCGCGACTCCCTGGCCCTGGAACGTTTTCGTCGAGAAGCCCGCGCTGCCTCGGCGCTGAACCATCCAAATATTTGTACGATCCACGAAATCGGCCGCGAAGGAAACGATTCTTTCCTGGTGATGGAGTTTCTTGACGGCATGACCCTGAAGCATCGCATCATGGGGCGCGCGTTGGACCTCGAAACCATTCTCTCGTTGAGCATCGAAATTACCGACGCTCTCGATGCCGCGCATACCCAAGGCATCGTCCATCGCGATATCAAGCCTGCCAATCTTTTCATCACCAAGCGCGGTCACGCGAAGATTCTCGATTTCGGACTTGCCAAAGTCGTCATTACCCCGGCGACTGACCAGAGTCGCACTCTTACCCAGGATGAAGAACACCTGACTACTCCCGGTTCCGCTCTGGGGACGGTTGCCTACATGTCTCCGGAGCAGGCCCAAGCCAAGGAGTTGGATGCCCGCAGCGATCTCTTTTCCTTCGGCGCCGTGCTCTACGAAATGTCCACTGGCTGTCTGCCATTTCGCGGAGATAGCAACGCCCTTGTCTTTAAAGCCATTCTTGATGCCGATCCTACGCCTCCCGTCCGGCTGAATCCCGAAGTTCCTCCCGAACTGGAGCGCATCATCAGCAAGGCTCTCGAGAAAGACCGCGATCTGCGCTACCAGAGTGCTGCCGAGCTTCGCGCAGACTTGAAGCGCCTAAAACGCGAATTCGATTCGCGCCACCGTCCATCCTCCACCGCCGCACCGTTCCTGGCGCGCGAAAACAGTTCCCATTCCGTGGATCCCAGTTCTGTTTCGCAGTTGCCTGTAACGGTCATTTCTTCCGAACTTGGGAAGAGTTCCGGTCGCGCGGGGAGCAGTTCTGCTGTGGCTGCAATGCAGCAACATAGAATCGGAACCACGGTTCTTGCCGTGATTGGACTGGCAATTCTCGTCGCCGCCGGGGTTGGCGTTTACTCGCTGCTCCACCGCAAACCTGCCGCGCCCTTCCAGAATTTCGCCATCTCGCAAGTCACTAATTCCGGCAAGGCGCGAATGGCCGCTGTTTCTCCCGATGGTAAGTACATCCTGACCATGGTGAATGACGGCGGCCAGCAAAGCCTTTGGCTGCGCAATATCGCTACTGGCAGTAATACTCAGGTCATCCCACCCGCCCCGGTTTCGTACAGCAATCTGGCGTTCTCTCCCGACGGAAACTACCTTTACTTCCGCAAGGCGGAAGATGCTTTTGAGACGACATTTTTTCTCTATCGGGCCCCCGTGCTGGGCGGAACTCCACAAATCGTGGTCAAGGATGATGACAGCAATATCAGTTTCTCTCCTGATGGTCACCGCATGGCGTATGTTCGCGGAAACGATCCTGACGTCGGGAAATATCGTCTGCTCTCGGCCAACCTCGACGGCAGCGACGAAAAAGTTCTGCTGATCACGCCGGAAATCGGAAATGCGCCGCCCAGCTATCTGACTTGGTCGCCTGACGGGAGACATATTGCAGTGAGCTTGTTCCCGATTGATGACGGCCTTGGAGCCATCGGAGTCTTTGATTTCAGGACCAGTCAGATTCAGCGGCTTGTGACGTTTCCTGACAAAAGACCGAATGAAATCGCTTGGATGCCTGGCGGTACCGGAATGCTGATCGACTACATCCAGGCCGGCCAGAATCCTCGCTCCCAAATCGCATTCATGCCAGATGGTGAAACCACCCTGCAGTCAGTCACGCGCGATACTAATGATTATTGGACGATGAGTGTCTCCGCAGACGGGAAAACATTGGCCTCGGTGCAAGTTAAATTTGCTGACAATCTCTACCTTCTTTCTGGAGTTGAGAGTCAACAGGCAACACCAAATCCGCTGCCATCGGGCCAGAATCTAACCAGCTTTGGTTGGGGCGGCGACGGAGCGTTACTGGTAAGTCAAGCCGGGCGCTTGCTGCACATGGCCCCAGACGGCAGCAATCCTTCTGAAATTCTGAATGATCCCACATCTCAAATTCTCGAGCCTGCTCGCTGTGGTCAATACCTGGTTTTATCCTGGAGATTCCATGCAGACTTCAAGAGCAGAAATCTTTGGCGCGTAAACGTCGACGGGTCGAACCCAGTAAAGCTGACGGACGTGGACTCGCGTTATCCCGTCTGTTCTCCGGACGGCAAATCGGTCTATTTTGCCAACCTCACTGCAGGCCAGATCTCTCGTGTCGCAGTCCAAGGATCGGGCAACCCTGAGGTGGTCCCGGGAAGTGTCGTTCCCCAGGCTTTTCTCACCAACACCCGGCCGGCTCTTTCCCCCGATGGCAAAACCATTGCCGTGATGGTGACCTCCGTCTTGACTGCGCAAACTGTTCCCGAGGACAGAATCGTTCTCATTAACCTGGAGTCCCCTGCTTCCCCGCGCCTCGTGACGACCAATACCCATATTGGGTTCTTCGGGCTCTTCAGCCCTGATGGAAAAGCTTTGATCTATGCCATCCGCGAAAATGGCGTTGATAACCTTTGGCTGCAACCGCTCGATGGCTCTCCGGGACACAAAATAACCAATTTCATCTCCCAGCAAATCCTCGACATGCAGTGGTCACCCAATGGCAAAACCCTCGGCGTTATACGGGAGGAGTCTACGTCCGACGTGATTCTGCTGCAGGAGAACAAACCTTAGTGGTTTCCTGCACCAGGTCATTGGCGGTTCACACTTTGGCGTTGGACGATAGAAAGAGCGTGACCAGAGTCCTTGACGTACACAGCCGAAGCGGAAGAGGATTCCTGGTTCAGGGGCAGTCTCTGGGAAAGGATAAATCCTTGCGGCTCAATATTTTGCCCGTAACAACTTGAGCGCCATAGATCATTTCCAAAATTTGCCGCGCTAACCCAATGATTCCAATGAACGGATGGGGCGGGGTACCCCCGCCGAACGCCTCGAAATTTCTCCAAACCCCGGACTTGCATCTCGTCACCGGGAGAAGTAATCCAATACGGTAGAGTCAATTTGACTCAGATTTCCTGAAAAGTGAGAACTGAGAACCGAGAACTGAGAACTAAAAATGGGAAACACTTTCAAGACCGCGTTTCTGCTGACCCTCATGACGCTGCTGCTGCTGTTTATCGGCCGCGCGTTCGGCGGACAGAATGGCATGATCATCGCCCTGATCTTCGCCGCCGTAATGAACTTCGTCTCATATTTTTATTCCGACAAGATCGCTCTGGCCATGTATCGCGCCCAGCCGGTTACGCGCGAGCAGCTGCCCAAGGCCTATGCAGCCGTTGAGCGCCTCACGCAGAAGATCGGCTTGCCGATGCCGAAGATCTACGTGATTCCGACCGAATCGCCCAACGCCTTCGCCACCGGGCGCAATCCTCAACATGCGTCGGTGGCCGTGACCCACGGCATTCTGGAACTGCTGAATGACGAGGAACTCGAAGGCGTACTCGCCCATGAGCTCGGCCACGTCAACAACCGCGACATCCTGATCAGTTCCGTCACCGCGACGATTGCCGGAGCGATCACCATGCTTGCCAGCATGGGACGCTGGGCCATGATCTTCGGCGGCTTCGGAGGCCGCGACCGCGAAGACCGTGGCGGAGGCGGACTCGCCGCCCTGTTCATGCTGATCGTCGCCCCGATCGCGGCAACCCTGATCCAGCTTGCCGTCTCGCGCTCGCGCGAATATCAGGCGGATGCGACCGGAGCACATTTCACCGGGAATCCGTACGCGCTAGCGAGCGCGCTGCAGAAGCTCGATGCCTATTCGCGCCGTCTGCCGATGCAGGCGAGTCCATCAACTGCGCATCTCTTTATCATTCAGCCGTTGCTGGGGATGAACGCGGGAATGTTCGCGAACCTGTTTTCGACCCACCCGCCAATCGCGAAACGCATCGAGCGCCTGACCGGAAGGCCCGCGGAGTTTACGCAGTAAGAGCAGCGTCCATCTGCGAGCACCTGGCAGGAACCTGGCATCTTGGGTGGAATGAGGCTGCGTGGAAGACGCTGGCTTGTGCAGTCGAAGGATCCCACTCCAGCACACTGCCGCAGGGAGAGATTCGTCGCGGCGCTCGGAATGACAAACGAAACAGCCTCCAGCATTAGCCAGAAGCTGCTTTCATGACTCCCGTAACTCCGTCCCACCGAACCCAGATAGTAGAATTAAATCAATGTTGCCCGAGACCGCCAGCGGAGTGTCCCAAAAGGCTGCATTCGAGAAGGCGAGGGAATTGGAAAAGGCCCTCCACCGCGTCATCCGCGGCAAAGACGACGTTGTGCGCCTTGCGCTCGTGGCGATGCTCGCCCGCGGACACTTGCTGATCGAAGGTGTTCCCGGAGTCGGCAAAACTACCCTTGGACAAGCACTTGCCCGCGCCATCGATTGCACTTTTCAGCGGGTGCAATTCACCAGCGACATGCTGCCCTCCGACGTGCTCGGCATTTCTATCTATTCGGCCATGGAGCAGCAGTTCGAGTTCAAGCGCGGTCCGGTATTTGCCAACGTCCTGCTGGCCGACGAAATCAATCGCACCACACCGAAAACTCAGTCGGCGCTGCTGGAAGCCATGAATGAAGCCCAGGTTACGGTCGACGCGCACTCTTACGAACTGCCGCAGCCATTTTTAGTGATCGCGACGCAGAATCCAGTGGAGCATCACGGAACCTACCCATTGCCCGAGTCGCAACTGGATCGCTTCCTGCTCCGCGTGCGCATGGGATATCCCGACGAGAAGGCCGAGCGCGAAATTCTGCGCTCGGAAGCCGGAGCCTCACATCTGGATGACTTGCACCCGGTTTTGAGCGCAAGCGACGTGCTCGAGATGCAGCAGGTGGTGAAAAATATTCGTGTGGATGATTCGCTGGTCAGCTACACACTCGAAATCGTTGGCCGGACGCGGAACTCCGAATATCTGTCGTTAGGAGTCTCTCCCCGCGGCTCGCAAGCCCTATACCGTGCCGCGCAGGCCATGGCGTTCCTGGAAGGCCGCGCCTTCGCCACGCCCGAAGACTTCAAGCCGCTGGTTGTTTCGGTCTTCGCCCACCGTGTAGTCGTCAACGGGCATTACTCGTCGATGCTGAAGAAATCCGAGCAATCCGACCAGGTATTGACTGAAATCGTTGAAAGCGTGCCAGTTCCCGTTTAGCTCTCCAGTTTTGTTCATTCTGACCCTGAGCATCGTGAAGGAGAATCTCTGCTGGCCCCGGCGAGTGGTACGGGTGCTGCGCTACGCTCAGGACGACAACCAAGCCTTCATGTCCTCGGCGTCCTCTTTGGCTTGGTTTCGAAGACTATAATTCCGCATCATGTCCTTGCTGCGTTACTTGATGCTCCTCTCCCTCGTGGTCTGGGTTGGCGGATTGCTCTTCTTCGCGTTCGTGTTAGCGCCTACGGCTTTTCAGGTGTTGCCCTCGACGCACATGGCGGGCAATGTCGTCGGGCGCGCGCTCACTAAACTGCACTGGATCGCGATCGCCTCCGGCATCATCTTTCTGCTGAGTTCGTTGCTCTATAGTCGCATCACTGACGGAACTGCCCACGTTTTTGCCGTGCGTCATGTGCTGATCTGCCTGATGCTGGCGCTAACGTTGTTCTCGCAATTCTGGATCATACCCCGCATGGACACGCTGCGCGCCCAGGTCGTCGATTTCGCCGCCGTGCCGCTGACTAATCCCGTGCGAGTGCAGTTTGATTCCCTCCATGTGTGGTCCACACGTGTGGAAAGCCTGGTGCTGTTGATGGGTTTGGTAGTTGTGTATCTTGCTGGGAGCGCCTTGAGCCAACCAGGACGGTAATTGCGGCAAGATTATCTAAGCACCGGTGACTTCTCATCCGCAGGCTTGCTGTCATCAGCGTGAATCTTCCCATCCTCATTGGCGTAAAACGACCGATGCTGTGCATCCAAATTGTTGGGCGTCATAGTCAGCATGTAGCCGTCTTTCTTGCCTTTGAAGCCGGCGGTGTAATCGCCGCGGTTGGGATCGACCATGCGCTTGGTGAATGAGCCGGTGTGAACCAGTTCGGCGAGGCTGGTAGCGTAATGTCCGTACTGCTTGTTGAAATGATTCTGGGCGCGGATAACAACCCGCATATAGGCGAGCGCCGCGGCTTCGGAGTCGGAGCGAGCCGGATCTCCCTTGAATTTAGGCGTGTAGCCGGGAGCGAGTTGATCGTTTTGTTGCGCTGCGGGCGCATCCTGCGCCAGCACGAATGCCGTGCAAACCAGCGATAAAGCCAGTACGTACAGGATGCCTTTCATTCGCCTCTCCAGCCAAAATCAGGATTACACAGCAAGATCGCAGTGAAAAAGCCTCGATTGCGCCTCAACCGTCGGCCGATTCCATGTTACTCCCGTAATTTCCCTTCGGTCACCTTCTCTTTGCATTACAGCCGATTATTACTATGCTGAGTGTGAAGAATCTCAAACCCACAGGGACCCCTATGAAAGCAGCAGTCGCCAGAAAACCGGTCATCAGAATTGCAGTAGTAGAAAGCGATCCTTTGCGCTTTGTCGGCTTCCGGGCGCTGTTTGACTCCGAGCCTGAGTTCGAGCTCATCTCGGCGGCGTTGCCTGAGATCAGCACCATGCAGAACGTCGATCTCATCCTGCTGGGAAACCGTTCCGGCCAGAACCTGTTTGACCTGATGGCCAGCCTGAAGGCCACCCGTCCGGACCTCAAGATCATCGTCACCGGAGCGGGCATTGACGAAGAGACCATTCTGAAGGCCATCGCTTCGGGAGCCAAGGGATATGTAGATGAGGCTGCGACACCAGCCGAGTTCGCGCAGGCCATTCGCATCGTGCATCAAGGTTCGGTATGGGCTCCGCGTCGGGTGCTCTCCATGTTCATTGAGCGGGTTTCGTCGGCGCCTGGGCGGATTTTTCCCGCTGGGCGCGTGACCTTTACCGACCGCGAGAAGGAAGTTCTGGAGATGCTGGTGGCCGGCCGTTCCAACAAGGAAATCGGCGGGCAGTTGGGCATCGAAGAACGTACGGTAAAAGCCCACGTTGCGAAGCTCATGCGCAAAGTCGGCGTGCAGAACCGGATCGCGCTCTCGGTGCATGCCATTACGCACTCGCTGGTGACCACGAAATAGTGTCGGGCAACGGGCAATGAGCGATGAGCTGTGAGCAATCAGCGCCAAGGCACAGGCCCGCTCATTCGGTCACCTCTTTTCCTAAACAACTCACCCTCATAACTGATAGCTGACTGCTCGGCGCGGAGTACCCATAGGTTCACTTACCTTCGTAATCTTGCCGCTGTTGGGCATCCAACGCATACTCGCTTCACCTACCACAGAACCTGGGAGACGGGGTTGAGAGTGGCGATTAGGGTCACTGCTTTCAGCCCCGCATTTTTTTGTCCTGAATCCTCGCGTTGATTTGTTGTTCGCCCCCCTGCTAGCTTGAAACTTGACCTCCGAAACTGGAAACTGGTGACATGGCTGGGTCCATGGCCGGCGAACAGGACATCTTGCATCGGCCCGCTCCCAAGCGGCCGCCGCGCCTGACTTCCCGACGAATCGGCATTCACACGTCTACTGCTGGAGGCGTTCCCAACGCTGCTGAACGAGCCTACCGGCTGGGCTGCAACACGTTGCAGATTTTCTCTTCAAGCCCGCGGCGCTGGGCTCCCCCCGATTTGAGCGAGCCGCAGTGCGAAGAGATGGGGCGTTTGCGGCAGAAGTACGGCCTGAATCCTCTGGTCATTCATACGAACTATCTGGTGAACCTTGCCAGTTCAAACGAACTTTTTCTGAAGCAGTCCATGCAGGCGTTTCGAGGCGAAGTGGAGCGAGCGTTGGCGCTGTGTGCTGATTATCTCGTATTACATCCAGGATCGTTTCGCGGAGCGGATCGGGAGCAAGGATTACTCCGTACAGCCGCAGCAATCGCTGCCTCGACGCATGGTCTCGACCTGAGGAAAAGGGGATTGACCATTTTGATCGAGAACACGGCTGGCTCGGAGTTTTCGCTCGGCGGCAGCTTTGAACAGGTCGCCGAAATCATGGATCGTTTGAGCGGCATTGTGCCGGTTGGTGCCTGCATTGATACATGCCATACCCATGTCTCCGGCTATGACATTGTCAGCGAGGAAGGGTTGTATGACACGCTGCGGCAGCTGGACGCGACAGTCGGTCTGAATCATGTGAAGGTCTGGCATTGCAATGATGCGAAGGCCGCCCGGGGATCGAAGCTGGATCGCCATCAACACATCGGGAAGGGAACGATCGGCAAGGAGCCATTTCGGATTCTGTTGAACGATCTCCGTCTGGCGCATGCGGCCTTTATTGCAGAAACGCCGATTGATAAGCCGGGAGACGATCGAAGAAATGTTGAGGCGCTGAAAAAGCTCGTCCTGGATCGTGTTGCATAAGCCGGGCTGTCGGGGCGGTCCCGCGGGGGAGAGCGGTTTTTCCGATGGACCGTTGGGCACGGCTGAGGACGCGGCAACTAAACCTGTTCGTCAGAATGCAGTCAAGCTCGCCGGGTGCTTCATCGGGCACGCGAGGTGATTGCAAGCGACGTCTTCAGGCTCGATACTTTCTTGGCATGAAGCTCTACCGCACTCGCGCCGGAATTGTTGCCGAACACGAGGACACTTTGTATGAGGTTCGTGCGAACTCGTGGGATGAGCTGGTCGCTCGTGAAGATCTCTTCGCCGAGGTGTTGCAGCGAATCCAGGGAGCGGAACCAATCGGCCGCGCTCCTGAAGAGGTGTTGGCCCCGATAGGGAGCCAGGAAGTCTGGGCGGCCGGAGTGACATACTTTCGCAGCCGGAATGCGCGCATGGAAGAGTCGAAAAGCGCTGGAGGCGGGGATTATTACGATCGGGTTTACCATGCGGAACGGCCGGAACTCTTTTTCAAGGCGAGCGCACATCGGGTCGTCGGCCCTGGAGCGAAGGTTGCGATCCGGAGCGACGCACGCTGGTCGGTGCCCGAGCCAGAGTTAGTTCTTTTTTCCGCTCCCGGCGGAAGGATCGTGGGTTACACCGTGGGGAACGACATGAGTGCGCGCGATATTGAAGGGGAAAATCCCCTGTACCTGCCGCAGGCCAAGGTTTATGACCGGAGTTGCGCGCTGGGGCCGTGCTTGCTGATTCCCGAGGATCCCCTTCCGCCGACGACTGAGATTTCAATGAGCATTTGCCGAGCCGGCCTGGAAGCTTTTTCGGGAAAGACCACGCTGAAAGAACTGAAGCGCAGGCCGGAAGATCTCATCGAATACCTTTATCGCGCCAGCAGTTTTCCTCATGGCTGCTTTTTGCTTACCGGCACCGGTATCGTGCCGCCCGAATCGTTCACGTTGCAGGCTGGAGATGAGATTCAGATCACGATCCCTCCGGTCGGCACCTTGGCCAATACGGTCGGCTGACAACTGGTTGGCGGCGTGTAGAATATAACGTCTATTTGAAATTGCAGCTTTCACTATGGAGATCAAAGAAAAATCCGGCCCCGCGGTGACCAGCGAGTCAGCCTCTGGCGCGTCTCGTCCCAACGACGAGCGCTACGACGCCAGACGGGTCGAGATGAAGTGGTTCGAGCGCTGGCAGAAGGACGCGTCCCTCTATGCCGCCGAACCGGACTCGGCTAAGAAGAAATATTACGTGCTGGAAATGTTGCCGTATCCTTCGGGCGCGTTGCACATGGGGCACGTGCGCAATTACTCGATCGGCGACGCTCTTGCCCGCTACATGTGGATGAACGGCTATAACGTGCTTCATCCCATGGGATGGGATTCGTTCGGATTGCCGGCGGAAAATGCAGCAATCTCAGCCAATGTCCCCCCGCGCGAATGGACATTGCGAAACATCGCCAATATGAAGGCGCAGATGAAGCGTCTCGGGTTCGCGTACGACTGGTCGCGGGAAGTCACGACTTGTTTTCCAGACTATTACCGCTGGAACCAGTGGTTCTTCGTCAAGCTTTACGAGCGCGGCCTGGCCTATCGCAAAAAGAGCAAGGTGAATTGGTGTCCGAAGTGTTGCACCGTATTGGCGAACGAGCAGGTTCTATCGAATGGATGCTGCTGGCGGCATGAAGACACTCTGGTCGAGCAGCGCGAACTGGAACAGTGGTTCCTGCGGATCACGGAATACGCGGACGAATTGCTCCGCGATCTCGACAAGCTGGAAGGCTGGCCGGAAAAAGTGCGCACCATGCAGCGCAACTGGATCGGCCGCAGCGAGGGCACGCTCGTCGATTTCAAGCTGGATTACGGGCCGGAGCATAAGGGTTTCGGTCCGGCGGGATCGACGATCACGGTGTTCACCACGCGCATCGACACGATCTTCGGCGCGACTTCGGTACAGCTTGCGCCGGAGCATCCGATTGTTGCCGATCTCTGCGCGGGGAATCCAGATTTGCGGATGAAAGTCGATCAGTTGATGGCTGAGCAGCGCAAGGCCAAAGAAGCCGGCGACATCGGCACGATAGAAAAGCACGGCGTGCCCACCGGGCGATACGCCATCAATCCGTTCAACAATGAGCGCGTGCCGGTATGGGTGGCGAATTACATCCTCATGGATTACGGTACCGGCGCGATCATGAGCGTCCCGGCGCACGATGAGCGGGATCACGAATTTGCGCAGAAGTACAAACTTGAAGTCCGATTGGTGATCCTGCCCGTCTCCAACGATCCGGACGAGACCATGGCCGAGCCGCCACTTCCGTTCGTCTCGCATGACGGCATGGTGATCAACTCTGGAATCTACAGCGGTATGGCGTGCGACGCCGCGATCAAGAAAATGTCCGAGTGGGTCGAACAGAAGGGCGTAGGCAAGGCGACGGTCACATATCGCCTGAAAGATTGGGGCATTTCGCGCCAGCGCTATTGGGGCACGCCGATCCCGATGCTTTATTGCGAGAAGGATGGCATTGTGCCCGTCGCGGAAAAAGATCTGCCGGTCATCTTGCCGGAAAAAGTCGAGATCACGCTAACCGGCGGGTCGCCACTCAGCCGGGTCCCGGAGTTCGCGAACGCTACGTGCCCGAAGTGCGGCGGAACGGCACGGCGTGAAACTGACACGATGGATACGTTTGTCGATTCGTCGTGGTACTTCTACCGCTACACCGACGCGCACAATGACCGCGCTCCATTCGACGGGAAAATCGCGCAGTACTGGTTTGGCGACCGCGGCATCGATCAATATATCGGTGGGGTGGAGCACGCAATTTTGCATTTGATCTATTCGCGCTTCTGGACCAAGTTTATGCGCGACCTTGGCATGATCACCAATGACGAACCCGTGGAGCGCCTGTTCACTCAGGGCATGGTGATCAAAGACGGCGCGAAGATGTCGAAGAGTCTCGGAAACGTTGTCTCGCCCGACGAGATGGTGGCGCGGTACGGCGCTGATGCTGCGCGCTTGTACAGTTTGTTTGCAGCACCACCCGATCGCGATCTCGATTGGCAGGATTCGGGTATCGAGGGCATTCAGCGATTCCTCGGGCGCGTGTATCGCTTCTTCGTGCGGCATCCGGTAGAGCCAGGAGTGTCAGCGGCCGGAGCGCAGCCGCTCTCGCCGGAGGCGCGTGCTTTGCAGCGCAAACTGCACCAGACGATTAAGCGCGTGAGTGACGATTTTCGCGGACGCTGGCACTTCAATACGTGCATCTCGGCAATCATGGAACTGGTGAACGCGCTTTACGATTACGGCGAGAGGGTGGCGCAGACGTCTTCGTCCACGAGTGCCCCCGCCGACAAGATATTGCTGGCAGAGGTGCAGCGCACACTGATCTTGCTGCTTGCCCCATTCGCGCCTTATCTTGCACACGAACTGTGGGAGATGAGCGGCGAGAAAGCGAATCTTCTCAAGTCTCAGTGGCCGAAATTCGATGCAGAACTCGCGAAGGAAGAGGAGATCGAGATTCCCGTACAGGTGAACGGGAAACTCCGCGGGCGCGTGGTGGTCCCGGCCGACGCGACCGAGCAGTTTGTCATTGAGCGTGCCCTGGCTGACGAGAAGGTCAAAGCTGCAACGAGCCGCAAACAGATCCTCAAACGCATCTATGTGGCGGGCAAGATGTTGAACCTGGTCGTAAAGTAACCGACGTCATAACAGGACGTCATAGAACAAAAAGAGGAGGCGGGCTCGGCGGCCCGCCTCTTGTATTTGTGAAATCGCTTACGAGCTCAAAGCTCCAGAAAGGACCAGGGCGTCGCGGCGATTGTTGAAATCAATCTCTTCAACCCGCTGGGTGTGGTTCGTCGTGTTCTTGACCGTAACGGCGTTGTAAGGCGCGGGTTTCGGAAGTTCTTTCACCTGCCCTTTCGTGGTTGCCACCACCTTGCCATGGCGCACGATGGAAACGTTCACATCCTGGTTCGGGCCGACCCATTCGGCTTTATAGTGGCCCGGGGGCAGCATGGTTGAACCCACTCTTGCACGCTGGGTCAGATCGAACGATCCCGCGTCGTTGTGGCTTGCTTTAGCAAACACTGGAATGGAAAATGAGAGCGCGAATGCCGCAGATGCCGCCAGCAATTTCGTCGATTGCATGTTCATACTTCCTCCAAAATGGTGAGAATCATTCTTCCGGGTGCCGCTTCTCTCACCGGAATCTTGCAAATTGTTCTTAATTACACAGATGCTCACAAAACCGGCGTCGTTGCAGAATCTACCTACACCCAGATTCCCTAATTGTTTTGACTTAGTTATTCCCAATCTTGCTGCGAGCAGATCAGGAGCTTCACGTGACAGCTCTCTTTTTGTGCGGGCTGCGTTATCCTGTTGGGCATGCCCCAGTTTTCGCCCACGGGAGAAGGGTTTCGCACCGCCTTTCGCTTCCCGTCTCTATCGTTTGCGGAAATCGCGTGGCGCTGGAGCGTCGGTGCAACCGCGACTGCGGTTTTCTTCTTCGGGTTCTTCGAATTTCTGAGCACGTTGCCAGTGAGCAGGGCGGAACGGCTCTTTCTGACGACGCGCCACCCGTATCTCGTCGGTCAAGCGATGGCGCACATTTTGCGGGGGAGCCTCAATCGCGCCGTTGGCGCAGGCTTGCTGGCCGCTCTCATGATCATCCTGCTGTGGATGATTGCAGGTGCGATCGGCCGCCTGACTACGGTCCGCTGGCTCCTGGATTATTTTCGCGGGCGCTATTCAGCGAGCAATGCTAGTGATACATCAGAGTACGCAGGCAAAGCAGCAGCAGAATTGCCGACATTGCTGCGACTGAATTTTCTACGCGCGGTCGTGGGTGTAGCCGTTCTGTGCGGGTTACTAGGTGCGGCGGTCGTTGCAGACATCCTGTCACCAGGCTCCGCACCTCAGCCCGGATTGGCCTTTTTGTTTTTTGTGTTGATCGGCGCAGTCGTGTGCTTCCTCGGTTGGTTTTTCAATTGGTTCTTATCTTTGGCCGCCCTGTTTTCAGTTCGCAACGGCACCGATGCCATAGCCTCGATCTCCACAGCAGCTTCATTCTGCCGCGACTACACGGGCGCGATTTTTGCCGTAAGTACGTGGACCGGACTGGCTCACCTGGTGGTCTTTGTGGGCGCAACCATTGCAGTCTCGATGCCCCTCGGGCTGGCAGGAGCTTTGCCCGGGCGACTTGTGATCCTGACGATCGCCATTGTCACGCTGATCTATTTTCTGATTGCTGACTGGCTCTATATCGCCCGGTTGGCAGGATATGTCTGCATCGCGGAGATGCCGGAAGGAACGCCTGAGCCAATTCCTGCGCCGATATTACCGCCAGCTCCAGTCGCGCTACAGACCACGATTGACAAGAATGAAGTCATTTTGAGCGACCGAGCCAGCCCTCTGGAAGAGATGTAGCTTCCTAGTTCTCCTCTTGTGATGACGGCGCTGCCGGCCGCGGCAGAGTTGCTGCGACCGTCTCCACTAACTCTTTACAGTACTGTGGGGAATCTGAGAAACTCATCAGTGGCGAACCCATCCCCTCACAAGCAAGCATCCGCGAATCAGTCGATTGTTATTCTTGATTTCGGCTCGCAGTATACCCAGTTGATCGCGCGCCGCATCCGTGAACAGAACGTATTCTCAGTCGTGCTGCCGTGCACGGCGAAACTCGACGAAGTCAAGAGCTACGGCCCGGTTGGAATCATTCTTTCCGGAGCGCCGTGGTCGGTCTATGACAAAGACGCGCCGCCGGCGGACGCGCGTGTGTTTGAACTGGGCGTGCCGGTGCTCGGCCTCTGCTATGGACTGCAATTCATGGTGCACACGCTGGGCGGGAAGGTGCGACCCGCCGAGAAGCGCGAGTACGGCCACGCGGAAATTGATGTCATCTCCAGCTCAGTTCTCTTTCAGGGGATGGCGAAGAAGTTAGCCGTCTGGATGTCGCATGGGGACGAAGCGCTCGAACTGCCTCCGGGCTTTGAGTTGATGGCGAAGACCCACTATGCCGTGGCTGGGATCCAGAACGTCGAAAAACAGTGGTATGCGGTGCAGTTTCATCCAGAAGTGCACCACACGCCGCAGGGCACACAGATCCTGAAGAACTTCGTTTTCGAGATCTGCCATGCGAAGCCGACTTGGACGCCGCAACATTTTATCGACAATACAGTGGAGGAGATTCGACGGCAGGTCGGCAGCGGACGGGCGATCTGCGCTCTCTCCGGGGGCGTCGATTCCTCAGTTGCTGCTGTGCTGGTTGACCGCGCGCTGCGGGGAACCAAGGGGAAGTCACGCCTGACCTGCGTGTTCGTCAACAACGGCGTGCTGCGAAAGAATGAATTTGAAAAAGTGCAGAGGACGTTGCGCGACAAGCTCGGTTTGCACCTGGATGCGGTGGATGCTACAGATATCTTCCTGAAGAAGCTCGCGGGCGTTACGGATCCGGAAAAAAAGCGCAAGATCATCGGAAAGGAATTCATCAAGGTCTTTGAGCGCGAGGCCCGGCGAATCGAAAAAAACGAAGGCAAAGTGAAGTGGCTGGTGCAGGGAACACTCTATCCCGACCTCATCGAATCGCGCTCGGTGCGCGGGCCCTCGCAGGTGATCAAGTCGCATCACAATGTCGGCGGCTTGCCGGAGAAGATGAAGCTGAAGCTGATCGAGCCGCTGAAAGACTTGTTCAAAGATGAAGTCCGCAGGATCGGCCGCGATATGGGCATTCCTGCGGAGATTCTGCAGCGACAACCATTTCCGGGACCTGGTCTGGCGGTGCGGGTTCTGGGCGAAGTGACGCGCCAGCGCCTCGATCTGCTGCGCGATTGCGATGACATCGTCGCCTCCGAAATAAAGGAAGCCGGGCTCTACACCAAAATCTGGCAGTCGTTCGCGGTGCTGCTCCCGGTGATGTCCGTCGGCGTGATGGGGGACCAGCGAACCTACGCTTACACCTGCGCAATCCGCGCCGTCAGCTCCGAAGACGGCATGACCGCCGATTGGGTGCAGTTGCCCTACGAAGTCCTGAAGACGATCTCGACACGGATCGTGAACGAAGTGAAAGGCGTGAACCGCGTAGTCTACGACGTGACCTCGAAGCCCCCGGGCACGATCGAGTGGGAGTAAGAGCACGTTGAAATCCACGGAGCTTGCTACCAGCTCCTTAAAGTATGAATGCTATTAAGAAGCAGCGGGTCCCTACACTCCGCTTGCCCCTTCAGGAACGACAAGCTCCGGCAGGGATAATAATTTATGCATCAGGCGTGCTGATTATGCTGCTACGGGAGCAGCCCAACAGTTGCAAGTTCTCTGCGTAACGCTTCGGCATCGGTGAACCGCACGCCATGCATTCCCAGAGCTGAAGCCGCATCTACGTTGGCCTGCACATCGTCCACGTAAACTGCGTGAGCCGGATCGATTCTGTGCGTGCTGAAAAGCAGTTGGTAGATGCGGGGATCAGGCTTGATAAGCCGCACATGGCCCGAAAGCAGAATGCCCCGAAACCACTGCAAGAAGTCGAAGCGCTTTTGCGCGGCGGGGAAAGTTTCCGCTGACCAATTGCTGAGAGCGTAGATCGGAACGCCTCGGGCCCGGAGTTCCTCGAGCAGTTCGACCATGCCGGGTATAGCGCCGCCCAGCATCTCTTCGTACCGGTCTCTCCATGCATCGATCATCTTGCCATGATCCGGGTGCAGCGACTTCAAAAGCGCACAGGCATCGGCCAGGGTACGTCCCGCATCCTGCCGCGAGTTCCAGTTGGCGGTGCAGACCGTCGCCAGAAACTGCTCCATTGCGTCGTCATTGCCGTCAAAGAGCTTGCGGTAGAGGTAACGAGGGTTCCAGTCGATCAGCACGCCCCCAAGATCGAATACAGCCACGGAACGATTCGCCATCTCCTACATTTTATCGGAGGATGACCGGCCTGGAGAGCCTTCGCAACTTTAATCAATTTGTGGAGGTTGCTCTTTCGGCCACTCGAATGGAAACACCCGACCGGCTTGTTCGGCGGTTATTTGCAGGCCGCCCAGCGCAGCAGCTCGTGCCAGGGCGGGATCTCTTCCCGTTGCAAGATCCTCAGTAGTGGGCAGAATCTGTTCGTCAGGCGTCACTCCCACCTTCTCCAAGTTACCACCATCGGCCATAGTCAATCCGGCCTCGGTGACCTGCACGCCATACGTGGTTATGGTGGTATTGCGCTGGAGGAGAATAAATCAGGGAAATAGAACTCAGGCTCATTTCTCATCGCGATTCACTGTTTCCATTGAGAAAGCGGGCAGGCATACTGCAATGTATTCCGCGCCATCTTGACGCGGAGTGGAGTAACGCACCCATTCCCCGGCGTGAGCGATAACTGCTTGCCCTGAGTGGACATCGATCAATCCTGCTTTGTGCTCTACTCGAAGTGTTCCTTTCAAAACCACGGTGAACTCGTCGAACTCCGGCGTCTGCCCAGGTTCGACCCACCCCTCAGGGCTGCGCATGTGAGCAATGCTGAGCGCGGTGGTTTTGGAATTCACCCGGCCGATGTATTCGTCGATCAGCTTAGGCTTGTTTCCGGCAGCCTGAATGCGAACGGGTTCCAAGATGAGAGTTGGCATGCAACAGATTAGATCATCTAGGAGGACTCGATGCGGCAGCGTTGAAAGATTGCTCGGCGGGGGACCCGCCGAGCGATGCTCTACTGCGGAATGACAATTGGGGCGCCCGGGACTCCATCCGGTCCGGGAGGGCCGGGAATAATCATCGGCGGATTTCCCGTGCTGGGTGGGGGAGATATGTCCGGACCGGGCGGATAATACCACGGGCGCGGTGCCACCTGCGGCGGAGGCAGCGGATGTTCTGCCGAATTCTGTACGGCTTTGGCGACTTCGTCCTGCCTCAGGGTGACGGACTGCTGTAGCGTCATTTGAATCGGTGCGCCCGCATCCACATAGAAATGATGCGAACTAAACAGCAGCGTCATCGAAGCCAGAAATCCGATGCCGCCTCCCACGGCCGCTCCAATTACCGTATCCCTGCCCTTCGTTCCATATGTAGGCGTGGTGACGGTCGTGCAAAACGGCGGCGGGCCAGTGCAGCCTGCCGGGAAGGGACTGGTTGTGGAAGAATCCGGTTGACCGACGGAGTGTCCAATCAATGCACCCAGGCCAGCGCCTGCCGCAGGTAGGGCGAATGCCCCTACAGACCGGTTGTTCCCCGGATCTTTGATCGCATATCCTTCATCGGTTCGAACTGTGATTGGTCCGGCAATGGGAGTCACATAGCCGTCCGGGAAGGTGATGGACATGGATTGCAGGTGCAGTTCACCGCGTCCACCATTGCGTCCGATACTTTCGACGGTGCCTTGCACGAACGTGCCCGGCGGGATCACCACCTGGCCGCCGGTACTTACCGGGGATTGGACCTGCGCATAGATATCGTCTCCGCGGCGGACGTACCGGCTCTGAATCGGTTGGCTGAGCACCAGAGCCAACCTGGTCCCAGCGGGGATCGTGACCATGGCGCCCACCTCGGATTGCGTTTGCGCAGAATCTGGGTTGCTTTGATTTGACAGCGGCTGTTCCTGCGCGAAACACCCGACGCCCAGAAGCGCTGCTGAAATGAGGATGGCAACTTTTTTTCGTGAATGGTTTGTGGAAGGCAAGAAGATTGAAGTTGGGGTAAGCACTCGATGGTAGGACAGAAGGTACGACACCAGGCACCTCCTCTCGAAAGCCTCTAAGTGGCGCCTTCGAGTTCCGAGCGGAGCTACTGAACAAAACCCACACTCGCTCGATTGGACTCGCGGATTTCGAAGAAAGTTATCGGATTTGCAGGTAAAGGTTTGCAAAAGTAAGGAGAGATTTGTAAAGGGGAAGTTTCAACCGTTCAGATTTTTAAAGTGCTCGTTCTCGCGCTCCGATTTCCCTTCCGCGTGGATACTAATTGCTTCGAAAAGAAGGAGGAGGATTAAGCCCTAAAAGTTTGCACTATTGAAACCTTGAAACTTTGAAACTTTTTCTAACCCTTCTCGCTGACCCATCTCGAAATCGCCGTGACCAGCTTGCGCGGAGCGAAGCGGGTGGACTGCGCCACTGCCCAGTTCTGCAATCCCGAGATCGCGAGTGTGCGTCCTTCCATCATGGCGCGGTAGCCGTCCAGAGCTACTTTTTCGGCGCTCATCGCGCCGAAAGTCTTGAATACCCGAGATTGATCGTTGCCGGCGCGCTTGGCAAAGCCGGTGTTCGTGGCGCCTGGGCAGAAGCAGGTCACCGTCACTCCCGAGTGGCGCAACTCATTCGCGATCGCCTCGGAGAATGAAATCACGTATGCCTTGGTGGCGTAGTAAACCGCCATCAGAGGGCCCGGCTGAAACCCGGCAGTGGACGCGATATTCATGATGCGGCCGCTATGCCGGGCAATCATTCCCGGCAGAAACAGCCGTGTCAGTTCCGTGAGAGCTGTAATGTTCACCGCGATCTGGCCGAGAATATCTTCCCCGGGCATAGTCGCGAATTCGCCTAGCGCTCCGAAGCCGGCATTGTTGATCAGGATATCGATCACGACACCCTCGCGCTGCAGTTGATCGAAGAGAAATTTCGGAGCCGGTGAAGAGGCAAGGTCAAGCGCTACGGTCTTGACGGTTACTCCATGAGCCTGGAGTTTGTTGGCAACTTCGGTCAGCTTCTCTCCGCTTCGGGCAACGAGTACGAGATTGTGACGATCGCGGGCGAACAGCTTGGCGAGTTCATAGCCAATCCCGCCGGAGCCGCCGGTGATGAGGACAGTTGACATGCGGATATTCTAGCGGGATTGTGTGGCCGCGGACGCATTCGTCTGCGGAACTGCAGGAACCGTGCAAATGTAGGAATTGGTGCGATGAGGAACAGCCCCGATTAGGTTGCGGAGGGCGAGTTCCGATTTACTTCGTTCGTCAACGCGGGGCGGACGAATGCGTCCGCCCCTACACGAGCGTGGAGCTAGGCGTGAACCAGTTCCGCGTCGTAGATCGCGAACCAGGGTGTCGCCGCTTTCAGCTTACTGTTTACGTTTTCAATGTTCTTCACGCCTTCAGACTCCAGCCATTTCCGGAAGGCGGCCGCCCCCTGCTTAGCGTAGACGGGGATGCCGTCTTTCCAGGTCGCGCGTCCACAGAGTACACCGTTGAACTTCACGCCCGACTCGCCGGCTAGTTCCAGCGTCTCGCTGAATTCAGCATTACTCACGCCCGCGGAAAGATAAATAAACGGCTTGGTCGCGGCCGCGGCAGCTTTGTGGAATAAATCAATCGCTTCCTTTTTGCTGTAAGCTTTATTTCCAGCAAAGCACTTCACGCCTTCGACGAACTTCATGTTCACCGGTACTTCCACTTTCAAAACATCGACGCCATAGCGATCCTTACTGAACTCGCGCATGCTCTCGGTCACGATATGCGGTTTCTTCTTGGCGTACTCCAGGCCTTTTTCATCCGCGCCTTCTTCATAGCCAACGAACTCGAGGAAGAATGGGATGTCATTGGCGCGGCACTCATCTCCAATGCGCTCTACCCACGCATGCTTGGTCTCGTTAATGTGCTTGGGATCGTACGGGGTGTAGTAGAGGAGGATCTTCACGCAATCCGCGCCAGCTTCCTTCAGACGCTTGGCGGACCAATGATCGAGCAGGTCGGGCAGGCGGCCGGGGCCGGTCTTGTCGTATCCGGTCTTCTCATAAGCCAGCAACAGGCCAGCATTCTTGGCGCGCCGCTTGGCGGCTGGCAATCCCCACTCCGGATCGAGCAGAATCGCTGATGCATGCGGCGTGAGCACTTCCGCGACCAGCGATTTGAATTCCTCCATCATCTGGTCGGTGACTTCGCCGCCCTTTTCTTTGGACAACGACTTCTGCAGCGATCCGCGCTGGTCCATAGCAGCGGCGGCGATGACGCCTCGTTCGGTGGAAACTCGTTTCAGTCCAGCTAGTTTTCCGGGGGTGAGCTTCATGAAATCCTCCTGAATCGGAATGAGATAGATGAGTGCTGCGAGGTACCGAACATTGTAAACCAAGGAGGAAAAAGGAACTGTACGTGGACGACAATTCCACGGGAGCGGGTGCAAAAGTGGGATTGCGGGACATTTCGCAGAAGACGTTAGCCCAGAGTCGCGGCAGAATATTGGCAGAAGTTGGCTTGAGGGCTGCTGGGGTCGGGTTTTGGTATAGTGGTATGACCTTTGTGCTTCTGCACAAGTTTAAGAGAGAGATTCATGGCAATTGCCACCATTAATCCCGCTACCGGCGAAGTCATCACCACCTTTCAACCGCTTTCTCCACCGGAAATCGAGACAAAGCTGGAGTTGGCCGTGGCGGCCTTCGAGCAGCAGCGCCAGACTTCCTTTGCCGAACGCGCCAAACGCATGCTCAAGGCCGGGGAGATCCTGGAGCGCGACAAGGAACGCTTTGGCCGCCTCATGACCCTCGAAATGGGCAAGCCTTACAAGGCCGCCGTGGCGGAAGCCGCGAAATGCGTGACCGCGTGCCGCTACTACGCCGAGAACGCCGAGCGGTTTCTCGCCGATGAAGTGGTTGATACCGGTGCCCGCAAGAGCTTTATTCGTTATCTTCCCATCGGCCCCATTCTGGCGGTGATGCCGTGGAACTTTCCTTTCTGGCAGGTGATCCGCTTCGCTGCTCCCGCGCTGATGGCCGGCAACGTCGGACTGCTCAAGCACGCCTCCAATGTGCCGCAATGCGCGATCGAACTCGAAACTCTGTTCAAAGAGGCGGGCTTTCCCCCGGGCGCATTCCAGGCCTTGCTGATTGGCTCCTCTCAAGTGGACGCTCTCCTCGACGATCGTCGCATTGTCGCTGCGACGCTGACCGGCAGCGAGCAGGCCGGAATCCAGGTGGGCGTTGGCGCGGCCAAGCGGATCAAGAAAGTCGTCCTCGAACTGGGTGGCAGCGACCCGTTCATCGTCATGCCGAGCGCCGACCTGGATGCCGCCGTTGCCACCGCCGTGCAGGCCCGCGTGCAAAACAATGGACAATCCTGCATTGCCGCCAAGCGCTTCATCGTCGCCGAACCAATTGCTGACGAATTCGAACTTAAGTTCGTCGCCCGCATGAAAAGCCTACAGATCGGTGATCCCTTCGATGAAAAAACCGAACTCGGTCCGCTCGCTACTCCCGAGGGCGTGAAGGATCTCGATGCCGACGTGCAGAAGAGTGTTCAAGCCGGGGCTAGACTGCTCACCGGCGGACATCCCTTAAAGCGGGCCGGCAATTTCTATGCGCCCACGGTTCTCACGAATGTACCGAAAGATTCCCCCGCATATGGCGAAGAATTGTTTGGCCCGGTGGCATCGGTGTTCCGCGTGAAGAATCAGGACGAAGCCATCCGTCTCGCTAACGATGTTCGCTTCGGGCTGGGAGCCAGCGTTTGGACCAATGACGACAAAGAACGCGAGCGCTTCATCAACGAACTGGAAGCGGGCATGGTTTTCATCAACAAAATGGTGGCCTCCGACCCGCGTATCCCGTTCGGAGGAGTAAAAGCATCCGGGCACGGCCGAGAGTTGGGGCTGGTTGGTATTCGGGAATTCGTGAACGCGAAGACCGTGTGGATCGCGTAACGGAGTGCTGGTTCGTGGCTCGGGATCAACGGTTAGAACTCGGTGCCGTCGAGTCGTTTGTGTTTCCGACGACTGGATCTCAGGGACTTCATGGCTCAATGATCCCCTTACTCAATCTGGCGACTACTGCTCCTCAACAGTAAGCGCCGCCGGCATGTTCGCTTCCGGCAACAGTTCTGCCCACGGACATTCATCGGAATCGATCCGGTGCAAGGCGGCTTGCATCTTCTCGCCCACGCCGTCGTAGCGAACCCAGATCACGCGGAAGCGGGCCTTTCGTCCGTGGTAGAGAATCCCGACTACATCGCCGGGGCGCAGATCACCGTCTAGCCCGGTGACTAGCGCTCCACTCAAACTAATATCGTGAGCGCGTGCCTGCTGGACAAAACGCTCTCCCTTCGTGTCAACGCCCCAAACCAGCAAAGCGACATCGGTTACCGTGCGCGATTCATGTCGCCGATCGATCGTTCGCAGGATGCCCATAACTTTTCCTGCTATGAATTCATACCGCGAGACTGCTTATCCTACGAATTGCACGCTGAGCGCCACGAGCGGCCGGAGAATTTTGTGGGAAGCGGCCTCGAGGAGACCAGCTCCATTCGAGCTTCCGCACTCGCAGTGCTCATCGCTAGTCTCACACACTAGCGTGCAGGCAAAAGCCAGTAAAGATAACTCGCAGGTTTTTTCGCGAACTATCAAGATCGGTCGTTCGCAAATGACACCGTTTCATATTGGGAAATCGCCCTAGCAAACTTGAAGATCGCTTGATCGTCGATCAATCATGTTTTTGTCCCAACCATTTCCCAGCCTCTCCGTCAAACAGACCAGTGTTTCTCTCAGGAGATTCTTATGAAACGAAACATCGCAGTGGTGGTGCTTGTTCTGGCAAACCTGGGACTGGGAACGCTCCTTGCATCAGCGCAGCCCGCTGATGATACAACCGCTCCCAGCTATGACATGAAGGGGCAGGCTCTGGTCGATCTGGACGCAGTGCAGAAGAAGTTCATTCAGCTGGCTAGCGCTGTCCCTGACGACAAACTCACATGGCGTCCCTCGCCCGACGCGCGCTCGTTTGCCGAGGTTTTTCTCCATGTAGCGGGCGAGCGCTATGGGATTCTGCACCTGATGGGCGCCGATACCCCGGCGGGATTGGATCTCAAGAATTTTGATAAATCGACCACCGATCGAGCCAAGATTCTCGAGGACTTGAACAACTCCTGGGATTTCACGCAAAAAACCATCCAGGCAATGCCCAACGCGGAGTTCGCCAAGCTGCTGCCAAAACTCGGGCCTCAGGCAAATGCCGGCGACGTCGTATACATCCTGGTCGCCGATGCGCACGAACACCTGGGGCAAGCGATCGCCTATGCACGCGAGAATGGGATCGTTCCACCCTGGACCGTAGCGGCGCAGAAGAAGGCTGCAGAGAAGAAGGGGGCAGAAGGGAAGGAGCAGAAGAATTAGAAAGCGAGCGGGACACGGGACTCCTGCAGCAGGGAAAATCGCTTACTGTCGGAGAGTGATCCCGCTCAGTACCGCCTGCTGCTTTGCGATCAACTGCTGCACGCCGCGGCGGGCGAGTCCTAACATCTTCTCCAGTTGTGCGTCGTCGAAGACCTGATGCTCCGCCGTGGCCTGCACTTCCACCATTTTGTGTCCGGCGGTCATCACGAAGTTCATGTCCACGTCGGCGCGCGAGTCTTCCTCATAAGCGAGATCGAGCAGAATCTCGCCTTCGACGATGCCTACGCTTACGGCGGCCACAAAGTCCTTTAACGGAACAGAGCTCAACGTGCCCGCCTCGACCAGTCTTTCCAGCGCCAGGCCAAGCGCGACGAACGCTCCCGTGATCGAAGCCGTGCGCGTGCCCCCATCCGCCTGAATGACGTCGCAATCAATCCAGATGGTGCGCTCGCCCAGACGTGCCAGATCGGTTACTGCGCGCAGGCTTCTGCCAATGAGCCTTTGAATCTCATGCGTTCTCCCGCTGGGGCGCCCCTTTGTCACCTCGCGCGGCGTACGCGTCAGCGTCGAGCGCGGCAGCATGCTGTACTCGCTCGAAATCCATCCTTTGCCCGAATTGCGCAGGAACGCTGGTACTGCTTCCTCCACCGACGCGGTGCAGATCACCCGCGTGTTGCCCACCTCGATGAGAACGGATCCCTCTGCCGTCGTGATGAAATCCGGCGTAAGGGTGACTGGGCGCAGTTGGTCGGGTGAGCGATTGTCAGATCGGTAAAACATGCAAGGAAATTGTAAATCACTGACCGGAAAGGCTGAGTTTAGCTTGACGACAGATATATCTATAGATATATTTAATGACATATCAAAACGAAAGCGGTATTCGAAGGTCGAAGGCGGTTGCTCAGAGCACGAGCGAGGTCGCGTTAGCGGCAAGCCAACGCGGTCGAGGGCTAAACCTTGAAATTTGATACTTGAAACTTTGAAATGAGGTTTAACTATGTATGGAAGATGCGGAACTTGGTGGCGCGGCGGATTTGCGGCGCCGTTTATGGGCGGGGCATTCCCGTGGGGACGTGGCGGACGCTGGGGGCGATTCTTCGGTCCCGGAGAAATTCGTTTGGCGCTCCTCTCGATGCTCGTAAGCGGTCCCAAGCACGGTTATGAGCTCATGAAAGAGCTCGAGACGAAATCGGGCGGGATCTACAAGGCCAGCGCCGGTGCGATCTATCCCGCGCTGCAGCAGTTGGAGGATGAAGAACTTGTCACCTCCGACAGCGCAGCAGGGAAACGTACCTATTCGCTCACGGAGGCCGGCAAGGCCGAATTGCAGCGCGAAGCCGAGACGGTAAAAAAGATCTGGCAGCGCGCCGAGCAGGCCGGGGACTGGGCTCCCTGGATGGGCATGGAAGGTGCCGAGGTGATGCGTCCGGCGGCCGATTTAATGAAAACTGCATTACGTGCGGCCACTCGCGGTTCGCACGATTCCGCCAAAATCGCGAAGATTCGCGAGATTCTCGATCGCACCAAGCACGAAATCGAAGCCCTGGACAAATCGTAAGACCATCGCCACGGAGCCCACAGATTCCTACGGACGATTCGTGAGAAATGTTCAAGGGTTATCCCGCGAAATCTGTGCCGGTCCGTGGTCGTTCAGCTTTTCACCAGTAAAGCAGTCAGGCTCCGAGGAATTGGGGGTCGCGACTGGACGCGGAATCCGCTCTGGCTGGCAGCATACAACTCCTTCTCGAACTCCTCTGAACTGAGATGACCCTTGGGTTCGGCCAGCAAAATGGCCGCGCCGGGTTCGGAGGCCGCGGCCACCTGGCGGAAGAAGTCTGCGGCATCCGGAAACTCGTGCACGACCGCGAAGGCAAGCGTGAAATCGACTTTTCCCGTCAGGTCCGCCATGCCCATCGAATCCGCCGCGGCCAGCCGGGCATCCAGGCGACTCGAAACTCCTGCCTTCGCGGCGCGCCGTTTCAGACGCGATAACATTTTCGGCTGAACATCGAGCGCGACGACTTTTCCGCCGTCGCCGACTTTGCGCAGTAAGTCGAGCGTGAAGAATCCCATGCCCGGTCCCGGCTCGAGCACGGTCATGCCCGGACTCACATATCCGTTCAATATCTTCGCCGGATCCTGCCACCAGCTCCGCAGGGGCGAAATCAGGAGGTATCCGAGCCACCACGGGCAAACTCGATGTGCCATCGCAAGCTCCCGTTAATTAGAGACGGATCAAATCGCCGGCTATTGTGCTGCTTGCAACTGCGCAGCTACCTGATTCACGGCCGCGACGTCGTAGAAAGAAGACAGGTCCGCGTGTCCGGCCAGGGTATCGCGCTCCTTGCCGTCCACCAGAATCTTCACCCGCGCGATGCCAGGCGTGTTGGCAGAAATGGTATGAATCAGCGACGTCACCGTGAGTTCCTCGATCAGCACACCAGAACGATGCGTGTCAGCAAACGCCGAGTTCAGATCGATCACAGCTACTCCTGGATCGATCAAAAATACGCTGCGCACTTCCGCGCCCGCGCCCAGCACGTGCGGCGAATTCTTATCGAGGTAGATGGAGAGCAGTGCGCGGAGCAGTTCTTCGGCGCGTTCCTGGCGTCCCGCTGGCAACGGAATCTGCGCTGCCTGGGCATGCAAGCCGCCATCATCGTCGTGTGCCACGAATAAGACCACATTCTCTGTGGGTCCGGAAATCGGCGGCGCTAGCGGACGCGTGTCATTGCTTACGACAGGCTCGGCGGTCACAGCTTTTCGCATCCGGTACGCATACATGGACATTCCAAGCGCGGCCAGCAGCAACACACAGAATGTGATCACAAATTGCCGTGGAATCTCGGGAGCGACTCTCATTGCGCCGCTCCTAACTGATCATGCGCGGCGGCCACGGCGGTCGCAATAGCGCTGGTCACCAGTTCCTGATAATCCGGTGCGGTCAGTTGCGCCAGATCGTTCCCCATCGGCGCGATCTCTACGCCAATGGCTGGGCCGGTGACGTTATTCAACGGACGCAGAGGAGCGGCCAGGGTTCGTACCGGAATCTGCCTCTTCTGAAATTCATTGGAGATCGCCGTCGCCGCGCTTTGACTGAGCGGTAGTGCCCCGTGTTGCGCTGTGGTCCAACTGCGAAACGGCCCGTGATCGTCCTGGCCATCGGGAAGCAGAGCCGTATACACGCGCACTCCATGTCCGTTCGATGCCGCATGGAGCGCAATGTAGATTGCGGCGTGATCGGCGTTGGCGAAGACGGCGCGCTGATCCACCGGCAGGTTCGCGTCGGAATCGCGCAATACCAGCGTTGTGATGCCACGGCTTTCCAGTTGCTGGCGCAGGCTCCGCGCCAGCATCACCGTCACGTCTTTTTCGTAGAGCGTGGTGCTGAGCGTCTCGCCGTGATCGTCTCCGCCGTGGCTGGCATCTACCACGGCAAAGTAACGGCGATACGCAGGTGTGACTGCAGTAGCGCCAGCGGCCTGTGCGGGACTGACCGGCGTTGTGGCTGTCGGCGCCGCCGCAGGCGCTGGCGTTGCGTTCTTCCCAACCGGCGCGGCAGTCGGAGTAATCGTGATGGTGCGCCCGTCGTTGCTGAAGTTAGCCATTACCGGGACGCTCGCGTTTACCGTCACCACAGCAAAGCCATTTCCCTCCGCGAAGCTGGCGGAAGGGATGATCTTGCTGCCGAAAGTGAGCGTTGTAGAAGCGGGAGCAACTACTGGATCGCGCGTAAAGGCCAGGCGGATCGATCCCGGTTCAGTAGCAACGGTAGGATTCACCGGCGCGGTGAAATTGAAAACCAGCCTTGGTACATTCCCCGCGGCAAGCGATGCCGTGAAGTGTGTCGCCACGCTGCCAATAAACAGACGATCGGCTTCCTGATGGAGCGTCACCGGGCCTCCCAGAATCTGGGGGAGCAATGAAGGTAAGCACGAGACGGGGATTAGACCACGCTCGTTCTCCAGCAGGAATTTTGACGGGAGTTCGTAATCCCGGCCTTGAATGCGCACGCGCGTTTTTCCGACTTGGAACTCGGCTTGGTTGCGGTAGTAGCGCAGACGCCAGCGCTGGCCTTCAGCCCGAGCGCTTACCTTGCCCAAAGGATCCAGCAACTCAAGCACGCCAACATAATCTCGGCCATCTCGCTGCACCAGCGGCACCGAGTAGTTCGCCGCGACGGAGTAAACTGAAAGATACTTCTCCGGAGCTGCTCTCAGGAGAAGCACCGCTAACAGAAGCATTGTTGCGGGTGTCCCGGTTCTGGCTGCCGTCGCCAGAAAGCCTGCCCTGAGCTTGTCGAACGCTGGCGTCTTTCGACTAATCGACCGCATACGCCGTCAACCCGCTTAGCAACTTGGGACAAAAATCCGTGGACTTCTGCGGCATCACTTCTCCCGCAAACGCGATATCCCGCACCTGCTGCACCCGGCACGGATTCATGAGAAATGCAATATTTGCCGCTCCGTTGCGCACCTGAGCCAAAGCTTCGGAAGCCTCCCGCAGGTACGAGAGATTCTGCTGGTTTCGGATCGACTCCTGCGAGAGTTGCAGCACTCCTTCCAGCAGGCACTTATGCAGCTGCACCACATCCAAAGATTGCTGCCGTGCGGAAAGATTCGCCATCTCCGGAGTCTCTGCCCTCTTCAGCGAGCGCAACAGGAATGCCCGATTGGCGGTGACCGCCAGCAACGCCGTCCCGCTGCGCCCGTGATCGCGCAGCAGATCGGTCGCTCTGCGAGCATCCAATGCCGGATCGATTTCTTCAACAGAGAAGAACTTCCGAGCACTCGCGACAAACTCTTCGACAGAAAAGCCTTTCAAAGAATGCACAACCCGATGTGTGGGCAACACTAACAATCCGGGATCGTTCATGTTGACGAAGGTCATCATGACGTATTCATAGGGAGCGTTCGGGTCCGCCGTCCCTCCCGCCGCCGCCCGGCATTCGTCGCGGAAGTTCAGCGCCGTCTCGTAACGATGGTGGCCATCGGCGATCACCAGTTTTTTATCCTGCATCGCTTTTTGCACATTCGCAATGACGGAATGATCAGAGGTCTGCCAGACCCGGTGCACGACCCCATACTCGTCCGTGACTTCAATCGCGGGCTTATTCCCGGCCGTATCGAGCAGGGAATCAATTTTCCCGGAATCCTCATACAGCAGGAAAAGCTGCTCATAATGCACCCGCGTGGCGCGGAGCAGGTCGAGGCGGTCGGCTTTGGGTTTGGCCAGGGTCTGCTCGTGGCGGAAGACCACTTTGGCGGAATAGTCCTCCACCCGGCCCAAGGCAATAAATCCGCGCCGCTCGAACTGTCCCCCGGACGGCGACGTAAAGGCCTGGGAATACGTGTAGATAGAAGGCGCTGAATCCTGCCGCAGGATCCCTTCGTCCCGCCATTGGCGCGAGAAAGCTGCCGCCCGCGTATAGACGTTTTCCGCTACGGTATCGCCGGGGTGGCTTCGCCCCAAGATGATCCTTACCAAATTGTAGGGATCGGCATCATAGTACCGGTCTTGCATTGCCGGAGTGATCTTGTCGTAAGGCTGGGTCACCACCTTGTCGGCCGCGACCCGCCCCAAATCGTAACGGAGGGCTTGAAACGCACGTATGTCTGCCATGGGACGTTTGATTGTAACAAGTTAGCGACGGCTCTCCGCCCCGTTTTCGCTGTGAGAAAAATCAATCATGCGCATTGGATTTTGTCACGCATTTTTGACAAAAAGCCTTGCGCCACGCGGCAATAGCTGTGCTAACATCCGCGTCAATGAGGTATTTATGGCCCGCCTGAATGATGGGCGTCGGTCATCTCGCCCGGAAGCCCGAGTTCACTGTACTGCTGGCCGTGCTCCGCGAGTGTGCCAGAGCGCCTGCGTGTGCTCCGAACCCGCCCCCCTTTCGCGACCAAGCTTTGCGAGATCGACCCTTTTTCTGAGCGTAGTTTTCGGATTTTTCGCCCTGTTTTCCCTCGGGATCCGTGGCTTCGCCCAAACCGATGTGAATGATGTCCACGTAGTTCCGCGCGAGGAGCCTGCTCCCAAGCCCGCCACTCCTCCGCCGGATGTGCCGGCTTCTTCAACCTCCGGTTTCAAGGCGCACGTGCGGCCACTAAAGGTCGATGTGGACCTTGTTCTGGTCCCGGTCACCATTACTGACCCTATGAATCGCCTGGTGACGGGGCTTGAGAAAGATAATTTCCAGTTGTATGAAGGCAGCAACCAGCAGGAGATTCGTACCTTCTCCAGCGAGGACGCTCCCGTATCTCTCGGCGTGATCTTTGATTCCAGCGGCAGCATGGCCAGCAAGATGGATCGCGCTAAGGACGCGGTGATGGAGTTCTTCAAGACCGCTAACCCGCAGGACGAGTTCTTCATGATCACCTTCTCCGACGAACCGGAGGCGATTAGCGACTTCACCAGCTCCGTCGACGAGATTCAGAACAAGCTGGTCTTTGCCGTCCCGCGCAAGCGTACGGCGCTGCTCGATGCCATCTACATGGGCATCAGCAAAATGCGCGAGGCAAAGTATCCTAAGAAAGCCCTGCTGATCATCTCCGATGGCGGCGACAACCATAGCCGGTACACCGAGAACGAGATCAAGTCCATCGTCAAAGAAGCCGACGTGATGATCTACGCAATCGGAATTTACGACCGCTACGCTTCCGCGATGGAAGAGCGCCTGGGGCCGCAATTGCTGAGCGATATTTCCGAGCTCAGTGGAGGACGTGCCTTTACAATCGATAATCCCAATGACCTCGCAGACGTGGCGACCAAGATTGGCATCGAACTGCGCAACCAATATGTCCTGGGATATCGTCCCAACAAGGTTACCCACGACGGCAAATGGCGTAAGATAAAAGTGAAACTACTACCTCCAAAGGGATTGCCGCCGCTAAGGGTGTATGCCAGGACTGGATACTACGCGCCTGCCGAATAGGGCCAGGGCTTTCATCGTAATTATTCTCGCAGTTTGGGTCGTGGCGCAGGCGCTTCCGGCCTTTCCGCAACCCGTCGCTAAACCGCAATCGGAGAAGCAACCGAACTCCCTACCCGCCTCCAGTTCCACCGTCCAGAGCGCAGATCATAATTCCCAGGATCCCTCTACCCAAGATCAAACCCCCAAGCAGAAGGAAGATAAGAAGCTCCAGGATCAGGGAGTTTTTGTCTTCAAGAAGGATGTAGACGAAGTCCTGCTGCACGCGACTGTCGTAGATGACAAAAAGCATCTCGTCACCAATCTCGACCGCGCCGCGTTCACCGTTTTCGAAGACGGCAAGCCGCAGAACATTGTTTCCTTTCGCCACGAAGACATCCCGGTTGCGATGGGCATCGTGATCGACAATTCCGGATCGATGCGTGAGAAGCGCGCGAAAGTGAATCAGGCCGCGCTCAATCTGGTCCGCTCCAGCAATCCACGGGACGAGGTTTTCGTCGTCAACTTCAATGACGAGTACTATCTCGACCAGGATTTCACCAACGACCTGCTGAAGCTGAAAGAAGCGCTGGAAAAAATTGATGCGCGCGGCGGCACTGCGCTTTACGACGCGGTTGTCGCCTCAGCCGATCACCTCAAGCGCAATGCGCGCCTGGAGAAGAAAGTCTTATTCGTCGTTACCGATGGCGAGGACAACGCCAGCAACGAGAGCCTAGAGCAGGCCGTCAAGCACTTGCAGGAAGAAAACGGGCCGCAAGTCTACGCGATCGGAATCCTCGGAGATGAAGAGCACCCTAAACGGGCGAAGCGCGCTCTGGATGTGATCGCGGAACGTACGGGCGGGATGGCTTTCTTCCCCAAGACTCTTGATGAAGTGGACGAGATCAGCCGCACCATCGCCCATGACATCCGCAATCAATATACGATCGGCTACAAGCCCACCAATCCCCGAGGCGCCGGAGGGTTCCGGGTAGTGCGCGTCGAAGCCAAAGCCAAAGGCCACGGCAAAATGATCGTCCGCACCAAGAGCGGCTACTACGCGGGGGCCGAACGGGCGGCCGTGGATAGGCCCTAACGAATGAGAACTGCTGTTTGACGATTTCCTCCGTGTCCCCGTACCCTGTAGAGTGAGTCTGAAAGCGTCTGCAATGTCCCACCTGCGCGTCGCCGACGACATTACGCAACTGGTCGGCGCAACTCCCATGCTGCAGTTGAAGCGCCTGGTTCCTTCCGGATGCGCCGACGTTTTCGCCAAATTGGAATACTTGAATCCCGGCGGTAGCGTGAAGGACCGCGCCGCCATTGGAATCATCCGCCGCGCCGAGCAAGACGGCACTCTCGCGACCGGTGGCACCATTGTCGAAGCCACCGCCGGAAATACCGGCATCGGTCTTGCCTTGATCGGCGTCAATCGCGGCTACAAAGTGAAACTGTTTGTGCCGGAGAATTTCTCTCAGGAAAAAGTCATCATCATGCGCGCCCTCGGCGCCGAGGTCGAGCGCACTCCGGATGCGGAGGGAATGAGCGGCGCCATCCGCCGCGCCAAAGAACTTGTCGCCACCGATCCCAAAGCCTTCATGGCTGGCCAATTTGAAAACATGGCCAATCCTGACTATCACTACGAGACCACCGGAGCGGAAATCTTCGAGCAGATGGACGGTCACATCGATGCCGTGGTTCTTGGCTGCGGCACCTGCGGAACATTTACCGGAGTGGCTCGTTTCATGAAGGAAAGGAATGCGCGCGTGCACGCGATCGCTGTCGAAACCCAGGGGTCCGTGCTCGGTGGCGGCGAACATGGTCCGCACAAAGTGGAAGGCATCGGTGCTAGCTTCGTTCCCAGGACTTTCGATCGCTCGGTTTGTGATGAAGTGATCATGGTGAATGACGAGGATGCTTTCGCGACCGTAAAATCGCTCGCCGCACGCGAGGGCGTGCTGGCCGGATCCAGCGGCGGCGCTGCCGCCTTTGCCGCTCTGCAGGTCGCGAAAAGATTAAGTTCGGGCAAACGAGTCGTCACCATCATTCCCGATTCTGCCGAACGTTATTTGTCGAAGAAGATTTTCGAAGGCGGCATCTAGAGCCGCGCTTGCCTGCCGGGACTTCGCTGCGGAGGGGCGTCCGACTATAGCCCAGCGCTTCAGCGCCGGGAAAGTGGGAAACGAAAGCGCATCCCGGAGAGACATTGGAAGCTCCCGCGCACGCGACAAATTTGATGCCGAACTCCAAGACACAATGAAAAACGCAAAACCACTCGGTTTCGCCACTCGCGCCATCCACACTGGACAAGAACCTGACCCGCTCACCGGCGCCGTCACCGTTCCGATCTACGCGACATCCACCTACGTGCAGGAGGGAATCGGCGAGCATAAAGGATACGAATACTCCCGCGTCTCCAATCCCACGCGCACGCACCTGGAGACCAATCTGGCCTCGCTGGAGGGAGGAGTCGCCGCCCGTGTCTTTTCCAGCGGGATGGCGGCTATTCACGCGATCGTCAACATGCTCAAATCCGGCGATCACGTCGTCTGCGGCAACGATCTCTACGGAGGCACGCCGCGTCTGTTCAACGAGGTGATGGCCGACTTCGGTCTGGAATTTTCCTATCTCGACACCAGCGAAGCTGACAACGTGGAGCGCGCCATCCGCAAGAACACGCGCATGGTCTATGTCGAGACGCCGACCAATCCGCTGATGCGCCTCAGCGATCTTGCCGCCATCAGCACGATCTGCCGCCGCAAAAACGTGGACCTCGTCGTCGACAACACTTTCATGTCGCCCTACTTCCAGCAACCCCTCGCACTGGGCGCGGATATGGTTGTGCATTCGACGACGAAGTTCTTGAACGGGCACAGCGATGGGTTAGGCGGAGTGGTCGTCTGCGCGAAACCAGAACACGCCGAGAAACTCGCGTTCCTGCAAAAGGCGTCGGGCGGGATTCTCTCGCCTTTCGAATGCTGGCTCGTATTGCGCGGCGTGAAAACACTGGCCGCGCGCATGGAAATCCACGACCGCAGCGGCCGCATGGTCGCCGACTTCCTCGCTCAGCATCGAAAAGTAAGAGCCGTCTTCTATCCCGGCCTGCCAGATCATCCCCAGCACGCGCTGGCGAGGAAGCAGATGTCCGGCTTCGGCTCCATGATTACCTTCGAGACCGGCTCGCTCAAGAATGCCAACAAGATGCTGAAGAAGGTCCGCGTCTGTTCGCTCGGAGAATCCCTCGGCGGGGTCGAGACCCTGATCTCTCATCCCGCCACTATGACCCATGCCGCCCTCGGCGAGAAAGGCCGCAAAGCCATCGGCATCACCGACGGCCTGGTGCGCATCTCGGTGGGCATCGAAGAGGTAAACGACATCCTCGAAGACTTAGATCAAGCCCTCAACGCAATCTAGTTCGTGTAGGGGCGGATGCATTCGTCCGCCCCGCGCGTGCAGCGAGCGTGCCTTGGCCGCTGCCCGTCCTCAACGTCACGGACTAAGGCTCCGCAGACAGCGTGCCCAGAACCGCATCTCTGTTCTCCTGTTAGAATCAAATTGGCATGGTGCTTTCCTTCGTCCACGAACTCTTCGCGGACGTAGAACAACTTCCCGCTGTCACGCGTGCGGCCTCCCACCTGAAGGAGGGCACGGGGCGGATTCGTGTCTCCGGCCTCACCCCTACCGCCAAAGCCTTATTGCTCGTGCTGCTCCGACGCGCCGCCGACCGGCCGCTGATCCTGGTCGTCAGCGATAACCGGGCGATGGAAGACGCGTTGCCCGTCCTCCGCGGATTCTGTGAACTCACCGGCGCTTGCGACCCAGACGATGTCGTCGGACTTCCCGCGCGCGATGTGCTGCCCTTCCAGAATCTTTCCCCGCATCCCGAACTGCAGGAAGAGCGCGCTACCACCCTGTGGAAGATTGCCACCGGCAAAGCTTCGATCGTAGTCGCCCCGATTGCCTCCACTGCCATCCGCGTCCGTTCCCAGGAGTACTACACCGATCTTGCCCGCACCATCCGCCGCGGCGAGTCATTTGATCTCGACAGCCTGCTCGCTCATTTGAACATTGTGGGCTATTCCTCCGCCGACGTCGTCGAGATGCCCGGCCAGTATGCCCTGCGTGGCGGCATCCTCGACGTCTACTCGCCGGAAGCCGAACGCCCGGTGCGCATCGAATTCTTCGGCGACGAAGTCGATTCCATCCGCCGCTTCGATCCCGCTTCGCAGCGTTCTTCCAATCCGATCGATGAAGCCCTGCTGCTCCCTCTCACGGAAACCCCGGTCAGCGATCAACTGCTTGGCGCGATTCACGCTCGTCTCTCCGGCAAGCGCATCACGGGGAATGACCAGGTCGTCGAAGCCGCGGTTCGCTCCGCAGGCGTGACCACGTTCCCAGGTTGGGAGTTTTACGCGCCCATTGCGGGAGCTGACCGCAGCATCTTCGATCTGCTTCCGCGTGCTGCCGTGCTGCTTGATGAACCCGACCTGCTCCGCTCGGAATTCGATCGCTTCTGGACTCGTGTCGAAGAAGCTCACGAGCGCAGCGGAGTCGGCAACCTCGTTCGCCCCCCGATCTTTATCTGCAACCGG
>Ga0209060_10000466_pt1 | contig 74855 bp, 70 predicted proteins | sample Coa_R1_8_FD_187155 | JGI IMG/M metagenome (GOLD analysis project Ga0209060, IMG submission 187155) | Surface soil microbial communities from Centralia Pennsylvania, which are recovering from an underground coalmine fire - Coalmine... | ecosystem: Environmental > Terrestrial > Soil >... | reverse complement strand
CAACGGCACCAGTATGGTATTCAACATCGTTCTGCTCCTTTGCTCTTCCCGTTCGCGCCATCCCAGAACGGTCCTGGTGGCGCTTCCGTGAGTCGTTTCCTTCGATCTCCCCAGAAGATACCGCGCACCCGTCACTATGCTGGTTGGAGATGGTAACAAAACGGTGAAAGAAAGGCGTTAGGGTCGTTTGAGGGCCTCATCGAAACGGTTACCGTTCTGTAAGCGTCATTGACCTCACCCGTTACTCATAGGTCGTATGCTGTGGATGTCGAAAGGAACGGGACGAGCAAAGTCCAAGGATTCACGCCTTCACCCTACTCGCTCCGCTCACCCATCAAGTACAGGCGCAAAGGCGCGAGGAGGCGTTACCATGAACGCGTTGAAACGCATCTACACGAGCAAAGCCATTCGCAGTGATCTGTGGTTCCTGGTCCGGTTGTATCTGGCGTATGAGTGGATTTCGGCAGCGACGGAGAAGTTGGGCACCGGCTCGGCGGTCTGGATCGGCACCAAAGCGGGCACAGCCATCAAAGGCTTCCTGACCTTCGCCGCCTCGCCCACGCAGACCGGCGGCGACCATCCAAGCGTGCTGGGCTGGTATGCCTGGTTGATTAATCATGTTTTCCTGCCCAATGCCACGGCCCTTAGCTACATGGTCGCCTTTGGCGAGCTGTTCATCGGCATTGCCCTTGGCATCGGCCTGTTTACCCGCTTTGCTGCCTTCTGGGCTGCCTTCTTGAACCTGCTCTTCATGCTGGCTGGCTCAACGGGCATCAACCCGCCCATGTTCACGCTGGAGATGATGATCCTGCTGGTCGGTGGCACGGCTGGGCTGTTTGGCATGGACATCGTTGCCATCCCGCTGCTCAAGAAGGCGGTCAATCGGATCTTTGGGCGCAAGGTTCCAGTCGTGGTGCCTGCGGAAGCGCCAGTGTTCCAGCCCATTGATCGGGAGCGCTACATCGCCAGCGAGCATCAGGTCGAAACTCCTGAACAGCCCACGACCCGCCAGGGGGCTTCCTCTCCCGGAGTAGGGTAAACATCCTCCTCCCCCTTCCAGAGAACTGGAGGGGGGAGATTTTCCCGACTGCTCGGAGGTCACCTGGCGTCCTTCACCCGAAAGCGCTTTTTCTCTATTTCAAGCCTCGGACTGGTTAGCACGCCGCCATACCGCTTGACTTTCTGCCGCTAGTTCTTCTTGTCACCATTGGGTTACCTACGTCTACGCCTGGAGAACCCCCCTCCAGGCTACGCTCTTAGTACTTCAGTGCCACTTAGGTGAGAAAGGTGGTAGACTGCTGCCGAAAGGAGCAGCAGATGACCACAGCAGAGCAGAGCGAAGCCCTGTATGCCAGCGAACTTCAGGTACTCAGCCAGGCTGCGGAGGCGCTGGACGAGGTGCAGACGCGCATTGGGCCCCGCTTTCGGCGGGCCGAGACTCGTCGGCGCGTGCGCCGCTTTCTCGAAGGCCTGCTCGCACCCGTCGAGCGCAAGAACGGCTGGCAACTGGCCGAAGCTGCAGGCGAGCGTGGTCCCCATGGCGTGCAACGGCTGCTCTTGGAGGCCGACTGGGATCAGGAGGCGGTGCGTGACGAGCTACGCGCCTACGTCCTGGGACATCTGGGAGAGGAAGCAGGCATCCTGGTGGTGGATGAGACGGGCTTTCTCAAAAAGGGCAAGAAGTCGGCAGGTGTGGCGCGGCAGTACAGTGGGACGGCGGGTCGCCGCGAGAACAGCCAGATCGGCGTCTTTCTGTTGTACGCCGGGCGGAAGGGAGCCGCCTTCATCGATCGGGAACTGTATCTTCCCAAGGAGTGGGCGCTTGATCGTGTGCGCTGCCGGGAAGCTGGCATTCCCGAGAGAGTGGGCTCTTCCACCAAAGGGGAACTCGCCAGAGCGATGCTGGCACGTGCTTTTGCAGCCGGGGTGCGGGCTGCGTGGGTGGTGGGGGACACCATCTACGGCTCTGATGAGCTACGCACCTGGTTAGAGCAGCAGCGGCAAGCGTACGTGCTGGCGGTGGCCGAGACGCAGCCGGTCTGGGTGGCTGGACAAGCACAGCCGGTGGGGCTGATCGCGGCGCTCTTGCCCGAAGAGGCGTGGACCCCACTCTCGGCGGGTGAAGGCAGCCAGGGACCACGCCTCTATGACTGGGCGTGGCTGGAGGTGGATGCCGCGCCTGACGCGCAGAGCGGGTGGCGCTCCTGGATCCTGATCCGGCGGAGCCTCTCTGATTCAAGCAAACGCGCCTATTATCGGGTCTGGGAGCCTCCCCAACTCACCCTGGCCGCCCTGGTGCAGGTGGCAGGGCGGCGCTGGACCATTGAGGAGGGGATCGAGGAAGCCAAAGGCGAAGTGGGGTTGGACCACTACGAAGTGCGCGCATGGCGGGGTTGGTATCGCCATATCACGCTGGCCCTGCTTGCCCATGCCATCCTTGTCGTCCTGCGGGCTCAGGCCGAGGCACAGGCGGAAAAAGGGGCACTGGTGGCGAAGGTGTCCGGCTGAGTGTGGCTGAACTGCGTCGCTTGTTGCCCGCGCTGGGCGAGCCGGACGAGCAACGGAACAAGCGGCTGTGGTGGTCGCGCTTTCGGCGGCGCCACCAGGCGGATGCCCAGCGCCATCATATCGTCCGCCGCGCCCGGCAGGCTCCATGCGCCCATCCACCGGGGCCGCCCCCGCAGCGGGCGCCAAGTGTGCCGGAACTGACGTCAGCGCAGTGGGCCAAGATCTCCCCTCTATTGCCCCGGTCTCGGCTGGGGCGTCGGGAGAAGGATTATCGGCTGATGGTGGAGGGTATGGTGTGGGTCATGCGGACAGGCGGGTCCTAGCGGTCGCTGCCGGAACGCTTTGGTCCCTGGCAAACGGTTGCCGGGTGTTATCAGCGCTGGCGCCAGGCGGGAGTCTGGGAACAGGTCCGACAGGTCTTGGTAACCCCTGAGGGTGCATGCCTCTCCTCAGCATAATGCTCCCTGGTCCTCAAGCGCTCAACGCTGGGGCAGCTTGCGGGCGCCTCGATGGAGGGAGAGAAGGAGCCTTGAACCATGGGAACTGATGCGGATGGATCGAACCTGTATAGATTGCTTGCTGATTGCCAGTCAGGGGATCCTTACAAGCAAGTGATCGCCCTGCAAATACTGATCGATCTCCGTGTGTCCTCTGCTGTGGAAGCGATCTTACCTCTGCTCGCATCACCTGATCCCATGGTTCGGGAGGTAAGCGCAGAAGCATTAGGCATGTTGGGGCAGCACGAGCGAGAGCGTATTGGCCCAGCATTGCTGCCGTTGCTCAAAGATGAGGAAGCAGTGGTGCGCGAGGAAGCAGCGGAGGCATTAGGTGCATTAGCCTATCCAGGGGCTCTTGAGTCGCTCAAAGAGGTGTTGCGCGAAGATCCTCATTGGATCGTCCGGGCTGGTGCTGCCGAAGCGTTGGGCAATTATGCGGATGTTTCAGTCCTTGCTGAACTGGACCGTGCTTTGGCAGAAGATGAAGAGCCAAGCGTACGGGCCTTTGCGGCCTATTCGCTGGGGCTGGTGGCCCCACCGACCTCCATTCCTGTGCTAGAAGCCCACTTGGTAGCTCAACGGGACTGGATCAATGTAAGAAGCAGCCTGATTGGAGCGCTGTATCGCCTGGGAGCACCGGCGAGCTTCGAGGAACTGCTGAGCGTAATCGAAACGACAGAGGATGATCATGCCGCTGAGGTGGTGCTCAGCATGATCGAAAACCTGACGGAGTGGCACGTTCCGGCTGCGTTGCCTGCGGATGCCCGTCGTTTGCGAGGGCCGTTGGAAACACTGACCCTACGCTTTCCTCGCGAGCGGGTACATGCCAAGCAAGTACTAGCTGCGTTAAAAAAGCTCGAAGGGAATCCCTAAAGACCCTGTGAGACCGTTCTGTTGTTGAAGATCTCTTCCGAATAAGTGGCACTGAAGTACTAAGATTGTCAGCGAAATGCTCGGGCATGCGAGCGTGTCTATTACACTTGATCTGTACTCCCACGTGTTGCCCGACATGCAGGACGCAGCCGTCAGAGCGATGGAGCACACACTCCAACAGGCACCATTGTCGTCAGAATTGTCGTCAAATCAGAACGAGGGAGAAAGGGATGGCGGGAATGAAGAGGCATAAAGGCAGAATGGGGTACCATTTAGAAGCGGTGGCCGAAGTCGCTGCTGAACTGATATTCGGTGTCGCTCCAGGGCTGTTTCCAGGTGTCATCCAGAAAACGGCTGAAGCGAAATGGCGCCAGGTCCACGGTAGAGGCACGCCCATCGGTGATGAGTTCGGCCATGCACTGGCCGACTGCCGGGCCTTTTTTGAAGCCTGCCCCGCTGAAGCCTAGCATCAGATACAATCCATCCAGGCCAGGAGCGCGGTCGAGGATGGGGTGCGCGTCGGGCGTCATATCATAGAGTCCGGCGTGCCCATAGAGATAGGTGGCCGCTTGCATGGGCGGCATGCGGCGGCTCAGATAGCGCTGGACGAGCGGCGGAAAAGCGGGGTCGTTGCCCTCGCTGTAGTGGTTGGGGTCCACCGTGTCGTGAAACTCGCCCCCGCCGATGCCGACCATCGTGCTGTTTGGCCCCCAGGGGCGGCAGAACATATTCGCGGCGGTATCGACATAGGCCATATGGCCTTCGGCGGGCATGGAAAGCGGGCGATTGAGGAATGCCACCTGCACGCGAATGGCCTCGATGGGCGCGCGCACGCCCACCCCTTGCAGCAGCGGCACAGACCACGCGCCCGCCGCGCAGACGACCACCCCAGCTTCGACCGGCCCCGCGCTGGTGTCGACGCCGCTCGCGCGCTCGCCCTGGCAGCGAATACCGGTAGCCTCGACGCCTTCCCGGATGCGCGCGCCCTGGCTCTCTGCGGCGCGTGCCATGCCCTGCGTGGCAGCGATGGCATCAACCACGCCGCTTTCTGCCTCATAGGCGGCGACCGCCAGATCATCGAAGTTGCCGAACGGCTGGAGGTCGCGTAATTGGCTGGCGGTCAGTAACGCGGTCTTGATGCCAACCTGCTGCTGCATGGCGACGTTGCGGCGCATCAGGTCGATGTTGGTCTCGTAGCCGGGGCCGGTGGCGACGGTGGCGATCAAGCCGGTATTGACGAAATCACAATCGCCGCCCACGACATCGCGCCAGTTGCGGAAGGTTTGCAGGCTCAGATGCGCCAGCGTGGCCTCGGGCACGTTGGAGTAGTGCTGGCGCAAGAGCGCGCCCGTCTTGCCGGACGCGCCGGAAGCGATGGTGCGCTTTTCGATGAGCAGCACGTTGCGCACGCCGCGCCTGGCGAGATGAAAGGCCAGGCTGGCGCCCATGATGCCGCCGCCGATAATCACCACATCTGCTGACTCAGCCATGCGCTTCCTCCAGATATGGGCGCGTCAGGATGCAGCAATCGCCCAAATCCAGACCTGGCCGTCCCCAAAACTGGCCGCAATGGCAGAGCTATCCGGCGACCAGGCGACAGCCTGTACATTGGCATTTACCGCACCGGAGACGAGCGTCACCAGGGCCGCGCCGCCGTTTTGGGCATCCCAGATTTTGACTGAGCCATCGCTGGAGCCTGACGCCAGGTACTTGCTGTTTGGCGACCATCCAACCGACGCGATCTGGTTGGTATGGCCGGTCAGTGTCATCAAGGCTTGGCCGCCTTTGGCCGCGTCCCACACTTTCAGTGTATGATCGTCGGAGCCGCTGAGCAGCTTTGCGCCATTGGGCGACCAGGCGACAGACCGCACGCGGTCGGTATGCCCGCTCAGGGTCAGCAGCGCGCTGCCGCCTTTGGTGGCATCCCAGATTTTGGCGGTTTTGTCGGCGCTGCCAGAGGCCACGCGCGCGCTGTCGGGCGACCAGGCCACGGAAAGCTGCGCGTCGTCGTCAGTCACAGTGACCAGCGGATTAGCCGCTTTCGTGGCGTCCCAGATCATCACCGTCTTGTCGTCGGAGGCCGAGGCCAGATGGAATCCATCGGGCGACCAGGCAACCGCGTTGACGCGATCTGTCTGTTTGGTATCGGTGAACAGGGGCGCGCTCTGATTTTTGCCGTTGTCCCATACGCCAATGGCGGGCTGCAAGCTGCTGGCGGCGATCTTGGAGCCATCAGGCGAATAGGCGACGGAGGTTGCGGCGTCGGTAAAGCCCGACAAGGTGTTGAGGACCGTCGTGCCCTTGATGGCGCTCCAGATGCGCAGGTTTTTATCCAGACCCGCAGTGACCAGGTTCTTGCTGTTCGGCGAGAACGCGATGCCAAACGCCGGGCCGGTAAAGTCAAGCTTCGAGCGCACCTGGAACGTGGGCGCGCCAGCGCGCGCGGCTGGGGGCGGCGTGGGTGTTGGTGAGGGCACAGCGTTTACGGGCGCTGGGGAAGAGTCGCACGAAAGCAGCCCAACGCCTGCCCCCATGCCCAGCGCGGCGACTCCCAGCCCACGCAGCATCTGGCGGCGAGTTAAAAGCACATCAAATGATTCCACAATAATCTCCTCTGTTCCAGGCAGCGCTCATTGCCGCCTGGGTGCGGCCTGGGATTTGTCATGTTTTTCTCAACATGATGTTTTGCATGCCAGCCAGGCCATGCTGCCGCACTCGGCCACAGTGCAGTGAGTATAGGCGTCAGGTGGGCTGATGTCAAGCCTCGGACTGCTGATCGTTTTTTCACCCGCGCTTCACCTTGTTTCCGCTGCTGTTTACCCGCCGCCGCTACACTCTGGTTGTACCAGTCCTCGCACTGGTGCTGTTCGCGCGCTTTTCTGCCGGGTGTTCTGAAATATACGACGCAGCAGATGGCTGCGTGTTACGCAGGAGGATATAATGATTCGCTCGCTGAAATGGGGCGGCATTCTGGGTGTCATTTCGGTGGCGCTGGCGCTGCTGGATACGATTATCTGGACCAGGCTGCACGCCGCCGATGAAACCCAGGTCTTTGAATATGCGTACATCATCAACGTGGCGTTTTATGTGCTGGCCGGTTTTGTGGCGGCAAAGCTCACCGGCTATATCAGTCTGGGTATGTTCGACGCGCTGATAGCCGCTGTGATTTCGGGAACGCTTGGCACGATCAGCCAGGCGCTGGTCTTTCATCCCCTGGACGCCGCGACCTTTTTCGCGGTGATTGTCATGGTCATCATCGAAGCGGTCAGCGCGGTGCCTTTTGGCGCGCTGGGGGGCGCGGTTGGGCGTCTGGTGCGCGGCAGTGGACCGCTGCGCCCGGCGCAGGTGGAAGAGCCGATCAGCGAACCTGCCTGAAAAATAAAGAACCAGCACCGGCCTGGAGCGTGCTGGAATTGCCCTCTTGCCTTGCCAGTTGTGTTGACGGCAGAGTTGGTCAGAGCTATAATAGCGCTATCATCGCAGCTATTCCTGACGTCTCGTCATCATCAAAACGGTTGAAGAAAGGCAGACCCGGCGATGTCCAGTACGTTTGATCAGCGCTGTAGACAGTGCGGCAATCCATTGCCGCCTGGCAGCACCAATTGCCCCAATTGTGGCGCACCTGTGACGCCACCGCAATCAGGGGCGATAACGCCTCCATCGAGCCAGCCTTCGGAATATTTCCCTGGCATGGCAGAGCAGATGGATTCCGCCGATACGATGGTTCGTCTGCGTCCAGATGGAACCTGGGACAATCAACCTTCCGATGCCGCTCCCCCATACAGCCCACCTCCAGGCTCTGGGACGTTTCCCACGCCTGTGCAAAGCGGACCAACGAATCCATCAGGAGCATTTAACGCTCCTCCAGGTTCTGGCTCGGTTGCCCCTTCAGCCCCATCCGCGCCACCTTCAGCCACGCCCTGGCCGGGCCAGGCTCCAGGCCAGAGTGGCGTGATAGCGCCGCCTCAACAGCCGTTTGGCGCGCCACCGGCAGGCCAGCCTGGCTGGCCGCCCAGCCAGACCGGGCCAATTGCGCCCCCTTCTGGCGCGTATCAGTTTCCAGGCCAGACGTTTCCTGGGGGGCCTGCTCCTGAGATGTTTGGTGCGCCCGGTCAGACACAGCCGCAGCCAGCATTGGGAACAATGCCCGGCGGCGCGTATCCTCCGGGCTGGGCGCCTCCTGGCGCGCCTGGGGTAGGCGTTGCGCAGCCCAGAACGCCGCTGCCCCGCTGGTTTCTCTTCGCAGCGGCAGGGCTGGTGGTTATTGGCCTGCTGCTGGTCTGGCTGACCGGCAGCGACTGGGCAAATGGTGGCGTGCGCGCGGGCATTGCGGCCCTGGTCGTGGCGGGCATTGTCCTGGTTGCGTTCCTGGTCCGCTATGCGCAAGGCTTCCGCTCGACACAAACGGTGAGCCTGGCTCTGGCTTCGGTGCTGCTCCTCATCATCGTGGGCGCGGCGGGCATCGCGCTGCAAAGCTCGTTTCATACCCTCCAGGGCAACTCGCTCGACGGTCAGCAGAACTTTCAAGCGGCCATTAATGAATTTAAGCTAGCCAATGATACCGAAGATGCCGCCAAGGCCTATAATGATTGGGGCGAGTATCTGCTGAGCCAGCATAAATATCAAGCGCCGCAAGACCCCACGCAAGATGCCGCTGATGGCACGCAGGCCAACTCGGATGGTGCGGTGAATAAGTTTGCGGTGGTGCTCGATCATTACCAATCGGCGACCGATCAGGTCAATCGCGCCGAAGAAGGCGAAGTGAACGCCTACCTGGCCTGGGGCGATTCCTACCTCAGCGCGTCACAATACCAGGACGCCGTGAACGTCTTTAAGAAAGCCACCGATGCCAAAAGCACCCTGGGGAATATCCCGAACTTTTCCAAGATTCACCAGGATGCCGCCAAAGCCTATCTGGGGCTGGGCCAGCAGCAGGTGAGCGATGGAACGACCTCTGGCGATTGCACCGGCGCCGTCCAGACATATCAAACGCTGGCCTCGGACTACAGCGATACCTCCCAGGGACAGGAAGCGGCCACAGACCTGAAGAAACCGCAGAGTGTGACCGGTGTGGTGGTGGACTACACTAACCAGCAGCCGGTTGGAAAAGTGAAGCTCTTCCTTTCGTCGAAGTGGTCGGTGTCTGGAGGCTTTTTCAGCGCCTCGAATGATACCACCGTCACCAGCGCCTCGAACGGTGACTTCACGTTCCCCAACATTACGCCTGGAACGACGAAATACCTGATCTCGTATATCAACGTTGATGGACGCGAGACGATTGTGGTGAACGGCAGCACCGGTCAACCGCAAAATGTGATTACCGTGCAGCCGTTGTGCGCTACGAATGCTGGCATCGTGGTCTATAATCCACCGGCAGGTTAATGCAGCGCAACCCTGGCTCTCTTGCTTGAAGCTGTCGCGTCTCCTCCTTTCACGGCTTGTGAGGGAGGAGACGCTTTTTGCTGTCGGGCATGGCTGGGGATGCTTCTGCCGCCTGGCGCGTGCTATAATGCTCGTGGATAAGCTCTTTTCATCGAAACAACAGGCCAGGATATGAGTCAGTTACCAGCCGAAGATACAATACCCGCGTCGTCCGAAGCTCCCAGCCGCACCTTTGCCGTGGCGACGCTGGGATGCAAGGTCAACCAGGCAGATAGCGAAGCCATCAGCGAACAGTTTCGCGCGGCAGGCTTTGAGCAGCGCGACTTTGCTGACCAGGCCGATGTGTATGTCGTCAATACCTGCACGGTGACCCATCTGGGCGACCGCAGTTCGCGCCAGATGATTAGCCAGGCGCGTCGGCGTGCGCCCGATGCGCTGCTGGTGGTCACTGGCTGCTATGCCGAAATCAACCCACAGGCAGTGGCGGCGCTCCCCGGCGTTGATCTGGTGATTGGCAACGCGGGCAAAGATCAGCTTGTCGAGCAGACGCTGAGCCACGCCGCGACCAGAACATCAACCCCCCTGCCAGAGCCAGGCGCGCCGCTTTCCACGATGCCGCGCCGCGCCCTGCCGATGCTGGATGTACTGAACATGCACACCGGCTCGGATTGCGGGCTGGATGAAGACGCCCACGCTGAGAATGCGCCGCTGACCGATGTCGCGCCGCTCGCGCCTTCGCCGTTCAGCCGGACGCGCGTGCAGATGAAGGTGCAGGATGGTTGTGATAACCGCTGCACCTATTGCATTGTGCCCACGGTGCGCGGCGGCTCGCGAAGCCGAACGATTGCCTCGGTGATAGATCATACGCGGCGCAAAGTGGCTGCTGGCTATCAAGAGATCGTGCTCACCGGCATCCATCTGGGCGATTATCACGCGCCGGATGGGGGCGACCTGGGCGATTTGATCGCGGCGCTGCTGGAGCAGACGGAGATTCGGCGCATTCGCGTCTCTTCGCTGGAGCCGGAAGATTTCAAGCTCGATTGGCTGGCGCTCTGGGAAAATCCTCGCATGTGCCGCCATCTGCATCTGCCCTTGCAGAGCGGTTCGGATGCCATCTTGCGGCGCATGGCCCGGCGCTATCTCACCGAGCGCTATCGGACGATTGTGGAGACGGCGCGGCGGCTGATTCCCGATATTGCCATCACGACAGACATCATCGCCGGGTTTCCTGGCGAGACCGACGCCGACGCCGACTTGAGTCATCAGTTTGCTGAGGAGATGCGCTTTGCCAAGGCGCATGTCTTTCGCTTTTCCGCGCGCCAGGGCACGGCTGCGGCGCGTATGAAGAATCAGATTCCTGATAAGGTGAAGAAGGCGCGCAGCGAGCGGCTGCTCGTGTTGAACGCGGCGCATGGGCGCGCGTTCCGCGAGCAGTTCATTGGGCGCGAGGTAGACGTGCTCTGGGAAGAGCCACGCCCAACGGGATGGGAAGGGCTGACCGATAATTATCTCCGTGTCGAACTGGAGCCATCTGCCGCGCCATGCGATTTGCGCCATACGATCAGCCGGGTGCGATTGCTGCGGCTGGCCGAAGATGGTCTGGTGGGGGCACTGCTCTAAGCGCCCCCCCTTTTCAACGATAGCGAGCGCATTGCATGCGATATACAACGATGTTGAGGCAGCCAGGCGTGATGTTAATTGCCTGCGTGGCCCTGGCGCTGCTGCTGGCGGCTTGCAGCACATCCAACGCTGCTGGCAACCAGCAGCCGAATGCGAGCACCCTGCCCTACAACGTGAGCGTGGCGGCCATCCGCGAGTTTCCGGTGGTGACGCCGCAAAGCGGGCTGATGCGTCCGGCGGTGGACAGCGCGGGGAATATCTGGTTTGGCGAAATGGCAGGCAACAAGCTGGGGCGTTTAGACCCCCATACAGGCAAGGTGCAGGAATGGCAACCACCCCATGCCGACTATGGCATTATGGGCATTGTTGCCGATAAGCAGGGGCATATCTGGTTTGCCGAGCAGAACGCTGGCTATATTGGCGAAGTCTTCCCAGGAACAACGACGCCCACGTTCAAGATTTTTCCTACCCCCCCGCGCCCCGATAAGTATACCAGCGGGCCGAATGATCTGGCCTTCGATCAACACGGCAACCTGTGGATTACCGAACAAAGCGCTGATCGCATTGATCGGCTGGACGTGGCAACCGGCCAGTTCAAAGAGTATCCGCTGGCTGGCTCCAACCTGGCGCATCTGCTCGCGCCGTGGGGCGTGGCAGTCGACGCCAAAGGCTATGTCTGGTTCAGTGAGTTGAGCGGGTCCAAACTGGTGCGCCTGGACCCGGCCACAGGCGCGCAGCAGAGCTATGCGCCGCCCACGAAAAACGCCAGCCTGATGGAGATTGCCACCGCGCCGGATGGCTCGCTCTGGTTCGCTGAGTATCTGGATGGCAAAATCGGGCGGCTTGACCCCACAAGCGGAACGATTCAGGAATACGCGGTGCCCGCCATCGTCAGCGGCACACCAGCATCAGGCATCTATGGCCTGGCGGTTGATGCCACTGGGGCGGTCTGGTTCACCGACGCGGGCGATAATGCCGTTGGGCAGTTCCAGCCCTCCAGCGGGCAATTCACGTTTTATCCGATTCCCACAGCCCAGAGCGTTCCGTATGGCCTCGCCATAGACAGCGCGCGTAATGTCTGGTTTACTGAGGGAGCCAGCAACGTCAACGCCGTCGGAATGGTTCCTGGGGCGTCGGCATAAGGCATAATCATACTAAGCGAAGAGGAGGCTGGAGCCTGTATGCAGCAGTGGGAGTATATCATTGTGGATGTTCGGCTCTGGCGTAGCGGAGAGCAAGTCTATATCAATGGGCATCCGGTGGAGCGGCTTGCCCCCAGCCCTAACCGATTGCCTGGCGAAGAGGATTCAGCAGCGCCCACGCTCTATGAAGTGCTGGAATGGTTGGGCAAAAATGGTTGGGAATTGACCGGCATTGCGCCAGACGAGCATTACTCCAAACTCTTCTTCAAGCGCCCACGTCCGCCAAAGACGCTGCCCGCAGCGCCGCCCATTGCGCGCTTGACGAGCGGACGTCAGGATACGCAGCCAGAAGAATCTGTTTCGCCGCGCTCCACAAGAAAGAAATCGACAGGGGGATAGCCCGATTACAGAATGAGCATGCCCCGCCGCGCGGCAAGGGTTACGGCTTCGGTTCGGCTGGCTGCGCCGAGCTTGAGCATGATGGCCGACACGTGAAACTTGGCGGTATGCTCGCTGATGTGCAGCCGCGTGGCAATCAGCTTATTGGGCAGCCCTTCCGCCAGCAGTTGCAGCACCTCAAGCTCGCGTGCCGTCAGCGCGTCTTCGGTATCGGCCAGGCGTTCAGGCGTCGGCGGCTGGATACGTTCCGGCGCGCTAAGCAAATCACCCGCCAGGCGGCGATCAAGCGTAATCAGCCCACCCGCCACGGCGGAAATAGCCGCGATAATCTCCTCGCCCGTGGCGTCGCGTTGCAGCGCGCCAAACCCCAGCCCTTGATCGGCGACGATACGCGCCATGCTGCCCAGGAAGCGCTGTGATGCTTGATTGCGGCGCGTGTCAGGGGTGGAGGGCTGCGATGGTCCCAGCACCACAATGCCGCGCTGAGGGCGCAGCGCCCCCAACCAGGTATCGATGGCGTCAGTATCTTCGGCCCGGTCCAGGTCAGCCAGCACGACATCTGGCGGGTCTTCGCGGGAATTGATGGGGCCAGCGCCGCTGGCGCGCAAGATGGCATCGGGGGCCATTTCGCCGATGACAATCCAGCCCTGCTGGGCACGCACCAGCGTGCTCAGTCCGGCGCGAATGGTTGGATAGGTTGAGACTACATAGACACGCACGGCTGGCTCGCCTCTCTGCTGCGACTCATATGGTCTGGTGACGCCAGCGGCCCCGAGAGGAATCTCCTCTCAGGGTCATCTGGCACAATTACATCGTGTATCAAAGATATTACGCCGCGGCGCGCACCTCTGGCAGCAGCGAGAGTTCCAAACGCTCGCCGCCGCGCAGCAGCGAAAGCGTCAGGTTCTGGCCGCCTGCGCGCCGCAGGAAGCGCGTAATCTGGCGCACGTCCTGAACGGTCTGGCCCTGCACAGCCAGCACCACATCGCCAACAATCACGCCTGCCGCTTCGGCGGGGCTGCCCGCTTCAACCTCGACGATCAGCGCCGCCGTCTCTTGCTGAATGTTCAGCCGCTGGCGCAGCGCTGCCGGAAGCGGCGCGGTGAGCACCTGCACACCCAGATAGACCTGTGTGGTTGCCTGGCTGACTTCCGCCAGGAATTGTTCCACCACGCGGCTGGGCACGGCAAAGGCCAGCCCGCCGCCCACCATCGAGTTTACCCCAATGACGCGGCCCTGCGAATCGGTGAGCGGCCCACCGGAATTGCCGGGATACAGCCGCACATCAGCCTGGATGAAATCGAGGCCGTGCAGATGTCGCTCGCGCTCAGGGGTGTCGCCGTCAGCGGTGGTCTGCTTGCGCGCGTCCTTAGCAGGCTCGACAGGCTCCAGGCGGGTATCGGGGTCGGCTGGCGCTCGCGCGGCCACGACGCCCACCGTCAGCGCGCCTACGCGCCCCAACGGATGCCCCACCGCCAGCACGAGTTCGCCAACGCGCAGCTTCGTGGAGTCACCAATCTGCGCCGGTTGCAGGCCGCTGGCATGCACGCGCAGCGCCGCCAGATCGTGCGCTGGATCGACGGCGATCAGCGTTCCCTGAAGCTTGCGCTCGTCGGCAAGCTGCATATTGAACGTCTTGTCGCCAGCGGCGCGCACCACATGGGCATTGGTGATGATGGTAGCGTCGGCTTCGCCGCCCGCGTCTGGCGCTTCGACGCGCCAGATGATGCCCGCGCCGAAGCCCCTTCTGCCGCCATCCTGCACCTGCACGACGCTGGCGCGTATCTGCTCGGCCAGGTCGGCAAGCTCTTCGGAGAGGCTGTTATTCTGAAATGCGATAGACATGAACGTTTCCTTTCTGGAGCATGCTCTGCCCCAGCAGCTAGGATCGCTCGGCCACGATGATGCTGAGGTCGCGAGGCTCGCCGCCGCGCAGAATCTTCGCGGCCAGCGGCTGGCCCAGCCGATCAGCCCCAAGCTGGGCGCGCAGTGTCACGCCATCAGTGGTGGGCTGGCCGCCCAGGGAAATCAGCAGATCGCCGATTAGCAATCCCGCCTTTTCTGCCGGGCTGCCTGGCTCGACGGTGACGATCAACAGCGCCGCCTGCTGCGTGACGCCCGCCTTTTGGGCGAGCGCGGCGGGCAGGGCCGCTTGCTGTGTGCCAACGCCGAGATAGCCGCGCTGCACGCGCCCATGCGTCACCAGCGCGTTTGCCACGCGGCGCAGCGTCACCACCGGCAGCGCGCTGCTGTTCTGGCGGGTAAGCTGCGAACTATTCAGCCCGACGACCTGTCCGGCGAGATTGACGAGCGGCCCACCGGAGAAACCAGGATAGAGCGTAACATCAGGGTAAATGACGCCCTCAAGCTCGCTGCCCTGCCAGGAGCGGCGCGGGCCATCGATGGAACTGACCGCGCCAAACGACACGCGCGGGCCATCCGATGATGGCCGCCCAATCGCCAGCACCAGATGCCCGACGCGCAGGTTCTCGCTGGTTTCGGCTGGCACGTTCTCCGTTCCCAGGTCGATGCCAGGCAGGCGCAGCGCGGCCAGATCGGTGCTGGGGTCGCGGCCAATAAGCTGGGCCTTGACTTCGCGCTTGTCCGGCAGGGTGACGGTGATCTCATCCTCGCGCTCGATGACGTGGTCGGCGGTGAGCACGATGGTTTCGGTTTCGGCGCGCCAGAGAATGCCGGTTGCGGTCTGGCGTGGCCGCGCTGCTATGGTGACAATCGAACGCGCCGCGCGCTCGATCACATTTGCCAACTCATCGGAAAACTGACTCAGCGTTGATGGCTGTGCCTGTGTCTCTGCCATTGTTTCTCTTCTCCTCTGCTCTGTCTGCCGCTGACGACTGGACCATACGCCGGATGCATCCAGATGCGGCAGGCTTGTATTGAGCATACCCCGCTGCCAGCGTCATCGCATCCCGCGTCTGTCGAGTGTGCCACCTAGACCTTTGGGCAGGGGAGGCGCAGCGCAAACCTGACTGGACGACTGATTTCCCGGCCCGCGCCGGATGCTACACTTCTTTACGAAGCAGAGCAAAAGCAGATTCATAGAGGGGGTATCAAAAGTGCGTGGATTCTATTGGGTCATTGAAGGGTTGCTGGCGGGCTGCCCGCGCCCAGGTGGCCGGAGCAGGGGCAATCCTTTCGATGGCAAAACAGAGGCGCTGGCTGAAGATGACCGGCGATTGGATGACGACCTGGCCTGGCTGGAGGAGCAAGGCATCGGCGCGCTGCTGTCGCTGACGGAAACGCCGCTGACCGCCGAAGCGCTGGCGAAACATGATCTGGCGGTGCTGCATATCCCTGTGCCAGACATGACACCTCCCTCGACGGGACAGCTTATACAAGCGCTGGAGTTCATCGATGAACAGCATGCCCTGGGGCGGGCGGTGGTGGTGCATTGCTTGATGGGGCAAGGGCGAACGGGCACGGTGCTGGCCGCGTATCTCATTCGCGGCGGTGCCAGCCCGGCGGAGGCTTTGCGCCAGATTCGCGCCGTGTGTATGGGCGCAGTGGAATCGCCTTCTCAAGAGCGAGCGCTCTATGCGTTCGCCGAGCGCCGCGACTGGATTGTGTGAGCTTCTATGATATGCCGGGTCGGTGTGCGTTAAAAAAAGCCGTATCCTCGCACTACCAGTCACGTCCTGCTAACGAGCAGAGGGTCTAGTTAGCTAATGCGCTCGAGTCACCTCTTTCTTTCTGTTCCCTCTCCATTTTCTCTATCCACATGGTTACGACATCGTGGAAGGTGATCGAGGGATTCTCCCTCGCCTTCAATTCGGTCAACTTCAGAAAGAAGTCAGCCTCTTCTGCCCTCATCGGGACTTCGTGGGTGACGCCGTTGCGGTCAACCACACAAACCAATCGCTTCATGTATACTCCTTCTGAGTACGTTGATGACATGTATCACTGCACACTTCTTAATTATAGCACAGCAGTGTTATGCAAAAGTTAAAGGAAGCAAGGCATGAGCAGCACTCCAGCCTATTATGCGCGACTTGCGGCGGCGTACGTGCGCGGCAAGCTGATGCAAACGCCACTCCCGAAGGAATACCAGCCCCTGTTCGCGCAGCCGCTCGATGCCCTGTCTGAAGACGAGATGGACAGCTTGATGCAGCTTGGCATCGCTCAGGGCTTGCGGCTGCATCGCTTCAAGCGCACCATGGACCTGGCCCGCGTCAGAACCGTGCTAGGCACGTTGAAAGGGCTTCAGCCGCGCCATCTGCTCGACATTGGCAGCGGCAGGGGCGCGTTTCTCTGGCCGCTGCTGGATGCCTTTCCCGATCTGCCCGTCACCGCGCTTGATCTGCTGGAGTATCGCGTGGCGGATATGCAGGCGGTTCACGACGGCGGCATCGCGCAGCTTACCGCGCTGAAAATGGATGTAACCGCGCTGGCTTTTGCTAATCGCAGCTTCGATGTGGTGACAATGCTGGAAGTCTTGGAGCACATCCCCGATACCAGGAAGGCGCTGGCGGAGGTCTGCCGGGTGGCCGAGCGGGCGTTCGTCTGCTCAGTGCCCTCCAAACCAGACGACAACCCCGAGCATATTCATCTCTTCGATGAGCCAACGCTGAGGGTACTGCTGGCGGAGCAGGGCGCGCTGCATATCAATGTCAGCTATGTGCTGAATCATCGGATTGTTGTCGCCAGGATGCCCTTGTCAAGATGAGTTACAATAGTGCAAGACTGCTCAACACACACAATCAAACTCATCCCTCTGGAGAAGCCAGCGTCTCTACCCTCGTTGCAATCCCAGCTCGTGCTCCAGAGAAAGGACGCGCTGTATGTCTCAGGCTGCTTCACAAAAGGCCCTGGTCATTGGCAGCGGCATCGCTGGATTGCTCGCTGCCCGCGTGCTGGCTGATCACTTCGGGGAAGTGACCATCATCGAGCGAGACCGCTTGCCTGATGGTCCCGAGCTTCGGGCTGGGGTTCCTCAAGCCCGGCATGTGCACTTCCTGCTGCTGCGCGGCAAAGGCATTGTCGAACAACTCTTCCCAGGCATCGTGGCCGAACTGGAGGCTGCCGGAGCGGTCAAACTCGATTGGACCCAGGATTGCAAGATTTACTCATCGCCTGGCTGGTTTCTGCGCTTCCCCTCGCATGGGAGATATGCCATGCTGGGGTGCAGCCGAACACTGCTGGAATGGACCATCCACCACCGATTGTTGGCTTTGCCCGCCATCAAGAGGCTGGCCGGGCACGAGGTGATTGGTCTGCTGCCAGATAAGCAGAAAGTCGGCGTCGCTGGGGTACGTCTGCGCCAGCGGCGCGACGATCACACGCTTGGCGAAGAAACCGAACTGGCGGCTGATCTGGTCGTGGATGCGAGCGGGCGAGATTCGCGTGCCCCTGACTGGCTGGAGGCGCTGGGCTATCAGCGGCCAGAGCAAACGATCATCAATGGCTTCGCGGGCTATGCCAGCCGCTACTATCAGTGCCCTGCCGATGGGCAGGCCGACTGGCGCTTGCTGGCCGTGCTCAACGCTTACCCCATCGTCAAACGGGGCGGCGTCATCTTCCCCATCGAGGGCAATCGTTGGCTAGTAACGCTGGTGGGCGTGGCTCGTGATTACCCCGGCACCGAGGAGGCCGATTTTCGGGCGTTTGCCGAGAGTCTTCTGGTTCCTGAGTTTGCGGAGGCACTCAGCCAGGCAACACCCATCTCCGCGATTACCGGCTATCAACGCATGGAAAACCGCTGGTATCATTACGAACGCTTGAACCATTGGCCGGAGCGTTTTATCGTCTGCGGCGATGCCGTCTGCGCCTTCAATCCCACCTTTGGGCAAGGCATGACTGTGGCAGCACAGAGCGCCCAGGCGCTTCAATTGCTGCTGAGTCGGCAGCGCCAGCGCCAGCCTGGGGGAGACTTGACGGGGCTGACGCAGCCAGTCCAGAAGGCGCTGGCAAAAGTCAGTGCGACCCCCTGGACGCTGGCTTCAGGGGAAGACTTGCGCTTGCCAGAGGCAGTGGGCGATCGGCCAGGAGCTTTGACCCGGCTCTTGTATCGCTACTCCGATGCCTTTCGTCAACTGCTCCCGCGCGACCAGCAGGCAATGCGCACCTTCGTGGAGGTCGCGCATTTGCTCAAACCGCCAACTGCCCTGTTTCATCCCCACATCGTGCTGGGTATCCTCAGTCAGAGGGGCAGGAAGCGCTAGCCCTGGCTAACTCTGGTCTGCTGGACGAATCGCCCCATTTCTGCTATGCTACAAGCACGCTTGCGGGGAAGCAGCGCGGTGATTCCGCCGCACCTGTGCAATAATTCCTGATATTTGTCCAGGCACTTGGCGGTCAGCATGCCATGATGAGAAGGATGGGTATATGCCGGAAACGTCCGTGGTTATTCGACCCATGACCCTTGATGATGTGCCGCAGGTCTTTCGTATAGGCGATCAGCTTTTTGCAGACATCGAAATATTGATCTATGGAGCCTGGTCGCTGGCCGAAGTGGTCCATCACTTTACCACCTGGGGAGCGTTGTGCTTTGTCGCTGAGGAAGATGGGCAGGTCATTGGCTTCGCGCTCGGTGCTGACCGCTATGTGAGCAAACGCATGGGACATCTTGATTGGATAGCCGTCGCCCCCGAGCATCAGCGGCATGGCATCGGCACCAAACTGACCGAAGCTGTCTACAAAGCGATGGGCGAGCAAGGGCTTCCCTTTGCCGTCAGCGACACCAAGGGGGCTGACCCCGAGCCGATAGCCTTCTTTGGCGAGCATCTTGGCCTGAAGCGCGTCGCAGTCGTGAACTTCTTCAAGAAGCCGCTTGAATAGCAGGACATACGCCCCGCGCATGCCCTGCCCGAAGCGCAGAGGATGAGCGAGCACCAGCCTCATCCTCTGCGCTTCGGGTGTCCTCTGATCTGCGCTCGCCTAGCTCAGCACCGTCGCCGTGACGGAATAAATGGATGGCAAAAAGTCAGCCAGCAGATTCCAGGTGTCCCCGCCGTCCTGGCTGCCAAAAAGCTGGCCGGTATTGGTGCCCACATAGACGCCGCCGGGATCGTGGCTGTCGGTACACATGCCATGCCGTAACACGCCCAGCTTGACCTGTTCCCCTTCCGGCAGACCCTTCGTGCGTGGTTCCCAGCTTGCGCCGCCGTCCATGGTGCGATAGACCGTAAACTGCGTGCCGAAGTTATGACGCCCCTCAGGGTCTTCGACAATGGTGTACACCGTGTCGGGATGATGCGGGTCTAAGGCGATGGGAAAGCCAAACTCCGAAGGAAGGTTCTGCTGGATGTCAATCCAGTCCTGGCCCGCGTTGGTGCTTTTGTAGATGCCGCAGTGGTTCTGCTGATAGAGAACATCAGGGCTGGTGGGATGTTGGACCAGGCGGTGAATGCACTGGCCGAACTCAGGATAGATGTCGGGCAAGAAACCGGCGCGGGTATTCTTGTTGGCAAAGACCCAGCTTTGGCCGCCATCATCGGTGCGCAGGCAGCCCACCGCCGAAATGCCTATCCACATGCGGTCGGGGTTGGAGCGGTCGGCAACGATGGTATGCAAGCACAGCCCACCCGCGCCCGGTTCCCAGCGTTCGCGAGTCGGATGATGCAGCAGAGCCTCATTCGGTTCCCAGGTTTCGCCGCGGTCCCGGCTCACCCATAAGCTGGCTGGGTCAACGCCAGCGTACACGGTTTCGGGCGCGTCGAGCCTTCCTGGTTCAATCACCCAGATATTTTTCAGCGAAAGGCCGCCATCCTGGGGAAACTGGATGCCGCTCTTCGGCTCTTGCCAGGTCTGGCCCCAGTCATCGCTGTAGCGGATAAAGTTCCCAAAGAAATCGCCATTGTCGGCGGCAAATAACCGGCATCCGGCGCGCTGGTCCAGCATAGCATAAAAGATTCGGTGCCCCGCCAGCGCGGTGGGGTGGATGTCCCAGTGCTCTCGATCACGCGAGGTCATCAGAAAGAGTCCGCGCTTGGTGCCCAGCGCCAGAACGGTGGTTCCCGGCGCATAGTGATGTTGCTCAGCCATAGAAATCCCCTTTCAAAAGATGAGGGTGTATGTTGTTATCCCCCAGCGACAGACGGGAAAATGTGGACCTGTTCCCCAGGAGCAACGGGCGTATCCAGCCCTTGTAAGTAGCGGATGTTTTCGCGGCGCAGGAAAATATTGACAAAGGGCCGCAGTTCCCCTGACTCGTAGCAAAGCTGGAAACGCAGCCCGGGGTAGGCGGAGTCGAGGGCATCAATGACTTCGCGAACCGTACAGCCACTCACGGTGAGGACGGGCTGATTTCCCACTTTCTGGCGCAGCGGGCCAGGGAGAAAGACCGTTACCGATGACATCGCTGACCTCCTGGTGCAAGCGCCTGAGCGCCAACTAGAACAAGTATACTAGAAAAAGGAGAAGATGGCAAGCATCACCCATAAGGACAGGATGTTCAGACAGAAGCGCCAGTGGCTCGCCGCCCAAGCATTCGGGCGGCGAGCCACTGGCGCTTCTGTCTGGTCCGTGTACTTCAGGCTGCGGCTGCGCGCCGACGGTGGAATCCGCCACCAACCAGAAGCTGACGAATCAGCAGCGCAACGAACGCGCCAACCAGGGCGGTAAACAAAGGCAAGCCGTGGACATACACGTCTCCGGTCCAGATGAGCGGGACCACCAGGATGAAGACGCTGATGCCCAGCAAGGCCCAGATAAATGTGCCGATCAGCGCGATGCTCCTGTACCCGCCTGTGAAGGCCCCCACCAGCACCGCTGCCACGATGGAAATACCCAGCGCGAGCAAGATGCCCAGCACATCCAGCGAAAGGGCTGGCAAGGTGCCAAACTGGACGGTGAGTACCAGAATCTGCAAGCCAGAGCCGCCACCTTGCAAGCGAATCAAGATCAAATTCGTCAGGTCAGCCAGAAATGGATGAAACATAGCTACCTCCTTCAATTGCAGCCTGAATTGCCGACCGCATTCGCTTTCTCATCAGAAGCAAATGCATGTGCTATGCCAAAATGGCTCGCTTGGAGGCAGCAAACCGTGCAGAAGCTGAACCGAATGGGTAAGAGAGGCTGCGCGGGCAAAAAGACGAAAAAGTGTATACTCATGGCATGGTGGAAAAGCAGATGAACGAAATCTACAAATATCCGCGCACGCAGCATATCGAAGGCTCCGGCTTGCAACCTGGCGATGAGGACTTGGATGTGGTGCCCTTTCACGAGTTCGCCGGGCGCTTTCTGGTGGTGGAAGAAAAGATGGACGGCGCCAACAGCGCGGTGAGCTTCAGCCCGGATGGCGCGCTGCTGCTGCAAAGTCGGGGCCATTATCTGGTGGGCGGCGAACGCGAAAAGCACTTTCACCTCTTCAAAGCCTGGGCCAACCGCTACACTGCGGAATTGTGGGACGTATTGACTGATCGCTACGTGATGTATGGCGAATGGCTCTATGCCCGGCACAGCATCTTCTACACCGATTTGCCGCATTATTTTCTGGAGTTCGATCTCTTCGACAAAACCACCGAAACATTCCTCAGCACGCCGCGCCGCCGCGAACTGCTGGCCCCAGTGCCGTTTGTGGCCTCGGTCAAGGTGCTGCACGAGGGAACTGTGCCGTCGATGCAGGCGCTGAAGGCGATGGTTGGCCCATCACACTTTATCGCGCCCGGCTACCTGCGCCGCCTGGAGGCCATCTGCCAGGAACGAAACCTGGACGCCCGGCAGGTGTTGGAGGAAACCGATCAGACCGGCTTGATGGAGGGACTGTATATCAAAGTGGAAGAAGAAGGCATCGTGCAGGAGCGCTATAAATATGTGCGTGCCGGTTTTTTACAAACCGTACTCAATTCCAACAGCCATTGGCTTGATCGCCCGATTATCCCTAACGGCCTGCGCCCCGACGCCACGCTTTTCTAGCTTGTAGCGCCGCCGTCCCTGGCGGCAAAACGCCGCGTCGAAGATGCGGTGCTATAGGTGGTACGCGATTCGATGAGTCTAGCGAAGAATAAGCAAGATACAGAGGTTGTGTGTGACCGACGAACAAGAACCCGCCCAGCGCTGGGCGTTTCCCTGGTGCCCCGCGCCGCCGGATTGGCATCTGGAGTGGGAGCGCATCCAGGCGCAGTTTGACTGGATTCAGGCGATGCGCGGCGTGCCGCAAGACCCGCTGTATCACGCCGAGGGCGATGTCCTGGTCCACACGCGCATGGTCGCCGAAGCGCTGATTGCGCTGGACGAATGGCGGGCTTTGCCACCGGAAGAGCGCGAGATGATGTTTGCCGCCGCGCTGCTGCATGACGTGGCAAAGCCAGCCTGCACCCGTGTTGAATTTGATGGCAAGATCACTTCCAAACGACACGCGCGCCAGGGCGAACTGCTGGCGCGTGAACTGTTGTGGCAAGGCAATAACCTGGAGATAGCCGCGCCGTTTGCGCTGCGCGAGCGCATTGCCAAACTGGTGCGCTATCATGGGCTGCCGTTGTGGTTTCTGGAAAAGCCGTTGCCAGAACGCGCGCTCATCGAGGCCAGCCAGACAACGCGCCTGGATAGGTTGGCCTTGCTGGCAGAGGTTGATGTGCGCGGGCGCATCTGCGCCGATCAACAAGAACTGCTGGACCGTGTCCATCTCTTTCGCGCCTTCGCCCAGGAGCAGCAGTGTTACAGCGCTCCCCGAGCGTTTGCTTCGGCGCACAGCCGCTTTCAGTTCTTTCGCAGCGAAGGCCGCGACCCGGACTATGCCGCCTATGATGACACGCGCTTTGAAGTCGTGCTGATTTCGGGGTTGCCGGGCGCGGGCAAAGATCGCTGGGTGCAGGACCATCTGGCGGACTGGCCGCTGATCTCGCTGGACCATTTGCGCAGAGACCTGAAGATTTCGCCGGAGGAACCGCAAGGGCCAGTCATTCAGGCTGCCAAAGAGCAGGCGCGCGACTGGATGCGCAAGCAGCAATCCTTTGTCTGGAATGCCACCAATGTCACCCATTTGCTGCGCGGCCAGTTGATTGACCTCTTCGCTTCCTATCATGCCAGGGTGCGCATCGTCTATGTGGAAGCGCCGCTGGATGAAATCATCCGCCGCAACGCGGCGCGCCCCGCGCGTGTGCCCGAAGCGGTCATCTATCACCTGCTGCGCAAGCTGGAAGTGCCCGATCTGACCGAAGCGCACGCAGTGGAATACGTTACTTCCTGAGACCAGGCCACGCCGCAAGTGGAATATATCCTGCGATGCTCTCCCAATAGGTCAGCCTGGCAACAGCGCTTGAGAGCGGAAGTGGCTTGGATGCGCATTCCTCGCCCCAATTGGCCGACGCTGCGGCGCTCGGTCCCCATACGGTTTTGCTACAAAGCCTTCAACGACTGGATATTCGATCTGGCGGGCATGCTGGCGTATTATCTCTTGCTGGCGACCGTGCCGATTTTTCTGCTGCTGATCGGCGGCGTCGGCCTGGTGCTGCGTGGCCTGCGCCCCGGCACGGAGGCGAAACTCGTTGCCGCGCTGGAGCACACCCTGCCGCTGCAAATATCCAGCAACATCATCGTGGCCGTCACAGATGACCTGAAGCAGTCATCTGGAGTGCTGCTGCTGGTGGGTCTGGTTGCCGCGCTCTTCTTTGGCTCGCGCTTGATCGTCAGGATGGATGATTGCATGACGATCATTTATCGGGAACAGCCACGCCACGTGCTGGGGCAGCAGGTGGTGGCGCTCGGCCTGACGCTGCTGTTTGTGCTGCTCGCGCCAGTGATGTTCCTGGCGGCGGCCATCCCGTCGTTGCTGGCGACCACCGTCGTTCAGCAGTTGTGGCATGTGGAGACGCCGGGCATAGTCGGCCATATCGCCGGATTCGTGGGGGCGTTTCTGGCCGCGTTTCTCTGGCTGCTGGCGATCTATCTGCTTGTGCCCAGCCGACATGTCGGCTGGCGCAATAGCTGGCTAGGCGCGGCGCTGGCCGCGTTGTTCCTGATCGTCTATGAACTGCTCTTCCCCTGGATTGCCAGCGCGCTCATTCGCCCGGGAAAATATGGCGAGACGGCAGGTTTTCTGCTTATCCTGCTCTCGTTCTTTTATTATTTCGCCTTTTTGCTCTTGCTGGGCGCGGAGGTCAATTCCTGGCTGGCGGGCTATCGCGAAACGCCCGCCGATGTGCCCACACTGCTGCATCAGGCCATCATCCATCGCCGCTTCCCCGAGCCGCCAGAAAAAACGCCGCCCTCCGATGGGACCGAGCCAGAAACCCCGGCTGGCGCTGACCAGGAAGCAGAGGCGTCCCCGGCTTCCCAGGATGGGCACACCGGCCCTGACTGTCGTTGCCAGGCCGCCTGTGCTATGACAGAGAGGTCAAAGTGCGCGGCGCAGCGGCGCTCCTTACTTCGGGGTATCCACTGCTGGCCTTTTGCGGAACAGGAGTGTCGCGACGAGCAAACAAAGCCAGAGGGCATGACTCCCCGCTGACAGGCGCTCCACCAGTCCGCCAACCGGTCCGGTCGCATTTTCTACGAACCGCCACCAAAAGAACAGAATCAGCCCGCCAGTAACCCCCGAATACACAGCCCACCCGCGCCAATGAGGTTCACGCGCAAAGTGTGCGGCCAGGGCGAAGCAGCCCAGGGCCAGGGTAAAAATGATCGTGTATGCAAAGATACCATGCAGCGCCCCATGCTCTGTCGATGCGGTTGGGACTGCACCAGGCGGGTAGCCGGGAAACGGGTCCATGGAAAACAAGCCAGCGCCAACCAGGCTCAGGCCGCTGATGACCTGGAGCAGAGGAAACCAGATTGCAGCGCGCTCTGGCCTCAGAAGGCGATACCAACCAGGCGCAGATAGCACCAGCAGGACACCAAAGACGACAAAATTGACCTGCTGCATCCAGCCGCCCGGGCCAAGGCTCAGGGCGCTAATCGGTTGTTGCCAGGCATCATAGCCTGGCCGCGTGACCCCTTCAATTAGATAGGCTCCCGTAAAGAGGAGCGCCCCGACCAGAGCACACCCCAGCAGCCAACGTGTGAGTGGGGATAAGCCATTCCCCAGACCAGATGGGGATAAGGCCGTTTGACTGGCAACCGGGTTTGGTCCTGAGATGGTCTCCATTGATGTTTCTTTCATTGGGAGACTCCTTCCCTCGGTGCTTGCTTCACTTCCACAATATTACTTTTTGCTATAAATGATATAGCATATCGCAATATCTCCTGTCAAGGGGTGAAGAGCAACCGCCAGACCAGCCGAACGGGAAGCATTAGATGCCCTAGGCGCGGCCATAGACCGGGATTGATGCGCCGCTAATCAGCTTTGCTTCCTCTGAAGCCAGGAAGACGATCACAGCGGCAACCTCCTCGCCTTTGGGCCAGATCGAAAAATCCGCATCGGGCATGCCCTGCCGATTTGCCGGAGTATCGACGATGCTGGGCAGAACAGCATTGACGGTAATAAAATCGTTCTTGAGTTCTTCGGCCTGCGATTCGGTCAGCGAGATTGCCGCTGCCTTCGATGCTCCATAGGCGGCGGCTTTGGGCGCGGGCTGCGCGCCTGCCCGCGAGGCGATATTGATGATGCGCCCCCAGCGCTGCGCGATCATGGGGCGCGCCGCGTATTTCGAGCACAGAAACGTGGAGCGCAGATTCAACTGGAGCATGCCCTCCCAGCCCTCAGTGTCCATCTCGTGGACCGGCTGCCCGGCGGCAAAGCCACCCACCATATTCACCAGGATGTCCAGCCGCCCATGCTGCGCCAACACCTGCTGTACGATGCCCTCAACGCTGGCTTCATCGAAGACATTGCCCGGCAGCATGGTCAATCGCTTGCCCAGTTCGCCCAGTTCGGTTTTCCAGCCCGCTCGCTCGGCGCACACCTCCGGGCGTTCCACCACGACGGCAGACGCGCCAGCCCGCAAAAACGCGTCGACCACCGCGCGGCCCCAGCCGCCGCCCGCGCCGGTCAGCATGGCGACTTTGTTGCTCAAATCCATTGGATGCTCCATCTTCTGCTTCAAAGACTTCTCGTATAATAGGCTCCAGTGTATCATAGAAGGGTAGGGAGTAGCTCTTCTGAGGTTGTCGCGTAAGGGGTGTCACCCGTCAACGATGTAAACGTTGTAAACGCTTTGAACGAAAAGCGCATCCCCGTAGATGGTGTAGTTTTTGTAGATTCTGTGGAGGGAACTTTATGGGCAGCGCGGCAAAGCCAGCGCCGGTCATTGTGGTTGGCGCTGGCCCGGCAGGGTTGGCGGCGGGCGCGTGCCTCAAGCAGCGCGGCATCACGCCATTGATCTTGGAAGCGGGCGATGCGCCCGGCTACACCTGGATACGACTGTATGATCGGCTGCACCTGCATACGGTCAAGGCCCTTTCCGGCTTGCCCGGCTTTCCTATGCCGCGTGATTTTCCGCGCTATCCTTCGCGCGCCCAGGTCGTTGAATATCTCACTGCGTATAGTCAACATTTCGGGCTGACCATTGAAACCAATTGCCCGGTGACGAGTGCCGCGCCAGAGGCAGATGGCTGGCGCGTCACCACGCCGCGAGGCGACTATAGCGCTCAGGCGCTCGTTTCGGCCACTGGCGTCTTCAGCCAGCCCATGTCAGCAACCTATCCAGACCAGGCGCTCTTCAGCGGGCATGTGCTGCATGCCTCTGCATACAAGAATGCCGCGCCATTTGCCGGGCAGCGCGTGCTGATCGTCGGGGCCGGAAATACCGGTGCAGAGATCGCTCTTGATCTGGCCGAACACGGCGTGACGCCCACCATCGCCATTCGCGCCGGAGCCAATGTTGTGCCGTTGAATCTGCTGGGCGTGCCCATTCAGCGCTGGGCGCATGTCATTAACGCGCTGCCTCATTCGGTAACGAGCCTGGTCGCGCCTGTGCTGCTGCGCCGCTCTGCCCAGCGCCAGGAACGCGCGGGCGTTCCGCGCCCGGCCTACAGTGTGCTGGAGCGGCCTGGCATTCCGATCATTGGCCTGGACCTCTTGCATTACGCGCAGCAAGGGACCGTTCGCGTGGCTGGGGCCATCCAGCGCTTCACGCCGACGGGCGTTCGCTTTGCCAACGGCGACCAGGCCGATTTCAACAGCATCATCCTGGCGACGGGCTATCGGCCAGCGCTTGGGTACCTTGCCGACGCCGTGCCGCTGGACGAAGCCGGACGCCCGGCGCTGGATGGCGTGCGCGCGGCGAACGTGCCCCATCTCTACTTCGTTGGCATGAATTATGGCCTGCTGGGCACGCTCTTCAACATCTCCCGCGAAGCGCCCTTGGTGGCCGACCTGATTGCCAAAGAACTGAGCGCCAGCGGCCCCGCAGATCAAGCGGCATTGGCTTCGCATGAACACAGAAAGGCATAGAGACACCGTGGAGACAACCCGCACCCCGCGCTATGGTTTTGAAAGCTATCTCAATATCCGCTCGGCCTCTGGGGCCAGCTTTTCGCCCGATGGGCAGCGGCTCGCCTTTCTGACCGATATTACCGGCGTGGCCGAAGTCTGGAGCGTTCCCGTCGATGTCCACGCGCCGCAGCCCGCCTGGCCGGAGCAACTGACCTTTCGCGGCGAGCGCGCCGGGCAGGTGGCATACTCACCGACTGGCGCGGCGCTGCTGGTGGCTGGGGATGTCGGTGGCAACGAGCATACCCAACTCTGGCTGATGCAGACTGAAAGCGGCACGGTGATGCCGCTGACCACCAACCCTGAAGCGATTCACGAGTTCGGCGGATGGTCGCCCGATGGAACAAAGATCACGTTTGCCAGCAATGCCCGCGACCCGCGCTTCTTCGATGTGTATGAGCAGGACATCGCAGGCGGCGCGCCCAGGCTTGTCCTGCGCCATGATGGCACCAATCACCCGCTGCGTTATTCGCCGGATGGCCGGTCCATCCTGGTGAGCCGCGTCGAGTCAAATACTCGCAATCAACTGCTGCTGCTGGACCTCGCCAGCGGCGAAGCGCGCCCGCTGACGCCAGCGCTTGCGGAGGGCCCGGCCAGCCATGAGCAGGCGGCGTGGTCAGCCGATGGGCGCGGCCTCTATCTCTTGAGTGATCGCAATCGCAACTTCCTTTCGCTGGCCTGGCTGGACCTGGCGACGACAGAACTGACCCATCTGCGCGACGGCTCCTGGGACGTTGAAGGATTGGCGCTCAGCAGCGATGGCGCGCGTCTGGCGCTGGTGACCAATGAGGATGGCTATTCGCGCCTGGAGCTTCTGGATGTGGTGGCTGGGTGGGCCGAACGGCGCAGCCTGCCCGCGCCGGAATTGCCGCCTTGCACGCTGCGCGATCTCAAATGGTCGCGTGATGGCGCGCGCCTGGCCTTCACGCTGGACGCCGCCGATGACGCGCCGGATATCTGGGTGTGGGACGTGAACGAGCAGCGGCTCTGGCGGGCCACGCGCAGCGCGCGCGGCGGCATCGCCCGCGAGCACCTGGTCGTGCCGTCGCTGGTGCAGTATCCAACGTTTGACGGTCGCCAGATTCCCGCCTTTCTCTATCTGCCGCAGGGCGTGGAAGCGTGCGGGCTGCCCGCGATTATCTATGTGCATGGCGGGCCAGAAGGCCAGTTCCGCCCCAACTCGTCGAATTATAATTCGGTGATTCAATATCTGGTTGGGTCGGGCTTTGCCGTGCTTGCGCCCAACGTGCGCGGCAGCACCGGTTATGGGCACGAGTACCAAAGCCTGGATGATGTGCGCCTGCGCATGGATTCTGTGGCCGATCTTCCGCCCGCTGCGCGCTGGCTGGCCGAGCAAGGCATCGCCGACGCGGGGCGCATTGCCGTGATGGGCCGCAGCTACGGCGGCTTCATGGTGCTTTCCGCGCTGACGACCTATCCAGAGGTCTGGGCGGCTGGCGTGGAACTGGTGGGCATCGCCAACTTCGTGACGTTTTTGGAAAACACCGGACCCTGGCGGCGCAAGCTGCGCGAGGCAGAATATGGCAGCCTGGAACACGACCGCGCTTTCCTGGAGCAGATTTCACCCATTCACGCGGTCGAGCGCATTCGCGCGCCGCTCTTTGCGTCCTATGGGGCGAATGACCCGCGCGTGCCGGTCACCGAGGGTGAGCAAATAGTGGAAGCGCTGCGCCGCCGCAGCGTGCCGGTAGAATATCTGCGCTTCGATGATGAAGGCCACCAGTTCACCAAACGCTCAACGCACCTGATCGTCTATCCGGCTATCGTGCGCTTCCTTGAGCAGCACCTGCGCCAGCAGTAAGGAAAGCTTTCATTGGTAGCGCCGCCTTCCCCCACAAGGGGGCACGGCAGGCTTGGCTAAACGCTGGCCGTCTGGAAGGCGGCGCTACCAATGAAACGCTCTTCTTTTTTTAAACTGCTCTGTTTATCCCCAGCGTGCCCGCAGTCGGGGCAGAATGTCCCTGGCGTATAGTTGCAAGAAGCGGGACTGGTCATCGCCTGGGGCGTGGAAGATCAAATGCGTGAAGCCCAGTTCGATGTAGGGGCGAATCTGCTCGATATGTTCTTCCGGGTCGTTGGAGACGAGCCAGCGCCGATACGCCTGGTCTGCGACAGCTTCGGCTTTCTGCTCCATCTCGCGCGGGTCGTGAATGGCAACCTTGTCCTCTGCCGGAAGCGCCAGCGCGGCCCAGATGCGCGTATCGGCCATGGCGCGGTCGCGGTCCGTGTCATACGAGACTTTGACCTCGATGGTGCGCTCAATCGCTGCCGGGTCGCGGCCCGCCGCTTTCGCGCCCTCTTCCACAGCGGGCAGAAGCTGGTCGCGATAGAGCGCGTCGCCCTTGCCCGAGGTGCAGATGAACCCGTCGCCAGCACGGCCCGCGTACTTCGCCGCAACTGGCCCGCCCGCGCTGATGTAGATGGGCACCGGCTGGTCCGGGCGATCATAGATAGTGGCGTTGCGCGTGCGGTAATACGTCCCCTGATAGCTGACCAGTTCTTCTTTCCAGAGATGTTGAATCAGGTCAATGGCTTCGCGCAGCCGCGCCAGACGTTCTTTGGCCTCCGGCCATTCGGCGTCGGTCACGGCGACCTCATTGAGCGATTCGCCGGTGCCCACGCCCAGAATGACCCGATCTGGTGTGAGGACGCCCAGCGTCGCAAACGCCTGCGCGATGATGGCAGGCTGATAGCGAAATGTCGGCGTCAGAACGCTGGTTCCCAGGATAATTCGCTCGGTGCGCTGCCCAGCCGCGCCCAGCCAGGAAAGCGCGAAGGGCGCGTGGCCGTTGGTGTGTCGCCAGGGCTGGAAGTGATCGCTGATCCAGGCGCTATCGAAGCCGAGCTTCTCGGCCTCGATGGTGAAGTCAAGCAGCTCGCGCGGACCAAATTGCTCTGCCGAAGCCTTGTATCCCAATTTCAAGGGATGGTTGCCCATGACATGCCTTGCCTTTCAAAACGTCGTAAATACATGGGCGCGTTTGTCGCGCCAGGCACAAGTTCCCTTTTGCCAGCATATCCCCAAAAAACGCGCTTTGCAAGGCGACGATGATCCCCACTCCGTCGACCAATAGTGGTCATTTAGACCCGCGCGAGTTTTTCTGGATTGGCAATCACCCAGATGGTCTGGATGCGCTCATCCTGCACCTCAATGGTCAGGACGGCAAAGGTTGCTTCCCCAGTGCGAACGATGAGCGCGGCCTGGTCGTTGACTTCACCGAACTCAAACCGCGCGTTCTCCGGCAAGAAGCGGCTTGTTCCCAGGCTGAGGCGCGCCACCGCGTCCCGCCCGTGAACCGGACGCAGCGGAGCCTGTTTGATCTTGCCGCCGCCGTCCGTCCACAACGTTACGTCTTCGGCCAGCAGGTCCATCAACGGGGCGATCTCTCCCGCTTGCACCGCCTGGAAGTAGCTGTTGAGCAGTTGCTGATGAAGCTGCGGCGAGACGGGAAAGCGTGGTCGATGCTCGCGCAGGTGTTGTTTCGCCCGGCTGAATGAGCGGCGGCAGGCAGCTTCGTTCTTGTCAAGCATGGCGGCAATCTCGGCAAACTCATATCCGAAGACCTCGCGTAGCAGAAAGACCGCGCGTTCGAACGGTTGAAGCTGCTCCAGTAAGACCATGAACGCGAGCGAAATCGACTCCTCGGTCTCGACGCGCTTTTCCGGGTCGGCGGTTTCGGGCGTCTCTGCGGTGAGGATTGGCTCTGGCAGCCAGGGGCCGACGTAGGTCTCGCGCTTCCTGCGCGCTAAATCGAGTTGATCCAGACACAGGCGTGTGAGGATGGTCGCGAGATATGCTTTAAGCGAGTGAATGGTCTCAGGGGGCGCAGCCTGGAAGCGCAGGTACGTCTCCTGCACCATATCCTCGGCATCCATCGCGCTGCCAAGCATGCGGTAGGCGATGGCAAAGAGGTACGTTCGATACGTTTCGAAAGATTCCACGCTGCGCCTCCTGACATCAGGTTTATTCTACGATATCATCTGTGCGCCCGCGCTCATCGTGCGGGCTGCGCTGATCTGGCGGCTTCAGCGCTGGGCGCGGCCACGCTCTCCAGGACAAAGATCGGATGGATCAGCGCTGCCTGCCCATACTCCTCGCGGGTTGCACCCCTGGAGACGCCGAAGAAACGCCCAAAAGGGTGCCCGCTCTCGACAAATGCCTGGAGCACCTGGCCCGCTTCGTCGTTGGGCAGTTCCATCGCGCGGACGACCTCAGCACGATGCCCGCGCGTCAGGGTGGCTTCTCCCGCTGCCCGCAGATTGCGTACCCAATCTACTGCGCCGTAAGGGGCCATCAGATAGCGCTTCCCATTCATCTCAATAGGGGAGATCGGGGTGGTACGCGGCTCCCCGCTTTTGCGCCCCCGCACGGTAAGCAGATACGTCGGGGTGCCGAATCCAGCGACTTTGACACCAGCGCGCAGCAGCGACTTCATCAGCACATTGACCCACAGGACAAAACGCGGGACTTTCGATGTCTTTGCCATATGTTCCCTCTTTTTCTCTGAGGAGAAATAGTATGGTCATGACCACTCTGTGTAGCCATCACCAATAAAGAGGGTTGAGCCATCTGTTTTGAGACAGAGAGCAGGCGGATTTGTCGCGGGTCAGGCATCAGATTTCCCGTCTGGCAAAGGGCCGATGCGAAACACCGCGCAGCGCGGAGCCAGCGCCGCAAACTCATCTGGCAGCGTCGCCGGGTCGCTGGATAGCCCATACAATCGTTGAAAGAATGAGACGCCGCCCGGGACGAGCTTCGGAAAGACGCGCAGAATCGGACCGCGTTCGGCCTCAGGCAACTCGGTGAGGGCTACGTGCTCCTGGTTGCGCCCATACGCCAGGACGCCCCACCCTGCGGCGCGTGCATTCTTTACCCAATCGGCATCGATCATCCCGCCCACGGTGTAGCGCTGGCCGTTCACCGTGAGCAGCGATACTGGTGTGGTCCGCATTTGCCCGCTTGTGCGCCCAGGAACGGAAAGAACATGCACTGGGCCAAGCGCCAACCCTCGGCGCTGTAAAAAGATAATCAGGCGATTGGCTGGCTTGAGCCAGCGCGGCAGCGAAGGCTGCTTCACCATAACGCTATCCTCCAAGCTATCCGGTGCCGGAAAATATGGCCGCTCCTTCCGGCGGTGTGCTACACTAGTGGTAGGTTGTAGTGTTTCACCTCTCAAATATTTTTATCATAAAAAGTTTCAAGTGTCAAAAGAAAATCATCAAGACCTGGTGACCAGCGTGGCGCGGGAGATTGCCGAGTTTCAGGATGCAGGCAGCCTGGTAGACGAAGCCGCCGCGCAACGGATGGGCATCAATCGCACCGATCAGCGCTGCCTGGGCGTGCTCGCCATGCGTGGGGCGATGACCGCCGGACAGCTTGCCGCCGACACCGCTTTGAGTCCTGGGGCGATGACGGCTGCCCTTGATCGGCTTGAGCATCTGGGCTATGTCAGGCGCGTGCGCTCCTCGACAGATCGCCGCAGCGTGCTGGTGGAGATCACGCCGACGGCGCAGCGCATCATCGAGGACAACTATACCCCCATCGGCCTGGAGGGGATGGCACAGTTGGAACAATATAGCGATGAAGAACTGGCTTTCCTGCGCGATTTCTTGCGCAGGGGGCGCGAAATGCAAATGCGTCACGCGGCGCGCATCCGTTCCTCGCCCTCAGTTCCCCCATCGAGCGAAGACGCTTAGCGCTTGCCGCATGTTGGGGAGGTTCGCTTATGGCTGATGTCCCTGCTCCTGTGACCATACGCCTGCTGGGCGCGGCGCATGTAGCAATTGCGGGCACGCCCCTGGCGCTGCACCATCAGAAAGCGCGGGCGCTGCTTTTCTATCTGGCGGCCACCGGCCACGCCCACACCCGCGACCATCTGGCTGCGCTGCTCTGGAGCGACACGCTGGAAAAGAACGCGCGCCACTCCCTGCGCTCCACGCTCTATCAACTGCGCCAGGCGCTTCAGGCGCGTGGCGCTGAGGCCGCGCTGATTGGCGATGGCGAATTAATCTCGCTCCAGCTTGATGAGGCTGCCTGCGACGTTGCGCATTTTCGCCGATTGATCGCCGATGGCGCTGAAGGCGCGCTGGATGAAGCAATCACGCTCTATCATGGCGGCTTTCTGCAAGGTTTCACGCTGGATGACGCGCCGCTGTTTGAGGAATGGACGTGCTTCGAGCAGGCCGAACTGCGCCAGGCATATCTCGATGCGCTCCAGCGGCTGGCCGCCAGCGCAGAAGCGCGGCAGACATGGGATGCCGCCATTGGCTATCTTCAGCGGCTGGTGCAGCTAGAACCACTGGCGGAGGAAGTGCAGCAGCGGCTCATTGCTTGCTATTTGCGCGTGCGGGCGGTTGGCCCGGCCCTGCGTCAGTATCGCCAGTTCGAAACAGAACTGCGCCAGGAATTGGGGCTGGCCCCTTCGCTCGAAACGCAGGCGCTCATCCGCGAAGCCCTCACGCCGCGCCAGCGTGCGCCTATGCTGGCCCATCAGCCCACGCGCTTCAGTGGAAACCGCCCGCCAGCGCTGCCGCTGGTTGGCCGCGACGCGCTGCTCAAGCAAGTGCTGACGCTCGGCCAGGATGTAGCGGCTGGCCGTGGGATGGCTGTGTTGATTCAGGGCGAGGCTGGCAGTGGCAAGAGCCGCCTGCTGGATGAAGTGATCGCCAGGCTCTCGGAGCGTGAACCTCACTGGCTGATTTTGCAGGGTTCCTGCTCGCCGTTCGATGATCTGCTCTCGTATGGGCCGTTCCTCGAAGCCTTTCAGAGCGCCGAACTGGGCGATCTGACCGATCTGCTGGCCGACGCTGGCGCGCCCGCGCCCGACGATCAGGAACGCTTCTTCTGGCGACTGGTGCAGGCGCTGCGCGTGCTGGCGCGCGATGGCCCGCTGCTGCTGGCGATTGATGATCTGCACTGGGCCAATAGCTCGACGCTGCATCTGTTCAGCCTGCTGGCGACGCGGCTGCGCGGCCTGCCGGTGCTGCTGATAGGGACAGTACAGCATATTGAGGCGATTCCGGCTTTGCAGCGCCTGGCGCTTGCCAAAGGTCACCAGGGCGATCTGCACCTTTTGTCATTGCCGCCGCTGCCGCTGGAAGCCGTGACGGCACTGCTGCATGCGTCGGGCATTGGCCCCACATCTGCCGCCGCTATCGCTGAATGGCTGCATATGCGCTCAGGCGGCAGCCCGTTTATCTTGCTGGAACTGCTGGCGCAGTTGAGGGCTGAAGCGATCTTGACCGCTGTGGGCGATAGCTGGCAACTGGACATGAGCCGCTGGCTGCGCTGGCGCGCGACCAGCGCTCTGCCCGATACCATCCATGGCCTGCTGGCCTGGCGTTTCGCCAACCTTGTCGATGAGGCGCGCCACGCGCTGGAGGTGCTGGCGGTGGCCGATGTGCCACTGCCGTTCGAGTTGGTGCGCGAGTTTCTGGACGTGCCGCCCGATCACTTGCTGGCGCTGCTGGATGATCTGCTGGCGCGGCAACTGGTCGTCGAGACGAGCAGTGAGATGTTTGCCCTGCCCCATCATCTGCTGCGCGAAACCATCGCGGCGCGCTTGAGTCCTCCGCGCCGCCGCCGCATTCATCGCCGCCTGGCGGAGATGCTGGAAGCCTGCCCGGCCCTGCAACAGCATTTCCCGCTGCGCCAGACGGCGCTGCATGCCGTGCTGGGCGAAGACGTGGAGCGCGCCCGGCGCTATGGGCTGCGCGTGCTGACTGAACTGCCGCGCGAATATGATGGCCCTGAGGCGCTCGATTTTCTGCGTCACCTGCATGATCTGCTGGCCCCGACGGCGACGGCTGAAGAGATGCTGCGCCTGAGCGCGACGCTGGGGCTGCTGCATCAAGGACTGGGCCAGCTTGATCTCGCGGCGCACTGGCACCAGCAGCGCCTGGAATGGGCGCGCACGGTGGCAGACCTGGCTGCCCAGGCGAGCGCGCAGTTTGAAATGGCCGAACTGGCGCTGGTCACCACCGACTATCAGGCGGCGATTGCGGCAGCGGAAGCTGGTTTGCTGGCCTGCGCCGAGCTTCAGGAAGACGCGCAAGCTGGCCTGGTGGAGCGCGGGCATCGCTTGCTCGGCGCGGCGCTGGCGATGGAGGGCAGCGATCTGCCAGCGGCTGAAAGCCATCTGCGGCAGGCGGTGACCGCGCACAGGCGTGCTACTTCTTCTGAAGAACTGTATGCCACGCTCTTTGAGTTGGGCAATGTGGCGGCGCAGCGCGGCGAATTGGCCCGCGCGCTGGACCTGTACGCCGAAGCGGCTCAGCATGCCGCCGCCTCACGCGCCCATTATTTCCAGGCGCTGGCGCACAACAACATCGCCTATCACAGCCTCTTACTGGGGCGGCCCGACGATGCTCGCCGCGCCCTGGCACAAGGGCTGAAACTGGCCGAAGCGCATGAATTGCTTGGCGCGCTGCTGCACCTCTTCAGCACCGAGGGCGAGATACACCTCTATCTGGGCGAATGGGCGGCAGCAGCGGAGTGCTTCCAGCGTGGCTTGCTGCTCGCTGAAGACCTGGGCCACCTGGAGCGCCAGGCAGGCTATCGCGCCGGGCTGGCGCTGGCGGCGCGTGGGCAGCGCGACCTTGAACACGCGACCACACTGCTGGAAGAGGCGCTGGCACTCATCAGCGACAAGGGCTACTGGCATTTGCGCGCGCGCTTGCTGCTCTGGCTGGCCGAGATATTGCTGCAACGTGACCGTATAGCCGAGGCCGAGCCGCATCTTGAGGCGGCTTTGCAAACGTGCCGCGCGCAGGGCCGCATCTTGCTGTGCATGCAGGCAGAACGCCTGTGGGCGCGTGTGCTGGTTGCCCGCGCCGCCTGGACGGAGGCCAACGCCCTTTTTGCCGGTTTGATGGAGCGCGCGGAGAGCCTTGATCTGCCCCTGGAAAGGGCACGCACCCAGGCGGCCTGGGGCGAGGCGCTGCTGCGGGCGGGCGTATCTGCCCAGGAAGGGCGCGTGCTGCTGGCCGAAGCAGGCAAAACGCTGGAGGCGCATCACGCATCTGCTGAACTTGCCGCGTTGAGCGTATCGCAAACAACTTCAGCGCAATGACGCGCTGAATGACGTTTCAGTGACGCATCCTTTGTATACTCTAGTTGGCGATACCGCTCTCCCCGCTGCGGGAGGCTAGCGCCGCTCGAAGGCGAGGCAGGCCGATGCAGGAATTTCGTTACACCAATTACGCCCAGGACATCAGCTTTGGCGCGGGCGCACTGGCGCAGATCGGCCAGGCAGTTGAGCGCTTTGGCTGGCAGCGGCTGATGCTTTGCTCCACCAGCTCGTTGCGGCGCGGCGGGCAGATTGCCGCGCTCGAGCGTGCGCTGGGCGGGTGCCTGGTGGCAAGCTACGAGCAGGTGCAGCCGCATGTCCCCGAAGCCCAGGTGACCGAGGCCCTGGCGCTGGCCCAAACGCATCAGGCCGATGCCATCATTGGCTTTGGCGGCGGCAGCGCCATCGGCATGGCAAAGGCTGTCAGCCTGGCGCTGGAGGAGCAGCGCGGCGCGGGCGCGCTGCAAGAAAGCGCCGGTTCCCCCATTCAGCAGCCGCTTGTGCCAGTGGTTGCCATCCCCACCACCTATGCCGGGTCGGAGATGACGCCGGTCTATGGCGTGACGCGCCAGATGGAGGGTGAATCGCGCAAGATGACAGTAACCGATGTGCGCGTGACGCCCAAACTGACTATCTATGACCCATTGCTGACCTTGCAGCTTTCGCCGGAGATGACAGCCTCCACCGGCATCAACGCGCTGGCCCATTGCATCGAAGCGCTCTATTCGGTCACACGCAACCCGCTTTCGACGGCTGCGGCGCTTCGGGGGATACATGCCATGGCTGCGGCGCTGCCGCGCTGTTACGCGGCTGGCGATGATCTGGAGGCGCGCACCGAGATGCTGCAAGGCTCGTTTCTGGCGGCAATGGCCCTGGCCCATGTGACCATGGCGCTGCATCATGGCCTCTGCCACGTGCTGGGCGGAACGGCGGGCGTGCCGCATGGCATGGCGAACAGCATCATCTTGCCTCACGCGATGCGCTTCAACCTGGACGCGACGGCTCCACAGTTGGCCCAGGCAGCGGAAGCGATGGGCCTTGCCATTGCCGGAACGGATGCCGAAGCGGCGGCTCAAGAGGCCATCGAGCAGACGAGCAGCCTGATCGCACAAATGAAGCTGCCGCAGCGCTTGCGCGAAGCGAACGTGCGCGAAGACGACCTGCCGCGCCTGGCGCAAATCGCCTTTGGCAATCGCACTGTGCAGAGCAATCCCAAACCCGTGCGCGACGTGGCGCAGGTGGAGGCGATCTTGCGCGCCGCGTGGTAAACGCCGCGTGAAGGGAGGTGCAATTGCCGCCAGACGGCGGTGCTATGGGCAGTGGTTCACCTGGATACTCAATGATGACTATCGCTTTTGCTACGAAGGAGGGTTTTCTCATGGCGGTCAATCCAATGGATTACAGCGGCAAAGATACGGTTCTGAATGTGGTTCGCACCGAGCGAGCCAAATTCTTCGATGTGATCGATGACCCCAAGAACTGGCAAGTACAGACGCGCTGCGAAGACTGGGAAGTGCGCGACATCGCCGGGCATATGATCGACGTGACCGAGGGCTATCTGACGCGCTGGGAGATGGCGCGCAAGGGCGAACCGGCTGACGCGCTGGGCCTGGTCATCATGGGCGAAAAGCTGAACGAAAACGCCCAGAAGTTCCGCAGCCTGCCGCGCGAGGACGTGATTACCCGCCTCAAGGTCGATTCCAACAAGATGATGGCAATCTTCGATTCGCTGAGCGCCGATGAGTGGAGCAATTTTCTGGTGACGCATCCCTATATGGGGCCGCTGCCGACGTTCTTCTATCCCGCTTTCCATGTGATGGATTACGGTGTGCATACCTGGGATATGCATTGGGGCCTGGGCCAGAAGGACGCAAAACTGGACGAGCGCACGGCAGGCGTGCTTGTTCCCTATATGTTTATCCTGATGCAGTACACGGTGGACCAGGAGTCTGCCAGGGGCGTGGATACCGAGTATGGCATTCAGGTAGACGGCGAATGGGGTGGCAAGTGGCGCGTGGTCGTGAAAGATGGCACATACACCGCGACGCCCGCCGACAATCTGGATGGCGTGGCCGCACTCTTCCACTTCAGGAATGCTTCAGACTTTGTGCTCACCTCGTTCCAGCGCTTTGCTGGCGGCGAGGCCAGCGGCGACCCTCAAGTAATTGACCAGATTCGCCACCTGTTCTTCAGGATATAATGTCCTCAAACTCCTTTTCGAGCTAGCCTGGAGGAACACGCAATGGGCAACATCCAAGCGCAAGGCGTTCATCATATTACCTTCGTTGGCTCCAACCGGCAGGCCATCATCGACTTTTATCAGGGCGTGCTGGGCATGCCCCTGGTGATGGCTCAGCCCAACCTGGATGTGCCCGACGAAGAGCACCTGTATTTCGATGCAGGCGACGGGCGGCTGATTACGTTCTTTGTGCGCCCATCGCGTGTCAACGACCCAACGCCTAACCCGGAAGGGATTGGGAACCTGCACCACCTGGCGTTTACGGTGTCGCGGGCGACCTATACGCAGGTCGCCCGGCGACTCAACGAGCGCGGCATCGAGAACACAGGCGAGATTGATCGCGGCTTTATGTACTCTATCTACTTCCGCGACCCCAACGGGCAGTTGCTCGAAATGGCCTGCTTCAAGTTCGTGCCGCCCGAAGGCTGCACCGTGGCCGATGTGCTCAGCACGGCGCATCGCCTCCGCGTGGCGGTTGGGGCGTATGCCATCGACGACAGCCACCTGGCCGACGCCATTGCCGAACTTACGCGGCGGCGCGCGCCGGTCATCGAGGATGCGAAGGTGGAGGTATAGCCGCCATGGCATCTGCCGCCGAGATCGACCCGCAGCCGGTTGGCACCTTCTGGGCGCTCAACCTGGAAGGGCCATTGGCAGATGACCCGCAGCCACGCCTGGCGGCAACGTTTGGGCGGGTCGAGGCGGAGTCAGTTGCCGCGCTGGCGCAGGCGATGGGCCTGGATGCGCCAGCGCTGACGCTCGCGCGCTTCGCGGCAGGCAAGCGCTGCTATGGCGCGTGGGTCGATGGGCAGCTTGCGGCCTATGGCTGGGTGACGTTCGATGAGGAAGGCATCGGCGAGTTGGGACTGCGCCTCTGCCTGTCGCCAGGCGAAGCCTACATCTGGGACTGCGCCACGTTGCCCGCGTACCGAGGCCAGCGCCTCTATCCGGCCTTGCTGGCGCACGTCATCAGGATGCTGCGCGCTGAGGGCGTTCGGCAGGTCTTGATCGGCGCGGATACCGATAATCTGGCTTCGCAGCAGGGTTTCGTGCTGGTTGGCTTCCAGCCGGTGGCCGATATGCTGAGGAAAGCCAGCGGCCAGATGGTTCTGCGAGGCCGGGCGAGCGCGCCTGAGCATCTGGTGCAGCATATCCGCCAGGCATTGCGAAACGATGAAAGTCGGCTGCTATGAGCGAAGCGATAGATGAGATCACCGGGCCACATCGCGGCCAACCGATATTGACCGCTGGCGCGTCCCTCGATGCCGCGCGGGCAGCCATGATTCTGGCGCACGGGCGCGGCGCGTCGGCGGAAGACATTCTGACGCTGGCAGCCGAACTGGCCCAGCCGGATTTCACCTATCTGGCCCCGCAGGCTGCCGGGTATCAGTGGTATCCGAATCGCTTCATGGAACCCCTGGCGAGCAACGAACCCTGGCTCTCTTCGGCGCTGTCAGTGCTGGCGCACGCGCTGTCGGTGACATCTCAGGCGGGTATTCCTGCCGAGCGCACCATGCTGTTGGGCTTTTCGCAGGGCGCGTGCCTCCTGCTGGAGTTTGCGGCGCGCAACGCCCGGCGCTATGGCGGTCTGGCTGGCCTGAGCGGTGGCTTGATTGGGCCGGATGACACGCCGCGCGACTATCCTGGCAAGCTCGCGGGCACGCCGGTCTTTCTGGGGTGCAGCGATATGGACCCGCATATCCCCAGGGCGCGGGTGGAACTGACGGCTGAGGTGCTGCAACGGTTGGGCGGGCAGGTAACGATGCGGCTCTATCCCAGGATGCCCCATACCGTCAACCAGGATGAAATCGAGTTCGTGCAGGGGATGATGGCGGCGCTGCACCCGTGAAGGGCCGCTTGCGTGCTAAGCGCGCAATTTTTCCCCGGGTGGGTTACAATTGACCCAGGTCGATGTCCATCTAGCTGAACCCGCCAGGAGGAATTGTCCATGGAAGCTCTGCAATTAACTACAAGGGGACGTTTGCATCCGTATGTGTGCCAAAGTATCGAGGTGCGCCCCAACCCGCCCAAGGTAGGTGTTCCCACGGTTTTGGCCCTGGCGTTGGCGAACTCCGGGCCGGAGCCGCTGACAGTCAGCCGCGTCAGCTTTAAGGTCTCGCAATTTGGCATGGGCGCGCACTGGGAAGAACTGCCGCCGCTGGGACCATTCCAGGTGCCAGCCGACTCCATGCACTGTGAGGTCGTCCAACAAGAATGGACCCCCACCACCGGAGGGCATCGCTGCGTGCAGGCGATGATTCAGGTGGAGTCGCTGCCCAGGCCGATCTATGCCCAGCGCAACCTGAGTGTGATTCAATCCAGTGCTGAGCGCTCTGGCTGGCAGGTGCCATTCACGCTGGGGAATCCTGAAGAGAAGCGCTTGCCGCTCACCCTGCGCGTGGAACAGCAAGGGGCACAGGTGGGCACAGCGCTGGTGGTCAATGGGCATGTGGTGCGGGTCGGAGAGCCGATCTGGCTGGACCCTCACGAAGAAGTTGAAGCCTATCTGCTGCTGAGGGCGCTGACCGCCGCGCCAATCGCGAGCGAGCACGCCGTTGAAGCGTTCCTGGACGGGCGTTTTCTGGATGGCATTCGGGTCGCGCTTCAGCGGCCCGCGCTGCGTCGGTTCCTGCCAGAAGAGGGACAGCCCGGCGCGGTCCTCGTGGAGCAGGAGGCGCTCGCGCTGGTGCGCTGACACGCACGCCAGCACCGGCGGGCCAGCGGCACATGCTGCTGGCCCGCCATTGTTCAGCCGTCAAAGGAACCATTCGGCGCTTGCACATCTGCCCAGGACACGGCATAATGGGGCCATCCTTGATTGGATGATTTGCATGTGTAGAGGAGCAGATGATGCAGCAATTCCCCCCAAACCAACCCCCAGGCGCGCCACCGCCAGGCAGTCCGCCCCAGAACTATCAGCAGCCTCCACAGGGTGTGCCTCAGCAGCAGCTTCCGCAGCAAGCGCTGGAGCGCCTTCAGAGCATGCGCGGCGCGCCCGGCCAGGCCGGTCTGTTTACCAGCGATCTTTCGGTGAATGAATATTTGTTGGTCAAGTCGGCAGGCTTCGAGCCGTTGGGGCTGGTCGTTGGCTCCAGCATCTATCACCTGGGCTTTCAGTTCAACACCTGGAAGCAGGATATCGAGGTGACCGTGCTGTCGCAGGCGATGTATCAGGCGCGCGAACTGGCGATGACGCGCATGGAGCAGGAAGCGGCAGCACTGGGCGCAGATGGCATTGTGGGCGTGCGCCTGGAGATCACCTTCCGCGAGTGGGGCGCGCATATGGCCGAGTTCATTGCCATTGGCACTGCGGTGCGCAGCAGCAGCGGCGGCAATCATCGCAACGTGCGCGGCCTGCCCTTCACCAGCGACCTTTCCGGCCAGGACTTCTACAATCTGGTGCAGGCGGGCTATATGCCCGTGGGCCTGGTGATCGGCTCGTGCGTGTGGCACGTGGCCTATCAAGGTATTCGCCAGTGGTTCAAGAGCATCGGCAACAATGTCGAGATGGCAAACTATACTCAGGGTCTCTACAATGCCCGCGAGACAGCGATGGCGCGCATGCAAGCGGAGGCGATGAGCCTGCGCGCGCAGGGTGTCGTTGGCGCGCAGGTCCACGAGAAGCAGCATGGCTGGGGCAGCCATGTCCTCGAATACTTTGCCATCGGCACGGCGATTGTGCAGACGCGCGCCGAACACACGATGCAGCCGCCGCAGTTGACGCTAAGCCTGAACGATGCCCCGCCGGTCATCATCAACACGCCGCCCGTCGTTCCAGGCGCAACCTCCACGACTGGCTAGCATCACCCGCCTGGAGCGCCGCCAGGGACGGCGCTCCAGGCAAGGTCGCCACGCCGATGCGGTGGTTGCAGGTCCTTTCGCAAAAAACCGAGAAGTACGAGCAAGATAGAAGAAGTTTTTCCCAAGAAAGTATGCTATCCTCCTGGTATCTCGGTGCAAGAGGGATGCTTCACTTCCCCGCGCTCAGAAAGAGGAGCCAGAAAGCGCATGCGAAAACTCATTGTTTTCAACATCATCTCACTGGATGGCTATCACACCGGGCCAGATAACGATGTCTCAGTCATGTTCCCCATCATGGGCGGCGTCTTCGACACGTATACTGCCGAACGGCTCCGTACAGCCGACACAACTATTGCTGGCCGAGTATCCTTCGAGTTGTTCAACAATTTCTGGCCGGAGGTCGCCAGGGACCCCACCTCTGAGCAGTGGACCTCCGGCCAACGAGAGATCAGCCAGGCGGGCGAGTCCGTGTCTAACATCGTCGTCTCGGATACGCTCACTGGAAACTGGCCCGATATCCGCATCATCAGACGTGCAGACGCCTACCAGCAGATTGCCGAACTCAAACGCCAACCGGGCAAAGATATTTTGATTACCGGCAGCAGGACACTCTGGAACGATCTCCTGGCACATGATCTGGTTGATGAGATTCATCTGATGATCGGCAACCTGGTCTTAGGGGCAGGCGTCCCGGTCTTTGCGGGCAAGCCTCCGGCAGCGCTGCGGCTCCTGGACGTTCGCAGGTGGGAAGATTCCGACAATGTACTCCTGCGCTACGAAGTCCTGAAACTTTCTTCGTAAGCAGTATCATCGCCTGCCGGTCAGGCAGGCTGCACAGCCTCCACTTTCGCGGCTGGCTCCAGAATCATCTGCAAGCCAAACTTGGGGAAAAGCGTGACCATTGGCTGCGGCACGACAGGGAAGCCCGGCTTCATGCGTGGCACGTAGCGCTGCAAGATGGTGGCAAGCAGAATGCGCGCCTCCAGGTTGGCAAAGGGCATGCCGATGCAGATGCGCGAGCCTGCGCCAAAGGGGAAATAGGCTTGCGCCGGGTACTTCTGGCCGGTTTCGGGGTCGAAGCGTTCTGGCTTGAAGGCATCCGGCTCCGGCCAGAGGTCGGGCAGGCGGTGTGTCACCCACTGGCTGAGGAAAATGACCGTGCCGCGCTTGATGCGATAGCCGCCGTACTCGAAGTCATCCACGGCATAGCGCGGTTGCATCCAGGCGGGCGGATAGAGGCGCATCGTCTCTTTGACCACCATGTCCAGATAGGGCAGGTTCGCCAGGTCGTCTACGGTTGGTGGGCGGCCACCTAGCACGCCGCGCAGTTCATCCAGCAGCTTGTCGCGCTGTTCGGGATGGGTGGAAAGCAGATAGAACGCCCAGGAGAGCGTGTTGGCGGTGGTGGCGTGCCCGGCGGCCAGCAGGGTCAGCGTCTCGTCGCGCACCTGTTGGTCTGGCATGGCGCTGCCGTCTTCGTCCTGCGCTTGCAGCAGCATGGAGATGACATCGCCGCTGTCTTCGCCGCTGGCGCGGTGCTGGGCAATCAGCCCGGCCATCGTATCATCGAGGTATTTGCGGGCGCGCAGATATTTGCCATAGCTGGTGAAAGGCAGGTTGATGCGCAGGCTCCAGGGCGCGCGGGCGCGGCGGCTGTAGTCGCTGGCCTCGGAAAATGCCTGGCTAAGCGCCTCAATCTGGCTGGCAATATCAATGTTGAAGAGCGCCTTGGCAACGATGCGCATCGTCACGCGCATCATCTCGTCGGCGATGTCGCGCTGGCTGCCGGGCGTCCATGTGTCCAGCATGCTTTCGGTGCAGGCGACCATCGTTTCGCAATAGCTTTCCACGCGCTGTTTGTGGAAGGCGGGCTGCACCATGCGGCGCTGTTGGCGGTGGAAGTCGCCATCGATGCTGAGCAAGCCGTCGCCCAGCACCAGGCGCAGGCTCTCGAAGACCGGGCGGTTGATAAAGTTGCGCGCATTCTCGATCAGCACGTAGCGGATGGCTTCCGGGCGTGTGAAGAAGACGATGGGCCTTTTGAAAATATACATGGTCGCGGCGTCGCCATAGGTGCGTGCCAGGTTGGTCATAAAGCCCAACTGGTCGGGGCGGAACTCTCGCAGATTGCCGAAGATGGGGCGCGGCCTGGGGCCAGGCGGATAGTGATAGTCTGCCATCGATGCTCTCCTTTCATCGAGAAATACGCGGCGCGGGCGCTGCGGTTACATCTGCGCTTACTATAGCTCATCCGGGCGGAAATTGCGCGTTTGCTGGCAAACAGGTATATCAGCGCCCAAAGACCCAGCCGCCGTTGACATGATGTACTTCGCCTGTCACGTAGGATGCCTCTTCTGAGGCGAGATAGTGGACGGCGGCGGCCACATCGACGGGCCGCCCAGGTCGCCCCAGCGGGATTTGAGCGACCCTGCGCTGCCGCCCTTCTTCGGTCATGCGATCACCGAAGAACTCTGTCTCCAGAATGAAGCCAGGGGCCACGGCGTTGACGGTGATGCCTGCTGCCGCCAGTTCGCCCGCCAGCGAATAGGTCAGGCCGATCACGCCCGCTTTCGCCGCAGAGTACATATCGCCCCCGCCACGCACGGCGGCGATGGAACTGATGTTGACGATGCGTCCACCAGGGCGGCGCAGATGCGGGCTGAGCGCGCGGCACATCAAATAGGTGCCGATCACATTGCTTGCAAGGAGACGCTGCGCATACGCGGCCAGGTCGGCGAGCGGCGCGTCATCAGCGATGACCTCTATGCCGCCAGCATTGTTGACCAGCACATCAATGGTGCCGCCAACGGAATTGACGAGCCAGCGCGCAAAGCGGTCTACCTCCTCGGCAGAACTCACGTCGCATTGCTGCCAGTCCACAGTGGCATTGGGATGCTGCGCGTACAGGTCATTGGCCGTCTGCTCCAACACCTGCGCGCGGCGGCCCAGCAGAATGACATGGGCTGTGTCGGCGGCAAAGACCTGGGCAATGGCTCGCCCGATACCTGTTCCGCCGCCTGTGACGATCACTTGACGTTGAGTGTGTAGAGACATAGTGGTGCTCTCTTTCTGATGTGGCTGCGTTTCACCAGTCCGTAACCTCTGGTTTGTTGGCATCGTCAAAGCCTTTGGCTTGCAGATCGCGCGAGGTCACAACAAGCTCGCGCGTGCCATAGATAGCCTCGAAAAGTTGATAAAGCAGTTGCAAATGGGCCTCTTTGCTGCTTTGGGTCCACTGCGCAATCTGATCGCTCAGGTGAAAAATGGATTGCCCCTGGTCGCTCAGGTCTTCCAGCTTGCGCACGATCAGCCCGGCCTCTAAAAAGTGGCTCCAGGGCGTGCGCAGGCTGAGATAGGAGTCAACGGTCGCGCGAAAGAGCATCCAGAGCGCCCGCCCAGACGCGGGCGGCGCGGCAAAATCCACCCCGAAGCCCTGTTCCAGCAGCGCCAGCAGGTCCGCATAATAGGCTTTGATATCTGGTCGGGCGTTCTGATACTGCTGCGTCTCGATATAGGTCTGCACCAGCACGCGATAGTCGTAATCCATGCGCCTGGTTCTTCCTTACCCTGACTTGCTGCTACAGGCTACTGCATCGCCCACGCGCGCGCCGAATCGCTGGGCGGCGCTCCCCTCGCGGATGGCAATCTCCAGCAGGCCCGCGCTGTTGATGAGCGCCAGTGGCGCGCCCTGCGGTGTGGTGGCGTAGGTGGAGTGAATACCCCGTAGCTGCTGCGTGCCCAGGCTGATCTGAAGCGTTTCCAGCGGCCCCAGCGTGGGCAGCAGGCCCGCCGCGATGTTGCTGACCAGATTGCCGAAGTGGTCAATCGAAATCACGCGCCCCTCGATGACGCCGGGCGCGAGCAGCGAGGCAGGCGCGGGCAGCAGCGTCAGGCTGTCCAGTGGGATGGATTGGCCGAGATCGGCGGGCGCGACGTTCTGTGCCAGATGCGCGGCGACGGGCGCGAAGAGGTCACGCCCCTGGAAGGTTGCGCCCAGGCTCGTGCCTGCCCCTGCCAGCCAATAGCTGGGATTGTTCAGCACATAGGCGGCGGGCAGATATTCGCCCGGCGTGGTGGCAAGCGCGGCGTCGATGTCAAAGTCGGGATGCCAGACGGCGGGCACGTTGGCGGGCGTGCCTGACCAGCCAGCCGCCAGGGCGATGGCCTCGCGCAGCACATAGCTGAACAGGCCGTTATCTGGTCCGACAAAGCGCCCCCAGTCCGTGACCAGCAGCACGGCGCGGCGGTTCGTGCCGACGCCGGGGTCGACCACGGCCACGTGGATGGTATCGGGCGGGAAGTAGCGATAGGCTCGATAGAGCACGAACGCGCCCGCCGCAATATCCTGCGGGGCGATTTCGTGGCTCAGGTCGATGATATGCGCGTGCGCGGCGCGGCTGAGAATGACGCCCTTCATGGTGCCCACGTAGCCGTCGGCCTGCCCAAAGTCTGTAGTCAGTGTAATCAGTGGCGCTGGCATCTCTCATCACCTTCTCGAATGCTCGCCGCTCGTATATCAGACGGTTGATTTCTTCTAGTGCCTGCCTGCTGGCCGCTCGTTGGAAGACCACCATCCGCTGGCGATATCGCTTAGCTGCTGCGGATTGGCGCGCAGCAGCCGCACCCAGGCCAGATAGCTCGCGGCGGCGTCTTCCAGCGCGATTTCCTGGCGCATTTGCCCCGCGACCCTGCAAGCCGCCACAAGGCGCGCGAAGCCGCGCACGTCGTCAACTGGCAGCGCAGAAGCCGTCTGGTCGCTGGCCGCGCGCCGTTCTTGCAGCCACCGCGCTGTTGCCTGGGCAAACTGCGCCGGGGGCGATTGGTCCTCTGGCGCGGGCACACGTGCGACGTGCTCCAGAAATGCGGCTGGTGGTGGCTTCAACATCACCGTTGGCAGTTCGCTGAAGCGCTCAGCGCCCCAGATCAGCCGCAGCGCGATCACCGAGGCCGGGTGTGGCCCTCCGTCGGCGGGCGGCTGGGGCGCGTCGGGCGCGGCGCTGACTATCCCCACGATGACCCGCGCAAAGCGCGCCCAATCGCCTGGAGCGATGGCGCTGGCCGCGCTGGCTGGCCGCGTCAGGGCGGCTTCGATGCGTTCCAGGCCGGGCAGCGCCGGGTCGTGCGGGGCAGACGGAATGCGCGGCCAGACGAGGGTTCCCCGCTCCAGGTCGCGGTTCAGGTGATTCAGTTCGCGCGCCAGCACGCGCACGGCTGGATGCGCGAAGCGTTCTGCCAAGGTTTCAAGCGGTGCGGCGGTGTTGGGCATGGCGGCTTGCTCGTTCCCTTTCGTTCTTCTCGCTCCATTATATCTTGCCGTTTAGGAAGGATACTCCTGGCAGGCGAGCGCAAAGACGCGCTCCAGCGCGGTGGTCAGGATGCGCGTTTCCTCGTCGCTGAGGTGGGACGTGAAGTAGCGCATGATGCTCTGGGCATACTTCGGCCACGTGCGCCGAACGGCCTGCAAGCCTTGCGTGGTGATGACCGCATACGCGCCGCGACGATCAGTATCCGCGCGTTCGCGTGTCAGCAGCCCTTCACGCTCCAGGCGGTCAACCAGGCGGGTGAGGCCGCTGCGGCTCAGGACCACGGCCCTGGCTAATTCGTGCATGCGCAGCCGGTGGTCGGGCGCTTCCGCAAGCTCGATCAGCACATCGTAGGAACTGAGCGGCAGCAGGTCTGTTTCGGCCAGGTCGCGTTCGATCAGGTCGATGACCACCGCGTGCGCGTTCAGGAAGGCGCGCCAGGCGGCCAGGTGAAATTCGTCGATTTTTTCGGTCATGCTCCAAGTATAGCATAGAGATAGTTGCACAAACAACTATTTTTCTGATATAACTTATATAGTTGCATATGCAACTAGTGTGCATGCAACTATATGGTGAACAGAAAGGATATGCGAGATGAAAGTACCTCTGTGCAACGTGGATGAGATTCCTGAAGAGGGCGCGAAGGCCATCGACTTTTTCGGGCGCGAGGCGCTGGTGGTGAAGGTGAACGGCACGCCAAAGGCCATTATGAGCACCTGCCTGCATCTGGGCGGCCCACTGCACTGCGAAGAAAACAAGCTGGTCTGCGCCTGGCATGGCGCGGAGTTCGCCCTGGATGATGGGCGTCGCCTGAAGGGGCCGGTGCGCGCCGATGCCCGGCTGATGGTGCTGCCGACGCGCATCGAAGATGGCGTCCTCAGCTATGTGTGGGGCGAATAGCATCTGGAACATATCATGCGGCAAGGCAGACAGAGGCGATGCGCAGACCGCAGCAAGAAAGGAGGCTGTTTCATGTTAAGCGGCATCTTGCCTTCCCTGGCGTATATGGTGACATCCGCGCTGCTGGCGCTGCTTGCGATCACGGATATGCTCGATAGGGAAGCCTACAGCGCCAGGCTGCGGCACTTCAGGCGGGCGCAGCATGCCGCGCCTGATCTGCCTGCGCGGCTGGCAGCGGCGGCTCGCTAAACGTCTCGGAGCGGCGCTCGTTCCCGGCGAAAGGCGGCGCGTAAGCATCTTCCGGTGGCAGCGCAAGGGTGACCTGCGTGCCACCGGAAGGGCCGCTTTCCGCAGTGAGCGTGCCGCCGATGATGGTCATCATGGTGCTGTGCAGCGCTAGCCCATGACCGCTGCCGCTGGCGGTTGGCTGCGCGCTGCCCAACCCCACGCCGTCGTCCTCAATCGCCAGGCGCAGCCCCTCGCGCCAGGTGGCCGCCAGCTTCAAGTGGAGCGGGCGGTCTTTTTCTGCGCCGCGACCATAGCGCGCGGCGTTGCGAATGGCCTCGCGGGCGGCGCTGAAGAGAACTTCAGCCGCCAGCGGGGAAAGCTGCTGCAAGGCGCGTTCGGCCTCTGGCGCGATGTGCCAGGCAACGCTGTCGAAGTCTGCGGCAAGTTCGGTGTCGACGACCCGGCGCAGCGCGCCAACGAGGCCCAGGTGCGCGACTTCGCGGGTGGTGGTGACCGGCATGGCGTGTAAGAGGTTGGCGATCTGGTGATGGATTTCGCCCAGCAACGTGACTGTTTCTGCTGTGGTCTCTGGCGCGCTGGCCTGTGGTCCACTCAGGCGGAGCATGGCGGTGTGCAGGCGCGCCAGCACGTCGTCGTGCAGCACGCGGCGGGTGCGCTGGTCGATGATCTGACTTTCGGCCAGGCGTTCGCGCTGCAAGGACATCAGACGGCGTGCCATCTCGGCGCTGGCCTGCGTATCGATCAGGCGCTCGCCGGTGGCGCGGGCAATTTCCATCTCTTCCTGGGTATAGAGGCGGCCATCGCGCCGGTTGCCCAGCAGCAGCACGCCGGTTGGCCCGCGCTCGCTCCAGAGCGGCACGGCCCAGGCTGCGCCGCCATACTGCGCTGCATCGAGCGGGAGGCAGATTTGCTGGGGCGCGTGAAAGCGGGCGGTGATGCCGGAAAGGATATGCGGCGCGAGCGACGCCCGCGCGGGATAGGCGAGGACCAGCCCACCCAGCGGCGCGAGCGGCCCGATGGCAGCCAGATAGGCAACCTGCGTGCCCAGCACGCCTTCGCACAGCGCTGTGAATGGGGTGGCAATGTCCACTTCGGACGGCATGGTGGGCTTGAGCAGGTGTTCGTAGAGGCGCTGGCTGGCGACAAAGGGGCGCAATCGCTCCATGCCGCGTTCGTATTCGGCATAGGAACGCCAGCTTAGCAGGCCATAAAAGGCGGTCATGATGAGCGTTGCCAGCACCAGTGGATAGATGGCATTGGTTGTCAGCAGCAGGCTCCCGGCGACGGCAGCGCTGTAGCCACCGGCCAGAATGAGATTGTTGTGCCAGTAGCGCGCCAGGCCGCCGCGCGGCATCGCTCTGCGCGTGAAGATTTCATAGGCCACCATGCCCTGCCCTGCCAGGGCGACGGCTCCGGCGATCAGCGTGGAAATCACGATATCAAACGCGGTGAGCAGCGTTTGTGTCGCGGGCGAGGCAAAGCTGATCTGCCCGGCATCCAGCCCTTCCAACAGCCAGGCGACAACGGCACCGACACAAAGGCTGACCAGCAACAAGCCGAACGAGGCCCCGATGAGCCAGGGCAAGGCGCGGCGCTGCGCTAAATCGCCCATAAAGCGCTGGGAGCCTGCCGGTTGATGCAGGGCGGAAAGGGCAAGGATAAAGCAGAGCACGCTGTAGGCAGGATAGATCAACGTGAGAACGGGAATGCCGCCGAGCGTGAGCAAGCTATCTGGCCCGTGGTCGGTCAGTTCTTCATAGGTGGGCAGATTATGCGGAAAGAGCAGCACCACGAACGCCATACACCCCAATCCGCTGGCAATCGAAAGCCAGATGTGATGGCGGCCCGCGCGCAGCACGCCGGTATAGGAGACGATAACCAGATACCAGAGGTACGGCCAGAAGATGAACGGCAGCCAGATGAGCCGCCACCAGATGGAGACCTGCGCGCCCAACCGCGCGAAGATGTAACCCACAATGGTGGTATGCGCGGCGAAAAATGCGCCTGCCAGCAGCAGCCCTCCGGCGGCTATCCAGGTGGCCCAGCGGCGGCGCTCGGCGTTGAGCAGCACCGTCAGCCCCAGCCAGACCAGCGTGATGGTATTGAAGAGCGAGACGGCGCGAATGGCCCAGTTCAGCGCGTAAGCGAGCATGGTGTCACTCTTTTCCGAGGTCGTAAGGCGTCCACTGGTTGTGCGCGTCGAGCACATGCGCCACGCCCTGTTCATCCCAGCGGATCAGCCGCCCTTCGCGCACAATGAGCATGGCGCGTACCCGCGCGACTTTCTCGTCGGTGGTGCTTTCGTTCAGCCCCCAGGCGGTATAGATTTGCCCGTTGGTGCGGCTGATGGTGCGCTTATCGCGGAAGCCCAGGCGCGCGGCGATGTGTTCGTTGCTCATGCCTTGCGCCAGCATACGGGCCACTACCTGTTCATTCGGCTCCAGCAAGGCCATGGGCGATGCCTCGTCCTTCTGGCGCACCTCCTGAACGCGCGATTCAATTTCGGGGTCGATGAAGCTGCGCCCGGCCACGGCATCGCGCAGCAAGGGCACGATCATCTGTGGCAGCAGATAGTTGGACTTGCGCACATAGGCGTAGTGGCTCAGGATGCCGGAGCGGCGAAAGGCGCGATAGTAGTCATCGGAATCTTGTATGGAGTAGAAAATCACGGGCATGCGCGGGAATTCGCGGCGAATAGCGACGGCAGCCTCGATCCCGCTCATCTCACCGGCCAGTTGCACGTCCATCAGGATTACGTCTGGCGGTTCGGTCAAGCAGAGGGTCAAGGCTTCTTCGCCGCTGCCGCACGTGCCAACGACGTGCACCGTGCCGGTATCTTCCAGCCCCGCGCCAAGGGCGGGGCGCAGCTTTTCATTATCTTCTACCAGCAAGAGGTTCAATGTCATGGCTCACCAACATATTCTGAGAGAGAAAACAATACTCATCTGTTCTACAGGTATCAGAGATGTTGCCTTCTGTCAAGCACTTGGGTGACCGGCGACACACAGCAGATTGGCCCGCGAGGCGCTCTATCAAGTAACCTCTGCCCCTCCTCTTGCCATGTAATGGCGTTAGCATGGTGTCGGTTGCCAGGATGCCGCCCTGCTGCGAAATCAGAAGCACCGACGAGCCAGTTCCTCATGCGAGCCTTTGTCCAGATGAAGATAGCACAAGCCACAGAGCAGGAGGCACCATCATGAGCAACGAACGGGGTTACCTCTATCATCGCGCGATGAAAGCACTCCCTGACGATCTGAAAGTGAAACAGCAATGGGTTATGTGGCGCTATGAACTCAGGCCCGGTAAAGACAAGCCTTCCAAACGACCCTACAACCCGCGCACGGGGCGGCCCGCCCGCACGGATGTTCCGGCGACCTGGGGCACCTATGCGCAGGCCCTCGCCCGCTACCAGCATGGCGGCTGGGACGGCCTGGGCTTCGTCTTCACGGCTGCCGATCCCTACTGCGGCATTGACCTGGACGACTGCCGCGACCCGGAGACGGAGGAGATCGCCCCCTATGCCCAGCAGATTGTCGAGGCAATGCAGAGCTACACCGAGATCAGTCCGTCTGGCCGGGGCCTGCACATCCTGGTCAAAGCCGCGCTGCCCGATCATGCCGGACGCAAGCGCGGCGCAGTCGAAATCTATGACCACCAGCGGTACTTTGCCGTGACTGGTGCCTGGCTGGCTGGGACGCCCCCAACCATTGAGGAGCGAGCCGAGGCGCTGCTGGCCCTCTACGCGACCCTCGCGCCGGTGGAGGAGGCGAAATCTCACCCAGGCGCAGCACTGTCCCGTCCGACGGTCTCCCGTCCCGATGCGGAGGTGCTCGCGCGGGCGATGGCCGCCGCAAATGGCGCAACGTTTCAGGCGCTCTGGTCCGGCGATCTGGCTGCCTCCACCGAGCCGCGCACCGGAGCGCCCGATCCGAGCCGCGCCGACTTCGAGTTGTGCCTGCTCCTGGCCTACTGGTGCCACAGCGATCCTGCCCAGATGGACCGCCTCTTTCGGCAGTCAGCGCTCTACCGCCCGAAGTGGGATGCGCAGCAGTCTGGGCATGGACGGACCTATGGGCAGGTCACGATCTGGAACGCCATTCGGCGGCATGAACGATTGGGAGCGCGAGTCGTGCCGGAGCGGCGTTCCCGATGAGTTTTCCTAGAGCAATGGCGGCTGTATCGCCCCACAGCACCGCAAGCCGCGCGTCTGTCTCAAAAGGCTACGTGCGCCGATGAACGCATGGCGAACACTTGGAAGGGAGACCCTGGTGAGCCATGACACGAAGAGGCCCACTGGCACTGTCCGGAAGGTGCGCTCTTATCGGGGCCAGAGACGCTGGAGGGAGCGTGCCACCCGGACGCTGCGCCTCTGTGGGGAGCAGAGGAAGCTGATCCCACCCGCAGTGTCTCCCACGTTCCTTCCCCTGATCCTTCCCGCCGCGCCAGGGGGAGAGCTACCGGGAAGGATCGTCGGTGCAGGATGCGTCGTAGCGTCTGCTGGAGTCAGGCGGGAAGGGTGTGAGCTATCGACCGGAGAAGATTTCTTGACTCGTTTTCATTTTTTCAAGCGTGCGCTTCTCAGCAGGCAAGGGAAGGGGCGGAGGAGGCAGGGGAGAGACGAGGTGAGGGGCAGCAGACAGAACAGAGGACGCAGGCATACCTCAGGAGTACTCAGGCAAGAGGTGCTGCGTGAGGAGACCGTGGAGAGAAAAGAGGAACCTATTATGAGCGAGCAGCCGAAGATCATGATCCGCACCCGCGCGCCACGCGCTGATAAGGGGCACCCGTGGTGGACGCCCCGTGATCTGGCCGTGCTGGCCTGGATCGCGGAGCAGTATGGGGTGCGCCGGGACCAGTTGGCGGTGTTGTTGGCCCGCGAGGGGGTCGTCGCCACCCAAACGCCCGGACGGGTGGCTGAGAGTACCGTGAAGGATTGGGTGCAGCGCTGGCGACGGGCGGGCATCGTGGGGAGTACGCTGGTGTTCGCGGGGCAGCCCAGTTGGGTGTGGGTGACGCGTCTGGGGTGTGAGCACCTGGAGCTGGACTATCGGCTGTGGGAACCGAGGGCACGCGGGCTGCCGCATCTGTACGCGGTCAATGAGGCCCGGCTGTTGGTGGAGGCACGCTATCCAGAGGCCGAGTGGCACTCGGAGCGGGCGAGGCGTCACGGGCAGCCCTTCGTGGCGGGGCAGACCCGCGTCGAGCATCAGCCGGATGCGGAGGTGCAGTTCGGAGAGCGGCGCATCGCCATCGAAGTGGAACTGTCCAGCAAATCGAAAAAACGGCAGCCGACGATTCTCTACGGCCTGGCACGCTCGTATTCCGGCATCTGGTATTTTTGCTCGCCGTCCACCCAGGTACTCATCCAGCGGGCCATCGCGGAGCTCTCTCCGCCTGCCCTCCGGCAGAAGTTCACCGTCATCCCGCTGCACCTGGAGGGGGAACCCGTGCGCCGGCCAACGGTGTCCCCCACCCCACCCCCACCGGCACGCCAGGCGTAGGGAGGGCCAGGACGCCAGGGGGGGACACGTGGCGCGAGCGGGCAAGCGCGGCAAGGAAGCCCACGAGCCGGAGGAAGCACGGCCAGGCGAGCGGGTGGCTGCGCAGGGCAAGACCGACGAGAAGAGGCGAGCCAAGCCGATGCGCGAGGCGACCCAGCCCGTCTGCCCCCACCCCAGTGCCTTCTTTCAGCCCAGGTAGGAGCAGGGCTGAGAGGTCAACGGGAAAGCTACGATAACTGTGCGAGAGGGGGTATGGCTGTCCAAAGATGCAGCTACGTCCGCAACGAGGCGAGCCAGGGACCTTTCCCTATGCAGCCTGCACACCGTCCAGGCAAGCTGACCCACGCTGGCGTCCTGTGGGGCGCCAGCGTGGGAAGGGCATCGGCCCGCTCGTGGCTCGCTGTCTCGCGCAGCCGTTCAGTGCTGCGCAAAGGGGTGCCATCTGGCAGGTTCGGCAGCTCCCTAAATATCTTCGATCACTGAAATCTGGCCGGTCGCTCTATTCCAGGTGATATAGCCCCCTTGAAAGTCTGATTCCCGGTCCCCGGCACTGTCATAGGTAAATTCATCCGAAACCGGGAAGCCCAAGAGGCCCGACGGACCCCCGTGGTTCTGGTAGGCGTTATAAATACAGCCCTGCACCTCATGCGTGCCGCTGGAACCGCTGTAGACCGCGCTGCCACTGCCATCAGGGCCACCGCCGTTGCAGGACTCGCCTGCAAAGTAGGAGACATCGCCGCCAGGGATGGCCGTCACATCGCTCACCGGGAAGCCCAGGATGCCGTTCGCCTCCCCCATCTGCCAGTATTTGTTGTAGATGCAGCCACCGACCTGGTGCGTGCTGCTGCCCCCGTTGTTGTAAATGGCGCTGCCGCTGTTGTTAGGGCCGCGCGACCCGCACAGGTTGCCGTAGAAGTAGGAGACATCGCCTCCCGCAATCGACTGCTGATCCGTCGTCGGGAAGCCCAGCACCCCTGCCGGACCACCCTGGGCGACCAGGTATTCCTGGAAGATGCAGCCATGCACCTCGTGCACGCCGGATGCCGGACCATCGAAGATGCCGCCCCCGCCGCCCCCGCTGCCACAACTGGTGCCCTGGAAGTAGGAGGCATGCCCATTATTGATTGCCACCTGCTCGCTCGTAGGTAAACCCAGGAAGCTCTTTGTGCCCCCCAGCGCCACATATTTCTGATAGATGCAGCCAATGACGGTATACGTTCCGGTGCTGCTGGACGAGATGATGGCGCTTCCCTGGTTATTCGCCGTACAGCCGGTGCCCAGGAAGGTGTTCTCCCGGCCAATGGCGACGCCGCTGCTGTTGTAGACGTTCTGCTCATCGCTGGTGGGGAAATTCAGCCCGCCGCTGGGGCCACCCTGGACGGTCATGTACTCCTGGTAAATGCAGCCATGCACCACATACACTCCGGGGGAACTATCGAAGATGCCGCCCCCGCCGCCCCCGGTGCCACAACTGGTGCCCTGGAAGTAGGAGACGCGCCCTCCGGCGATTCCCTGCTCATCCGTCGTCGGGAAGCCCAGCACGCCGGTAGGGCCGCCCTGAACCACCATGTATTCCTGGTAAATGCAGCCATGCACTTCATGTACGCCAGAGGCGGGGCCATCGAAAATACCGCTGCCGGTGCTGCTGCCACAACTGGTGCCCTGGAAGTAGGAGGCGTGTCCGCCATTCACCGCCTGCTGTTCGCTCACCGGCAAGCCCAGGAAGCTCGTGGTACCCCCCAGGGCCAGATATTTCTGGTAGATGCAGCCAATGACGGCATGCGCGCCAGTGCCACTGGACCAGAGGATGATACTCCCCTGGTTGTTGGCCGTACAGCCGGTGCCCAGGAACGTGTTCTCCCGACCAATGGCGACGCCGCTGCTATTGTAGGCGTTCTGCTCATTGCTGGTGGGGAAATTCAGCCCGCCGCCGGGGCCGCCCCACGCGCTGGTGTACTCACTGTGAATATCGCCCTGCACCTCATCGGTGTTGGTTGCTGGCGACCAGTAGATGCTGCCGCCCTGGAAGTCCTGCGCCTCTCCGCCAGTGATAGGGGACCACGTATTGGTGGGTTCGCCCAGCGGGCCAGCGGCGCCGCCTGTGTTCTGCCAAACCGTATAGAACGCCCCACCGCTGGGCACATCCACCACAAACGGCGCTGGTATGGTCGGTGCGGTGTTATTGCTGGTGAGAATAATCTCAATGGTCATCAACGAGTGAAAGCGCTGCGGGGCGGGATTCTTCCACCCTAAGCTATCAATGCTGCTCACGCTATCTGGTCCACAGGCGGTGCAGGACCAGGCATACGTATCATAGGCAGTGGACGTATCGCTGAAGAAATACGGAGCGGTGATGCACGCCTGCACCGCAGAGACACAGGTATACCCTTCATGTCCGTAGGCGGTCGTAAGAGCCTCGTTAGGATAAGCTGGATACCATATTCCGACACTACTCGGCTGTTTCCAGGTAACAACCCCGTAGAGGATGCGGTAGTCGGCCTGCATGCCCATCGCGCTGACCGCTTCTACAATGCCATCCCCATCAGGAAATTGGTCATTCCCAAGATCAAAACCCTCCTCCTGGCAGGAGGCGACACTCTGCAGGACGGTAGTATCATTGGTGCAAGGATAGGATGCCCCCATCAAGGCCCAGTAGGTCCCTTCATACCCTTGCGGGTCCTGAATCTTGGCAAGCCTTTGCATAAAGGCGCTGGGAGGACTTCCCACGTCCTGCAGCATATCCTCTACTTGCGTGCAACTGTTGCATAACACTTCCCCACCCGTCGCATAAATATTCCTGAGCCCCTCATGAGGGGTGCCCACCGTGATGGCGACATTGACGGCGAGCTTATTCTTCGGAAAGCCAGGGGTATAATTGGAATTGTTGGCCTGTCCTGATTGGCCTAAGGCAGCGCGGATGAGCAGCCCTCCCATGCTATGAGCGATGACATCGACACGCTGGTACTTTGAGGTATAGGTGTCCCAAATATACCAGGCCAGCAAGCAACTGACATGCTCTAAAGGCTCATTCTGGGTGCCATCAACAGTTGCATTAGTTGGCTCGCCCACACCGTTGCACATCTGCACGGCGTTCGGATCATCGTGAACTTCATGGCTGGGAATAGGAATATCGACCCCTGTCTCCGTCGAATAACCATCCTCAGGGCAAATGCCATCGCCCGTGCCCGTGGCATTATTGTAGTAATAGCCTACTTTATCAAAGCTGGTAAATCCATAGCCGATGAGAAAAGGGATCAGTTGGGGATCGGTGGCCCTCGTAAAGCCCGATTCGCCAAAGACGTAGGGAGAAGAAACCCCATTTGCTTCTTTGTTAGCCGACGCGCAATTATAATCGCTAAACCCGTGAATCAATAAAATGGTGGGGTACTGGGAAGCTGCTTTGGCTGACGCTGGCTGCAACGCCAGGTGGCCAACCACACCACTGAAGAGGATCAGAACAGCAAGTATACCGTTCACCGTTCGATGACGAGGGAATGTTCTCCATACCGTTCTCATAGAGAGTCCTACTTTCCTGCTCTTTCTCGGCGGTCATGAGGAGCGCCTCAGGTTCATCATCTACGCTCCCCAGGTAGAGTGTACATGCCTCCCGCTGAGGTGATAATATCTTCTTGGTATCTTCTTGGTGTCTTTTGGGTGTCTTCTGCTGGAATACAACGCCTGCCTGCCGTGACGGAAGGAGTCGATTGTGCCCGTTCCCCCACCGCGCTCCCTTTCCCCACTGCGGTTGGCGCGCCAGGCGCGGGGCTGGTCCCAGCGCCAGGTCGCCGAGGCGGTCGGCACCAATCGCTTCACGGTGACTCGCTGGGAGCAGGGCCTCGCTTTCCCCAGCCCGCATTTTCGCCAGCAGCTTACTCTGCTCTTTGGTCTGACGCCGGAATCGTTGGGTCTGGTGCCTCCCGCCGCGCCCCTGGCATCCCCCGATCTTGCTCCTCAGTCGGACCCACTCACTACCACTCCGCCAGTTGCCGTCTATGATCCGCTGCTGCCCCCGCCGCTGCCCTCCTCGGCCGGGCTGATCGGACGTGAGGAGTTGCGCCAGCAGCTCAAAGCGCGCCTTTTGGCGGGAGGGACCCTGGTCCTTTCGGCCTTGCAGGGCCTGCCTGGAGTGGGCAAGACGGCGCTGGCGCTGGCGCTGGCGCACGACCCAGAGGTCGCGGCCCACTTTGCCGACGGCGTCCTGTGGGTCGGGCTGGGACAAACCCCGCAGGTCCTGGAGACGCTGGCTCGCTGGGGCGCGCTCTTGGGCCTGGCTGCGACTGGGGGCACCCGGCTCTCCACCCCGGCGGCGTGGGCGCAAGCCCTGCGGACGGCCATTGGTCCGCGACGGTTCCTCTTTGTCCTGGATGATGCCTGGTCCCTGGAGCCTGTGCTCGCGTGCCAGGTCGGGGGCGCCGGATGTGCCGCGCTCGTGACCACCCGACGCCCGGACCTTGCGCTCCAGGTGGCCGGAGGGGAGATGGCCGTGGTGCCCGAACTGGAGCCGGAAGATGGCCTCTCCTTGCTGGCCCGGCTCGCCCCACAGGCAGTGGAAACCGAACCAGAGGCGGCGCGCACGCTGGTCGAGGCGATGGGCGGGCTGCCGCTGGGCCTTGTGCTGCTGGGCAAGCACCTGCAACGTGAAAGCTACAGTGGCCAGCCCAGGCGGATTCGGGCCGCGATGGCGCGGCTTCAGCACAGCACGGGGCGTCTGCACCTGACGCAGCCGCAAGCCCCGGTGGAGGCGCACCCGAGCCTTCCTGCCGGGACACCGCTCTCCTTGCAAGCCAGCATTGGCCTCAGTATCGCCGCCTTGCGCGCAGAGGCACAGACGATGCTCGCGGCGCTGGCCCTCTTTCCGCCCAAGCCCAACAGCTTCTCGGAGGAGGCCGCCCTGGCCGTGAGTGCGGGCACACCTGAGACGCTGGACGCGCTGGTGGATGCCGGGCTGGTGGAGAGCCAGGCACCGGAGCGCTATACCATCCATCAGACCATCGCGGATTATGTCCACAACACGTCGGTGCCTCACGCGGCGGTCCAACGCCTCGCCGCGTATTATCTTGCCTTCACCCGAGGCGTGCGTGGAGATGATGAGTACGTGCGGCTCGAGAGTGAGACCACCAATCTACTGGCCACGTTGGACCTGGCACACCACCTCCATCTCACCGATGACGTGGTTCAACTGACGCAACACGTCGCCCTCTTTCTGATGAATCGGGGCCACTATCATGAAGCGCAGGACTATCTCACTCGCTGCCGCGGGCTCATCGAGGAACAGGCGTCACACCCCGATCACATCAGTATCCTGCTCTTATCAGGAATTGCGTCAAAGGAGGTAGGGCGGCTCGCCGATGCGCTGGTCCTGGCGCAGCACGCTGAAACGCTCGCGCAGTCCTATTCGATGGCAGAAATGCACGCGGCGGCACTCAAACTCCAAGGGCAACTGCACTTACGATTCGGACACGTCGATCACGCCGAGCAGGTTTTTCACCAAGCGAAGCAATTGATCCATAATCTTCCCATTTCCCACCCCATCAACCGTGAACTCGAGACAGCCATTTTCAGCGGTCTTGCCCAATGCGCCGGGCGACGCGGAGCCTATACGCAAGCAGAAGCGATAGCCCGAGAAGGACTCGCCTTCACTCGTCGCACCAGGAGAACGCGGTCCGAGTGTATCTTCCTCGCATCTCTCGGCATGTTTGCCGGTCTCCAAGGCAACTACGAACAGGCATATCACCTATACGCACAAGAGCTGGACCAAGCACGCCAACATCGGTTTGTGGATGTGATGATGGAAAGTTTGGCTAATCTTGCCTTTATTGCCATCGAGCAAGGTCGATGGGAGACCGCACAACAGTTGGCAGAAGAATCGGTATCCCTTGCTCGTAAGACCGGTAACCACGAGCGTGTTGGGTTAGGGTTGAGCGATTTAGCGGCAGCGCTGATCGAACAAGAACAGTACGATATGGCCGACCAGTATCTCCAAGAAGGGCTGATGCTTGCGGAACAGATGGGGAATGTACAGTGCAAAGCATTTCTGCTCTTGTACCAGGCACGATCTGCCCGTTTACGACAAAAAACCAATACTGACCAGATCTTACAGGAAGGAAAACGCCTGGCCCAGCAGGCCCAAGTAGCCTCCATTGTCCTCGATTTTGATTTGGAACTCGGCGAATGGTGTTTAGCGTGCAGCGAATGGGAGACGGCTTTCACGCATTTCGAAGAGGCACAAAAAGCAGCTGAGCGTTCAGAATCTCGTGTGCGGCGTGGTCAGGCGCTGTTCGGCAAAGCGCGGACGATATGGGCGCTGGGCGCCCATGAAGCGGCCAGCCGATTTGCCGAGGAGAGCCTGGAGATATTGCGGCAGTCCCAGTCCCGCTACGCGCGGGAGGTGGAGCACTGGCAAGAGACGCATCGTGCCCCGGAAGACGTGCCAGTAAGCGCAGCGGCACCTGCTGAAGACCTGGAGTGATCGTTTGTTCGCTTCTCTGGGCTTCACGTGCATGCGCCTCACAGAGTAATAGGCTCCCGTCGTTAAAATCTGATGGCCTCTGCGTGTATGTAAGCACGCAGAGGCCCCCCTTGGCTTATTGAGCATCAAGCGCGTCTGTTAGCCGCTCCCGTGCGTCTGACGGGATTTTTTGAGGGGTGTTTGAGCAAACGTCTGCAAGAAGGCGACGTTCTGGGGTGTGCTTGGCACGGTGGCGGGTGAGGCCGCTTGGGAGCCGGAGCGAGTCGCAACGGCAGCGCGGGGACGAGCGCGCACGCAGGGGGCACCGAGGGCCGACGAGCGGAGGCGCGATGTCGACCCAGCCTGCTCCCCCACCCAGTGCCTTCTTTCCGCCCAGGCAGGAGCAGGGCTGCGCGAGAAGGAGGAAAGCGGCGATGAGTTGTGGCGCGTGTAAAGGTACGGTTGCGTTCGATACGCCGTCAGAATCGCCTCTCAATGCGTCTCAGAGGCATTATTTAGCGAGGGTTTGAACAAACGTTTGCAAGAAGGCACTGGGTTGGAGAGTCGCCCGGCGCGACGGCAGGAGAGGCCACGTCTGTGCTGGCGCGAGGAGCGGAACCGAGCAGGAGGCGAATGCGGAGACGCGTGCAGCGAAGCGCGAGGCGTTGAAAATGACTGCCCGGCAGCACGAGAAAGCGGATGCTCCAGTGGTGCATGCGGCAGGCGAGCAGTGCGACGGAGCAGAAGTGTTCGATGCGGAAGAGGCGGGTGGTAAGAGAGGCTATCAGCCGAGCGACGACGCGGGCCGCGAAGTGTGAGATCAGGTGGCAGTAGGGGCAAAGGCGAAGGCTTGGTAACGGTCTGTGCGAACGAGCGGGCATCGTTTGCAGGTAAATAGCGTTTGTCTGCCTTCGTGCCAGGAGTGAGCGGGTCCAGAGCCGCAGCTTCCGGGGCTTCGCTAGCCCCGGACCCTGGCCGAAGACGATGTGGGACACGGCTGGCTCGGCGGGCCGCTGGGCCTCCTGCTCGCTTTTTGGCTCGCATTCGGCTACGCGCCCGAGCGCCGTCAGCCTGTACAGGGATACTCCGTCCCTGCACCCAGGCCAAAGGGCGTTGCCCTCTGGACTCCTGCCAGGAGGCGCTGCCCCCTGGACTCCCGATGCGCTCCGCAGGACGGGGCCACCGTCCTGCTGCGCTCTGGGCGAGCGTGCCGAGAGTGCCAACTGGTTCGGACCCAGCCCCAGGACGCTGGCGTTCGTTTGCCCGCCTCGCTCGTCTGAGGATACCCCACTGCTCGGCTCCTGCTTGCAAGGTCAAGCCCTGCCGGGTGCTCGCTGTGCTCGCAACCTTGCAAGCGCCTCGCAGTGGGTCCTGGACTCGCATCAGGCGGGACGGCCCCGCCGAGAGACACGGTGCCTGCTGGCAGGGGACCAGCAGCGGAAGGAGCGCGCAATGGAGACCAGGGCATTTCGGTTTCGGGAGTCGGAGGTCGAGCAGCTGCCAAAATTTAGCGCCAAAACCCCAGCCTTTCACTTTTCGTCAGGAGGGGACGGAAGCCACAGCAGACGTCCCGTGCGCGGGGATGCTCCCGACGCAAGCGGACAGTCCCGATCTGCTCGCCCACCAGTTTCACCCGCCCCGGCACGGCCCAGACCTCCTGCACGAGCCGCACGATCCCGCATTCCTGAAGCCGGGGCGCCTGCACAGCAAGCCACTGCCGCGACCAGAGCAAGACGTTGTGGGCGAGCTGCGTGAGCAAGACCACCAGCCGCTGGGCGGCCAGTCGGTGCTTGCGAATTACGGCCAGGGCCAGCCCGCGCTTATCGCTCTTCAAATCGGCTTCTCCTCCCGCGCGCCCGTCATAGCGGCTCACCACCTCCGTCATGGGTCGGGCCAGATGCGTGGAAAAGACCACCGCATAGTAATAGCCATCCGTGCGGTCCTTGGACGGGGTCCGCACGGCGTATTGGGCCAGCGGGCGCCCAAAGGGCATCGGCGTCGGGACAGGAGCTACCTCCCGTCCGGGACTCGAGGTCGGCTGCCAGGTGGTGATGCCCTGCACCAGTTTGCGCACCCGGCTGGTGGATTTGAATTTGCCCGTGAGCTGATAGCCGCGCTCCAAGAGCCAGGTGATGATCGCGGTGGTGCCCCACCCGCCGTCCAGGCGAATCTCGGTACAGGCTCGCTTCGTCCGGGCAGCCTCCCCGTCGCCAGAGAGCCCCAAGAGCCTTTCCGCCTCCGTCACCGCCTCCTGCACCACGGCCAGCGTTTCCACCAGGTTGCCCGCTCCCACGGTCTCCCACACCGTCTCCTGGGAGGCCGCGGCCCGCACCCGGACGAGCTTCCTGCCTGTTTTGGAACGGCAGCGCCCCATATAGCCGCGCGTGGAGCCTTCGGCGTGCCGGCTGGCGGGCAAGGGCGACAAATCGAGATCCAGCACGAGCCAGGCGCGGGTCCAGTCATGGCGGCGGGTCTGACTGTAGCGGCCAAACGTCTCGGCCAGCGCCTCGCGCAGGGCGCTGACATCGGCCTCGGTGGCCGCATCCAACGTATGGGCCATACCGGCTTGATCGGCACAGCCTGGCAACCCAAAGGCCCGCCACAAGGCCGGATCAACCCGCACGGTCAGGTTGGTCTGCGAGACGGCTTTGGCCCCGGCGAGCAGGGCGACAAAGAACATCTCCAGTTTCTGGACCGAGGTGTATTTGATGGCCTTCTGCTGGATCTGCACGCGCTCCTCCAGCGGCCGGAAGAAGCCGATCTGACGCAAATGGCGGCCTAAGAGGCACAGGCTGGCGTGGACGCTGTCATGCCAGGCGCGGGGGCGTGGGGCGATGTTATTCTTTAGCATGGGATACCTCCTTGAGCAGGATGAGTGCTTGATTTCAGTCTGCTCAATCGTATCCCTTCCTTTCATATCCTGGCAGGGCTCATGTCAACCCCCTGCCTTTTGGCGCGAAATTTTGGCAGCTGCGGGTGCTGCTGGGCGAGTTCGGGGTGTTGGAGCGTCCCGACAGCGTGAGCGACTTGCTGCTGCGCCTCCAGGCAGCAGGGATGGTGGAGGAGAAGCCGCTCTTTGAGGAGGCGGACCTCATGACCTACTGGCTGACCCCAGAGGCCAAAGCGGCGATTCGGAAGGCATTGGGGTAGGGGCAGCACAACAGGCGCGGCGCGGGTCATCTGGCCCGCCCGCTCTCTTTTTTTTGCTCAGCGGGGCGCGCAGCGGCAGAGTACGAATCAGGCGAGGCGTGGTCATCAGGAACGCTGCACCCCGACTCGCGTCCATGGTACGCCCCTGCCGACGCGGCCTGGGCGCTGCCCCTCCCTCAACCCTCCGCTCGCGCCCTCCGCGCCCGGCCCGACATCCGGTGTCGGCCCCGCCACCTGCGCGGCGGCTTCCTGCCTTGCGCCCCAACTTCCCAGCCACCTCCGCGTGCTCGCAGTGATGCTGCGCGCGCGGCCCCGGCCACCCCCGCTCGCTCCTCGCTCGACCCTCCCCTTCGCCACCTCCTCCCCCCTGGCCTGCGGCCAGTCGGCTGCGGTGCTCGGCCTGCTGGCCGCAGGCCCCGTGGCTCGCCTCCGACGCTCCCTCCCCACACGCCCAGCAACCCCGCACGCGTCTCCGGCTCCCTCTGGCCCACCCCTGGCTGCCGCCTGGCGGAGCAGTGCAGAGCGAGCGAACGGTTGCCACCCCACCGGCCGCATCCTGCTGCCCCCACTCCTGTTCGTAACAAAGGAGAGGACACCGGAGGGGTTCTCATCCTTCTTTCGTTTTTATGCCTGTCTGTTTGCAGCACTCCTGTGGCATCCCCACATTACCAGACGCTCGATGCGGTAGAACGATGCCCCCGCGCATCACAAGCGCGCCACTCCCCAGGGCCGCATCGTGCGGCCAACGGCGGGCAGCGGGCATCTCAGGTCCATCCTCGTCACCCGCTGCCCGCTCCTCAAGCGAACGGAAGCCTTCAGGGGCAGCGGTGCTGGTGCGGCGTGCCGCCCGCCCGCGCTTCCCACCCTACCAACACGTGCTCGCTCGTCAAGCCACCTCTGCGGAGGGACCGGCTTGACTCCGCTGCGCGCGCGTGGCCCTCGCCCGGCGTCGGGAGGGACGGCCCCGCCGCAAAAAACGTTCGTCGCGCACGCGACAGGAGGGATTCCGATGATCGAAGAAGGATGCGCGATTTGGTTCAAGGGCTGGGTGCGCAACTCAGTTGCGCTGGCTGCCACCCCGGCGGGGGAGCAGTTCACGCTGGGACAGGCGATGGTGTGGCGGCGGCTGAAGAACGGCAAGTGGCTGGTGTTCGACGGGATGGAGACGTACCTCATCCTCTCCACTGAAACTGCGCGGCAGGCGCTCAAATCCAGCCGCGATGCCAAGGGCCAGCCCGTTCCGGCGGAAGATCAGGCAGCGGTGGAAGCGCGGTTCCGCTTGACGCTCCAGCGCCAGCGCGGCTAAGGTCCAGGCGGGAGGGCCACCCCTCCTGCTTCGCACGCTGTTCTCGCGTCTCACTCTGGGGCGAACAACCACCCCGACGCCCGATGGCCCAAGGCCACGCCCCGCGCGACCTGGATGCCTGGGTCCACCCGCGTCCAGTGGGCAGCGGTCTTCTGCTCCCGCGCGTGCCCCATCGGGCTTTCCCCACCCGCCTCTCGCGGCTCGTTCCAGTGTGGGTGAACGGGGCATCTCTCCAGACTGGACGCTCCACCTCCCCAGTGGGAGCGGTGACCGCCCGCCTCGCGCTCGTCAAGTATACCCCACCGCTCGGCTCCTTCTGTCAAGCGTGCCCCTGCGGGGGGCCCCAGCTTGACAGCGCCTCGCGGCGGGGCCTCGACTCGCCAAGCGAGGCGGGACTGGCCGCCGCAGGAATCGTTTCGCCAGGGCGGGCCTGGCAGAAGGAGCTTCCGATGGCAACGCAGCAAACGTGGTATCTGGCCTGGGTACGGCAGGAGGCAGCGCTCGCAGCAGCGCCGAAGGCTGGCGCTGGCACGTTTCAGAGCGGAAAGCCTGTGTACTTCCAGCAGCGCAAACGGTGCTGGATCATCTTCGATGGCGCAGCGACCTACGTTGCGGTGACGACGGAAACAGCGGTGGCGGCGCTGAAAAGCTGCCGCGATGAGCGCGGCAAGGTTCGCCTGGCTGACGGGCAGGAGGCGCTGACACAGCGCTTCATGGAAGCGATGGCGGCGCAGGGGTCATCGTTCCTCTGCCGCCCGCGCTAGTAGAAAGCGTGGCAGGGATGCCAGCTTCGCGCAGGGATGCGCTGATGATCTGACGCGCCGCGTGAGATCCCGGCGCTGGATGAAAGGAGTTTCCCATGAATCGCATCTGGTATTGCTGCGTGGTCAAGAGCAAGGTGCCGCTTATGACGCGCATCAACGGCTCGCACTTTCGCGCGGGCCAGCACTGCTATTGCAGCCAGACGGATGAGGCGTCCTGGCTCCTCTTTGACGGGCACCGGTACGCCTGTGTCCTGACGACGGACCAGGCGAAAGCGACCCTGGAGACCCGGCGCGACAGTCAGAACCAGCGGGTGCTGGCTCCCAAGGCGACGGAGGAGAAGTTTCTCCGCTCGGTCTACGGGCAGACGGGACGGCGCACCCGCAAGGACCGCCGCTTCTGGTAAACGAGGGCGCTGCTGAGCCGTGGGAATCTCTCCACGGCTCTTTCTTTTGTCTTGCAGGCCGGGTGCGTGAGACCCGCCCGGCGAAAGGAGTCTCCCATGTCCGCAACGGCGTCAGGCGGTGGTGCCAACAAGTGGGTGATGGTCGTTGGTTTTGGGCTGCTCTTGCTGCTGGTGCTGCTAGCCCTGCGAGGGCTGGCGACCGCGCTCCCTGAACAGAGAACCACATCCACCGCCACGCCACAGCAGTGCCCGACCACTTTTGGCGGCACGCCCGTGTTCCTGGTTCGGTTGAGCCAGACGGATTATCCGTACAGCACCGCGCATATCGACGATGCTCGCACGGTTCTGGGCAAGCCTTGGGTACTGACGCTAGACCGGCCAGGAGCCGCCCAGCGCCGCTACCAGGCGACCCACAATTTCACCCGCGTGGCCGGTCAGCAGCCGGACGAGTATCCCCCAGCCATTGCGGTCCAGGGCGGTCTTGGTGCGGATGTGAGGAATATCCCATCAGCAGACAATCAAGGGGCTGGGGCCTCGATGGGCAACCAGCTCCGCAATACGCCGGACGGGGCGCTCTTTTGCATCGAACTGACGCCATAATCGGTGCTGGTGGCGGCTCTGGCAGGGGCGTTCGGGGTCGCCACACTGTTCCCGTTTGCGCTGCGCCCTAAAAGAACGATACACTGAAATCGTGCGTTGTGCCCCACGGGGCCACCGAGAAAGGACCTCCCGATGTCCATTCAGTCAACGACCCAGACCTTCCACCTGTTTGCCGATTACCATCAGATTTACCTGGAGGATAGCCAGGCCCATAACCTGATCGATGATCCGAATGCCTGGGCCGCGCAGCTGCTCAATGAGGATGCCCTCGCACGCCATCTGGGCATTGCATCAGGCGTGCTCTGCCTGCTGACGGCCAGGCCCATGACCGTGCCGGTGGAGGTGGAAGTGCTACGCCAGGCTCCTCCCGGCGATCTGGCGGGCTGGGATCATGTGGCGGAAGCCAGCCTGGCCGTCCCGTCTGGGGAGGTGGTGCTGCACGGCGCAACTGATTACCTCCCTGACGCTCCCCACCTGGCCGTGGAGCCAGGAACCTATCGGGTGCGGGCGTGTGCGGGCGGTCTGGATACGCTCAGCCCCGATCAGTTGGAAGGGGAAGATCACTATAAGCTGACGCTCTGGCCCGCTCCGGAGCGGGAGCCAGTGCTCCTCCTCGCCCGCCCGTATCCCTGGTAACGAGTTCACCTCCCAGGGCAGGCCAGCACTACACACGTGCTGGCTTGCCTTTTTTTGCTCGTAGACTGCCCTACGATTCTGGCGTGACCCCCCGCGCCACGCTCCGGCTTCCTGCCTGCGCTTCCCCACTCACCCTTCCACCTCCGCCTTCCGGCAAGTGATTACCTCCAGGCGGCCCCATTACCCCGCCTGCTGCGCGCCTCGCTGCACCCCCCGCTCCGCTCCTCCTCCGCTCCGCCTGCCAGGGCGAGCACCCCTCCACCACCTCAGCCACCACCTTTCTGGCTTCCACTCGTCCCCGCCTCGGCGCTTGCCTCCTTAGACAGTCGGCCTCGCTCGACCCCTGCGCAAGGCTCCACTCACCTTTGCCCCGACCCCTCTGTCTTAACGGAACACAAAGCGAGCAGCGTTGAACTAAACTGACCCCTCCCTGCCTGTCGGGGCACCGGCTCGTTCCGGTCTCGCGTCGCCCCCCACTCCTGGCCGCCTGCGTGGCCTCGTGCCACGCCCCCACCGCGACTGCGCGCAAGCAGGAGCAAGCGCCTCACTGTCTTCCCCGACCCGCCCGCTTGCCCGATGCCGCGCCCTCGCGCGGCGATTCCGGCTGGCCGGCTGACCCAACCAGTGTCCTCGTTGTCCGCACTCCCGCGCGTCGCGCCACTCGGGCACCCAACCGCAGCACGCCGAGCGCTGTCGTCTCTGCTGCTGCCGAATGCCATTCGCCACTGGACGCTCCGCCACTCCCCCATTGGAGGAGGTTGGCCGTCCCGTCTCGGCAGGCCAAGTCTACCCCGCCCGCTGGCGGTGTCAAGCGTGCCCTAAAGGGACCCCAAGCTTGACACCCCTGCGCGTGGCGGGGCCTCGACTTGTCTGCGAGACGGGAACGGCTCGTCTCGGAGCTAAAGCCTGCGGGAAGCGACCCCGCCCCAAGAAAGGAGCCCATGTGTGGCACAGAGAGAACCACCCATCAACACGCTGACCCTGAATTGTCAGACGACCACCGGGACCGTGCGCGCCGCGCTTGGCAATCCCCCCTGGTTACGCTCGCTGCTGTTTTACGAGCGGATCGAAGACGACGCCGAAGGGCATCCGCGCTATGCGGTCTGCTATAAGGTCGATCCGCAGCAGCTTCCCGACAACCTGGAGGACATTATCGCTGCGGCAGCACCGGTAGTGGGTGGCTGGCTGGGAATCTGTCTCGCCATCTAAAGAAACGAGTGGGCGCTGGGAGATCAGAAGTCTCTCAGCGCCCCGTTGTGTTTGACGCACCTGCGTCAGTAGTCTCTACACAAGGAGTATACCACATGGCGACGAACGCTATCAACCTCTCCCCGCTATTTGCTTTGGGCAACAACGGCTTCTGGCCGACGCTCACCCGAAGGCAGCCGATCCCGGCCCCCCTGGCCTCGTCCCCCCAGCCGGTGGTCGGGTTGGGGTTGGTCAAAGCCTGCTGGGCGCTGCTCTGCCACGTTCAGGGGGTGGCGGTGTGGAAGCAGGGGCAGACGAGTTGGGAGGTCTGGCTCACCTCGGCCAGCGGCGCGGGAGCGCATGTCCTCTCCGGCGAGCCGAGCCGCTGGTATGTGCCCTTTCCCGGCTACCTGGCGGCGGTTGCAGGAGCGCTCGATGTGCTCAGCGCTCGGTTTGCCGGGCATCCGGCTCATGGGCAGCCGGAGCTGGTGGCCTTCAGCCAGCGCTGGCAGGAGTTGCTGGTGGCCGTGGGGCGGGCCGTGGGCGCGGCACCCCCGTATACCGAGGCACAGTTGCTCGTCGCAGCGCAGGATACCGCCGCCACCGAGGCCATGATGGCGGGCTCCGATGCCCTCTATGTGGCGCTGCTGGCCCGGCAGGGACAGGGGGTGGAGGTGGACGACGCCCCCGCGCCAGGGGGTCTCTCGCCGTCCCAGGTCGATCTGGCCTGGCTGTACGCCCTGGCCCAGCCGAGCGTGGCGACACCTGCCTCCGTCCCCACACAGCCCGGTCAAGCCGCGCCATCCAGCACCCCAGCCGTGCAGCCGGTGCAGACCGAGGTGAGCAAGACGCTCGTCCGGGCCATCCAGCGCGGGCGCACGGCGCTGCTGGTCGGGCCAACCGGCGTGGGCAAGACCGAGGCGGTCAAACAGGCAGCACTCGTGGCCGGGGCGACCCTCATCAAAATCGAGGGGCATCCCGGCCTGGATGACAAGATTTTATTTGGCGGCGTCTACCCCGACGGCAAGGGCGGCTTCAGCTACGTCGAAGGTCCGCTGTCCGAAGCCTGGCGCTACGCCGCCGAGGGCCAGCGGGTGGTGCTGCTCTTGGACGAGTTAGCGCGCATGGATGCGCTGTACCACGCCCTGCTCATCGGGGCACTGGACAGCCTCTCCGGCGCGGAGATCGCCGCCCGCCCCAAGCTGGCGTGGGCTACGGCGCTGCTGCCCGTTGCGCTCGACCGGGCGGCACGCTATCGTGTCCTCTCCCTGCCGAACGGGGCGGTGCTGATCGCCCCCGCGTCCCACCTCAGCGTGATTGCCACAACGAACCTGGGCAGCGCCTACCAGCAGGCCACGCCCCAACTCGACCCGGCGCTGGTGCGGCGCTTTGCCCTGCGGCTGGAGGTGGAGCGGCTGGAGGAGGCCGCCCGGCGGCAGATTCTGGAGCGAGCGGGGCTGCCTGACCCGGTGGCAGCAGCGCTGGTGGCGCTCGAAGAGTTCTCGGTCAGCAATACCGCCAGCCAGGGCGGGCTGCTGCAAGAGGCGCTCAACCTGGGCGTGTTACTCGATTGGGGGCAGGAGGCGCTGGCGCTCGTCGAGGATGGCACCCCCTGGCCGCAGGCGCTCACCGACGCGGCGGAGTACACCGTGATCCCCTTTGCCTGCCCGCGCCTGGCCGATGGACGGTTGGAGCCACCCGCCGTCAACATGCTGCGCGCGGAAGTCGCCAACACCGTTCGCTCGTTATAAGCGTTGCAGCGGGGGCCGCCTGCACCCTGGCCCCCGCTGCGCTGAAAGGAGTTCCCGTATGTCTGCTCAGAAACCCACGTTGCCCTGGTGGCGCACCCGGCGCTGGCAGCGCGCGTTGCACGATCTGCTGCTGGAGCGGGGCCGCCGCCGCTTTCACTTACTGCTCTCCGATCAGGCGGCCCTCGGCGCGACCAGCTTTGCCCGCCGCACCGTGGAGGTGAACCCCGTGCAGCTCGCCTTTCCCTCGGACCCGGCGGCCCGCGCCCAGGTGCGCCACGCGCCCAGCGATGCGCTGGTGTGGGAACAGACGATGACCACGGCGCTGGTCGAGCACGAGGCCGGGCATATCTGCCACAGCGGGGCCAAGCCCATCGCCACGCAGCTGGGGTGGCTGTGGAACGCGCTGGAGGATGAGCGCCAGGAGCGGCGGCAGTGTCGGGCGAACCCTGCGCTCGCGCCGCTCTTTGAGTTGCTGGGGGATGCGGCCTGGCGCGAGAATCAGCCCACCGCAGACCTGCTGGCGGGCTGTCTCCTCTGGCGTTGGGAACACGATCATCCGGCCAAGAGCCGTCTATTTAGTCCCGACCCGGCTGAGGCAGCCTGCTGGGAATGGCAGGTGCGTCCCCTGGTGGAACAGGCGTGGGAGGCGGCCACGTCTGAGGAGGTGACCGAGCTGGCCCGACAGATTCTCTCTGTGCTGGGGCGGCCCGAAGACGCCCCGCTCCCGGCTGGCCTGCCGAAGAGCCTCTGTGCCGGGGTCATCGGCGAGCGGATGCCGGGAGATGCGCCTGACGGGCAGCCCGTACCCAGCCAGACGCCGCCCCTGCCGGATGCGGTGGCGCTTCCCGGCAGGGGCCAGCGCGTCCCTCCCCGTGATCCGGCTCTGGCGGAGGCCGATCCGACCGCTCTGCTCGCGCAGGTGGAAGGGTTCGCCCGCGATCTGGCGCTGGCCTTGCGTCCTCCCACCCCCAACCAACGCCCACGCCCACACCGCAGCCGGGGCGCGCTGGTGCTGGAACGCGTGCTGGAGGGGCATGAGCGTCCCTTTACCCACGAAACCGCACCTGCCCCATCGAGGGAGCTAGCGCTGCTGGTGCTGGTGGATCAGAGCGGCAGTATGGGGAAGCGGATCTACGACAACACGCGTATCTGTGGCGCGGCGACGGCCACCATGCTGCTCTGCCGCGCGGCGGAACTGGCGCAGGTGCGCCTGGGTGTCTGGGGCTTTACCTCTGGGCCAACGCCCGCCATCCATCGCCCGCTCTCGACTGGCGTCTCGGAAGGAGCGCGCCGCCGCATCGCCGGGATGGATGGCTATGGCGAGGACACCGAACTGGCTCCCGTCTTTCGCCAGGCGGTAGCAGCGCTTTCGGCCTGCCCGCGCCGGGAGCAGCGGCTGCTCCTCGTGCTGCACGATGGCGCGCTCTACGAGGAGGATGCTGAGCTGGTCCGGGCCGAGGTGGAGACGCTGCCCCGGAGCCGCATTCTCTTGCAGCCCATCTTTATGGGCGACGATGCGGGCGCGGTGGAAGCCAACCGCGCCATCTTTGGCCGGGTGCTGGCCTGTCCGCAGGTGGCCGACCTCGCGCCGCTCCTGCGGGCCTGGCTGCGGGCGACCCTGGGCTGAGGGTGCAGGCGGGCGCCCAACTGGCGAGCAGAGGGTATGTGCCCTCTGCTCCCTTTTTTTACTCGTGGGCACGGCTTGCGGGACACCCCACCTGTGCCCGCTTGCCCGGGGCCACGCCCTCGCGCGAGGAGTCGGCGCGCCGGCGCATCGGCTGCTGGCCCACTTTTGCGTACCCCCGCGCGTCGCCCAAGCGGGCACTTCCCCCAAAACCGGCCAGGCATACCGGTATCTTCTCCAGCATTCCGCCAGCGGAGCAGGTGCCCCTCCCCAGCAGGCGGACGTGTATTCGTCCCGTCTCGGCGCGTCCAGATTACCCCGCCCGCTGGCCTTGTCAAGCGTGCCCACTGGCGTGGGACCCCAAGCTTGACAAGGCGGCGCGTGGCGGGGCCTGGACACGCCCACGAGACGGGACTGGCCTGCCTCGGTGGTATGGAAGGGCGCTGGGAGGGATGCTACCTCTCAGCGCCCGGTTGGGTGACGCGCAAGCGTCACAGATTCGACACAAGGAGTATAGCACATGGTGGCACTTCCTACCGTTCACCCGCCGGAGGCCGCAGCTCCGGTACAACCCTGGCTGGGGACAGACGCCAGCCACATCCTCTCTGGCACACAGCCCGTCACCTCCTTTGGGGATCGCCTCTATGGCACCCTGGAGGCCGATGGGCAGCAGCCCAAGGTCGCCGCTCTGGCGACGACGCGGGAGGGTGAGGTACTCGTGCTGGCGGTGGTTGGCTTCGATACCAGCATCGCGGCGGCGCTCGCCAAACTCCACGCGGGCAAAGGGCTGGTGTTCCAACCCGGCACAGAGGTGCTCTGGACCGGCACTGCCAAACTGGCCCGCCTGGGCAGCCCGTATAAGCAGCCCAAGCCGAAGCTGCTCCCTGGCACGCGCGAGCGGCACGGGGTCACGTTCTCGCGTCTCACCGACATCGGCTATGGCCTCTTGCATCCGCCCAGCATCCCCAACCCCAAGCTGCGGGAACTGGCGGCCCAACAGGGGGTGGCCCAGCCCGCCAAATCGGTTCCAGCGACCCCGCGCTACGTGCTGGGCAACTGGCACGAGGAGACGCCGGAGCGCGGAGCGTTCCTGGGCCACCTGCGGGCGCTGCGGGTGATTCACCTGCCCGCCTGGGCGGATGCCCTCTGGCGTGCCGGGTTAGACCAGCACCTCATTGAGCCGCTGCCAGCCCTCGGCTGCCGCTGCTGGCGGTTGGAGGGCGACCTGGAGCGCTGGAGCGCCTTGCTCTCCTCTGGCGTGCAGCAGGGCTGGCTCACCGCCCCGGCGGCGTAGCGTTTCCCTCTTCTCTCTCGGTTGGTGTTCCCCTGGTGGTTGGCTTCTCACGCGAAGTCAGCCACCAGGGGCATTGTTGTCTGGAGGTTCTTTCTCATGCCCACTGGCACCCTGCACAATCTTGGTCAATCCGGCTTCGTTCGCACGCCCCGGTCTGGGCGGAGCGCATCGCGCGCAATCTCTTGTGCTTTGGCCGTCACGCGGCCATTCTTGACGCAACCTGTGGTGAGGGTGATCTGCTTGCCCCGTTTGCTGCCGTCCCTGGCGTGGACCTCTATGGCGTCGAGATCAGCCGTGCCCGCGCCGAGGTGGCGCAGCAGCGCTTGCCCCAGGCGACCCTGGTGGTCAGCGCCATTGAGGCGGTGCGGATTACTCCGGCCTCGATGGGTGCGCTTGTCCTCAATCCCCCGTATTTCTTCGAGGACGGGCGACGTGCTGAGTACCGTATCATCGCAGACGCGGGTGTAGCCCTGCGGCCCGGTGGCATCCTGGCGGCGATCCTGCCCGCCCGCTCGGCCTGGGATGGCACCATGATCAATCACTGGTGCAAACACTACGAGCAGATTCGGTGTTGGAAGTTCCCCGATGGCGACCCCGACACCGACGAGGGGGCGTTTCAGAAGTATACGCAGATCGTCGTCATCGGCGTGCGTCGGGCGATCCCCCTCAAAGCGCCCGAAGCGCTGGAGCAGCAGCGCCTCTCCGGCTGGCGCTGGCGGCAGCCCAGGAAAGCCGAATCTCCCTGGGCGCAGGGCACGCCCCCGCCCGATCTGCCGGAGCAGCCCATTGCTGACCCCTATCTGGTGCCGGAAGATGGCACCGTTGTGCCTGAACTCATCCCCCAGAGCGCCGAGGCCAC
>Ga0209060_10000464_pt1 | contig 75155 bp, 61 predicted proteins | sample Coa_R1_8_FD_187155 | JGI IMG/M metagenome (GOLD analysis project Ga0209060, IMG submission 187155) | Surface soil microbial communities from Centralia Pennsylvania, which are recovering from an underground coalmine fire - Coalmine... | ecosystem: Environmental > Terrestrial > Soil >... | reverse complement strand
CGCGGACGTGCTGATGGCGCCGGGCTTGCCGGATCTCGCGTCCGTGAAGGCGGTGTGCGCCGCGATTGCGAAGCCGTTCAATTTCATGGCCGGTATTCCGGGCCTGTCGTTCACCGTTGCCGAACTGGAAGCGGCCGGCGTGCGTCGCATCAGCCTCGCCGGCTCGCTCTATCGCGCCGCGATGGGCGGGCTCGTCGCCGCCGCGCGCGAGATGAAGGACAAGGGAACCTTCGGCTACGTCGACACGGCACTGCCGTCGGCGGAGCTCGCCGGATTCATGCGGGGGTAAGCGGGTTGCACCCTTTTACCCGAAATGGTCGCCGCTGATCAGATGATCGAATAGGCCCTCAATTGCAGCGATGCGGTTTGTCGCCTTTTGGCACATCGCGTCAATTCACTGCCGCGCAGCATTTCGGTCGCTTTCGGACCGAAGCGGATATGATCAGCCAAGCAAAGTCCCGCATCGATGCTGCCGAAGTGCTATTGTCACCACCAACCGCCTGACCTGCGAGGTCGACGAAAATGCCTGTCAGGATCATCGGCATGATCGGCGTTGCGCCGCCGCTGAGCGACGCCACGTTGCACATCATCGAAGGCGGACTGTCGGCGAGCTATGTGGCCGAAGCCGCGCGGGCGCACCAAAGAGCCGGCTTCGACATGGTGCTGGTCGGCTATTCGTCCTCGTCGGCCGAGAGCTTTTTGGTGGCGCTGCACGCGGCGGAGAAAACGGAGCACCTCGCGTATCTCGTGGCGCATCGGCCCGGCTTCGTGGCGCCGACGCTGATGGCGCGTAAGATCGCCACGTTCGACCAGCTCACCGGCGGCCGGCTCGCCGTGCACATCATCACCGGCAAGAGCGACGACGAACAGGAAGGCGACGGCGACTTCACGCCGAAAGCCGAGCGTTATCGCCGCGCCGCCGAATATCTCGAATTGATGCAGCTGGTTTGGTCGAACGACAAACCGTTCGACTTTGCCGGCGAATTCTACCGGGTGAAAGGCGCGCACGCCGACGTGCGGCCGCTGCAAAAGCCGCATCCGCTCTTGTTCTTCGGCGGCGCCTCCGAGGGAGCATTGGCGATGGGCGCGCGGCTTTGCGACGTCTACGCGATTTATGCCGAGCCGCTCGCCGCAACGCGCGAGCGCATCGGCCAATTCCGCGCCCAAGCCGCGGCCTTCGGCCGTGCGCCGGGCTTCAACGTCTCGGTGCGTCCGATCATCGCCGCCACCGAGGGCGCCGCCTGGGACAAGGCCAACAGGATTTTGGCCGCGATGAGCGGCGGCAAGAAAGGCTGGAGCCGCCAGGAAACGATCGCGGGGCCGGTCGACAATGCCGGCAAGCGGCTGATGCGCTTTGCCATGGAGAGCGACATCCATGACGAAAGACTATGGATGCCGATCGCGCGCGCAACCGGCGCCCTTGGCAACACCTCCTGCCTCGTCGGCACCGCCGAGCAGGTCGCCGACGCGCTCTTGCGTTATTACCGCCTTGGCGTTGCCTCGTTCCTCATTCGCGGCTTCGATCCGCAGAACGACACGGTCGATTTCGGCCGCGAACTCATTCCGCGCGTCAAAGCCGGCGCCGTCGACATCGATCGTTTGCAGGCGGCGGAATGATGCTAACAAAAGTCGCGGCTAATACACGTCCTGCTGATAGCGACCGCGCTTCTTGAGATCGCCGACGAAGACGATCGCCTCGGCGGTCGAGCGCACGCCGAATTGGGCGACGATATCGACCAGCGCGCGCTCGACGTCCTTGGCCATGTGCTTGGCGTCGCCGCACACATAGACATAGGCGCCGTCGGCAAGCCAGGCCCACAGGTCGCGGCCGACTTCTCGAATGCGGTCCTGGACGTAGAATTTTTGCGCGTCGTCGCGCGACCAGGCGAGCGACAGGCGGGTGAGCACACGCGCGGCGCGCAGGCCGGAAAATTCGTCCTCGTAGAAGAAATCGTAATCGCGGTGCTGATGGCCGAAGAACAGCCAGTTACGGCCGGGCGCTTTGGTCGCCATGCGCTCGTGCAGAAAGGCGCGGAACGGCGCGACGCCGGTGCCGGGGCCGATCATGATGATCGGCGTTGCCGGATCGGCCGGCAACCCAAAATGCTGGGCGCGCTGCACGTAGGCCTTGACGCGCTGGCCCGGTTGCGCCCGCTCGCCGAGGAAGGTGGAGGCGACGCCGAGCCGCGTGCGCTTGCCGATCGCGTAGCGCACCGCATCGACGGTGAGCGCGATACGGCCCGGGCTCGTCTTCGGCGACGAGGCGATGGAGAACAGCCGCGGCTGCAGCGGCTCGAGCACCTCGATGACGGCTTCCGGATCCGGCCGCACGCCGTCGAATTTCTGGATCGCGGCAAGCACATCGAGATGTGCCGCGTCGCCGTCGGGATCGTCGCCGGAGGCGAGCGCCTGCGCCTTCCGCCGCCGCTCGCCGCCGGTGACATAGGAGTAGAGCTGAAACAGCGCGTCCGGCGCGGCGCCGAGCGACACGCGGTCGGTGAGGACCTCGCGCAACGCGCCGCCGCCGATCGGCAAATCCGCCGGCACGCCGAGCGCTTTGATCACCGCCTCCACGAGAGCGGGATCGTTGGTCGGAAAAACGCCGAAGCAGTCACCGACCACGTAATCCAGATCGTTGTCGGAAATGTCGAACTCGATATGCCAGGTTTGTTTTGCCGACCCCGGCTTGTTGAGCCGCGTGCGCGACACGAACGCCGCTTCGACCGGTTCATCGCGTGAGCGGCCGGCGGCGCCGGCAGCCGGCACCGTTGGCGGCGGCTCGGCGGGCGTGGCAGGCACGAGACTCGGCGCCGCTTTGGCGTCCAGCTCGCCTGACAGCGCTTTGAGCGTGCGCTGCGTGTCCTTGCCGCCGGGCACGCAGAGATTGAGCTTGGTCTCCTTGCCGGCGGCGAGCGCGTCGGCGTAGTCCTGGCAATTGTAACCGCACTGGCCGCAATCCTGCTGGCCCATCGCCGCCATCATGCGCCGGCGCAGCGGCCGGCCTTCGGCGAGCTTCAGCCGTTCGGCAAGCGGCAGGGTCTGGTCGTGCCAGGGTGCGCCGTCATCCTCGTCGGCAGCAACGACATCGGCCATCAGGGCCGCGCTGTCCTGCGGCGTGAGCGCGGTGACGCCGGTGTCGGCCAAGCCGAGCGCAGCAATGAAAAAGCCGTCGAGCCAGGCGCGCTGCTCGGGCGTGAACGGCGCACTTTCCGGAATGAGCGCGATTTTCGGCGGCGGCGGGTTATGGGTCATGCACAGGCTTGGAATTCAAGCTTCGTGCCAGCGCCGCGGCAGCGAAAGTCGCTGAAAAGACAGCCGATTAGCGGGCGATCACGGCCCTGTCCTGCTTGCCGGCGACGCAGACTGCAAATATTTTGTGCAGCGCAAAAACCGGCTTAGATCAAGGCGACAAGAACAACCACGATCTCGCCCGTCTGCTCGACCGCGCCCAACACGTCGCCGGTCTGGCCCTCGATCTGAGTGAGGCTCAACCAGCCGAGCACCGCGGCCGCGACCGCGAGCGCGACGAGCGCGCCGAGACCGAGCCACGGGCCGAGGCAGAGGCAGAGGATGACGACGCCGAGCGCGGAGGCCGCACCGGCGCTTTCGCGCGGCGGCTGGCCGGCGGCAGCCGACAAGCCGCTCGCCCGCGCCGGCGGTATCAGGAACATGAATGCCGGCAGCACGGCGCGTGCCGCGGCGTGCGCAGCCAACAACGCCGGCACCACCAGCGCCGGCGTGGCGAGGCTCGCCAGCGCGCTCACCCGCAGGATGATCGTCAGCACCAGCGCGCAGACGCCGTACGCGCCGGTGCGGCTGTCGCGCATGATGTCGAGTTTTTGCTCGCGCGTTTGCCCACCGCCAAAACCGTCGACGGTGTCGGCGAGTCCGTCTTCGTGCAGACAGCCGGTGACCAGCATGGTGGCTGCAACGCTGAGCGCCGCGCACGGCAACGGCCGCAAGCCGAGCCGATGCGCGAGCCAATAAACCAGCGCGCCGATTGCGCCGACGATCAGTCCGACAATTGGGAACGCCCAGCCGCCTTGCGCGATGGCGGCGCCGCCAGCCGGCGCTGCCGGCGTAAAGCACAGCCGCGTGAGAAACGTAAGACTCGCCTGCAGCTCGCCGGCGCGCTCTTTCAGCCACGCCTCATCGAAGGTGATCATCGCCTGCTCCGCCAGCCTCTGTAGCGGCAGGACCGGCGCTTTGCTAAGACCATCGCGCCACGTCCGTCGCCACAGAAAGCCTGGTGCCGATGCCGGATTTTACCTCGATTCCCGAGCTTCGTGCGCTCTGTCTCGACCTGCCGGCCGGACATTCTGCCGCGAGCGCGGCGGTCGCCGCGCGCGAAGCGACGCTGACCAAGCCGCCAAAGAGCCTCGGCCGCCTGGAAGACCTCGTGGCCTGGCTCGCGCATTGGCAAGGCCGCTCGCCGCCGCGGCTCGACCGCGTCGACGTTCTGATTTTCGCCGGCAATCACGGCGTCACGCGCCAGGGCGTCTCGGCCTATCCGGCCGAGGTGACGGCCCAGATGGTGGCGAATTTTTCGAGAGGCGGCGCCGCCATCAATCAGCTGGCGCGCACAGCCGGCGCCAGCTTGCGCGTGGTGCCGCTGGCGTTGGAGCAGCCGACGGCCGACTTCACCGAGCAGCCGGCGCTGAGCGAAGCCGAGTTCATCGCGGCGGCGCGCGCCGGCTACGAAGCCGTGGCGGCCGGCTGCGATCTGGTCTGCCTCGGCGAGATGGGCATCGGCAACACCACGGCGGCAGCGGCGCTGGCTGCGGCGCTGTTCGGCGGCGGCGGCGCGCGTTGGGCCGGACGCGGCACCGGCGTCGATGACGACGGACTTGCGCGTAAGCGCGGCGTCATCGACCGCGCGCTCGCCCGTCACGCCAGCATGCTGCACGACCCGCCGCATGTGGCGGCCGCGCTGGGCGGCCGCGAGCTTGCCGCGATTCTGGGCGCGGTGCTGGCGGCGCGCCGCCACAGTATTCCAGTGTTGCTCGACGGCTTCGTCTCCACCGCCGCCGCGGCGCCGCTTATAAAACTGCGCGGCGACATGCTGGCGCATACGCTCGCCGGCCATGTCTCCGCCGAAGCCGGCCACCGTGCCCTGCTCGACGAACTTCACCTCGAACCGCTGCTCGATCTCGACATGCGGCTCGGCGAAGCCTCCGGCGCCGCGCTCGCGGTGCTCATCCTGCGCGCCGCGCTCGCCTGCCACACCGGCATGGCGACGTTCGCGCAGGCCGGCGTTTCCGACAAGGACGATGGCGCGGCGCGTGAGCCGAAAGCAGCCGGCTGAAACGGCCTCACCAACACTTGGCGGGGATTTAACGCTGCAAGAGCTCGGATATGCCCGTGAAGCCGCCTACTGACGCCGAGGTAGAGCTTCTGCTCTGCGAAGATGTTCGCGAGGAAGCGCATGGCAAATTTACGCTTGCGGGATTTTATCCAGGAAATTCAATCAACGTACCGCAATTTGGTCCCAGTTCTCCTGCCTTTCAAATTGTCTTTTTCTTCCTAATACACAGCAAAGAAGAAGGTGATTATGATGCAACTTTCCATGTCGTGCTTCCGTCAGGCCGGCCGCTGAGCGAGAATCCCGAAAGATTCAAGGTGGTCAGTTCTCGCGGCCACGGTGCGGTGCAAGTCATAAGATTTCGAACCTTTATCCCGCTGGAGACAGGGATTTGGAAAGCCGTCCTGTCTTTGGATGGCGTGTTCTTTGCCAAACAATTCGAAGTGACGAACGATATGTCCCAGCTCTCGACACCTTGATCGAGCCGGCTCGACTATCCGGGTTTATTGCCGGGCCCGCTTTGCGGCACCACGCCGCCGCGACGAAATCAGGAATGGGAGCGCACGAATTCGTCCAAGGCGCCGCGCACATGGATCATGACCTTGTCCCATGATCGCGTGCCGTCCTGTCGAAACAACCGCGCCCTCGGGTACCACGGGCTGTCGCTACGATCCAAAAGCCACCGCCAATCGGCGTTGTACGGCAGCAGGATCCACACTTGTTTTCCCATGGCGCCGGCGAGGTGGGCGACGCTGGTGTCCACCGCGATGATCAGATCCAAAACGTCGATGAGCGCCGCCGTATCGGCGAAATCCTGCAACTGCTCGCCGCAACCCTCGACGTGAGGAAGCTGCGCCAGCGCGGCCGCATCGCCGTCCGGCAGCTCCTTTTGCAACGATATCCAATGGACATCGGCGGCGAGCAGAGCCGCGAACGTCGACGGATCAATGGAGCGCTGCAGATCGTTTTTGTGCTTGGCACCTCCGCGCCAGACCAGGCCGACCCGCTTTTTTGTTTTAGGCGGCAATCGCGCCTGCCAAGCCTTGCGCAACGATTCGTCGGCAACAAGGTAAGGCTCTGCGCTGGGTATGTTTTCCAGCGTGGTGCCGAGCGCAAGCGGCAGACTCATCAGCGGACAGTGAAAGTCAAATCCGGTCGGAATCTCATCCTCATTGATAACCCGCACATCAGGATTCATTTGGGCCAATAGCCGATACAAAGGCGCCTGCACCGACATCACGACGTTCGCGCCCCTCGCCCTCACCTGCTTGGCAAAGCGCGCGAACTGGATCGTATCGCCGAGACCCTGTTCCCAATGAACGAACAGGGTCCGATTTGAAATATCGTCTTTGCCGAGCCAGAGCGGCTGCGCGAATGACCGATCGCCGAACGGCTGCTCGGTCTTCTTCCGCCATTCATAGAGCGGCCACCCTTGCGCGAAGCGTCCAAGCTGCAAGAGCGCGACGCTCTGGTTGACGTAGGCCTCGGCATAATCCGGCCTCAGCGCAATTGTCCTCGCGAAGCTGGCGACTGCGTCATCCGGGCGCCCGAGCTCCTGCAGCACCAGACCGCGATTATTGTAGGCTGCGGCATGGTCGGGCTGCAGCGCGATCGCCCGATCGAGGCTGGCCAGCGCCTCGTCAAAGCGGCGCAGCTCCTGCAGCACGGTGCCGTGGTTATAGTGGGCCGCCGCATAATCCGGCCGCAGTGCGATCGCCTTGTCGAAACTGGCACGCGCGTCGTCAATGCGTTGCAGTCCCTGCAACACGACGCCGCGATTATTGTGGGCCTCCGCGTAATCGGGCCGCAGCGCGATGGCTCGCTCGAAACTGAGAAGTGCATCATCGAAGCGCCGCAAATGCTGCAGCACCATGCCGCGGTTGTTATGCGCCTCGGCGAAGTCCAGACGCAGCGCAATCGACCGGTCGAAGCTGGCAAGCGCGGCGTCGAGCCGGCCGAGCTCGCGCAAGCCATTGCCCAGATTGTTGTGCGCACCCCACGAATTCGGGTTTTGCTTGATGGCGTTGGCGATCAGCTCGACGCCGGCTTCGGTTCGGCCGGCTTGCAGCCCGAGCACCCCCAACAGATGCAGCGCGTCAAAGTGGTTCGGCGCGTGCTGCAAGACCTCGCGGTAGATGTGCTCGGCTTCGGCGAATCGACCCTGTTGGTGCAGGCGTAACCCTTGCTGGACCTTCGCCTGGATCGATGCCGGATCAAGCGCCTGAACTTGCGGTGGTTTGGGCCCGACGGCAGGTTGCTGGGCCCAGATGACGGGTTGCTGGAAGCTCGCTTGAAATGTCGCAGAAAACCGCAAAGGCTTCGGCTGGCGCTCGTGATCTTGTGCCACTACCAATACCCGCAAGCCTGAGAGGTCGATCGACCGGCTTATAACAGTCTGGCCGAGCACCCGCCACACACGCGAATGTCCTGCTGCCGCGACGCGCAGCCTACCGCGCTTGCGCTATGGCGTGAAAGAACGAACCGGTGATACGTCCTCTTCGGCTGCCGCTCTTGCCCAGCGCCTTGTCCTCGGCATCAAATATTTCCGCCAGACCTTCATCGTCGCCGGCGTCCCCGAGCGTCGCATAATGGAACTCGTGGCCGCGCAGCGTCGTGCCGGCGCGGCCGAGCGCGCAGTCGCAGAGAAGGCGCGCGCTGCGGTAGCCCAGATGCAGCGTGCGTTTGGCAAAGCTCGTCGAATGGCCGAGCAGGCCGGTCATGGCGTGTACGCGCCCATCGGCGTCTTGCAGGCTTTGCCCCAGCACCATGTAACCGCCGCACTCGCCGTGCACCGGACGAGTTTGCGCGAAACGCCGCAGGCCGTCGGCAAAATCGTGTGCGGCGGCGAGCGTCTGCGCGTGCAGTTCCGGATAGCCGCCGGGCAGCCAGCAGCAATCGGCGCGCTCGGGCGGCGGCTCGTCGGCGAGCGGCGAGAACGGCAGAATCTCGGCGCCGCCTCCGCGCCAGGCCGCGATGACATGCGGATAGACGAAGCTGAAGGCGCGGTCGGACGCGAGCGCAATGCGCTGGCCCGGCGGCGGCAGGACTGGTTGCGCCGGTGCGGCGCGTTCGATCTTGAGCCGCGCGGCACAAGCCCAAATGGCTGCGATATCGAAATGCTGCTCGGCCACGGCAGCAAGTCGCTCGAACAAATTTTTTAGATCGGCATGTTCGCCGGCCTGCACCAGCCCCAGATGCCGCTCCGGCAACGCGAGAGTGGCGTCGCGCTGCACTGCGCCGAGCACCGGCACTCCGATTGCGGCCATCGCGTCGCTAACCAGCGCGCCATGCCGTTCGCTGCCGATGCGATTGAGGATTACGCCGGCAATGCGGACAGCGGCATCATGCGCCGCAAAGCCGCGCACCAAGGCCGCGGCCGACTGCGCCTGCCGTGCCACGTCGACCACGAGCACGACCGGGAGATCGAGACGCGCGGCAAGATCGGCAGTGGCGCCACGGCGGCCGGCAATGCCCGGGGCGCCGTCGAACAGGCCCATGACGCCCTCGATGACAAAAACGTCGGCGTCGGACGCGGCTTGCATCGCCAGCGCATCGAGCAGCTCCGGCGCCATGGCCCAGGAATCCAGATTGATGCTCGGCGCGCCGGTCGCGGCGGCGTGGAAAGCCGGATCGATGTAATCCGGCCCGGCCTTGGCGGCGCGCACACGGTGCCCGCGCTGCCTTAACGCCGCGAGCAACGCCAGTGTCACCGTCGTCTTGCCGGCGCCGGAATGTGGCGCCGCGATAATGAGTCCGCGCGCACTCATGCCGGACTCTTTTCTGTCGCTGAAAAAACGGACAGCAGTTTCTCGCGCATCCGCACAATCTCGCCGACTACCACGATTGCCGGCGGCTCGATATTTTGCTCGCGCACCGTGGCGGCAAGTTTTTCCAACGTCGCAACAACGATGCGCTGGTCGGGCGTGGTCGCCGAGGCGATCACCGCGGCCGACGTGTCGCCGCCGAGCCCGGCCGCGGCCAACGCGGCAGCGATCCGCTCCAGGTTATGCATCACCATGTAGAGCACGATTGGCTGGCCGGCGCGAACGAGCGGCGCCCAGTCGAAGTCCTCGTCGGCGCCATGGCCGGCGGCAAAGATGACCGCGCGATTGATGCCGCGCATGGTGGCCGGAATGGCCGCGGCAGCGAGCGCGGCAAGGCCGGCGGTGACGCCGGGAATGATGCGGAACGGAATGCCCGCCGCCGCCAGCGCCACGGCCTCTTCGCCGCCGCGGCCGAACACGAACGGATCGCCGCCCTTGAGCCGCAGCACGCGGCAGCCGGCGCGGGCGAGGGCAATGAGGCGCCCGCTGATGTCGGCTTGCGTCGCCGACGGCTTGCCACCGCGCTTGCCGGCAAATTCGAGCCGCCCGTCGGCGCCAGCCAGAGCCAGAATGCGGGCATCGACCAGCGCGTCGTGCACGATGACGTCGGCCTGCGACAGCCCGGCGAGCGCATCGAGCGTCAACAGGCCCGGATCGCCCGGTCCGGCGCCGGCGAGCCAGACGTGGCCCGGCGCGAACACCGGCACGCCGCCCCTTCGCGCCGCCAGTGCATCCCAAGCCGTCATGGCACGCTCCGTTGCGCCGCGCGCGCGGGCTGACCTTTGCGTCGCGGCGCATTAAACAACGTCATATGGCGCGCCAAACACGCCCACTGCGCCGGGGATGGACCACCGGCACCTGTGCCGCCGCCGCGGCGAAGGCGGCGTTCGCCGCGCTTGCGACCGGTGAATTTCCGGATCCGGTCGAGGTGACGCTGCCGCGCGGCGAGCGGCCGAGCTTTGCTCTGGCGCTGACCCGCAAGGACGACCACTCCGCCACCGCGGGAGTCATCAAGGATGCCGGCGACGATCCGGATGTCACCCACGGCGCGCTGATCGTGGCGACGGTGCGCGCCGCGGTGTCCGGCAGCGGCATCAGCTTTCGTGCCGGCGAGGGCGTCGGCACCGTGACGCGCGCCGGCCTGCCGGTGCCGCCCGGCGAGCCCGCCATCAATCCGGTGCCACGCCGCATGATTGCCGATGCCATCGCCGAAATCGCCGCTGCTTCCGGCTGCGCCCCCGACGCCGAAGTCGAGATCGCCATACCGGGCGGCGAGCAGCTTGCAGCCAAGACGCTCAACGGTCGCCTCGGCATCGTCGGCGGCCTGTCGATCCTCGGCACCACGGGCATTGTCGTGCCGTATTCGTGCGCGGCCTGGATCGCCTCGATCCAGCAGGGCATCGACGTCGCGCGCGCCGCCGGCCTCATGCACATCGCCGCCGCGACCGGCGCCAGCTCCGAGGCCGCGGTGCGCAAGCTCTACGACTTGCCCGACATGGCGCTGATCGACATGGGCGACTTTGTCGGCGGCATGCTGAAATATTTGCGGCGTCATCCGGTGCCGCGCCTCACCATCGCCGGCGGCGTCGCCAAGATGACCAAGCTGGCACAAGGTTTTTCCGACCTGCATTCGAAGCGCGGCGCTGTCGATCTGGCACAGCTGGCGGAATTGGCGCACGCGCAGGGCGGCTCGGCGCAACTTTGCGCGGCGATCGCCGGCGCCAATACGGCGGCGCAAGCGTTTGTGCTGGCACAAGCCGAACACATCGCGCTCGGCGATGCCGTCGCCCGCGCCGCGCAGCACACCGTCGCGCAGCTGGTCGAAGGTCGGCCGATCGCCATCGAAGTCGTGCTGTTCGACCGCGACCAGATTCTGGTCGGCCGCGCACCGTTTGAGCGCTAGCTGCAGACCGCTCAATGCGCGCCTCCGCGGAAGCGGCGGGGATAATCGGGATCGTATAGCGCGCTGTCGGGAAAATTCGCCGCTTCCAAAACCGAGCCAACCAGAATGAGTGCGGTGCGTTCGACCGGCTCGGCCGCAACTTTGGCGGCGATATCGCCGAGCGTGCCGAGAATAATGCGCTGCGCCGGCGTCGAGACCTCGACCACGACGGCGGCCGGACACGCGGCGCCGTAATGCGGCAGCAAATCCTGCACGATGCGCTCGATGGCGTGAATCGCCAGATGAAACACCAGCGTCGCGCCGCTCGCCGCGAAGGTGGCGAGTTTTTCGGCCTCGGGCATGCGTGAGGCGCGGCCGGGCATCCGCGTGAGCACGACACTCTGCGCCACTTCCGGCACAGTCAGCTCGCACTGCAAGGCCGCCGATGCCGCGGCGAAAGCGGGCACGCCGGGCGTCAGCGTGTAGGGGATGCCGCGCGCTTTCAGCCGGCGCAGTTGCTCGGCGACCGCGCTGTAGATCGACAGATCGCCGGAATGCAGCCGCGCCACGTCGCGGCCGTCGGCATGCGCGGCGACGAACTCGGCTTCGATCTCATCAAGCGACAGCGGCGCGGTGTCGACGATGCGGGCGCCGGGCGGACAGAGCCCGATGAGCTCGCGCGGCACGATCGATCCGGCATACAGGCAGACCGGACAGCGGCCGATCAGTTTGCGGCCGCGCACCGTGATCAGGTCGGCGGCGCCCGGCCCGGCGCCGATGAAATGCACGGTCATGGCGCGGCTCCCGATGCGGCAAGCGCGCAGGTGGCGCCGCCGACGACGCGCCGCGCCGCGATCAGTTGCGCCTGCGGTCCGGCGGCGGCAAGCGCGGCAGTTTCGGCGACCGACGGCACGCCGGTCAGCGCGAGAACCCGCGGCGAGCGCGTCGCGGCACGGTCGCTTGCGGCTTTTAATTCACTCTGCGGCAACGCCACGACGCGGACCCCGAACTTTTCTGCGACGGTCGCTATCCCGGTTTCGCGATCTTTGCCGGCGATGGTGGCGATGGCGTCGAGCGCGGTGGCTGCGAGGCCCGCGTGCGCAAGTGCGGCGCGCAGCGCCGCCTCCACGTCATGCGCGGCGGCGCCGCGCCTGCAGCCGATGCCGGCGACGATCATGGTTTTTGCCATAGCCATTGCGTGACCGGCAGTGCCGGCCGCCAAGTGGTTTTGCCGCCGAGCGGCGCGGCGCGCGACACCGCGATGCGGATCAGCTCACCGCCGAGCGCTGCGTGGCGCGCCAGCAGCAGCGCTTCGCTGTCCAATGTCACCGCGTTGATCACGATTCGACCGCCCGGCCGCAGCGCACGCGCCGCAGCATCGATCACGCCCGGCTCGCTGGCGCCGCCGCCGATGAACACCGCATCGGGCGCCGGCAGGCCGCGTAGGGCCGCGGGTGCGGCGCCTTCGACGACTTTCAGGTCGGGCACACCGAACGCGGCGGCATTGCGGAAAATCCGCGCGGCGCGATCGGCGCGCCTCTCGACCGCAATCGCACGCATAAAGGTCGGATCGGCGAGCAGCCATTCGACGGCGACCGCGCCGGACCCGGCGCCGATGTCCCACAACAGCTCGCCGCGCCGAGGTGCCAGCGACGACAAGGTCACGGCGCGGATTTCGCGCTTGGTGATCTGGCCGTCGTGCTCGAACAAATCGTCGGCAAGGCCAGACGTCCGCGCCAACACGCGCGCGTCGGGCGCCGCCGCAACTTCGATGGCGACGGTGTTGAGCGCATCGATCGCGTCAACATCAAATTCCGCCGCCTTGGCGCTCCGGATGCGCTCCCGCGGACCGCCGAGCGCTTCCAGTACGGTGAGCCGCGACGCGCCAAAACCGTTTTCGGCGAGCAATCTGGCGATGGCGGCCGGCCCATCGGCGTCCGACGTGAGTGCGAGAATACGCGCGCCGGGCTGCAAATGCGGGCGCAGCAGATCGAGCGCGCGGCCGTGCACCGAAATGAGCACGGTGCGCGGCAACGCCCAGCCGAGCCGTGCCGCCGCGAGACTGAAAGCCGACGGCGCCGGCAGCACGAACATCTCGTGCGGCGCGACGTGGCGCGCCAGCACGGCGCCGATGCCGTATTGGAATGGATCGCCGGAGGCGAGCACGCAAACCGGCCGGCCGCGATGGCGCAGCACCTCTTCGGTTGCGCCGTCGAACGGGCTCGGCCACGGCCGCGCCGCGCCGCGAATGAGCGGCGCCGCCAATGCGAGATGACGCCGGCCGCCGAACACGATTTCGGCGCCCTCGATCAGACGGCGTGCCGCCGCGCTCAAGCCGTCGACGCCGTCTTCGCCGATGCCGACGATGGACAGCCAGCGCGGCGATGCGGCAATCTCGCTTTGGTCGATCGCGTCAGGGCGCGGCATGGCGAAAAAGATCCTCATTCTTGGCGGCACCGCCGAAGCGCGCATGTTGGCCGGGCGGCTGGCGCCACGCGGCGATCTCGACGTGACGCTGTCGCTTGCCGGCCGCACCGCTGCGCCGGCGCGGCAGGCCGTACCCGTCCGGGTCGGCGGCTTTGGTGGCGCGGACGGGCTCGCCGATTATCTGAAACGCGAGGGCGTCGAGGTCTTGATCGACGCGACGCATCCTTATGCCAGCGGCATTTCGGCCAATGCAGCGACGGCGGCGCGCAAGGCCCATGTTTGTTTGATCGCGCTGCGACGGCCCGCCTGGGTGCAGGTCCCGGGCGACCGCTGGACCGAGGCGAGCGATGTCGCGGCTGCCGTCGAAGCTTTGGGTAAAACACCGCGGCGCGTTTTCGTCACGCTCGGCCGCAATGAGCTGGCGCCGCTGCAGAACGCGCCGCAGCACTTCTATCTGATTCGCAGCGTCGATCCGGTCGAGCCGCCGCTGGCGCTGCCGCATGTGCACTATGTGACCGCGCGCGGCCCGTTCGCAGAGGTCGACGAGCGCGCGCTCATCGCCGCGCACGGCATCGACATCATTATCGCCAAGAACAGCGGCGGCACCGCGACCTATGGCAAGATCGCCGCGGCGCGCGCGCTCGGCATCGCGGTCGTCATGCTGCGCCGGCCGCCGGCGTCCGACGAACCGGCGGTGCACAGCGTCGATGACGCTCTCATCTCGCTCGATCATGCGCTCACCTCCGCCGCGACGGCCGCGCGCGGCGTATAGACCAGCGGCGAGCGTCCGGGCCGTTCGACAACCCGCGTCTCGCGCGAGCCGACGATGACGAGCGTCGCCATATCGACCGGCGCGGCGCACGCCGCATCGAGCCTCGTCACATTCACCGCCTCATCGGGCCGCCCGACCGCGCGGCCAACCACCACCGGCGTTAAGTCCGGCAGATGCCGCCGCAGACGCTCGATGGCGGCGCCGAATTGCCACGGCCGCGCCCGCGACACCGGATTGTAGAGCGCGATGACAAAGCCGGCGCCGGCCGCCGCATCGAGCCGCCGCTCGATCAGCTCCCACGGTTTGAGATTATCGGACAGAGACAGCGCGCAGAAATCGTGGCCGAGCGGCGCGCCGATCCGTGCCGCCACCGCGAGCATCGCGGTGATGCCGGGGACGATGGCGACGTCGAGGCGGCGCCAGGGCTCCGGCCCGGCTTCGATCTGCTCGCACACCGCCGCCGCCATGGCAAACACACCCGGATCGCCGCCCGACACGATGGCGACTCGCGCGCCACGCGCCGCATGATCGAGCGCCGCAATTGCCCGCGTCCGCTCCTCGCGATTGTCGCTGGCATGGCGGGTCTGGTCTTGGCGCGACGGCACACGGTCGAGATACGGGCCGTAGCCGTACAGCGCGTGCGCATCGCTGAGCGCGGCGTCAGCTTCCGCCGTCAGATAGCGGGCATCACCCGGACCGAGGCCGACGACCGCGAGATGCCCGCTCATCGATCCGCTCCCGGCCGCTGCTTCCAGCCCGGCACCAGGACGATGGCGAAATACGGCGCCGCGTCGTCGCGCTTTGCCGCAAGCGGCAGCATCTTGGCGTCCGCCATGGTGCCGCGCTCGACATAGAGCGCGCGATGCAGCCGGCCGCTGCGTTGCAGGGCGCGGCGCAGTTTTGGCAGATGCCGACCGACCTTCATCACCACCGCTGCGTCGGCGTCAGACAGGCGGCGAGCAAGCTCGGCTTCCGGCAGCGTCGCCGGCAAAACGGTGAACACGTCGTCGCCCTGCGCCATCGGCGCGCCGGCCGCCGACCAGCAGCCCGACATGCCGGTGACGCCGGCGACGATCTCGGCGGAAAAACGCGGCGCGAGTCGCGCGTGCACATGCATGTAGGAGCCGTAGAACAGCGGATCGCCCTCGCACAGCACGACGACGTTGCGGCCGTTCTCGAGCCGCTGCGCGATTGTCTCGGCGGCATCATCATAGAAGGCGCACAGCGCATCGCGATAGCCGGTGCTGCATTTCGGGATTTCGGTGGTGACCGGAAAGAACAGCGGCAGCTCGGTGACGCCGCTGCGCAGATGCGGCGCGGCGATGCGGCGCGCGTGGCCGGCCGCGCCGCGCTTGGCGAAAAACGCCACCACCTCGGCCTCGCCTAAGGTACGCGCGGCCTTCAAGGTCACAAGCTCCGGATCGCCCGGACCGAGGCCGACGCCGATCAGCTTGCCGACGGCGCTCATAGTCCCGCCCTCGCCAGCGCGTTGACGGCGGCCGCAGTGATCGCGCTGCCGCCGAGGCGGCCATGCACCGTCACGAACGGCACGCCGCGCGGATTTTCGATCAGCGTCGCTTTGGCTTCCGCGGCGCCGACGAAGCCGACCGGAATGCCGACAATCGCCGCCGGTTTTGGCGCGCCGCCATCAATCAGCTCGAGTAAGCGGAACAACGCCGTCGGCGCATTGCCGATCGCCACCACGGCGCTTTCGAGCCGGTCGAGCCACAGATCAAGCGCCGCCGCCGAGCGTGTCGTGCCGTGTTGTTGCGCCAGCGCCGGCACGCGCGGATCGTTCAGCGTACAGATCACCGCGTTGCGCACCGGCAGCCGCGTGCGTGTGACGCCGTGCGCCACCATTTCGGAGTCGCAAAAGATCGGCGCCCCGGCAGCGAGCGCGCCGCGCGCCGCCGCAACGACATCGCCGCCGAACGCGATATGCTGCGCCAGCTCGATCTGCCCGCAGGCATGAATCATCCGCACGGCAATGTCGGCCTCAGAGGCGGAAAACCGCGACAGATCGGCTTCGGCGCGGATGATGGCGAACGAGCGCTGGTAGATCGCCGCGCCGTCGCGCAGATACGTCGCCGGCTCAGGCATGGCGCGCCTCGCGTTTTTCCGCGCGCGTATATTTTAGGATTGCGGCCGGCAGCTTCTCGGTCGCCACGACGGCAAACGGCGTATCGCGCGCCGAGCCATCGGCGACCAGTCCGCAGCCTCCGGGCGAGCCGACGATCGTCAGCGCCGCTTTTTTTGGATGGGCGCAGCCCTTGGCACAGCCGGACAGATGAATCGTTGCAAGATCGCCGTGCAGCGGCGCGATCGCCGCGGCGACAAGCGGCGCCAACGCGCGGGTCGCAAGATGCCCCGATGCGCAGAACGGCGCTCCGGCGCAGGCGATGACCCGTCGCCGTCGATCGTCGGCGCGCACGACAAAGCCAAGCCGCTCGGCTTCAGCGGCGAATTCGGACACGACGTGCGAGGACGCCAGGCCGACGGCGATGAGGATGCGGTTCGGAGCTGGAACGAGCGCGCTTGCCCCTGCCCGGCCGGCGGCTTCAATCAGCGCACGGAGCGATGAAGCGTCGGCATGACCGAAGGCGAAGCCGATGCCGTAGGCCAAAGAGCCGTCGCGCAGGCCATGAACACCGAGCGCATCAGTGCGACCGACTTCGATCTGTGGCGCGACGTTGCAAAGCAGGAGATCGGCAACGGCCGCGTGGAACAGACCAATGCCATCTGCCATGAGTACGTCGCGGGCCCGCGCGTTGGGTCGGCGGTTCGCCAGCACTTCGAAGAGACGCATGGCCACATCGATGCCATCTGCGACGGCGGCATAGCCAAGCGGCACTGCGCTCGCAGCGTCCCCCCCCAGGGCGACCCGAAGCACCGCGCCGTCTTGGTACCGCACCGCACGCAGCCGTACATCCGCAGTCAGCGTATCGAGACTGAGCGCGCCACCGCCGTCGAGCACGACGGAAATTTTCGGACTTAGTCTCGCGGCCGGCATCCGATCCGCTAATGCGCGGCGCAAATCGGCTGCGTTCGCTGTGAGATCGACGATCTCCTCAACGAGTCCGGCGAGCGGATTCATCAATATCGGAATGCCGTCTTCCGCTGCTATTCCCAACGCGGCGACTTCCGCGGCAAAGCGCGACGCCGATGCGGCACTCAAGCCGCGCACCTGAACGCTGCCTCGCGCGGTGGTTTCGATGATGCCGTTGCCATGCGCGGCCGCCAGCGTACACAGTTTATCGAACGCCGCGAGGGGTACCGGACCGAGCGGCCGCATGCGCACCAAAAGGCCGTCGCCGGTGGGCAGCGGTGCCGATAATCCGGGGCAAACACCGCGGCGCAGCGGCGCATTCATGGCATCGCCTCCGCCCGCAGTGCCGTAAGGCCGACGTCGATATCGTTGCGGCGCGGATGCCAGAAGCCGCGGCGGCGTACATGGTCGAGCCGCTCGGCGATCGCGCCGGCAGCTTGCGGATTTTCGCGCAGCAGAAAATCGCGCACCGCTGCATCGACCACATAGGCGTCGTACAAAAGATCAAACAATTCGCCCGGTACCGCCTCCGTGGTAACGGCGAACACGGCCAAACGGTCGACGGTTTCGGCGAGCTCGGCGGCGCCGCGCGGGCCGTGGCGCATCTGGCCGGCGATGAAGCGCGGATTGACGGCGCGACCGCGCACGATGCGGGCGAGCGCCGCGGCAAGGGGCCGGGCGCGCGGCCGCTGCGGATCGGTGACATCGAGCATGACCAAATCGACCGGACGGCCGAGCAGTTTTGCGGCAGCGGCAAAGCCGCCGACGAAAGCGGCGTCCTCGGCGCCCTCGAGCAGATCGCGGCCCGGATCGTCGCCCGCATGGAGCAAAAGGTTAGCGCCGGCAATACGTTGCGCGAACGCACCAGGCGCGGCATCGCCCTCACCCGCAGCGCCGCCGTACGCATGCGATACCGCCGCCAGATACGCCGTGCCGATCGACTCGCGATCATCGCCGCGGTCCTCGACACCGGCGCCGTAGCTGCCAGGCGCATTGCCGAAGATGCGGTCGAGGCGCGGCGCTCTGCCGGCACGGCGAGCGGCGGCCAGCGGATTCTCGTCGTCTTCCTCATCGCGCGCGGCGACGGCCTGGACGGCGGCGTCGATCAGCGCGATCTGCGCGGCGAATAGATCGCGGAACAGTCCGGAAATGCGCCAGGTCACATCGACGCGCGGCCGGCCGATAGCGGCGGTCGGGAACACTTCGACGCCGGTGATGCGGCCGGTCGCCGGCTCCCAGATCGGCCGGCAGCCGAGGAGCGCAAAGCCCTGCGCGATAGTCTCGCCGCCGGTGCGCAAGGTGGCGCTGCCCCACAGGTCGACGATCACCGAACGCGGCGGTTCGCCATGCGCCTGCAGATGCGTGCGCACCACTTCGTCGGCGGCGAGCCGGCCGAAATCCATCGCGGTCGCCGTCGGCATCGTACGTGGATCGGCCGCGAACAAATTGCGCCCGGTCGGCAGCACGTCGCGGCGTCCGCGCGCCGGTGCGCCCGCCGGTCCGGGCGCCACGCGCCGGCCGTCGAGCGCGGCAAGGAGCGCAGCGCGTTCGGCAGCGGCGCTCGCCTGCCACAGCGGATCGTCGCAAGCCGCGGGCGCGCGGCCGTAAACGTGCAAGCCGTCTTTGACGGCGAGGTCTTTCAGATCGCATAGCCAGGCATCGATGCGACGCAGCGCATCGTCGGGATCGCCAACGTCCACCAGTCCTGCCTCGCGCGCCAAGCCGCTGCGCTGCGCGGTCTCGACGATGAGTGCGGCAAGCCGTTCGCGACGGCGGCGGTCGAGCCCATCGGCTTGGGCGTATTCGTCGATCAGCCGTTCCAGCTCGCGCGCATCGCCCGACAATGGACCGCCCGCAACCAACGGCGGCGGCAGATGACCGATGGTGACGCCGGCGATACGGCGCTTGGCCTGCGCGGCTTCGCCCGGATTGCTGACGATGAACGGATAAATCACCGGCAGCGGGCCGGTGACGATTTCCGGAAAACATTCGGCCGACAGCGCCACCGTCTTGCCGGGCAGCCATTCCAGCGTGCCGTGCGCACCCATGTGGATGAGCGCATCGACCTGCAGCACGTGCTGCAGCCACAGCCCGAAGGCGACCAGCGCATGGCGCGGCGGCAGCGCCGGATCGTGGTAATCGGCGCGGCGCTCGGCGGCGCGACCCCGATCCGGCGCCAGCGCAACCCAAATATTGCCGAAGCGGCGGGCGCGAAAGCGAAACGCGCCGTCGCGCACATCCGGATCGTCGGCCGGCTCGCCCCACGCCTCGTACACGCGGGCCGTCGCGGCGTCGGGCACGCGAGCGAGCAACTCGCGATAGTGCACCAGTGACGACATGGCCTCGTCACCGCCGGCGGCAAGCGCATCAAACAGAGCGCGCGGCTCGGCCGGCGCATTTTCCACCACGTAGCCGGCCTCGTTCAGATCATCGAGCAGCGCCAACACGCTCGCCGGCACGTCGAGCCCGACGGCGTAGCCGGTGCGGCCCGGCGCACCGGGATAATCGGGCATCAGAACTGCGGCGCGACGTTTTTCCCGCGGCAGAGCGCGCAACCGCACCAAAGCGGCAATGCGATCGGCCGCCATGGCGACGCGATCCGGCTCCGGCCGGCTCGCCAGCGCCGTGAAAGCGAGCGCGTCGTTCTTCGGCAGCGGCTCCTTGAACGCGACGGCGCCGGCGAGAATGCGGCCGTCGAGCTCCGGCAACACCACGTGCATGGCCAAGTCCGCAGCGCCGAGCCCGCGCGGGCCGTCGTGCCACGCCGCGCGTTTGGTCGCGGCGCTGATAATTTGCAGCACCGGCACGTCGGCCTCATCGAGCACCGTCGGCTCGCTGCTGTTGCCGGCGGCAAATGCAGTCATCGTCACCATGAGCGCGGGCCGAAGTTTTGCGAACGCCTCGCGCAAAAACGCCGCCGCTTCCTTGTCCTTCAGGCTCGGCACGACAAGCGGCGCCGGCGCCAGCCCACGCGCGGCAAGCGCCGCGCACAGCGCATCGATCGGCGCAGTATCGGCCGCCAGCAGCATGGCGCGGTAGAACAGAATCGGCACAATATTTCCTCCCCCGCGAAGCGGGGGAGGGGGACCGTCCGCAGCGAGCGAAGGATGGTGGAGGGGGCGCGGGACTCGACGATTCACTTTCGTTGCAAGCGTTTCGTCGAGTCCGGCGCCCCTTCCACCGCGCTTCGCGCGGTCCCCCTCCCCCGCTGTCGCGGGGGAGGATAACTTTGCGACCAACCGCTCCAGCTCCACCGCGCCCTCGCCCGGCCAATAGCCGGCGCAGCGCGGCACGGGCCGCGGCGGTAGTGCGGGCAGATCGCGACCGGCGTAATGCGCCAACCGGCGCAGCAGCGCGCGCAAATTTTCGCGGCCGCCTTCGCGGAAATAGCGCAGCAGCAGATCGAGTTCTTGGCGCGGCAACGTCGAAGCGGCGGTGAGCCTCGGATCGTCCCGATCCTCACCGGGCAGGATCGCGAGTGCGATGCCTTGTTCGCGCGCCAATGCCGATAGCCGCTCGATGCCGTATTTCCACCAATCGAGCCCGCCAAGGAGCCGCACGACGACGACCTTGGCGTGCGCGCCGACGCGATCGATCCAGACATCGACCGACATGGGATGACGCAGCTCGCGCAAATGGGCGAGCCGCACGCTCGGCAACGCATCGCGCTCGGCCTCCCAGGCGGCGGCCAGTCCGGCGAGATCGCTGTCGGCGAACGACAGCACGGCGATGTCGCCGGGCGGCTGGCCGAGATCGACGGCTTCGACGATATCGTCGAGGCTGGTCGAACTTGTGGTCAGTAGATGCATCGCCTGCTCCGAACGCTATCCGGCGAGCGCGCGCGCCACGGCGGCGCGGTCCAGGCCCTTTAATCCAATCACCACGAGCTGACCTTGCCGCGCTTCGGCATCGCGCCACGGCCGGTCGTATTGGTGGCTGACGCGGCCGCCCACCGCCTGCACCAAGAGCCGCAACGGCTTGCCGGCGACCGCGGCAAACCCTTTGACGCGCAGCACGTCGAAATTTTCGGCAACGGCCGCCACGCGCGCGGAAAACGCCGACGGCTCGGCGATCTCGCCGAGCGGCACCACGAACGAATCGAAATCGTCGTGGTCGTGCTCGAGCTCGGCATCATGCAGCGTGCGGCGGTTGTCGATGTCGGACTCGGTGCCGACACCGAGCCCGAGCAGCAGCGCCGCATCGACCTTGCCGTCGGCGACCGCGACGGTCTTGACGCGGCGCGGCAGCGCGCCGGCTATGGCCGCCTGCGCCTTGGCGAGGCCGGCGGCGTCGATCAGATCGCGCTTGTTGAGCACGACCAGGTCCGCGCAGGCGATCTGGTCGGCAAACACTTCCTCGATCGGATCGTCGTGAATGAGCGCCGCGTCGGCGGCGCGCTGCTGCGCCAACGCGGCCACATCGCTGGCGACGCGGCCGTCGGCCAGCGCCGCGCCATCGACCACCACCACGACGCCGTCGACGGTGACGCGGCTCTTGATCGCCGGCCAATGAAACGCCTGCACCAGCGGTTTTGGCAGCGCCAGCCCGGACGTCTCGATGACGATATGCTCGACGCCGTCGCGCGCCAAAATAGCGTCGAGCGCCGGCACGAACTCGTCAGCCACGGTGCAGCACAGGCAGCCATTGGCGAGCTCGACGATGTTCTCCTCCGGACATGCGGCATTGCCGCAGCCTTTGAGAATCTCGCCGTCGATGCCGACGTCGCCGAACTCATTGACGATGACGGCAAGGCGCCGCCCCTGCGCGTTGCCGAGCACATGGCGGATCAGCGTCGTTTTGCCAGCGCCCAGGAAACCGGTGACGATGGTGCAAGGGACGCGCGCGAGCGATCCGCTCATAGGTCGGTCTCCAAAAAATCGAGGGGAGGAACGCGAGCGATCAGCCGGCCCTTGAGGGGCTCAGGACGGCCGCGCCACGGCAAGATGCCGTCGGCCGAGCCAGCCAAAAGCCGCGCGCCGGCGACCAGCGCGTCGGCGCAAGCCGGATCGGCTGGATCGAGGCCGCCGAACACATAGGTCCACGAGCCGTTGGCCCGCATGGCGGCGCTCGGGCCGCGCGTGCAATTGGCGAGGCAGCGCAGCCGCCGCACCTCGACTTCGGTGCCGACGGCGGCGCGCTCGGTGGCGGCAGCGAGCAGCACGCCCGGGCGTGGTTCGCGTTCCAATTCGCCAGCTTGCCGGCAGGTGATGCAGACATACACCACCGGCGCGGCGGATCGCTCCGCCTTCCATTCGGCGTCGGCTTGAGGATCACCCACCCGTGCAGCTCCGCTAGAAAACTTCGCCGGGTGCCATGCGGATCGTCTTACGCCGAGGCACCCCGCCCGGCTCGATCGCAGCGACGGCAGGTCTCCTGGCTCGCGGCTCGCCGCCCGCGACCGCCTTCCCGGATGGAAGAATCCAGTGGCTTTTGGGTTACGGGCTCGCCGCTTACAGTTGCGGGGGCAGCTGCGGATTAGGAACCGGGGTTCCGCACCGCATTCCCTGTTCGGCCTCTCAAGAGGCCCGTCGATACCCTGACGATAGATTTCGCGCGGCCGAGCTGTCAATGTGATCGCGCAGGCCAGCATGGACGGCGGAGCAAAACTCACCTTCGTTCTCGGCGGCGCCCGCTCGGGCAAGAGCCGCTACGCCGAGAGCTTGATCGGCGCGCTGCCGCCGCCGTGGTTTTATCTGGCCACCGCAACGGCGGGCGACGACGAGATGGCGGAGCGCATCAAGGCGCATCGCCTGCGCCGCGCCGCGTCGTGGCACACCCTCGAAGTGCCGCGCGATCTGGTCAGCGCGCTCGCCGCGTGCGGCAATGCGCCGGCGCTGGTCGACTGCTTGACGCTGTGGCTGTCGAACCTGATGCTGGCTGAGGCCGATATCGAAACCGAAGTCGAGCGCCTGGAAAAAACGCTGCAGGCGGCAGCGGCGCCGGTCGTGCTGGTCGCCAACGAAGTCGGCTCCGGCATCGTGCCGGATCATCCGCTCGGCCGCCGCTTTCGCGATTGGCAGGGCATCGTCAACCAGCGCATGGCGGCGCGCGCCGACCGCGTCGTTCTGATGGTGGCCGGCCTGCCGCTCTGCCTGAAAGAGGCGGCAAAGAAAGCGCCATGACCGAGACCGTCAAAAAAACCGAAACCGGCGAAGCCGAGCGGCACCGCGCCAAGATGATCAAGCGCAAAGCGGTGCAGGACGCCGAGGTGGCGGAAAAGACCATCGAGAAGGGCTTGCTGATCGTCCACACCGGACCCGGCAAGGGCAAATCGACGGCGGCGTTCGGGCTCGCTTTGCGCATGCTCGGCCGTGGCAAGCGCGTCGGCGTGGTGCAGTTTATCAAGGGCGCCTGGCATTCGGCCGAGCGCGATGCGCTTGCCCGCTTCGGCGATCAGCTCATCTGGCACACTATGGGCGAGGGCTTCACCTGGGAAACCCAGGATCGCGCCCGCGATGTCGCCGCAGCCGAACGCGCCTTCGCCAAGGCGCGCGAGCTGATGGACGATCCGACCCTTTCGCTCGTCATCCTCGACGAGCTGAACATTGCGCTGCGCTATGATTATCTCGATCTCGGCACCGTACTGGCGGCGCTCACCGGACGGCGCGCGGACCTGCACGTCGTCGTCACCGGCCGCAACGCCAAGCCGGAGCTCGTCGCCGCCGCCGATCTCGTCACCGAGATGACGCTCATCAAGCATCACTTCGCCGCCGGCGTGAAGGCGCAAGCCGGCATCGAGTTCTAGGCGATGCCGGCCGCCGCGCTGATGTTTCAAGGCACCGGCTCCGACGTCGGCAAGTCGCTGATCGTCGCCGGGCTCGCCCGCGCGTTCACGCTGCGCGGCCTCAAGGTGCGGCCGTTCAAGCCGCAGAACATGTCGAACAATGCCGCGGTGACGGCGGACGGCGGCGAGATCGGCCGCGCGCAGGCGCTCCAGGCCCGCGCCGCGCGCGTTCCTCCGAGCGTGCATATGAACCCGGTGCTGCTCAAGCCGCAGAGCGAGATCGGCGCCCAGATCGTGGTGCAGGGCCGCGTGTGGGGCAGCGCCAAGGCGGCGGCCTATCAGCACATCAAACGCGATTTGTTGCCGTACGTGCTCGACAGTTTTGCGCGGCTGCGCGGCGAGGGCGATCTGGTGCTGATCGAAGGCGCCGGCAGTGCGGCAGAAATCAATCTGCGCGACAACGACATCGCCAATATGGGCTTTGCCCGGGCCGCCGATGTGCCGGTCATTTTGATCGGCGACATCGACCGCGGCGGCGTCATCGCAAGCCTCGTCGGCACCAAAGCGGTGCTCGCCGTCGACGATGCGGCTTTGGTGTGCGGCTTCATCGTCAACAAGTTTCGTGGCGATCCTGTGCTGTTCGCCGCCGGCATGGAGCGCATCGCCGCCCTCACCGGCTGGCCGGCGCTCGGCCTCGTGCCGTTTTTCCCGCAAGCGCGCGCGCTGCCGGCGGAGGACGCGCTGGCGTTGGAGCGGCCACACGCTTTCCTCCCCCGCAAAGCGGGGGAGGGGGACCATCTTGCGCAGCAAGATGGTGGAAGGGGTTCCGGCGCTCGAGAAAAATCTGATGCGCTCGCGCCCCCTCCACCGCGCTTCGCGCGGTCCCCCTCCCCCGTTTCGCTTCGCTCCACGGGGGAGGAAAAAAAGTTGCGCATTGCCGTGCCGATTCTGCCGCACATCGCCAATTTCGACGATCTCGATCCGCTCGAGGCCGAGCCCGCCGTCGAGCTTGTTCGGGTGCGGCCGGGCGGCGCGTTGCCGGGCGACGCCGATCTCATCGTGCTGCCCGGCTCCAAAGTCACGATCGCGGATCTCGCGGCGCTGCGCGCGGCCGGCTTCGATATCGATATCGCTGCGCATCGGCGCCGCGGCGGCGCCGTTCTCGGCCTATGCGGCGGCTATCAGATGCTGGGCCGCAGCGTCGCCGATCCGCAGGGCATCGAAGGATTGCCGGCCACCGTCGAGGGCCTCGGCCTGCTCGACGTGGCAACGACGCTCATACCGGACAAGCGGCTCGAAGCGGTGCGCGGCTTAAGTTGCGACGGTGCGCCGTTTGCCGGCTATGAGATGCATATCGGCGCGACCGAAGGGCCCGATTGCGCGCGGCCGTTTGCGCGGCTCGCCGACGGAGCACCGGAGGGCGCAATCTCCGCCGATGGCCGCGTCATCGGCACTTATATTCATGGCCTATTTGCCGACGACCGGCAGCGCGCAGCGTGGCTCGAGCGCTTTGCCGCCGCGCCGAGCAGCCTTTCCTACGAGGTCTCGATCGAGCAAACCCTCGATGCGCTGGCCGCGCATCTAGCGGCGCATCTTAATCTCGACCGGCTGCTCAAATTGGCGCGCTGAAGAGCGCCGCCAGAATCGCGAGCAGCGCCAGCAGAATGGCGTCGGCGCGGCGATAAAGTTTCAGCGCGCGGCGAATGTCGGTCGTGTCAGCTTCGCGCCGTCCGTCGCCCATGAACGCATCCTCGGACCGCACGCCGCCAAAGAAGCGCGGACCAAGCAACGACAGGCCGAGCGCGCCAGCCATCGCCGCTTCCGGATAGCCGGCATTGGGCGAACGCTGCAGCCGTGCATCGCGGATGACCGCGCGCCCCGCCCGGCATGCCGCATTTTTCCCGCTCAAGGCCGCGGCCGCGACCAAGAGCAGCGCGGCAAGCCGCGACGCCGGCAAATTGACCAGATCGTCGAGCCGCGCCGCTGCCCAACCGAACGCCGCATAGCGCGGCGTGCGGTGACCGATCATACTGTCGGCGGTGTTGATCGCCTTGTAGAGTGCGGCACCTGGGAGTCCGGCAATGACGAGCCATAGCACCGGCGCGACCACGCCGTCGGAAAAATTCTCGGCCAGGCTTTCGATCGCGGCGCGCGCGACGCCGGCTTCGTCGAGCGGGTCCGTGTCGCGGCCGACGATGTTGGCGACGGCGCGGCGGCCGCCGACCACGCCGTCCCGGTCGAGCGCAATCGCCACGTCGGCGACGTGGCGGTGCAGGCTGCGTTGCGCCAGCAAAGTACTGGCGAGCAAAGCGACGAGCGGCAGCCAGAATGGCAAGCGAAGCAGCGCCCATTGCAGCACGACTGAAATGGCGCCGACGACAAAGACGAGGATGAGCACAGCAACGATGCCGCCGGCGCGCGCGGCGGATTTTGTGTTGAGCCGGCGATCGAGTGCGCCGATCAGCCGGCCCATCCAGGTGACCGGATGGCCGATGGCGCGCAGCATGCGCTCCGGATAGCCGATGGCGAGCTCGATCAGCATGGCCAAGAGTGCAAGCACGACTGCAAGCGCGACCGACATGTTCGCCTTCGAAGCTGCAACTGAACCGCTCACTCACGGCAGCGACCTTGCCGCCGCACGGCGGCTGTTTCCCGCCGCGCCCGGACTATTCCGCCACCCGTCGACCGGAATCAATCTTCATCCCTGCCGGATGCCGCGCCTGCCGGCCGACGCATGCGCGGGCGCAGACGCCTGGGAGCGGCTGCAAACGGCGCTGGCCGATTTCCGTCGCACCCGCTGAGCCCGCGCGATGGCCGTTCAACCGCGTCCGCGTAGCAAAAAAACCGCTGCAAAAAAGCGAGCGGTCAAATTCGATACTGCGTTTCGCCGACGCCTGCGCGAGCTGCTGGTCTGGCGCCGCGATGTGCGGCGGTTTCTGCGCGATCCGCTGCCGAGCGGCACCATCGAGGAGCTGATTGCGCTGGCCTGCCTTGCGCCATCGGTCGGGTTGAGCGAGCCGTGGCGCTTTGTCATCGTCGAGGATGAGGCGCGGCGCACGGCGATTCAGCGTAATTTCGAGCTTTGCAACGCGGCGGCGCTTGCGGCGCAAAGCCGCCAACGCGCGGCGCGCTACGCGCGCCTCAAGCTCGCCGGCCTCGAGGAAGCGCCCTGCCACATCGCGGTCTTTGCCGACCGCGCAACGCCACAGGGTCACCGGCTCGGCCGCCGCACCATGCCGGAGATGATCGAGTATTCGGCGGTGACCGCGGTGCACACGATCTGGCTTGCGGCGCGCGCCCAAAACATCGGCATGGGCTGGGTGTCGATCCTCGACCCGCAGACGGTGGCCGCCATCCTCGACGTGCCGGTGGAGTGGAAGTTCATCGGCTATTTCTGTCTCGGCTATCCGCAAACCCCCGCCGCGCTTCCCGAACTGCAACGCAGCCAATGGGAACGCCGGCGGCGGCCGGGCTCGTTCATCGTCCGGCGGTGAAAATCCGCGCGCCACCTGTCCCAAATCAGGTCAGCCCGCGCTGGCATCGCGGTTGCTCCTTCCCGAGCGGCGCCGGCCGCATGTTCCGAAACGCGAGTAGGGGCGTGCGGGCGCGGCGTCGTTAAAAAACAGCGTGAACGCACCACAGCGGATGCGGACGCGCGAGGGAGCGTATGGTGTCAACTTTTCGCCGTGGCAGAATGAACCAGCCTGCACGAGGCGCCCGAATGATCGGCGCGGCGCTCGCGGTTTTTGCCTTAACTCTGTTTGTTGGCGTGGCGTCAGCGAGCGCTCAGGAAGTCGAGAGCTTCGGCTGCATCGGCAGCCGTTTTACGATCAACTGCACGAGCCGCATCGGACCGGCCGGCGATCCGTTCGTGCGCGTCGTTCCAGCGCCGGCCAACGACGCCGCAGCCAAGCGCTCGCTGGAGCGTGAACGCCGCTGGGTCGACCGCTGCCGTCCGACCCTCGTGCCGGATGGTTACGGCGTGTCGCGTTACACGTACGCGTCGCCGGGCTGCGAATTCGGCGTCGGCGAAAACTGAAATCGCCGGCCGCTGCTGCGCTTTACCGAACGCCGCCGGCCGTCGCCGCAGTGGTCTCCGAATGCCGCGCGCCAGCTTGTTTGCGGGCCGGAGCATGCCCGGGCAAATAGCGCGCCACGACCACCGGATCGAGGTCCTTGACGGCGCTGTCGGGCAGTCTGTTCCAGACCTCGTCGCGGCCGAACAGCGAAATGCCCAGATAGCCGCGCACCGTCAGCGACTGGCCGTCGGGGCTGACCTTCATCATGGCGGAGTAGACGTTACCGTCGCGCGGATCGAGAATATTGCCGTCCTCGTAGCTCAAGCCACGCTGCTTCATGCCACGAATAAGCGGCAGCCCGAGCAGCGGCTGGTCGTGCCGGTCGTCTCGGCAATGCGAGCAGACCTGATCCGCCCGGTCGCCCGGACGCAGGAAAAATTTTGCGATCATGCCTTCCCATTGGCCGTCACGCTCGACAAACAAGAACCAACTGATCGGCTTGCCGGTTTCACTGTCGACCTTCTGCCACAGGCCGGCCACAGACGGCTCGGCTGCGGCCGCGTAATTGCCCGCCGCCACCAGCGCCAAAAACCCCGCCAGCGCGAGCTTTCGGATGTGCACAATCATCAGGCCTCCATTCCCGGTCGCGAAGAGAATCAATGCGGCAACTTCGATGCCGCACAAAGCGTGGCGGCACAATGCGGTGATTTAGAGACACGAGGCGGGCGCGGACCGCGCTGGCCGGATGGCCGGATTTGGGCCCAAAATGCCGGTCCCGGCGGGCTGGAACCGTGAACCTTCTATGCCATTGTGGCAACTCATTGATGCGGCGGCCGTTTGTTGTGGCGTGCTAGATCGAGCAACGGAATGACCCAGACGGCAGTGTTTTCCTCGGTGCGATTTAGCCCCGACACGGCAGCGCCGCAGCCGCGCCGCACCGCCTCACCGACCAGCCTTGCGCTCGAAAATCTGCGCGGCATCGTCATTCTGATCGTACTCGCGTTTCACGCGGCACTCGCCTATGTGAGCTTCGCGCCGCCGATCAGCGACTTTGCCAGCCCGCCCTATACCTGGCGCGGCTTTCCGATCCTCGACGACCACCGCTTCTTCGGCTTCGACCTGTTCTGCGCCTGGCAGGACGTTTATCTGATGTCGCTGATGTTCTTTCTGTCCGGGCTGTTCGTGTGGCCGAGCCTGATGCGCAAGAAGAACGCCGTGTTCCTGCGCGACCGCTTACTCCGCCTCGGGGTGCCGTTTTTGTTCGGCATTCTGATCGTGATGCCGCTGGCCACCTATCCGAGCTATAGCGTCACGGCGCTCGACCCGAGCCTGGCGGGTTATCTCGACAAACTGTTGGCGTTGCCGTTCTGGCCGGTCGGACCGCTGTGGTTTCTCTGGCAGCTTTTGGCGCTCACCATGCTCGCCGGCTTCGTCAATTGGGTCGCGCCGGGCGCGATCCCGGCGCTCGGCCGCTGGTCGGCCGGCGCCGGAACGCGTGTCGGCCGCTATTTTGTTTGTTTGGTCGCCCTCTCGGCGCTGGCCTACGTGCCGCTGGCGCTGGCTTTCACGCCGTGGGCGTGGTCCAACGCCGGGCCGTTCGGCATCCAGCTGTGCCGGCCGCTGCAATACGCGGTGTATTTCTTTGCCGGCATCGGCATCGGCGTTGGCGGCATCGACCGTGGCCTGGTCGCTGCCGACGGTCCATTGGCGCGGCGCTGGGCGCTTTGGCTCGCGGCGGCGCTCGCCGCGCTGGCATTATGGTTGGGCGTGAGCGCGCTGACCTTTCAGCGCACCACCTCGCTCGGCGTGCAGGCCGCGGCCGATTTCGCCTACGTGATCGCCTGCGCCTGCGGCTGCTTCTTTCTCATCGGGGTGAGCTTGCGCTTTGCCGCGGCGCGCTCGCGCCTGCTCGGCACGCTCGGCGCCAATGCGTACGGACTTTATCTGCTGCACTACGTGTTCGTGGTGTGGCTGCAATTCGCGTTGCTGACGCTGCCGCTGCTGGCCCTCGTCAAGGCGCCGATCGTGTTCGCCGGAACGCTGCTCCTGACCTGGGCCGCCAACGCGACGCTCGCGCGCAACTCCCTCGGCGCGCGGCTCATCGGCTCGGCACCGCGTCCGCTTGCGAAGCTTGCAGCTTGAGCGCTTCGAGTATCTGCGCGACGATTTCGCGCGGCCGCGGCTCGACCGAAACCACGACCGGGTTTTCATCGGGCCCGGGCTCCTCCAGCGCGTCGAACTGGCTCTGCAACAGCGTTGCCGGCATGAAATGCTCGTGGCGCGTGGCGATGCGGCGGCCGATCAATTCCATGTCGCCCTTGAGATAGATCAGCCGCACGTCGGGACGGTTGCCGATGATGACGGTGCGGTAGCGGCGCTTGAGCGCCGAACAGGTCACCACCGCATGATGACCGCCAAGGCGCGCCTGGTCGATGAAGTCGGCGATGCCGATGAGCCACGGCGCGCGGTCTTCGTCGGTCAATGGAATACCGGCATGCATCTTGTCGATGTTGCGGGTCGGATGAAACCAGTCGGCGTCCTCGAAATTCCAACGCAACGCCAGGGCGAGCTGGGTGCCGATCGTGGTCTTGCCGGAGCCGGAGACGCCCATCACCACCAAAATCGCCGGCAGCGGCGGCTCTCCTTTGACTGCCGCATGGTCGGGCCGCGTGGTCGATTGCAATTCGGGCTGCGCAATATCCATTGTCTTACGCTCCACTGAATGCCGGTGCCTCTGCCGGCGCCGCGGCGCGATCGGCTAAACAGAAAAATTCTCCGAGCGGACGCAGGCGCGTTGCCGGCAGCGCCGGATCGCCGGCAAGGAGCCGCGACAGCGCCGCGCGCTTGCGTTCGCCGGCGACCAAAAAAAGCGTATAAGCGCTACTCGCCAAGACCGGATAGGTCAGGCTAATGCGGTCAAGCGCCCCCTGCCCGACCACGGGCACGGCCCAATGCCGCGTCTCGGCCAACGCCGGACTGTTCGGAAACAACGACGCGATGTGGCCGTCCTCGCCGAGCCCAAGCAACGTCAGACCAAACAGCGGACGAGCGGGATCGAGCGCTTGCGCGCCGTAAAAGTGCTGGAGCATGCGCTCGTATTCGGCCGCGGCGACCGCGGCACTGGTGCGATTCACCGGAACGGCGTGAATGTTCTCCGCAGGAATCGGCACGTGTTGCAGCAGCGCATCGTGTGCCATACGGAAATTGCTCTCCGCATGATCGTGCGGGACCAGGCGCTCGTCGCCCCAGAAGCAATGAAGTCGGGTCCACGGCAGGCGATCGCGGCGCGGCGCGGCGCCGAGAAGCTCATAGAGCTGCCGCGGTGTGGTGCCGCCCGACAGGCACAGCCCGACGCGGCCCGGCTCACCGCCAATGTGCTCCACGATCCAGTCGGCCAGCCGCTGCGCCAGCTCCTCCGCCGTATCGAAGACCCGCAACTCCGGCGCGGCGTTCATGCGATCGCCCGCCATTGCCGGCCGCTGTGCGCCAACAGCTCTTGCGCCCGCGCCGGGCCGTCGCTGCCGGCCGCATAGGTGCACAGATCGCGGCCGTCGTCATTGCGCCAGGCCTTGAGGATCGGATCGACCACGCGCCAGCCGGCCTCGATGTCGACGGCGCGCTGAAACAGCATCGGATCGCCGACCATGCAGTCGTAGATCAGCGTCTCGTAGCCGGTGCTCGGCGCGGCATCGAAGTAATCCTCGTATTTGAAGTTCATCCGCACGTTCTCGACGCGGATCTCGGGCCCGGGAATCTTGGCATTGAAGTGCAGCGCCGCGCCTTCGTCGGGCTGAATGCGCAGCACCAGGAGATTTTGCGCCAGGCTCTCGACCGGCATGTCGCGGAACAGAGCGAGCGGCGCGCTGCGGAATTTGATGGCGATCTCGGTCTTGCGCGCTGTGAGCGCCTTGCCGGTGCGCAGATAGAACGGCACGCCGGCCCAGCGCCAGTTGTCGATCGCGAGCCGCATGGCGACGTAGGTCTCGGTGAGGGACTCGCGCGCCACGCCCGCCGCCTCGCGGTAGGCCGGCAGCATCTTGCCCTTGACGCGGCCGGCGCCGTACTGGCCGCGCACCACGTCGGCGGCGACGTCGGCATCGCTGAGCGGGCGGATGGCCTCGAGCGCATCGAGTTTTGCGCTGCGCACCGCGCCGGCATCGAAGCGGCTCGGCGGCTCCATGGCGGTCAGCGCCAGGAGCTGGAACAGGTGATTGGGCACCATGTCGCGCAGCGCGCCGGTACGGTCGTAAAGCTTGCCGCGGTTCTCCACCGAAACCGTCTCGGCGACGGTGATTTGCACGTGATCGATATGGTGGCGATTCCAGATCGGCTCGAACATGCCGTTGGCAAAGCGCAGCACCATGATGTTCTGCACGGTCTCTTTGCCGAGATAATGATCGATGCGGTAGATCTGATCTTCGGCAAAGCAGCCCAGCAGTTTTTTGTTGAGCGCGCACGCCGATTGCAGATCGAAGCCGAACGGTTTTTCGACGATGAGGCGCCGCCATGCCCCCTCCGGCGCGCCAGCAAGCCCGGCCTCGCCGAGATGGCATGCGACGGGGGCGAAGAAATCCGGCGGCGTGGCCAGGTAGAACAAACAATTGTCATGGGTGCCGGCGCCCCGCGCGACCTCGCGCAAGCAAGCCTTGAGCCGGTCATAGGTCGCGCCATCGTCGAAATCGCCGCGTACATAGCGGCACCGCCCGATCAGATCGTTGAGCGTGCGCGGGTCGACGCCGTCGGTCGCGAACTGCCGCAGCGCCTCGGTCATTTGCTTGCGAAACTCATCGTCGGCCATCTCGGCGCGCGCCACGCCGACGATGGCAAAGCCCTCGGGCAACAGCTTTCCGGCCGCGAGATTGTAGAGCGCCGGCAGCAACAGCCGCTTGGTCAGGTCGCCAGCGGCGCCGAAGATCACGAACGCGCACGGATCGGCGGCGCGCAGCTTATGTGCGGCGGCAGGGGCGAGGCTCGGAGCCGCGATGTCCATCAGCGGCCCTTTGGTTCGATGTGCCCGCCAAACCCCTTGCGCATGGCCGACAGCAGCCGGTCGGCAAAATTTTGCTCGTCGCGCGAGGCAAATCGCGCATAGAGCGCGGCGGAGAGCACCGTCGCCGGCACCGCCTGCTCGACCGCGGTATTCACGGTCCAGCGCCCTTCGCCGGAATCCGAGACGACGCCGGAAAAATCTTTGAGCTTCGGGTCACTCGCGAGCGCCAGCGCCGTCAGATCAAGGAGCCACGACGAGATCACGCTGCCGCGCCGCCACACTTCGGCGATGTCGGCGACATCGAGCGTGTAGCGCTCGTCGGCGGGCCGCGCGTCGGAATTGGCAGCGTTGAGAATGGCAAAACCTTCGGCGTAGGCCTGCATCAGTCCGTATTCGATGCCGTTGTGAATCATCTTGACGAAATGGCCGGCGCCGCTCGGCCCGCAATGCATGTAGCCGCGCTCCGGCCGCGGATCGCGGCCGTCGCGTCCGGTGGTGCGCTCGATATTGCCGGGACCGGGCGCGAGCGCGGAGAAAATCGGATCGAGGCGGTCGACCGCCGCCTTGTCGCCGCCGATCATCAGGCAATAGCCGCGCTCGAGGCCCCAGATGCCGCCGCTGGTTCCGACATCAAGATAATGGATGCCCTTAGGCTTGAGCGCGCGGGCGCGGCGCACGTCGTCCTTGTAGAACGAGTTGCCGCCGTCGATGACCACGTCGCCGGAGGCGAGCGCGTCGCCGAGTTCGTTCACCGCATCGTCGGTGATGCGGCCGGCCGGCAGCATCAGCCAGACGGTGCGCGGCGGCGTGAGCTTGGCGGCGAGGTCGCCGAGATTTTTGCTGGCGGTCGCGCCCTTGCCGGCAAGCGCGGCCACCGCATCGGCGCTCTTGTCATAGACCACGCAGGAATGGCCGTGCCGCATCAGCCGCTGCACGATATTGCCGCCCATGCGGCCGAGACCCACCATGCCGAGCTGCATGCGACGACCTCATCGTAGCGCGCGCCGCGCCGCCTCCGAGAGCGCGGCGAGGCCGGAATCGACGTCGGTGCCGACATGCGCGCGCAGCACGCGGCGGCCGCGCTCGGCCAGCACGCGGAAATCGCCGCGCGCCTGCGCGGCCTCGATCACGCCGAAGCTCGCCTTGCGGCCGGGGATTTGCACGTCGGCGGCCGGATCGGCGGTGATTTGGAGAAACACGCCGGAGTTCGGCCCGCCCTTGTAGGCCTGGCCGGTCGAATGCAGAAAGCGCGGCCCGAATTGCAGGCAGGTGGCGACGCGTTTTTGGTCGCGCACCGCCGTGCGCAGCTCTTGCAGCGTACGCGCATGCGCGTCGCTACGCTCGACATAGGCCAGCACGCCGAAATAATCGCCGTCGTGGATGCGCCCGAAATGCGCGCCGAGCCAGCTTTCCAAGGTCGAATTAGCGCCGGCCTGCCGCAAGGCGTCGGCGTTGCGCGCGTCGGTGTAGAGCGCAACGCCGTTGTGCCGGAACACCGGCGTGTCGGCGACGAGCGCGCCGGACTTTTCATAGGCATCGGTCAGTTCGCGCGCGGCGACCTTGCTGGCCTCGACGTCGGGCTGGTCGAACGGATTGATGCCGATGACCGCGCCCGCCACCGCGGTCGCGATCTCGAAGCGGAAAAATTCCTGCGCGATGTATTCGGGCGACTGCAGCCCGATCCGCACTACCGGCTGGCCGGCGCGCTCCAGCGCATCGATCGCCTTGTCCTGCGCGGCATCGGCATGAGCGGCGTCGCGCACGTAGATAAAGATCCGATGCGCATCGTAAACGGCCGGCGCGCCGAGCGCTTCGTCGCCGATCGGAATCACGCCCTTGCCGTGCTTGCCGGTCGATTCGGCGAGCAGCTGCTCGGTCCAGGCGCCGAACGACGCGATCGACGGCGAGGCGATCACCGTCACTTTGTCGCGGCCGCGTAGCGCGGCTGTGCCGATGATCAGGCCGAGCTCGACGCCGGGATTTTGCTGCGGCGCCACCTCGATGCCGCAAGAGCGCGCCATCGCGCAAGCCGATTGCAGAAAGCTCCGTACGTCACGACCCATGGCAGCCAGCGGCACCATGCCGAACGCGGAGAGCACCGAATAGCGCCCGCCGATGCTCGGCACGCCGTGAAACACGCGGTGGAAATTTTTCGCCGCTGCGGTCTTTTCCAGCGCCGAGCCCGGATCGGTGATGGCGACAAAATGCCGGCCGGCATCGGCGCGGCCGATCGCGGCCGCGGCCTTGTCGAAGAAATAGTCCATCAGGACGTTCGGCTCGAGCGTGGTGCCGGACTTGCTGGAGACGATGAACAGTGTGCGCTTAAGATCGATCTTGCGCTCGAAATTTTGCACCTGCGCCGGATCGGTCGAGTCGAGCACATGCAGCTTGGGAAAGCCCTTCGCCGAGCCCAGGCTCTGCGCGAGCACTTCGGGACCGAGACTCGAGCCGCCCATGCCGAGCAGCAGCGCGTCCGAAAACGGCCGCTCGCGTATCTCCTCGGCGAACTCGTCGAGGCTCGGAATATCGCGCAGCTCGGCATCGATCACGTCGAGCCAGCCGAGCCAATCGTTCTCGTCGCGGCCGGTCCACAGCGATGCGTCTTCGTCCCACAGCCGGCGAACGTTGCCCTGTGCGCGCCAAGTCTCGGCGGCCTTGCCGACTTCGCTCTTCAGCGGCTCCGGCAGTGACACGGCTTGGCTGTTATGCGCCGGGCCCAAAAAACGCCGGCGCTTTTCGGCGAGGACACCGTTGAGCTTGTCGAACGAGTCGCAGAACGCCTTGACGCCGTCGGTCACGAGCTTGGCGGTGATCGCATCGAGCGAGATGCCGGCGCGGTCGAGCGCGGCGAGCGTTGCTTCGGCCGCCTCGACGTCGGCGGTAATGGTATCGCGCACCGTGCCATGGTCGCGGAACGCGTCCATGGTCTTTTCCGGCATGGTGTTGACGGTCTCCGGCCCGATCAGCTCGTCGATATAGAGCACGTCGCTGTAGTCGGGATTTTTGGTGCCGGTCGAGGCCCACAACAACTGCTGCGGCCGCGCGCCGAGCTTTTGCAGGCGCTCCCAGCGTGGGCCGGCAAAACGCTGCTGCCAGCGGCGATACGCCAGCTTGGCGTTGGCGATGGCGACCTTGCCGCGGAGATCGAGCAGTGCCGCGCGTTCTTTTGCGCTCGTCGCGTGCGCCGCGGCATCGTCGAGCAGCTTGTCGGCGGCGGTATCGATGCGGCTGACGAAGAAGCTGGCGACACTGGCAATGCGGTCGATCGGCGCTCCCTTCGCGGCGCGTTGCTCCAGCGCGGCGAAGAACGCGTCGACGACCTCCTCATAAACTTTCTGCGAGAACAGCAGCGTGATGTTGACGTTGATGCCTTCGGCGAGCAGATCGCGGATCGCCGGAATGCCGGGCGGCGTCGCCGGCACCTTGATGAACACGTTCTCGCGCCGCACCTCGGTCCACAGCCGGCGCGCTTCCATCATGGTGCCGGCGGTATCCATCGCCAGATAGGGCGACACTTCGAGGCTGACGAAGCCGTGCCGGCCCTCGGTGCGGTCGTAGAGCGGCCGGAACATGTCGGCAGCCGCCGCAATGTCGGCGGTCGCGAGCTTCTCGTAGATCCCGGTGACCGACAGGCTGCCGTCGCCGACCAGCCGCGCGATCGCGGCATCGTAGGCATCCGACTCGCCCATCGCCTTCTCGAAGATCGACGGGTTGGCGGTGACGCCGGCGAGGCCGTCGTCATCGATCAGCCGCTTGAGATGTCCGTTGTTGATGATCTCGCGCGACAGGAAATCGAGCCAGACGGCCGTGCCGTGTTCCGCAAGCTCGCGCAACCGATTCATGCGTTCTTCCATTTCGCGATCTGCTCCCTGGCGACCGCCGCGATGTGGTCGGCGGTGAAGCCGAAGAAGTTCATCACATCCTTCAGCGGCGCCGAGGCGCCAAACCGATGCATACTCACAACCGCGCCGTCGACGCCGGCGTAACGCTCCCAGCCGCGCGGCGAGCCGGCTTCCACCGCGACGCGCGGGCGAATCGCCTTGGGCAGCACGCTCTCGCGATACGCTTCATCCTGGCGGTCGAACAGCTCCCATGACGGCAGGCTGACGACGCGCGCCTTTATACTTTCCTTCGCCAGCATCTCGGCCGCCGCCAGGCACGGCGCCACCTCGCTGCCGGTGCCGATCAAAATCACATCGGGCCGGCCGCCCGCCGCCGGCGCGTCGGCCAACACATAGCCGCCGCGCGCCAAGCCTGCCGCCGAAGCGTAACGGCTGCGGTCGAGCGTGGGAAGCGGCTGGCGGCTCAGCGCCAGGCACGCTGGCGTCTTCAGGCCGACGATGACGCGCCAGGCTTCGACGACTTCGTTGGCATCGGCCGGCCGGATCACCGTCATGCCCGGCACGGCGCGAAGCCCGATCAGCTGCTCCACCGACTGATGAGTCGGCCCGTCCTCGCCGAGTCCGATCGAATCGTGGGTGAACACGTAAATGACCGGCAGCTCCATCATGGCGGCAAGCCGCATCGGCGGCCGCATGTAGTCGGAGAAGATCAAAAAGCTCGAGCCGAACGGGCGCAACCCGTCGAGCGCCAAGCCGTTGAGCACCGCGCCCATGGCATGCTCGCGAATGCCGAAATTCAGATTACGCCCGGCGGGTTCGGCGGGTTCGAAATTGCCGGCCGATTCGAATTTCAGCGGCGTCTTGGTCGAGGCGCCGAGGTCGGCGGCGCCGCCGATCAGCCACGGATAATTCTGCGCAATGGCGTTGAGCACCTTGCCGGAGGATTCGCGCGTCGCCATGCCCTTGGCGTCCGCTGGAAACTCCGGCAGGTTTTCCGCCCAGCGCGGCGGCAGTTCGCCGGACTGCATCGCATTGAACCGCGCGCCGAGCTCCGGAAAGACGCGGCAATATTCCGTGAATTTTTCGTCCCACTTCTGATGCAGGTCGCGCCCGCGCGCGCCGATCGCGTCGGCGAAATGCCCGTATACGCCGTCCGGCACCAGAAAATGCGCGTCCTCGGGCCAGCCGTAGCTCTTCTTGGCGAGCCGCACCTCGTCCTCGCCGAGCGGCTCGCCGTGCGCGGCGCTGGTGTCCTGCTTGTGCGGCGCGCCGTAGGCGATGTGGCTGTCGACGATGATCAAGGTCGGCCGGTCGTTCCGCTTGACGAACTGCACCAGCGCGTCGTCGACCGCCTCGCAGTCGTTGGCGTCGGCGACGTGGATCACGTGCCAGCGGTAGGCGCGAAACCGCGCCGCGACGTTCTCGCTGAAGGTGATCTCGGTCGAGCCGTCGATGGTGATGTGATTGTTGTCGTAGATCCAGCACAGGTTCGACAGCTGCAGATGGCCGGCGAGCGACGCCGCCTCGCTGGCGACGCCCTCCATCAGATCGCCGTCGCTGCACAATGCATAGACGTTGAAATCGAACAGACAAAAATCCGGCCGATTGAAGCAGCTCGCTAGCCAGCGCCCGCCGATCGCCATGCCGACGCTGTTGCCGCAGCCCTGGCCGAGCGGTCCGGTCGTGGTTTCGACGCCCGGCGTATGGCCATGCTCTGGATGGCCGGGGCAACGGCTGCCGAGCTGGCGGAAACGCTTGATGTCATCGAGGCTGACGGCCGGCCGGCCGGGCTCGTCCGGATCGGCGACGCCGGCGAGATGCAACAGCGCGTAGAGCAGCATCGAGGCGTGGCCGTTCGACAGCACGAAGCGGTCGCGGTTGGGCCAGCGCGGATCGGCGCAGTCGAAGCGCAACGCACGCTGCCACAGCGTATAGGCGACCGGCGCCAGCGCCATCGGCGTGCCGGGATGGCCCGATTTTGCCTTTTGCACCGCGTCCATCGCCAAGGTGCGGATGGTGTTGATGCAGAGCAGGTCGGCCTTGGCGCTGATTTCGGCAGGACCGCGGGTGAGCGCCCGTGACGGCTCGCGCTTACGGGATTCCGTTGTAGCCATGAGCAAAACCCCTCCGCGGCGATGGAATAGAGCTTCCCCCTTTCTTAACTCACGGCGCGCCGCCAAAGTTCCGAAAACCGGTGAACAGCAGCCACAATTGCACCCAGCGGCGGGGACGGACGCGCCGCGGTCCGCTATAATGACCGATATGAGAGGTAAGCGGGGCCGAACCGCAGGCCCGATCGCTGTCGGCGCGGCTGCGACGGAGCGTTTTTCCATGTGGCGGCGCGCGGCGGCGTTCATCGCGGCCGTTGCTGCGGCCTTTTTCATGATTCACGCACCGCCCGCGCAGGCGGCCGGCCGCGCCGTCGTGCTCGACATCGACGGCGCCATCGGCCCCGCCATCGCCGACTATGTGGAGCGCGAGATCAACGCCGCTCCCACAGACACCAAGCTGATCGTGCTGCGCATGAACACGCCGGGCGGCCTCGACACCTCGATGCGGCAGATCATTCGCGTCATTCTCGCCTCGCCGGTGCCGGTCGCGACGTTCGTGGCGCCGAGCGGCGCGCGCGCCGCCAGCGCCGGCACCTACATCGCCTATGCGAGCGCCATCGCGGCCATGGCGCCGGGCACCAATATCGGCGCCGCCACCCCGATCCAGATCGGCGGCGGAGGCTCGCTGTTTCCCGGCGGCTCCGAGCAAAAGGATAAGAACAAGAGCGCCGCGTCCGACGACACCGAAACGCGAAAGATCATCAACGACGCCATCGCCTATATCCGCAGCCTTGCGGCGCTCAACCACCGCAATGCCGATTGGGCCGAGGACGCGGTGCGCTCTGCCGTGAGCCTGCCGGCCGCAGAGGCGCTGTCGATGCACGTGATCGACGTCGTCGCCAGCGACGTCGCCGACCTGGAGCGTCAGATCGACGGCCGCACCGTGACGGTCGCCGGTAAGCCGCTGCAGCTCGCCACCGCGGACCTCACCAACGTCGACACGCCGCCCGACTGGCGCACCGAACTTTTGAAGCTCGTCACCAATCCCAACGTCGCCTTCATCCTGATGCTGATCGGCGTCTACGGGCTCATCCTGGAATTCTTCAATCCGGGCGCCGTGGCGCCGGGGCTGATCGGCGCCATCTCGCTGCTGGTCGCGCTCTACGCGCTCGCCTTCGTGCCGATCAACTACGCCGGCGCGGCTCTGGTGATCGTCGGCATCGGGCTGATGCTGGCCGAAGTCCATATCGGCGCCTTCGGCGCGCTCGGCGTCGGCGGCATCGCCGCGTTCGTGATCGGCGCGCTGATGATGTTTCCGGCCCGCACGCCGGGCTTCGCGCTGTCGGGCACCGTCGTGATCGTCGCTGCGCTCGCAAGCGCCGCGCTGATCGTGCTGGCGCTCGGCGCGCTCCTGCATTCGCGCAAGCAGCCGGTCGTGACCGGCCACGAAGCGCTGATCGGCGCCGCGGGCGAAGCGGTGTTCTGGGACGGCGAAGAAGGCCGTGTGCGGGTCAAAGGCGAAATCTGGCGCGCCAAAGCCGACGCGCCGCTCAAGGCCGGCACGCCGATACGCGTCGTCCGCCGCGATGGTCTCGTGCTTTTGGTGCAGTCGATGTGAAAGGCGGAGCGGGTCGTCGAAACGAAGCAGGTTGACTGGTGAATCGCTCAAATTCTAACGCCGTCGGGTTACGCCGTCGATCGCAACGGCCAGCAAAAGTTTCGAAAGGATTGTTTTGTCAAGGGTCTCCGACCGCCGAAGGCGGCGCTTCGCGCCCTTGACAAAACAATCCTTTCGAAACACACGGCCACCGTTGCGATCGACGGCTTTCTCCGATCAACAAGAAATGAACCAAACACAAGCCATCGGGTATCATCTGTAACGTTGCGTCGCGCTGCGGCCTAAAACACGCGCAAGGAGCACCGCCATGTTGTTTTTCCCTGTCGTCGTCGTCATCGCTGTCGTGGTTCTGATGTTCCTGTACGCCTCGATCAAAGTTTTACGCGAGTACGAGCGCGGCGTGGTGTTCACGCTCGGCCGTTATACCGGCACCAAGGGGCCCGGCCTGATCCTGCTCTACCCGGTGGTTCAGCAGATGGTGCGCGTCGACCTGCGCGTCGTGGTCGACGAGGTGCCGCCGCAGGACGTGATCTCGCGCGACAACGTCTCGGTCAAGGTCAGCGCCGTGATCTACTATCGGGTGGTCGACGCCGAGAAGGCCATCATCCAGGTCAGCAATTTTCTCGCCGCAACCAGCCAGCTCGCCCAGACCACCTTGCGCTGGGTGCTCGGCAAGCACGACCTCGACCAGATGCTGTCCGAGCGCGACAAGCTCAATGCCGACATCCAGGACGTGCTCGACAAGCAGACCGAGGGCTGGGGCATCAAGGTCTCCACCGTCGAGCTCAAGCGCATCGATCTCGACGAGAGCATGATCCGCGCCATCGCCCGCCAGGCCGAGGCCGAGCGCGAGCGCCGGGCGAAAATCATCAACGCCGAAGGCGAGCAGCAGGCCGCGCAAAAGCTGGTCGAAGCCGCCCGCATCCTCGCCGGCGTGCCGCAGGCCATGCAGCTGCGCTATCTCGGCACCCTGTTCGACATCGCCAACGAGCGCGGCTCCACCATCGTCTTCCCGCTGCCGATCGAGCTTCTGCAGGCGTTTACGGGGCTGCGGCAGGGGCCGACGGGTTGACGCTGATCCGAGTCGTTCTTCTCGGCGAAAACGAAAAACTTAAGTGTTGAACGACGTGGCGATGATGTTATGTCGTCGCGGCCTGCCATCGTCGGCTGGCGCTCAATTTGCGACACTGCGATGACACTCGGGCACTGAGATTTAGGCACAGGGCATGCGGGTATTCGTCCCCATTTCGGTCGGCGGCTGGGTCCGCTTGTTCAGCCGCTGGGACGTGCTCGCGGTGCTGTTGGTGCTCGGGCTCCTGGTGTTCCTCGGCGAAGCGAGCCGCCACCTGTTCGAGCCGCTCGCCGAACTGCAGAAACAGCCGCCGTCGCTCGACCCGCGCCATCTGCCCGAATACGCCGCGCGCACCACCTTGCGCATGCTGATCGCGATGCTGCTGTCGCTCCTCTTCACCTTCACCTATGCGACGCTTGCGGCCAAGAGCAAGCGCGCCGAGCGCTTGCTGGTGCCGCTGCTCGACATTCTGCAGTCGGTGCCGATCCTCGGCTTCATCTCGATCACGGTGGTGTTCTTCATGGCGCTGGCGCCCGGCCGTGTGCTCGGCGCCGAATTCGCCGCCATTTTCGCGATCTTCACCAGCCAGGCCTGGAACATGGCGTTTTCCTTCTATCAGTCGCTGCGCACCGTGCCGACTGAGCTCGCCGAAGCATCAAGCACCTTCCGGCTGAACCCGTGGATGCGCTTCTGGCGCCTCGACGTGCCGTTCGCCATGCCGCAGCTGATCTGGAACATGATGATGTCGATGTCCGGTAGCTGGTTCTTCGTTGTCGCCTCGGAGGCGATCAGCGTCGGCAACACCACCGTGACCCTGCCGGGCGTCGGCTCCTATATCGCGCTCGCCATCGAGCGCCGCGATCTCGCCGCGGTGTGGTGGGCGATCGGCACCATGCTGGTGGTGATCCTGATCTACGATCAGCTCCTGTTCCGGCCGCTGGTGGCGTGGGCCGACCGCTTCCGCTTCGAGCAGGAGGCCGGCGCTCTGCCGCCGCGCTCCTGGATGTTCGACGTGCTGCGCCGCTCGCGCCTGGTCGACCGCGCCACCGCGCCGTTTGCCACGCTGTGGCGCCGCTCGTTGCAGACGCATTGGTTCGACCGGGCGGCGGCAAAGCCGGACCGCGCGCCGCGGCGCCGCTGGGTCGCGCTGGCGTGGACCAGTCTCGTTGTTCTCGCCGCATCAGCCGCGCTGGCGCTGCTGGTGCGCTTTGCCCTTGCCGGCATCACGCTGTCCGATCTCGGCCTCGCGCTGCTGCTCGGGCTTTACACGCTCACCCGCGTGGTCGTGCTGATCGCGCTGGCGAGCGTCATATGGGTACCGATCGGAGTGTGGATCGGCACGCGGCCGCGCGCCGCCCGCATCTTTCAGCCGGTGGCGCAGTTTCTCGCCGCGTTTCCGGCAAACCTTTTGTTTCCGCTCGTCGTCTCGGCGATCGTGGTGCTGCACGCCAATCCGAACATCTGGCTGAGCCCGCTGATGGTGCTGGGCACGCAATGGTACATTCTGTTCAACGTCATCGCCGGCGCCGCGGCGATCCCGGCCGAGATGCGCGCGGTCGCCGCCAATTTGCGGGTCGGCGGCTGGCTGTGGTGGCGGCGGATCGCGCTGCCGGCGGTATTCCCCTATTATGTCACCGGCGCCATCACCGCCTCGGGTGGTTCGTGGAATGCCAGCATCGTCGCCGAGGTGGCGTCGTGGGGCGACCAGCATCTCGAAGCGGCGGGGCTCGGCGCCTACATTGCGAACGAGACCGCGCTCGGCAACTTTCAGCACATCGTGCTCGGCATCGCCGTGATGAGTTTCTACGTCGTCATCGTCAACCGGACGTTCTGGCGCCCGCTCTACTTTTACGCCGAACGCAAATTCCGGCTCGGTTGAAAGCATGGGATGAGATTAACGCCATGGCCGACGCTCTGCTCGAGATTCACGATTGCTGTCAGTCGTTCCCGCGCGCCGACGGCGGCGAGCACTTGGTGCTCGACCACATCGATTTTCAGCTCGCGCAAGGCGAAATCGTCGGGCTTTTGGGCCGCACCGGCTCGGGCAAGTCGACCCTGCTCCGCCTCATCGCCGGATTGGCGCGGCCCACCGCCGGTACCATCACCTATCTCGGCCACCCGATCGACGAACCGCCGCCCGGCGTGAGCATGGTGTTCCAGTCGTTCGCGCTGTTTCCGTGGCTCACCGTTCTGGAAAACGTGCAGCTCGGGCTCGAGGCGCTCGGCCTGCCCGAAGTGGAAATCCGCCGCCGCGCGCTCGCCGCCATCGATCTGATCGGCCTTGACGGCTACGAATCGGCGTTTCCGCGCGAGCTGTCCGGCGGCATGCGCCAGCGCGTCGGCTTTGCCCGGGCGCTGGTCGTGCATCCCAACATTCTGTTGATGGACGAGCCGTTCTCCGCGCTCGACGTGCTCACCGCCGAGACGCTGCGCACCGACTTCCTCGACCTGTGGGGCGAAGGCAAGCTGCCGATCAAGGGCGTGATCCTGGTCACCCACAACATCGAGGAGGCGGTGCTGATGTGCGACCGCATCCTGTTGTTCTCGACCAACCCGGCGCGCATCATCGACGACATCAAGGTCGACCTGCGCCAGCCGCGCAACCGGCTCGATCCGCAATTCCGCGATCTGGTCGAAAAAATCTACGTGGCGATGACGGCGCGCAAACCGGCGCCGTTGCAGGTCGGTGCCACGGCCACCATCAACACGGTGCTGCCGCGCGTTTCCGCCAACCTGCTCTCCGGCCTGCTCGAGACCGTCGCCGGCCAGCCCTATAACGGCAAGGCCGACCTCCCCGTGCTCGGCGACGAATTGCACATGGAAGTCGACGATCTGTTCCCGGTCGCCGAGTCGCTGCAGCTTTTGCATCTCGCCGAGATCGAAGGCGGCGACATCAAGCTCACCGATGCCGGCAAGCAGTTCGCCGAAGCCGGCATGGACGACCGCAAAAAGCTGTTCCAGCGCCAGCTGCTCGCCTACGTGCCGCTTGCCGCCCACCTGCGCCGCGTGCTGCAGGAGCGCGCCAATCACGTGGCGCCGAAGAGCCGCTTCCTCGACGAGCTGGAAGACCACATGACCACCGAGGACGCCGAGCACACCTTGCGCGCCGTCACCGCCTGGGGCCGCTTCGCCGAGCTCTACGCCTATGACGACGATTCGCAGACGTTCAGCTTGGAGAACCCGACGTAGCACGGCGGTTGCGGTGGCAAACCCTTCCCATTGGTCGCATAGCGCCGTCGATCGCAATGGCCGCAAAAACTTCCGAACAAATAAGCGTGTCAAGGGCGCGCCTGCGGCGCGCCGCGAAGCGGTTTCACCCTTGACACGCTTATTTGTTCGGAAAAACGCTGGCCATTGCGATCGACGGCTTTCTCTGATCGCGCAGCCAATAACGTCTTATTCCGTCTTCCGCCGCTCGCGCAGCAAGCCCTCCTGCGCCACGGAGGCGATCAGCGTGCCGTCACGGGCGAAGATCAGGCCGCGGGAAAAGCCGCGCGAGCCGGCGAGGTTCGGGCTGTCCTGCGCGTAGAGAAGCCACTCGTCGGCGCGAAACGGCCGGTGAAACCACAGCGCATGGTCGAGGCTCGCGCCCATGATGTCTTTATCGAACACGCTGCGGCCGTGCGGGATCAGCGCGGAATCGAGCAGCATCATGTCCGACGCGTAGGCCAGCACGCAGCGATGAATCGCCGGCGCGTCGGGCAGGTTGCCGGTGGCGCGGATCCAGACGTGAAAGCGGCCCTCCTCGGATTTTTCGCCGAGATAGCGTCCCAGCTCGACCGGCCGCAGCTCGATCGGCCGCTCGCGCTCGTAATAGCGGCGCACCGGCTCGGGCATCAGCGGCCAGATCTTCTCCTTCATCTCGGCTTCGCTCGGCAGCGCTTCGGGCATCGGCACGTCGGGCATTTCGACCTGATGGGTAAGGCCCTGTTCGAGCAGATGAAACGACACCGACATGGAGAAGATCGCATGGCCGTGCTGGATCGCCACCACGCGCCGCGTGGTAAAGCTGCGGCCGTCGCGAATGCGGTCGACCTCGTAGATGATCGGCACTTTGGGATCGCCGCCGAGCAGAAAATAGGCGTGTAGCGAATGCGGCGGGCGGGCCGCCACGTCCTCGACCGTGCGGCAGGCCGCCACCAACGCCTGGCCGATCACCTGGCCGCCGAATACGCGCTGCCAGCGGTCCTGCGGCGAGCGCCCGCGGAACAGATTGAGCTCGAGCGGCTCCAGGTCGAGAATTTCCAGCAATCCTTTGACGGCGGAAGACATTATCTCTCCAGGGCACAAAGCCAAATGGAACGTGCTAAGATAAAGCCCTTGCCGAGCAAGGCGCGCAAGCGCCATGTGTGGACTTGAGTATGATGCGCAGCGACACTGACGTGCTGATCGCCGGCGGCGGTTTTACCGGCCTGACCTTGGCGATCGCGCTGCGCCAGGCGCTGGGGCCGACGTTTGCGGTCGCGCTCGCCGATCCGTCGCTCGGCCGAAGCCACGCCGACGACGCGCGCGCGTCGGCCATCATCGCCGCGGCGCGGCGCCTGTTCGAAACCATCGGCGTGTGGCCGAGCGTGGCCGACGAGGCGCAGCCGATCCTCGACATGGTGGTCACCGATAGCCGGCTTGCCGACGCGGTGCGGCCGGTGTTTCTCAGCTTCGCCGGCGACATCGAGCCCGGCGAGCCGTTCGCTCACATGGTCGAGAACCGCCACCTCGTCGAGGTGCTGGAGGCAAAGGCGCGCGAGCTTGAAATCGAACTGCGCGCAACGGCGGTGGCGAGCTTCTCTGCTCAGCCGCAAGAAGTCGACGTGCAGTTTGCCGACGGCTCGACGATGGCGGCGCGCCTCCTGGTCGCCGCCGACGGCGCGCGATCGACTATCCGCCAAGCGGCCGGCATTGCGACCCATGGCTGGGAGTATCCGCAGTCCGCCATTGTCACCACGGTCGGGCACGAGCGCGACCATAATGGGCGCGCCGAGGAGCATTTTCTGCCGGCCGGGCCGTTCGCGATCCTGCCGCTCAAAGGCCGCCGCTCCTCCATTGTGTGGACGGAGCAAACAGACGAAGCCGAGCGAATCGTGGCGCTGCCCGATGCCGCGTTTCACGACGAGCTCGAGAAGCGCTTCAAGCTGCATCTCGGCGAGATCGACGTGGTCGGAGCGCGGCGCGTGCTGCCGCTCGGCTTTTTCGTGGCGCGTTCGTTCGTCGCCAATCGTATCGCGCTGGTCGGCGACGCCGCCCACGTGATTCATCCGATCGCCGGCCAGGGCCTCAACATGGGGCTCAAAGACATCGCCGCTTTGGCCGAAGTCATCGTCGATGCCGCGCGCCTCGGCCTCGATCCCGGTTCGGCGACGGTATTGGAGCAATATCAGCGCTGGCGGCGCTTCGACACCATGACCATGGGGCTCGCCACCGACGGGCTCAACCGTCTGTTCTCCAATCGCTCCGATGTGCTGCGGCTGTTCCGCGACGTCGGCCTCGGCATGGTCGATCGCCTGCCGGGCCTAAAGCGCCTGTTCATGCGCGAAGCCGCCGGCCTGTTCGGCGACGTCCCCAAATTGCTGCGCGGCGAAGCGCTCTAGCGGCACACCATCATGGCATTCGACAGCATCGCGGTCATCGGCGCCGGCGCCTGGGGCACGGCGCTGGCGCTGACCTGCGCGCGCGCCGGACGCAAGGTGACGCTGTGGGAGCATGACGCTGCGAATGCCGAAAACCTGAAAAAGAAACGCGAGAGTTTGTTTCTGCCCGGCGTGCGCATTCCGGACGACATCCTCATCGCTCCCGATCTTTCCACTGCCGCGCGCGCGCAAGCGGTGCTGCTGGTCGTGCCGGCGCAAGCGGTGCGCAGCGCCGCGCAAAAATTGGCGCCGCTCGTCGCATCCGGCACGCCGGTGATCGTTTGTGCCAAGGGCATCGAGCGCGGCAGCAAACAATTCGTCACCGACGTGCTCGCCGCGTGCGCGCCAAAGATCGTGCCCGCGATCCTGTCGGGTCCGAGCTTTGCCGTCGACGTCGCGCGCGGGCTGCCGACCGCGGTGACGCTCGCGGCACGCGACGGTGCGCTCGCCGAACAGCTCGCGCACGCGATCGGCTCGGCGAATTTCCGCCCCTACCACGCCACCGACGTGCGCGGCGTCGAGATCGGCGGCGCCGCCAAGAACGTGCTGGCCATCGGCGCCGGCATCGTCGCCGGCCGCGCGCTCGGCGCCAGCGCCGCGGCGGCGCTGGTGACGCGCGGCTTCGCCGAGCTGGCGCGCTTCGGCCGCGCCTATGGCGCCAAGCCGGAGACGCTGATGGGCCTGTCCGGGCTCGGCGATTTGTTACTGACCTGCTCGAGCCCACAATCGCGCAATTTCTCGTTCGGCATGGCGCTCGGTCGCGGCCAGCGTCCGAGCGACATCCACGGCGGCTTGGCCGAAGGCGTGTTCACCGCGCCGGTGCTCTTGGACATGGCACGCGAAAAAAACGTCGACATGCCGATCTCGGCCGCGGTTGCCGCGGTGCTGAACGAACAAATGAGCGTCGACGCGGCGATCGAATCGCTCTTGACGCGGCCATTGCGGGCGGAGGAGTAAAAAAATGGCGTACTGGCTGTTGAAGACCGAGCCGGAAGAGTTTTCCTGGAACGATCAGGTGGCGCGCGGCAAGAAGGGCGAGCCATGGAGCGGCGTGCGCAATTTCATCGCGCGCAAGCACCTCAAAGAAATGAAGCAGGGCGAAAAATTTTTCTTCTATCACACCGGCAAGGAGAAGCAGGTCGTCGGCATCGGCGAAGTGCTGCGCGAGCATTATCCCGACCCGACCGCCGCCAACGGCGAGCCCTGGGTCGCCATCACCACCGGCGCCGTCGAGCCGCTGCCGCAGCCGGTGACGCTCGCCGCCATCAAGGCCGAGCCGAAGCTCAAAGCCATGGCGCTGGTCAAATACGCGCGGCTCTCGGTGCAGCCGGTGTCGGCCGAGGAGTGGAAGCACGTTTGCAAGATGGGTGGGCTGAAGGGCTGAGCACGCTCGGTCGCGGGCGCGCCGCTAGTCGGGCGTCTTTGCCGCCGCATAGCGCGCTTGCGCCGCCTCGACGCCGGCTTGCGCCAGCGCGCGATTGGCCTCCTGGATGGGCGCGTTGCGGTCGTAACTCGCCTGCCGCAAGCGATTGCTGCGGTTGAGCTTCGGCCGCACTTCCTCGGCTATCAGTTCGAGGCTCCGCTGCGTTGCCTGCCAGTTGGCCCAATCCTGCGCGAACACCAGGATGCCGCCGAAGCCACCGGTCACCTCGAGCATCTGCTCGATCTTCTCGACCGCGTCGTCCGGCGTGCCGATGATGGCGCGCTCGTTCGCCACCATCCAGCCTGCGGGATCGGCGAGGCCGCGCGGCGGCGGATTGGGGGCCGGCACGATATCGTTGGCGTAGCCGATCCACTTTTCCAAGCCGTATTCCATATCCTTGCGCGCTTGCTCGCGGCTCTCTGCAATGTGCATCTGGATGGCAAATTGCCAGCGCGAGCGGTCGGCCGTGTGGCCGTTGCGGCTGCAGGTTTCCTGGTAGATTTTCCAGTTGGCGACATGATGCTTGAGTGAGGCATTGTCGACGCCCGAGATGACCAACAGGCCGGCGCCATGTCGTCCCGCGGCGAGCGCGCCGCCCGGCGAACGAATCGCGGTAACCGCCATGTCCATGGTCGGTTTGGAATAGCAACCGACCGAAAGACGCGCCTCATTGAGCTCGAACCAGCTCGTCTTCTTGGTAACGGTCTCGCCGCGCAACAGCGCGACAATGCAATCGAGCGCCTCATCCATGCGCGGGCGCTGATCGACCGGCGCGAGGCCGAACATTTTTGCGTCGGACGGCAGCGCGCCGGGGCCGGCGCCAAACATCACGCGGCCCCGCGTCATGTGATCGAGCTGGGCCAGGGTCTCGGCGACGATGAAAGGATGATGGAACGGCAGCGATTTGACGCCGGTGCCGAGCCTAATGTGCTTGGTTCGCTCCGCCGCCGCGGCGATGAAGACCTCGGGCGCGGCAATAATCTCGAAGCCGCCGGAATGGTGCTCGCCGATCCAGGCCTCGTCGAAGCCAAGTCGGTCTAACAGCGTCACCAGCTGCAGATCGCGTTCGAGGGCATAGGTCGGGTCGAGATTGGTGGCATGGAACGGCCCCATGAACATGCCGAAGCGGCAGTGCGCGCGGGCCGCTGCGCGTTCAGATCCATTCATGCTTGCTGTCCTTCGGCTCCGCGTGTTGAACGACCGCTGCAAATCCGCGCGCTATAGCAGCCACTGCGCAGGCCGACCAAACGCCCAGCGCGCCAATTTAGCAACCGGCGGCATCGGATACTGCGACGGTGATGAGGCAAACAACTACTTCCTTCCAAAACTCTGCCCCGCAAACGGCAAGCTGCGCACCCGCTGGCCGGTGGCGGCAAAAAGCGCGTTGGCGACGGCGGGCGCGATCGGCGGCACGCCGGCTTCGCCGACGCCGCTCGGCGGCCGGGTCGAGGGCATGACGTGCACCTCGACGAGCGGCATGTCGGCCATGCGCAGCGGCCGGTAATCGTGGAAGTTCGACTGATCGACACGGCCGGCGGTGAGCGTGATGGCGCCGCGCAGCGCGGCGGAAAGGCCGAAGGCGATACCGCCTTCCATCTGTGCCGCGACGATGTCGGGATTGATGGCGGTGCCGCAGTCGATGGCGCAGACCACGCGCTCGACTTTCAGCGCGCCGCCGTCGAGGCTGATTTCCGCAACCTGCGCCACCTGGGTGCCGACCCATTCGGCGAGGGCGATGCCGCGGAATCGGCCGGCCGGCGACGGCTTGGCCCAGCCGGCTTGTTCCGCCGCGAGCGTCAGCACAGAAGCGGCGGCCGGCTGCGCGGCGAGCAACGACAGACGAAAGTCGACCGGATCCTTGTTCGCGGCGGCGGCCAGTTCGTCGATGAAGGTCTCGACCGCATAGAGGCTGTGCGAGGCGCCGACCGAACGCCACCACATCACCGGCACGCCGACGCTGGTGGGATGCGCGTCGACCGTCACGTTGGCGATCGCGTAGGGTAGCGACGCGCTCCCTTGCGCGAGGGAAGAATCGAGGTTGCCCGAGGTTTGCGGCGTCAGCGGTTGGCCGACGATGCGATGCTGCCAGCCGACAATGCGGCCGGCGCCGTCGAGGCCGGCGCGCAGGCGATGCACGAACAGCGGCCGGTAGTAGCCGCCGGCGATGTCGTCCTCGCGGCTGAACATCACCCGTATCGGGGCGGTGCCGCCGAGCGCCTTGGCGATGGCGACCGCTTCGGCCACCACGGTTTGCCCCCCGCGCCGGCCGAAACTGCCGCCGGCGAACAGGGTGCGCACCTCGACCTGCTCGGGCTTGAGCCCGCTGATCTGCGCGGCGATGCCCTGGTCGAGCGTCTGCATCTGCGAACCGGACCAGATGGTGCAGCGATCGGCGGCAAGCTCGACCGTGCAGTTGAGCGGCTCCATCGACGCGTGCGCCAGATAGGGGAATTCGTAATCGGCGATGAAAATTTTGGCGGCGCCGGCAAGCGCGGCTTCGGCATTGCCGTCGCTGCGCAGCGCGGTGCCGGGTTTTTCCCGTAGCTCGCGATAAGCGGCGGCGATCTCGGCGCTGCCGCGCATCTCGGCGCCGGAATCGTCCCATTCGATCTTGAGCGCATCGCGACCCTTCTTGGCGGCCCAATAGCCGCGCCCGATCACGGCGACCATGCCGGGCCCGGTCGCGATCTCGACCACGCCTTTGACGGCGCGCGCGGCGGCATCGTCGATGGCTTTGACGCGCGCGCCGAACCGCGGCGGCCGCGCGATCAGCGCCGTCAGCAGGCCCGGGCGTTTGACATCGAGCGCATATTGGGCGCTGCCGTTGATCTTTGCCGGTGTGTCGAGGCGCGGCACGCGCTTGCCGATCAGCGTGAACGCCGACGGCTGTTTGAGTGCGACCGTCCACGGCACCGGTACTGTAGCGGCCTTGGCGGCGAAAGCGCCGAACGTGCCGCGCCGGCCTGAACGCGCGTGCGCGAGCGCGCCTTGATGCACCGCGATTTCATCGGCCGGCACTTTCCATTCCGCGGCGGCGGCCTGCACCAGCATCAGGCGCGCCATCGCTCCGGCCTGACGCATTTGGCCGGCCGCGTTGGCGATCGACGAACTGTTGCCGGTGCCCTGCAGCGGTCCCCAGAACAGATTGTTGTAATGCGCAACGTCGGCCGGCGCCGCTTCCACCCTGATCTGCGCCCAATCGGCATCGAGCTCTTCCGCCAGCAAGGTGGCGAGCCCGGTGTAAATGCCCTGGCCGAACTCAAGATGCTTGCAGATGATGGTGACGGTGTTGTCGGGCGCGATGCGCACGAACGCATTCGGCTTGAATGCTTGCGCTTGCGCCAAAGCTGCGCCCGGCTCCGGCAGTTGAAGGCCGAGCACAAGCCCTGCTCCGGCGGCGGCCGTGCCTTTGACGAATGCGCGCCGGCTAAGGCGTGATGATTTCGAATTGAGTCGAGGCGCATTTCCTTCACCTCTCCCCGGAGGGGAGAGGTCGAGCGAGCGCAGTGAGCGAGGGTGAGGGGGTTCGGATGTTGCAGTCTTTTCCTCAACCATCCGAACCCCCTCACCCCAACCCTCTCCCCTCCGGGGAGAGGGGGTGCGCCGTGCCGGCGCGGCGCGTCATTATCGGGTCGTGTGGCAATCGGAGCAATTCTCGGTCTTGTCCGGCGGCAAGCCTTCACCGACCGGCGGCAGCCCGAATTCCGTCGCCTTCGCCGTGCAGATCGCCGGCAGCGCGAATGCTTCGGGCGACATTGCCACGCCCGGCAGCCAGCGATGATAGTCGGCGAGGTTGAGCCCCATGCCGATGGCCTCCGGCTCGGTGAACAGAATCGGCCGGCCTTCGGTCGTATACCAGCTCCAGTTGACGTGCAGCCCCTCGCCTTTCACCGGACAGGCGCGGATGACGCTGACCTCGTTGCCGCCGAAATCGGCATTGTGATCGATGACGCCGCTGCATTCGCATTGCGCGGCGCTCATCCAGTTCGGCCGCACCACGCCGGGCGTCGCGGCTTTGCAGGCGAACACGCCGTTCGGCAGGCGCTCGATGCCATAGCCGACGCCGCGCGTCTGGATGCTTTGCAGCTCGAGCCGCGGTGGCAAGGTGCGCGACTCGTTCATCACGCCGACCAGCGTCCCTGCCCCCTCCCAGTCGTAGTACAGCATGGTCGGAAGCGGCGTGAACCGGAACTGGATCGGCGTCAGGATCGCCGTCATCACGAACTGGTTCGGCCAGTGCGGCGGATTGCTCATGGCCGGACAGGTTTTTCGGCTCAGGCCCGGAATAAGCGCCTGCGCCCGTTTGGCGCGCTCCGCCGCATCGATGTCGCTGCCGAGGGCCATCAGCTCCGGCGCGGTCGAGGCGGCCAGTTCCGCGGGCGTCGCCTTCTGCGCTTTCGCCGCGCAAAAATCGCGCAAGCGGGCAAGATTGGTATCGGCGACCGGCGTAAACGTCGGAAAATACGTCATTGCATAATCGCCGATCACAGCCGGCTGCGCGCTGCGCGTCGGAAACATGATGCGCCACGGCAGCCGCGTGTCGGTGCGGTACCATTGCCAGACGGCGCGGCCGTCGGGCGCCGCACTCTTCCACCATTGCGTGGCTTTGGCGCCGACCGGTGCTTCGCCGTCGCAGCTTGATTTGTCCGTTAGCCAAGTGGCCGGCGGTGGATCGTATTTGTGGCCGAGCGCCGCGCAGGCATTGGGCGCGTCGCGCGGCCCGCTCAGGCGATACGTTTCCTTGTCGGTGATGAGCAGATCGACGGTGCCCGATTGCAGCCCGGTGAGCGTGGCGCGCAACGCATGCGCGGCGCCGTCGCGCACGAACTCGCCGACCACGAGCTGCTCGCGCAAGTACGGCAGCATCAGCCCGACCGCGCGCCAGCGCTGCGGCAGCACCGGCTGCGTCGCCGGCTGACACGCCGACAACATCGGCAGCCCGGAATTGTCGGCGGCCGTGGCGCGATCCCGCGCAGCGCCAAGTGTCAGCGCGGCGAATAATGATGCCAGCAGCGTTGCGCTGCGGAGGTGCGAACGTTTGCGCATCTCAGTGCCGAAAATGCCGGGTGCCGGTGAACACCATAGCGATGCCGTGGTCGTCGGCCGCTTTGATCACCTCGTCATCGCGCACCGAGCCGCCGGGCTGGATCACCGCGGTGGCGCCGGCCTCGATCGCGACCAGAAGACCGTCGGCGAACGGGAAGAACGCATCGGAGGCGACCACGGAGCCCTTGGTCGCGGGCTCCGCCAGGCCGGCCGCCTGCGCGGCATCGGCCGCCTTGCGCGCGGCGATGCGCGCGGAGTCGACGCGGCTCATCTGGCCGGCGCCGATGCCGACCGTGGCGGACTCCTTGGCGTACACGATGGTGTTGGATTTCACGTGCTTGGCGACGCGGAAGGCAAAGCGCAGATCGCGCAGCTCGGCGTTGGTCGGCGCGCGCTTGGTCACCGGTTTGAGGTCCATGTCCTCGACGACGGCGTTGTCGCGCGTTTGCACCAAAAGGCCGCCGGCCACGGTTTTCGCCGTCAGCCCCGGCGCGCGTGGATCGGGCAAGCCGCCCGCTAGCAGGAGCCGCAGATTCTTCTTGGCGCCGACGATCGCGATGGCCTCGTCGGTCGCGTCCGGCGCGATGATCACCTCGGTGAAGATTTCGGTGATGGCGCGCGCCGCCTCGGCATCGAGCGTGCGGTTGAGCGCGACAATGCCGCCATAGGCCGACACCGGATCGCACGCCAGCGCTTTGCGGTAAGCATCGATGAGACTCTCGGCCTCGGCGACGCCGCACGGATTGGCGTGCTTGATGATGGCACAGGCCGCAATGCGCGCCGGATCGAACTCGGCGACGCATTCGTAGGCCGCATCGGTATCGTTGATGTTGTTATAGGAGAGCTGCTTGCCCTGCGCCTGGCGCGCGCTGGCGACGCCGAAGCGGAGATCTGGCGTGCGGTAGAACGCCGCCGACTGATGCGGGTTCTCGCCGTAGCGCAACCGCTCGATCAACCGCCCGCCGACGCTGCGATAATCCGGCGCGGCCTCGTCCAAGGCGCCGGCGAACCAATTGGCGATGGCGGCGTCGTAAGCGGCGGTGCGGGCGAACGCCTTGGCGGCAAGGCGGCGACGCAACGCCAGCGTCGTCATGCCGCCGTGGCGGGCGAGCTCGTCGAGCAGCGCCGCATAATCGGCGGCGTCGACCACCACCGCGACGTCGTCGTGGTTCTTGGCGGCGGCGCGGATCATGGCCGGGCCGCCGATGTCGATGTTCTCGACGCAGGCGGCGAAATCGGCGCCGCGCGCCACCGTCGCTTCGAACGGATAAAGATTGACCACCAAAATATCGATCGGCCTGATGTCGTGCGCGCGCATCGCCTCGACGTGCTGGGCGTTGCCGCGCATCGCCAAAAGCCCGCCGTGCACGGCCGGATGCAGCGTCTTGACCCGGCCGTCCATCATTTCGGGAAAGCCGGTGAGCGCGGCGACGTCGATAACGTTGAGCCCGGCATCGCCCAGCGCCTTATGGGTGCCGCCGGTCGAAATGAGCTCGATGCCGTGACCGGTCAGCGCGCGGGCGAACTCGACGATTCCGGTCTTATCGGACACGGAAATCAGGGCACGGCTGGCGCGGCGGAGCGGCTCGGTCATGGCCGTCCCTTTTTTCATTGTCGCCCGCCTCGCGCAAGCGGTCCCTCCACCGCCCGGCGCATTGCGCGGGGGCGGATAAGCGCTAGAGTTTCATCGGGCAAAAACAACAGCGTGACGCAGATGACGAACGAACCGGCGCACTTGCATGTTCTGATATCCGGCGGTTTCTCCTTCGCCTACGAGCAGCTCGTGCCGGAATTCACGCGCTTCAGCGGCATAGACGTCGCCACCGCATCGGGGGCGTCGCAAGGAACCGGACCGCAAACGATTGCCGCGCAGCTCGCGCGCGGCGTGGCCGCCGACGTGGTAATCCTCTCCAGGGAGGGTTTGTCCGAGCTGATTGCGGCAGGCCGGATTGCCCCCGGCACCGATGTGGATCTTGCGCAAGTGCCGCTCGGCGTGGCGGTGCGGGCCGGCTCGTCGAAGCCCGACATGAGCACCGTCGCGGCCTTCAAACAAATCCTGCTCGAGGCCAAGACCGTCGCGATGCCCGGCAGCACCAGCGGCATCTGGCTCAAGACCGAGCTGTTGCCGCGGCTCGGCATCGGCGACAAGGTCGGCACGAAGCTGGCGCCGCGCGGCAGCGACGCCACCCGCATGGTCGCCGCGGGAGAAGTGGACCTTGCGGTCATGCCGGTCAGTGAAATCATGCACGCGGCGGGCGTCGCGTTCGCCGGCACCATCGCACCGGAGATTCAGTTCGTGCAGGTGTTTTGCGCCGCCGTCGTCGCCGGCTCGCGAGACATTGAAGGCGCAAAACGATTGATCGCATTTTTGGCCTCGCCGCGCGCTGGCGAGGCCATCAGCAATAGCGGCATGGAGCCGCTCGCGGCGTCGAGACGATAAATGATAGGCGTACAATTGGCTCAGCGCAGCTACTTTGCCGCCCGCAAGTGCGACAAATTCTTGGCAATATCGTCGAACGTTTTGACCAGCTCGCCGGGCGCTTTCAGATAAAACCAGTTGCCGACGCTGCTCGCGCAATTCTGTAACAGCGTAGACGGCGCGGAATCCCCGCCGGTATCGCACTCGATTAAACTCGATTAAACATCTCTGCTTGGCGGAGAGAATATTGTTTACAACGGCAGCCGCGGCTCGTCCTCGCGGGCGCCGCGCGCGGTGCTCTTGATCAGCGCGGCGGGGCCAGCGTGCAGGCTCCAGGAGACCCGCGGCGCATGGCCGGCATGGCCGTAGACGACGAGTTGCGTGGTGCGGCGCGGGCCTTCGGCGCCGGCCAGGTAGACACTATCCTCCAGATCGACGCGGCCCTCGCGCACGGTGAAGGTCCACAATTCCTTGTCGGGCGCCATCAGCATGGCGCCGTGGCCGTCGGACAGCCGCGTCGCCTTGACGCTCGGATGCAGATGAAAGCGTACCGCGTATTGATCGCGCGTGGTGCTGATTTCCTCGCTGCCGTCGGCGGCGGTGAATGCGTCCTCGCCGTCGAGCTTGCTGCCGTCGGCGGCGAGCACGAGCGTGCGCTCGTGCACGATGCCGAACTGTTCGGCATAGCCGTCGTGGCTCGTGTGCAGCACCAGGGCGTCGGGCCGGTCGTCGCGCGTCACCGCAACGCGGCTCGGCCCGCCCAGCATCGGCGCACCGCCGAGCACGCGCCGGAACAGCGTCGACGTGATGAACCGCGCCGACGACGCATCGTTGAGCGTCGCGGTCGAATGCGCCGAGGTGGCGCGCGCCAGTTGCCGCCAGTCCTCGCGCGCGGTCGGCGGCATGCCGCAATTGACGATCAGGCCATTGTGCTTGGCGGTGGAAAACTCGAACGCCAGGCAGCCGGCGTGGGCCTCGAGACTGACTTCCACCGGCGGCGCGCGGCCGACGTCGACGATCAGCACGCTGCCGCCGGCTTCCAGGCGCTGATAGCCGGAATGCGGCGCGTTCGACAGCGGCGCGCCGCCGGTTTCGTCGTAGGCCAGCAGCGTGAACAACTGATCGACGGGCGTGACGCCCATGCCGTTGAAGCGCGCAAAGCTGCCGTCGGAATGGCGGAAGAACCGCAGCATCGGCATCATGCGGTCGATGGCATTGAGCAGCGCCGGCGGCGGCGCCATGTTGCGCGCCGCATACGCCTGGCGCAGCGGCAACAGCTCGAGCAATATGTCGATGACGGCGCCGGGATCGCGGCTGATATGGCCGCCGTCGGGAAGAATCTGGCGCTCGAGCTCGTGGCGCAGCCGCTCGGTCGCGGATTTGATGCGGCGACGCTCGCTGGCGATGCACAACGCCGCATCGGCCAGCGCGATGACCGCTTGGAGATGCGCCACGCCGCGCCGCGCGTCGCGCGCGGTATGGCGCAGATAGCGGACCTGTCGCACCAGGCTGCGCAGAAAGCGCCGATAAAAACGCACGTCGGCGTCCTGGAGCACCAGGGCCGCCTGGCTGAGCCACGAGATGACGCGCCGCGACACGACGTCGGGACGCCAGGCCAGCGCATGCCACGAGCCTTGCAGCGTGATCCATTCGTCGACCAGCGCGCGCGCATTGGCGCGGGTGATCGCCGAGTCGGCGGCGCGCAGATGGCGCAGCCAGCCGAAGCCGAGAAGCGCCACCGCCCATTCCTCCAACGGCGGCTCCATGGCGAAGATCGAGCGGCCGTCGCTGATCACCACCTTGCCGGCGAAGGCGAAGCGGCCGGAATAGATTTCGCTGGCAAGCGTGGCGTCAGCGGTGCGCAGATCCGGCGGCGCGATCAACAGCTGGTCGGCACGGAAAGTCGGCCACCGCCAACGCACCAGCGGGTGGCCGATGACTCGGCCGGCAAGCTGCCGCGCGGCGCCGCGCAGCAACAGCCCAGCCAGTCTCGCGTGATCGCCGAATGCACCGCGCGCCATTGCGGCGCTTGCCCTTTCTGCCCGCCGCGGCGGGCGCCCTGCCTGCCGCGCACCATAAGAAGGTCGCAGCGGCGGCTAAACAACGTATTAATATATTGATTACGTTAACGTTTCCGAAGCCGCGCGGCATAAAAGCCGTCGAGGCCGGCAAAACGCGGATCGGCATCCGGAAGGTGGCACGGCAACGTGCGCAGGTCACCGGCTTCGTTGATGAACTCGGCGTGGTCGAACACCTCGGCGGCGGCGATGGGCTGCCGCGCGACGCCCGGTTCGCGCGCGAGCAGCGCGGCGACGACGTGTTCGTTCTCCTCCGGTTCGAGCGAACAGGTGCAGTAGACGAGCGTGCCGCCCGATTTGGTCAGCGCCACCGCGCGCTCGATCAGGCGGCCTTGGGCGCGCGCCAGCCCGGCGATGTCGCTCTCGCGCTTGAGCCACGGCACGTCGGGATGGCGGCGGATGGTGCCGGTGGAGGTGCACGGTGCATCCAACAGGACGGCATCGAATTCGGCGCGCTCGGGCGTCCACGTCGTCACGTCGGCGCAGACCAGATCGGCACTGAGCTCGAGCCGCGCCAGATTTTGCGCGAGGCGTTCGAGCCGGGCCGGCGCGCGATCGACCGCGGTGACGCGGGCACCGGCTGCGGCAAGCTGCGCAGTCTTGCCGCCAGGCGCCGCGCACAGATCGGCGACGCGCAGACCGGCGGCGTTGCCGAACAGCCGCGCCGGCAGCGACGCTGCGGCGTCCTGGACCCACCATGCACCTTCGGCAAAACCGGGCAGCCCCGTCACCGGGCCGTGTGCGATCATGCGCACCGTGCCGGTCGGCAGCACGCGGCCGCCAACGCGCGCGGCCCAGCCGTCTGGATCGCCCTTCACGGTGAGATCGAGCGCCGGCTCATGGCTGTTGGCCACCGCAATGGAGCGCGCAGTCGCGTCGCCGTAGTTGTTGCTCCAGCGCGCCAAGAGCCAATCCGGCGTGTCGAGCGTGAGCGCATCGCGTGCGGCAAGGCGCGCGGCGCCTTCGCGCGTCACGCGCCGCAGCACGGCATTGACCAGCCCGGCAAAGCGCGCGGCGTGCCGGTCCGCCTGCACCAAGCGCACCGACAGATCGACGGCGGCGTGGTCGGGCACGTCGAGAAACAGGATCTGCGCCGCACCGACGAGCAGCGCCGTTTCGACAAGCGGCGCCTGCGCGGGCAAACCGCGCTCGACGAACAGCGTCACGAGATGCCGCAAGCTACCGAGCCGACGCAGCACCGTGCCGATCAGTGCCCGCGCCAGCGCCCGATCACGCTCGTCAAGGCCGGCCAGCGTTCGCCCATCGTCGAGCAATTCGTCCAGCGGCCGGCGGCGGCGCAGCACACCGTCGATGATGCTCGCGGCGGCCTGGCGCACGGCGAGCCCCGGCACCGCGGCGGCACTGTGTCGACGGCCCGGCACTTGGCCCGCGGTTTTCATCCGCCAAAACTCCTCGTCATCCGGCGACATGCCGTCCCTTGTGAATCCGGCACGGCTACGCCAAGTCAAAGCTCATGCCAATCGAGCGCCCACCCACCGACCGCACGGCCGCGGCCGATGCGCCTGATAAGGAAACGCCGGTGCGGCGGCTGTCTCCTGCCGCCGAGCGCGCCCTTGCTGAAGCCGCAGCCCGCCGCGCCGAACGCGAGCGCCTCGCGGCGGCCGCGAGGCCGAAGGAAGCGAGCGGTCCTGCTGGCCCAGAGCCGACGCGTTACGGTGATTGGGAAATCAAGGGCATCGCTTCGGATTTCTGATGTCCTGCGCCGGGTTGCCCGTCCTCACGGCCCGCCGCTTTCCGGGGCTGCCGTCTTTCCCCCATTACCGACCATTGACAAATTTTCCTATGTACTGAATATAGTCCTACAATTGATTCGATGGGCTGCCCTGCCTTATGAGCCTGCTTGCGCCGGTTCGCGCTCATCCGCCGCTCCGGCATGCCGTCCCGCTGGCGGCGAGCGCCGCGTTTTTGCTCGGACTTTGGCTCGGTGCAGCCATCAAGGCGAATGCGCCTTCTGCGACTCCGGGACAACATGCTTTCGCGGCGGCGCCGGCGCATGAGCGACCGACCGCCGAGCCGCCGCTCGCACAACGCCTGGACTCCGGCTTGACCTATCCCGCCGAAGTGCTGCGGGTGATCGACGGCGACACGTTTGCGGCGCGGGTGCGGGTGTGGCCGGGGCTCGATGTCGAGACCAAGGTGCGGCTGCGCGGCATCGATGCCGCGGAGCTGCATGCGCGCTGCGCCGAGGAGCTTTCGCAAGCCGAAGCCGCGCGCGCGACCTTGCAGACTATCCTCGCCGAAGGCAGCGTCACGATTTCGCGCGTCGGCGTCGACAAATACGGCGGCCGCGTCGATGCGCTGGCGGCGACCCGCGCGACCGCGGACGTGTCGGCCGCGATGCTCGCCGGCGGCTGGGCGCGGCCGTACCAGGGCGGCCGGCGGAAAAGCTGGTGCGGGTGACAGGAGTCAGTAATCAGTAGTCAGTAATCAGAAGCCTTCTGATTACCGATTACTGATTACCGACTCCTGATCATCTGGTCACCACCACCGTGGTGCCGACGCTGACCCGGCCGTAGAGGTCGGTGATGTCGCCGTTGAGCATGCGGATGCAGCCGTGCGAGACGAAGCCGCCGATCAGCCCCGGCTGATTGGTGCCGTGAATGGCGTATTCGCCGCCGCCCGAGAGCGTCATCGCCGCCACGCCCATCGGATTGTGCGGCGAGCCGCCCGGGATCACCTCCGGCAGCCGCGGATTGGCGCGCTTGATCGAGGCCGGCGGCGACCACGCCGGACTGAGGTATTTGCCGTCAATGCGGACGGTGCCCGACCACTGCATGCCGGAACGGCCGACCCCGACCGGATAGGCGATCGCCCGGCCCGACCCCAGCATCAGATAGAGCCGCCGCTGGCTCTGGTGGATCACGATCGTGCCGGCCGGATATTCGTCCCGCACAGCCACCTGGTTGCCATGAGCGGACGCCGGCTGCGCCGCGATTGCCGACGCGCCAACCACGGCCGCAAATACGGCCGCAAGCAGAAATCCCTTGCGCATGAGTCTCAATCCCCCAGCACCCCAAAGTCACCCGCCGGCCGTGGGACCCCAACCCGCGGCTTGCGGCACGAGTAACAATAACCGAACTGGCGTGCCGGCTCAGCACCGGAGCGGCACTAAGGTAAAGTTTCCCCAAATTTTTCCGGAAGGTGTGCTCTGCGCGCGACAGGGAATGGCTGTCGGACGCGGATCGAAGGCGACCGGCTTACGGTGCATAGACATTGTCACTCATCGAAGCTTCGCCGCGGCATCGGGGGAACCGGATAGCGCCCAAGCTTTGTATTCCAGTAGGCCCAGGAGCGTTTATCCATAACGCCGGGCGGCGCATGATCCAACGCCTCGCGGAAGTCTTTGAGGCTCACGTAGCGCCTCACTACTTTGATTTCCTCAATGGTCCCAAGGGCCATCAAATAGGTCAGGAACCGCACCGGGTTGGCGAGCGCGGCTTCGGCCGGCTCGAACCAAATGATCCGCGGCGCCACCTTGAGGAGATCAGGGTTGTAGGGAAGCGGCTTCATGCACCGGCCCGCCACTTTCTGATCGGATGCAGGGTCGGAAGGTTCTCGGGGTCGACGTCCTGCACGGCCTTCACGAGGTCGCGTTTGACTTGATCGGAGAGGTCGGCCAGCGCCGGGTCTTCGTGATAGGCGATGGCTTTGAGCGCATCCAGCGGATTGACCTGGGGACCGAAGATAGCGGATGCCGCAGCCAGCATGTTTGCCAGTGGGATGCCGCCTTTGCTCATCAGTGCGGCAATGTCGATGTAATCCTTCGGTTCAACCCGCTGGATTATCACTTTGGCTTTAGTCCCCGCCAAATCGACCAACGACGCGATCGCCAGGTTCGGGTCTTTGATGACATCTGGCGACTCGACCTGACCGAGGTCGAGAGCGCCGAAGAACGACACCTGCACGGGGCCGCCGCGGTCAACCGTCGCGGTCAGGGTGTTTGGCGACGACTGTCTCACGACCGCGCCCTTGAGATAAGGAATTTCCTTAAGCAGCGTGTCCGGCTCAAAGGACGTTTGGGCGAAAAAATCAAAATCGATCGATTGGCGGTGCCCCAAGCGCAGTGCGATTGCTGTGCCGCCGTAGAGCGTGAATTCGCTCGGGGTGTCGCCCAGCTCGGACCACAGCCGGCGCTGGGCTTGAGGCAGGACATCCACGCGTGGCGTAAAAGCAGGCGACATAAGGCATTATAGCTCAATATCGCCGGAGCCGGGAGCAGTTAGCGGATTCTTCACCTCACCCTTTCATGAGCTACGCGCTCTTGCGGTTCTGCCGGTTGTTGACGAGATCGTCGACCACGGCGGGGTCGGCGAGCGTCGAGACGTCGCCGAGATTGCCGTACTCGTCCTCGGCGATCTTGCGCAGGATGCGGCGCATGATCTTTCCCGAGCGGGTCTTGGGCAGGTTGGGGGCGAACTGGATGAGATCGGGCGAGGCGATCGGGCTGATCTCCTTGCGCACCCAGTTGACCAGTTCGGACCGCAGTTGCTCGCTCGGCTGCTCGCCGGCCATCAGGGTCACGTAGGCGTAGATGCCCTGGCCCTTGATGTTGTGCGGATAGCCGACCACCGCGGCCTCCGACACTTTTGGATGCGCCACCAGCGCCGATTCCACTTCGGCAGTGCCGAGGCGATGGCCGGCGACGTTGATGACGTCGTCGACACGGCCGGTGATCCAGTAATAGCCGTCCTCGTCGCGGCGGCAGCCGTCGCCGGTGAAATACTTTCCCGGATAGGTCGAGAAATACGTATCGATGAAACGCTGATGGTCGCCGTAGACGGTGCGCATCTGGCCGGGCCAGGAATCGGCAAGGCAGAGATTGCCGCTGGCGGCGCCGTCCAAAACCTTGCCGTCGGCGTCGACAAGCTGCGGGATGACGCCGAAGAACGGCCGCGTCGCCGAGCCCGGCTTTAGCCGGGTCGCGCCCGGCAGCGGCGTGATCAAAATGCCGCCGGTCTCGGTCTGCCACCAGGTATCGACCACCGGGCAGCGGCCGTCGCCGACCACGCGGTGATACCATTCCCAGGCTTCCGGATTGATCGGCTCGCCGACGGTGCCGAGCAGCCGCACCGACGCCCGCGAGGTCTTTTTTACCGGCGCATCGCCGGCCTGCATCAGCGCGCGGATCGCGGTCGGCGCGGTGTAGAAGATGTTGACCTGATGCTTGTCGATCACTTCCCAGAAGCGCGATACGCTCGGATAATTCGGCACGCCTTCGAACATCAGCGTGGTGGCGCCGTTCGCCAGCGGTCCGTAGACGATGTAGCTGTGGCCGGTGACCCAGCCGACATCTGCGGTGCACCAATAGATATCGCCGTCGTGATAGTCGAAGACGTATTGGTGCGTCATCGCCACGAACACCAGATAGCCGGCGGTCGTGTGCAGCACGCCCTTCGGCTTTCCGGTCGAGCCCGAAGTGTAGAGGATGAACAGCGGATCCTCGGCGTGCATCTCGACGCACGGGCATTCCGCCGTGACCATCTCCTTGGCTTCGTGGTACCAGACGTCGCGCACCGGATCCATGTCGACCGCGCCGCCGGTGCGGCGCACGACGACGACGTGATCGACGCCGCCCACCTTGGCGATCGCCGCATCGGTGTTGGCCTTGAGCGGCACCTTGCGGCCGCCGCGCAAACCCTCGTCGGCGGTGATGACGACGTTCGACTTGCAGTCCTCGATGCGGCCGGCCAGCGAGTCCGGCGAGAAGCCGCCGAACACCACGGAATGGATGGCGCCGATACGCGCGCAGGCGAGGATGGCATACGCGGCTTCGGGAATCATCGGCATGTAGATGGTGACGCGGTCGCCTTTCTTGACGTTGCGGTTGCGCAGCACGTTGGCGAAGCGGCAGACCTCGTCATGCAGCTCGCGGTAGGTGATCTTCTTCGATTCCTTGGGATCGTCGCCTTCCCAGATGATGGCGATCTGATCGCCGCGGCTATGCAGATGACGATCGATGCAATTGTAGGCGGCGTTGGTGACGCCGTCCTCGAACCATTTGATCGAGACGTTCGGCTTGGCGAACGAGGTGTTCTTGACCTTGCTGAAGGGCCGCATCCAATGAATGCGCTTGCCCTGCTCGGCCCAGAACGCGTCCGGAGTCTTGATCGAGGCCGCGTACATTTCCCGATATTTGGCGTCGTCGATAAAAGCGCGCTTCTGCCAATCCGCCGGAACGTCGTAAATCTTGTCGCTCATCGCGCTCCTCCGTCACGCCGCGGCGGCTAACGCCTTGATTTCCGCAGGCTAATCGTTTCGGTGCCCAACCGGGACGGCCGTATTATGCGCCTGCCGCCAAGCCGAACAAGGCCGACGCTCTCGTCCGTTCGTCGCAAGGAGTAACGCAAACGGCGCCGCCAAGCACACACCCTCTCCATGTCATCGTCCGCGCAAGCGGACGATCCAGTAATCACCGCAGCCCCGGTGATTACCGGATCGCCCGCTTTCGCGGCCATCACAGGTCAGAAGGATCTGTAGAAGAAATTCCAGCCGCGGATCACACCGACGAGGTGATCCACTGCTCAAGCTTCTGCTTCGGTGCGGCGCCGACCTGGCGCGAGGCGAGCTGGCCGTCCTTGAACAGCATCAAGGTCGGAATCGACATGATGCCGTATTTCGAGGCAGTGCCCGGGTTCTCGTCGACGTTGAGCTTGACGATCTTGACCTTGCCGTTGAGCGACTTGGAAATCTCCTCGAGCGCCGGCGCGATCATCCGGCACGGCCCGCACCATTCCGCCCAGAAGTCGACCACGACGGGCTCGTTCGCCTTCAACACGTCCTTGTCGAACGTCGCATCCGTTACCTTCTCGACCATGGAGGACCTCGCCTTTTGCAAGAATCGTCGTGTGGGCGCTGAACCTAGGAACCGGCCCGAGGGGCGTCAAGGACCAGCCGGATCAAGACTGCGAGATGGCCCCCTTATGGCAGCTGCACCGCATCCGGGAAACGCTCAGCGTCTTTGCGCACCTTGTCGAGCGCCGTGTCCATTTTGGCAGCGGGCACGTCGAGCAAGCGCGGTCCCTCGGTGAACACCAGCGCGGCGCGCACGGTCTTGTCCGGGTACAGCTGCACCAGAACGTCGCGATAAAGCGCAAGCTGAGCAACGTAGGGTTCGACGTCGTCGAGCTTTGCCGGAACGCCGCGGTCGCTCTTATAATCCGCGATCAAAACAACGTCGTCCGCGACCGCCAAGCGGTCCACCTGGCCGGACACCAAAATCGGATCGGCGCCGGCGCGCACGAGGCGGCCGACAATCGGCACTTCGGCGCGGCTGCCGGCCGCGAACAGCACGGCGAAATCTCTGTCATCGAGAATCGCTGAAACTTTGCTCAGGATCTCGGCGCGTTGCTCGGCGGAAAAATCAACGCCGGCCTTGGCAAGATAGCGCTCGGCCGCATCGGCGCGGCGTTCGCTTGCTATGTCCGGCAGCGACTGCAGCAGCCGATGCACCACGCGGCCGCGTGCGAGCGCGCGCTGGCGTTCGGCTGCCGTTGTCTCGGGCTGCGCCAGTCGGCCGATGGCTTCATCGAATGCGGCCGAGGGCGAAAGCGGCGCCGGCCGCGGAGCTTGCGCGGGAGCAGGCTGGCGCAGCCAAGATGGCATCGCGTGGGCGCGCGCGGCTTCTATCACGGGCGCGACGCTCGCGCGTAGCGGCAACAACGGCTCGGCTTGCGCCTTGCGATAGCGCAGCACCTTGTCGCCGTTGTCCTGCTCCTCGATCAGAAAGCGATCGAGCGCGCCGCGGATTAGATCGTACCAGCAGCCTTTCGGCCGCGCCCGGATGCCGTCGGCGCCGCAGATGATCAAACGGTCGGCGGCGCGCGTCATGGCGACATAGAGCAGGCGGCGATATTCGTCCTCGGCCTCACCGAGCGCCGTGCCGCGCGCTGAGGCAACGCTGGCCACGTCGTCGTCCTTGCGGCCGGCCCAGATCAGCGCGCCGCCGGCAAGTTTCAGGAGCCGCGGCGGCCGCGGCCCAGCCGGCGGTGTCATGGTGTCGGCGAGAATGACGACCGGCGCCTCAAGGCCTTTGGCACCGTGCACCGTCATCACCCGCACTTCGTCGCGGGCGATCTCCATGTCGCGCTTGACCTCGGCGCGCGCGTCGCGCAGCCAGGCCAAAAAGCCCTGCAGCGACGGCGTCTGCCGCCGCTCGTAGTCGAGCGCCAGACTCAAGAATTCGTCGAGCGCGTCGTTGGCCTCGGCGCCGAGCCGCGCCAAAAATTTTCGCCGCCCGCCGCCGGCGCCCAGTAGCTGCGCATAAAACATGAACGGGGTGACGCGCCGCGCCTCCCGGGCCAACGTGTCGAGCCGTGCATTCGCCTGTTCAAATAACGCGCATTCGGGAGCCTTGCTGCGCAACGCCGTGCGCAGCGAGGAACGGCGCTCCCAGGCGATCGCGAACAAATCCTCGTCGGAAAAGCCGAACAGCGGGCTGCGCAGCACGGTGGCGAGCGCGAGGTCGTCGTCCGGCAACAAGAGCGCGTCGCCGAGCACCATCAGGTCCATCACCGCGATGTGCTCGGTCAGCATCAGGCGGTCGGCGCCGGCAACTTCGAGGTTCTGGTTCTTCAGGGCGCGAATGATCGCCTCGAACAGCTCGCCGCGCTGGCGCACCAGGATCAGAACGTCGCCGCAGCGTGCGTCGCCGTCGTCGACCATGCGGCGCACCGCCCGGGCGACGCGCTTGGCGAGTTTTACGCGCGGGCTGGTTTCGCTGACGGTATCGAACGGCGCGTCCCAGCCCTCGATCGGGCTGCGCTCGTCAGGTTTCTCCGGCTCCCAGATTTCGACGATGCCGGGCGGCGCGTCGGGCAGCGCGATGTGCGGCGGAAAACCGTCGCGGTCCGAGGTGACGCTGGCGGCGAGGTCGGCGCTCTTGAACACCGCGTCGACCGCGGCCAGCACGTTTTCGCCGGAGCGGAACGAATGCTTGAACTCGCGATAGACGAAGTCGAGTTCGCTGGCCTTGTGGCGGCGCTCGAAATGCCGCCGCATGTCGGCGAATTCCTTGGGCGCGGCGTTCTGGAACGAGTAGATCGACTGCTTCTCGTCGCCGACGGCAAAGACCGTGCGCCGCACGCCGCGCGCGCCGGCGCCGGCGGTGAACTCCTCAGCCAGCCGCGTCACGATCTCCCATTGTTTCTTGCCGGTGTCCTGCGCCTCGTCGATCAACAGATGATCGATGCCGAGATCGAGCTTGTAGTGCACCCAGGCAGCGTCGACGCTGCGCAACAGGTCGAGCGTCTTGTCGATCAGATCCTCGTAGTCGAGCAGCCCGCGGCGCTCCTTTTCCTTGCGATAGCGGCGGAGCACTTCATAGGCCACGGTGATGAGCGCCTTGCTGCGCTCGCGGCAAGCGACGGCCCGCCGGCGGTCGACTAGGGCGCAGACGCGCGCTTGCTCAACTGCAAGCCGCTCGACCAATCCGGCATCCTTGATCGCTTTGGTGACGATGGATTTGCGCGGCGCGAATTCGCTGGTGCAGAAGATCTCAAGATAGGTGTCGACGCGATCCGAACCGGACAACGTCGCGAGCGCGCGAAAGCGGCGCGCCTGCTCGGCATCGGATTTGTTGCCAAGCTCCAGCGCGTCGGCGATCAGAGGCCATTGCCATGGCGCATTCGACGAATCATCAAATAACTCGGCCTCGATGCGCTCGCGGTTGTCGTCGGGATCGATGTCGAGCGCCGGCGACAGGCTGGCGATGGCTTTATCGACACCGCCGACGCTCGTCACCCACGCGGTGATGGTGTCGCGCTGGCCGATCGTTTCGCGTACCAGATCGCGAAACATTTGATCAGCGGCCGCGATCATAGCCGCGGCCAGCGCGCGGCCGAGCGCGCCGTCCGGATCGTTGGCGCCGTCGAGCAGCACGTTAAGCGTCAGCTGTTCGAGAAGCTGCCCCTGCTCGGCCTCGTCGAGCACTTTAAAGCGCGCCGCCACATTGGCTTCGAACGGAAACTGGTGCAGCGCCTGGGTGCAGAAGGCGTGGATGGTGTGCACCTTGAGCCCGCCGGGCGTTTCCAGCGCCCGGGCAAATAGCCGCCGCGCCAGCGCGCGCTGCGCTGGGCCCGGCGTCAGCGCCGAACACTCGCCGATCGCCTGATCGAGCGCGCCGTCGTCGAGCGTGGTCCAGGCCGCCAGCGTGTCGAACACGCGCTTGGCCATATTGGCCGCGGCCGCCTTGGTGAAGGTCAGGCACAAAATCTTTTCCGGCGCGACACCGTCGAGCAAAAGATTGACGACGCGCTGCGCCAGCACGTGGGTCTTGCCCGATCCGGCATTGGCGGCGACCCAGGCGGACGCGCGCGGATCCGAAACTTCCGTTTGCAGCTTGCGCACAGTGGCCGGAATGGTGGCGGACGTGCTCATGCGCCGCCTCCGGTGCCAGGTATGTCGTCGAGCACGCCGCCGCTCGCCGACCATTCCTTGACCCGGGCAAGATGATCGTACTCGCCATAATGGTTGGTCCACATTGGATGGACCAGCGAGCGGTACGGTGCCTCGTCGTCGTAGAAACGGCGCGCAAGCGCCGTAAGCCGCTGCAGCGCGCCGTCGGCGTGGCTGTCGGGCGTGCCCTCCTTGAAGTCGATGGATTTATAGGCGCCCGGCGGCTCGCCGCCCTTGAGCGTCACGTAGACGATCTCGGCGACCGATGAGTTCGCTGGAATCTCCTTGAAACCGCCATTGCGCAGGATGGCGGCTTCAAGCGTGAGCTGCGGCGCCAGCCCGGTGCGCACCTGCGGCTCGGTGCGGGCCGAGCCGGTCTTGTAATCCAGAATAATGTAGCGGCCGGCGCCGTCGCGCTCGATGCGATCGGCGATGCCGCGCAGATTGAAGACCCCTTCGTTGAGCGGAATGTCGATCGCGCCGCGAATCTCCGCTTCGATCGCGTCGACGCCGGCGCGCCGCTTGAGTTCCCAGCGCGCGAACCAGTGCGCGATGCGGGCAAAACGCGGCCACCAGAACGCGCGCGCTTCCGGATAATCTTCGAGCGCGGCGAAATGTTTTTTGCCGAGCGCGACGAGTTCGCCGGTCGGATCGGCCGGCAGCGCCTTGGCGTATCGTTGCGTGAACGCAGCGATAGCGGTATGCACGAACGTGCCACGCTCCGCTGCGCCGGGATCGACGTCCACCGCATCGATCGGGCGCAGGCGCAGCACGTGCTTGGCGTAGATCGTGTACGGGTCGCGCAGCCAGTGCTCGATGTCGGTGACCGAAAGCCCCTTCGGCCGCGCCGCGCGCGGCGGTTTTGGCGCCGGCTGCGGTTCGGCTGCGACTTTTTCGGCACGATCGAGCGCGCGCGCCCAGTGCAGATACGTTTCGCCGCGCGCCACGACGCCGTTCCAGCGTTCGCCGGCGACCGCAGCGAGCCGCTGCACGAAGCGCGACGGATTGGTCGGCGCGCCGCCGCTCTTGGCGGCGCGCGTCAGCATCACCTCGCGCGCGCCAAGGAGCTGAGCGAAATCGTGCGCGGAGAGCCCGATGCGGCGCTCCGGCAGATCGAGGCCGAGCGCAAGCCGCATCGGCCGGCTGAGCCAGGCATCGTTGTGGCTCTCCGGCGGCCAGGTGCCTTCGACCAGCCCGCCCAGAATCACGCGATCGTTTTCGGTGAGACGCGCTTCGAGCGGACCGAGGATACGCACGCTTAAAGCCGGCTTGGCCGGCCGGCGCACCACGCGGCCGGCGAGCGCGGCACCGAACAGCTCGGCGTAATCGCGCGGCTCGACCGACAGGCCGCCGGCGGCCGGACTCATCGCCAGCTCGTCCAGTGCATCGGCGAGCTTCGTTCCGTCCGGACCGTCGAACGCCGCCTCGGCGCGATCGTCATGCGATAGAGCCGCGATCACCTCGCGATGGCGCGCGGCAAATTCAGACAACGCTCGCGGCGCTGTCGCGATATTTTCCAGAGGCGTCAATGCGCGACCAAGTGCCCCGGCGATCTCGATCGCAGCGGCAAGCTCAGCGGTTCTCAGATGCGCGCGTGGATCGGATGGATGCAGTTGTTTTGGATCGAATGCCTTCAGCGCACCCATCAAACCTTTGCTTCCGGCGCGCGGCCGCGGGCCGCGCAACACGGCGCGTTCAAGCGCGGCGATCGCCTTGTCTCGGTTCGGCGGCCCGAGCCGACACAGCGGATGTTTGATGAGCGCGAGCAGCGTGACCGGTGCGAGCCCGCCGAGCGCGGCTTCGGCGGCGAGCCTGGCAAAGATTCCGGCTGGCGTGTCGGCGAGCGCATCGCCGCCGGAATCCTCCACAGCGACGTTCCAGCGGCCGAGCGCCGCCAGCACCCGGCGGCCGAGCGCGCGGTCGGGCGTCACCAGCGCGGCGGTCTTGCCGTCTTCGACGGCTTCGCGCAGCGCCACCGCGATGGCGAGCGACTCTTCCTCCGCGTTGGCGGCCTCGATCACGGTGAGCGTGGCAAGCGCCGCTTCGGCATGGGCGACGAAATCCGGAGCGGCCGCGGTGTCGCGCCACTTGTCGGTCGCCGCCGCCGGCCGCAGCGCTTCCGAGACCAGGCGCTCGCGGCCGCAAGTCTTGGCCAAATCTTGCACCGCCTCGCGGCCGATGCCGATGCGCGCCAACAGCGCCTGCAAGGCGAATTGCGGATGCCCGGCCGCGGGCGCAATACCCTTCGCTTCATTGCCGGCAAGCAAATTCCAGGATTCTTCATCGAGCTGCGTATCGAGCCCCGGCAACACCACGGCGCCGTGTGGCAGGCGCGCGATGGTGGCGATCAGCTCGGCGGTTGCGGGAATCGAGCCGGTCGAGCCGGCCACGATCACCGGCGCGTCTTTGTTGCGCGCAAGCCGCGCCGCCTCCGCCTTGATCAACCAGTCGCGCCGTTCCGCGGCCTCGATGCAGCCGCGCTCTTTCAGAATGTCCGGCCACTTCTCCCGCGCGATCTGCAAGAACTTCAACGTCAGCTGCCAATAGTCGTCGAACTCTTCGGGCACCAGATCGTCGAGCCGATCCCACGACACGCCGCGCATGGTCATGTCGTCGATCAGGCGCGCGAGATCGTCGGCCAGCGCGCAAGCCGCCGCCGGCGTTTGTGCGACAAGCGGCACGCCCGCCGCCCCGTGCAGCTCCGCTGCGGCGGCCCATTGGCCGACGAGCCGTGTCAGCAACAAACGGCGTTCCAACGGTGCGAGTGCCTCCGGCAGCGCCAGCACTTCGCTCGCGAGCTCGCCCGCCGCCGCTTCGGCAAACGCGATCTCGTCCTCGTCGATGTCGCCGATCGGCACAATACGCGGCAGGATCGCGGCGCCGCCCGGCAGGACCTCGAGGAACGCATCGCGCGCCAGCCGGCAGGCCCGGCGCGTCGGCAGAAACAGCGTGGCGAACGCCAGCGCCAGCGGGTCGCGCACCGCGGCAACGCCGAGCTTGCCGCTCGTCAAGGCCTCGAGCAGAGTCGGCAAAAACGGCGCCGAGGGCGGTATGGAAAAGACGCGTGGCTTGCTAGAAAAACGGGTCATTTATTTTCGAGCTATATCTTTGTATAACCATTGGCGGCGGTCACGTTCATTGGATGACGAAGCCAATGAACGCGACCTGCCGCTACGTCCTCCTGGTGCGGTCGACATACCGCACGGTTATCACCCCCTCTCGCTCTGCGCCTGTGAGGCGGGGTTAGCGGGCGTCACCCGCCGGGTCTTGGGCCAGAGTCGTGAGCTCTGGCCCAAACTTTTTTTTAAGGGCTCCGTTGCTCGATCAGCGGAAACGCAGCTCTTGCATTATTTGTTAGGCAGTAGTGCCCTCCACCTACGCGCTTAACGATTCCCTTTTTTGCATAGATTGAGAGTTGTGCTCTTACGCCGTCATTCGTCTGGGGCTTCTGCAACTTTCCTTCGTTGTAGAGGATGCGAGCTTCCAACATAACGTCACGCGCGTTGAACCGTTTGAATTCAGCAAGCCGCTGTAAAATCGTTGACCACGCCCCAAATACTCGAAGTGATTCCGGTTCCGATTTTCTGAGCCCTTCAGGCCCGATCGGCGCACCAGGCGATTTCGCCAGCGCGTCTTCATAAGCTCTCAACTCGGCGATGATGGTGACACGCTCGGTTTCGAGCGTTTCAAGCCGCTTTCGCCGCACAGCAATCTGCTTTGTCAGATACGCGCTCATGATTCTTCGGATCATGCCCGAAAGCGCGCTCGCGTCAACTATTCACACTATGTGAAATTTAACAATATTTCACACTACAAATAATTATCTAGCTATGACAAAGGCTTAAAGCCTTATCGGCTTCGGCGACGGCTTCCGGCGTGCCGACATGCATCCACAGCCCGTCGAGCCGCAGGCCGAACAGGCGGCCGGCCTTGGCCGCTGCATCGAACGAATGGGTCAGCGGAAAGGCGCCCACCGGCGCGCCGGCGAACAGCGCCGGCGTCAAGATCGCCGCGCCCGCATAGACATACGGAACCGCTTCGCCATCGATGCGGCGGCGCAAGCGGCCGTCGGGCAGCAGCGCGAAATCGCCTTTGCCGGCATAACCGATGCTGCCGCTGGCCGGCGCCAATAGCAGCAGCGCGTCCATGGCGTCGGCGTCGAACCCTTCGGCGAGCCGCAAAAAGTTCGGCGTGCGCCCATCGACCCACAGCGTGTCGGAATTGACCAGGAAGAACGGCCCGGCGGCGAGCTTCGGCAATGCATTGGCGATGCCGCCCCCGGTGCCAAGCAGGGCGCCGCGCTCGTCGGAGATCACGACTGCCGGTTTCTGGCGCGCGGCGAGGTGGCGTTCCAAGGCGTCGGCGAGATGATGCACGTTCACCACGGCGCGCGCGACGCCGCATTCCGCCAACCGGTCGAGCGCATAGTCGATCAGCGCCTTGCCGCCGACCGCAACCAGCGGCTTCGGAATGGCGCCGTTATACGGCCGCATCCGCGTGCCGAGACCGGCAGCGAGCACGATCGCATTTTTCGGCACGCGTGATTGCAAAGCCCCAGCCATTCCCTCGCCCCAGGCCGATTCGTCCCATCATACCCCACCGGGCGCCGGCACGTTGGCGTCGTACCAGGTTTTCAACGGCGCCAGCGCCGGATGCGCCAGCGAGCGCTGCAAATAGCCCCATATCCGCGGAATGTGGCGCAGGTATTGCGGCTTGCCGTCGCGCCGGTCGAGCCGGGCAAAGATGCCCAAAATTTTGGTGGCGCGCTGGGCGGCCAGCGTGGCGTAGAGCCGGGCGAATTCGGCGGCATCGAAATTCTGGTCGGCTTCCCGGCGTGCGCGCACATAGCGTCCGAGCAGCGCGACCTCCATCCCTTCCGGGACATCGACGCGGGCGTCCTGCAGCAGCGAGGCGACGTCGTAGGCAGCGGGCCCGATCACCGTGTCCTGAAAGTCGAGTATGCCGATACGCCCGATGTCGTAGCGGTCGGCGAGCCACAACAGATTCGGCGAATGATAGTCGCGCAGCACCCAGGTGACGGGCGCGGCAAGCGCCGGCGCCAGCGCGTCGCGCCACAGCGCCACGAATGTTTCGCGCGCCGCGTCGCTCGCCGGCGCCTTGGCCCGCACCAGATACCAGTCGAGCAACAGCTCGGCCTCGATCAGAAACGCATCGGCGTCGTAGCGCGGCAGCCGATATTCGAGCTGCGGCGCCACCGGCAGCACGCCCGGCAGCCGGCGGCGATGCAGCGACAACAGCACGTCGATGGCGGCCGCGTAACGCTCCTCGATCGGCGCCGGCGGATCGCCTGCGACGACGCATTCGGTGCCGAGGTCCTCCATGATGATAAGGCCCTGCGTGGTGTCGGCATGGCGGATGGCGGGCGTCGACAAATTGCGCTCGTGCAACCCCGCCGCCACCGCCACATAGGGCACGGTGTCCTCGGCCAGATGCGCAATCGCGCTGTACGGCTTGCCGCCGCGCACCGGCGGGCCGTCGGGCCGGCGCGGCGCATTCATCAGGATCGCGGTGTCGCCGCTGCGCGTCAGCCGCTCGAAGATGCGCGTCGAGGCGTCGCCCACCATGCGCCGGCGCTCGGCGTTGGCGTAGCCGGCCTCATCGAGAAAAGCGCGCAACTGCGCGATGCGCTCGGCACGCGGCGCGAACGCGCCATAGCCGGTAAAACGCACCTCGCGCGCATCGGCGCCTTGCGCCGGCTTGAGCATGAAGGTGATGTCGAAGCGGTCGGGCGGCAGCAGACCGGCGGCACGGTCGGCCCATTCGACGAGCACCACCGCGTTCTCCGGCACGTCGTCAAACCCGAGTTCGGACAGTTCGGCTGAGCCGGCGAGCCGGAACAGATCGGCATGCACCAACGGGAACCGCGGCAGCTCGTAGCTCTGCAGCAAGGTGAAGCTCGGGCTCGGCACCTCGACCGTGTCGTCATTGGCGAGATAGCGGATCAGCGCGCGGGCGAACGCCGTCTTGCCGGCGCCGAGATCGCCCGACAGCGTCACCAGATCGCCCGGCTCCAGCGCGCAGCCGATGTCGGCGGCAAAGCGCGCCGTCGCGCGCTCGTCCGGCAGGGTCAAAGTGAAGCTTGCGCCGCCTGTAGAGGTCAGAAGCATCGCGGGGATCGGAAGGGCCAAGACTGCAGGGTTTTAGATCGATTCGAGGTTCGGCGCCTCCTCCCCTCGTCTACGCGCCGCGATGCTTTATCGGCGATATCCCGTGCCCGGATTTCGCTTCCGCCTACGCGCTCCGCGCTTCGGCGGACTCGAACCCACCGAAGCTCGCAGAGCGAGCGTAGGAGGGTCGCTTAATCCGGGCTACATGCTTGATTTCAAACGATGATTCGCAAAAAGCCCCGAGTGGGACACGAATCCAGGAAATAGGCGCGCGGGTGAGAAAGAAAAAACCCCATAAAATCAATGTCCGGGACGCTGGTGACACGACGCGCTTGACAGAATTCCTAAGATGACGGCAGGGGGGATTCAAGCTCGCTCATCAGGGGCGTCAACCGGTGACGTACTGATTGATGGAGCGGCTGCGGTGCCTGCGCGCGGGCTCGTAACCCGCACTC
>Ga0209060_10000461_pt1 | contig 75514 bp, 65 predicted proteins | sample Coa_R1_8_FD_187155 | JGI IMG/M metagenome (GOLD analysis project Ga0209060, IMG submission 187155) | Surface soil microbial communities from Centralia Pennsylvania, which are recovering from an underground coalmine fire - Coalmine... | ecosystem: Environmental > Terrestrial > Soil >... | reverse complement strand
ACGCGGGTGGGGGGTACTCACCCTAGCCACGAAGACATGCGGATTCTTCGACCGTGACCGATCTCAACCACACTCACGAACCGGAAGAGCGCGCTGGCCAATTTCCACCACTTGACGGGACGCACCCGCCGGCGGATCGTCAAGAAAGGTTCCAGGGGGGCAGTCGTTCGGGGGTATAGGCGCAGAACGTGCCCAGGCGAATGGCGTTTCCGAGATGCAGCGCCAGGGCCGGCGACTCCTTCTGGATGCGGGCAATGCTGTCGCGGACGCGGCCGGTGACCGCCTTGCGGACACGCTCGGTCGCGTCGGCTGCCATCCGCGCCCGACCCCCGAAGCCGTAGGCGCTCGCCAGCTCCTGGGTGAGGAACTCGATCTCGTCACGGAGGCGCGCTGCTCGTCCGCGGTCGGCCCAGGCGGTCGCTTGATCGAGCTCGGCGCGCAGCTCGTCCAGGCGCTGCTGGTATTCCACCTTCGCCCGCGGGTCGAGAATCGGCCCCGCGTGCTCACCCGTGCTCGAACGAGCCAGCTCGCCGCCTTCCGGGTTGATCACCGCGACGAGGTCCGCGACGTGGAATTCCCGGCCTGGATGACGCAACAGGTGCGCGATGTAGCGAAGCCCCTTGGCGTCCTTCAGACGCAAGAGCGTCCCCGCGTAACGGAGGGTCCAGAAATCCCCCTCGAGGTGGAAGACGTTCTCGTTCTCGAGCGGAGGCTCGCTGGACGGCTGGATGGGAGGCGCGGGCGGTAGCGGCTCGGCGACGTCCCCCTCGCCCGCGAGCGCCGCTTCCAGTCGCCGCAGACCATCGGCGAGCCTGGTCATGCCCAGGTCGTGTGCCGTCGCCAGCGCCCGTGCGACCTGGCGGCATGCCTCTTGGCGATCACCGGGGCCGGCGCGCGCCGCCAGCAGCCGTGCGAGATCGTACTGCGTCCGCGCGACCAGGGGCCTCGCACCCAGCCGCTCGTTCACCTCGAGAGCCGCCTGCAAGTGTCGCTCGGCGTCGGTCCAGCGCGCCAGGGTCGTCGCCAGCAGCCCGAGGTAGCGCGCGACCGACCCGAGGCACGCGAGCCCGTAGCCGACCACGACGCAGCGGCCGGCGTAGGGCAGAAGCAGGTCGTAGAGCGCGGCCGAGCGTGCGCGATCGCCAAGGAGCGCGGCGGCTTCGGATGCCACGGCCACCGTGGTGAGCCAGGTGAGGTCTTGTGCGAGGTCGGCGAACGCGTGCGTGGCCAGCGCATCGAGGCGCTGCCGCGCCGAGTCTTCCCGTCCCACCTCGGCCTCCAGGAGCGCAAGCGTGTACTGCCACGTGCGAACGGCCGGGTATTGGGCCGCGAGCTGCGTGCTCGTCGCCAGCAGCTCCTCGAGGCCCCCGCAGTCTCGCCGGACGATGATCATGTGCACGCCGACGGCCTGCGCCGTGTCCGACGCCTGCGTCTGTCCGATCGCCAGCGCCTCCCCGACGAGCCGCGCGTCCTCGGCGAACCGGCCGGCGAGAAGCGCGAGCATGCCCCGGAACATCGTCAACCACCAGAAATGGCGTGGCTGCCGGAGCTCTTCCGCCAACCGCGCGAACGCCTCGAGGGCATGTTCGACCGTGGGTAGGTCGCCGACCTCGAGCCCGTCGGCGAGGACAAAGGCCTGGCCGAGGATCGCGAGCTCGCGATTCCCGAGCTGCGTTCCCAGACGCGCGATGGCCCCTGCCGCCTCGTGTCGCTCGTCCACGTTGTCCGGGCGCCAATCGGCCCAATGTCGGCTCGCCAAGGCGATGAGCTCCACCGTCGGGTCCTCGAGCCGGTGCGCCATGGCGACGGCCTCGGCGGCCAGTGTGCGGATCCGGCCACGGCGGGTCGCCGAGGTCGACCAGTAGAGGGCAACGGCCAGCCGCGCGAGCACCAAGGCGCGCGGCGCGCTGTCACGGGGGTCCAGGACGGCGAGGCTCTCTTCGAGGAGCGCGATCAGCTCCTCGTCGACCAGACCCGTGCCGTATCCCCAAAAGGCCCGCGTCTGACGCCCGTCCGGGGCATAGCGCCGGGGCGTGCCGAGCTGCACGGGGCGGGGCGAAATGACGTCCGACCACCCGGGGGCCTCCGGAAGGCTCGAGCCCAAGCCGAGCGCCGCACGGGCAAGCTGTTCCGGCGCCCCGCATCGACGTGCCAGCTCGGCGGCGCGCACGAACGTCTTTCGACCGCCGGCCGCTTCGCCCGCCTTGACCTGCGCGTCGCCGAGGGCGACCGTCAGCTCCAGCGAGCGCCTCGGATCGGTCGGCACCTCGAGCTGCAGCAGCTCGAGGGCGCGCCCGTAGTGCGCGGAGGCCTCTTCGTAGGCGAGCTGCTCCACTGCGTGGATACCCGCGCGCGTGGCGTAGTCGATCGCCTTCCCGACCTCGCCACCGAGCTGCGCGGCAGCGCAGAAGTGAAAGGCCAACTCCGGCAGATGCGGCTCGACGTCCGGCGCATAGGCGCGCTCCAGTGCGTTGGCGACCCGCCGGTGCAGCTCGGCACGGCGCACGGATCGCAGCTCCTCGTAGAGCGTCTCGCGGATCAGCGCATGCGCAAACGCCCAGCGCCCGACCGAGCGCAGCTCGACGAGCACGCGGCCCTCGAGCGCCTCGTCGAGCAGCTCGAGCAGGGCGTCGCTGGAGACGTCCCCGATCGCACCGAGGACGTGCAGATCGAACTCACGGCCAATCACCGACGCCGCCGACAGCAGGTGATTGCAGCGCGACGAGAGCCCGTTCAGCCGTCGGCCGATCACCTCGCGAACCCCCTGGGGCACGGCGAGGCTCCACGTGCCGAGATGCCCCGCCGGCAGACGCCCATCGGTGGCGAGCAGCATCACCAGCTCGCGGATGAACAACGGATTGCCCTCCGTCTGCTGGTGCACGGCCGCGACCAGGGAGGAGGACGGCTTCTCGTTGGCGATGAGCTCGATCAACCGCGCCACGTCCTGCTCCTCGAGCCCGCGGAGCAGGATGCGTTCGGTGCACGGGCCGCGGGCGAGCCGTCCGAGCATCTCCGCCAGGGGATGCTGTCGCCGAACCTCGGTATCGCAATACGTTCCGAGCACGAGCACGTGCGCGTCGGTCAACTCGCCCGCGACCAGCTCGAGCAGGAGAAGCGAGGGCTTGTCGGCCCAGTGGAGGTCCTCGAGCACGACGACGAGCGGCGTGTTCGCGGCGGCGTTGCGCAGGAGCGCCGCTACGCTCTCGAACATCCGAAAGCGGGCCTGCTCGGAATCGACGGTGGGCGAAGGGGCAAGACCTGGAACCCGCTCACGGACCTCCGGCACGAGGTGAGCGAGGTCGGCGGCGCCGGAGCCCAGCGCCGAGACGACCGCGGCATCGCCGCAGGTCCGAAGGAGGGAACGCACGAGCTGAACCCACGGCCAGAATGCCGGCGCGGACTCCCCCTCGATGCAGCGCCCCCAAAGCACGCGGGCGCCGCCTCGCTGGGCTTCCGTGGCGAGCTCCTCGGCCAGCCGCGTCTTGCCGATGCCCGCCTCCCCGGCCAACAGCAGCAGCCTTCCCCGCCCCGCGGCGGCATCGGCCAGGCTGCCGTTGAGTGCCTCCACCTCGGCGCCCCTGCCGACGAAGTGGCCCTGGCTGCTGCCGCACTCGGCGCAATAGAGACGCCCGCGGACAATTGCTGCACCACAGGACCGACAGCGCATCGTGGGCGTCCCGTCGGAGCTATACCAGCCGCCTGACCCGCAGGAAAGCCTCGTATATGGCGGCCCAGGGGGCGATCTTCCGCTCACGGACCGCTTCGCCCTCGCCCGCCAGGGGCTTCCAGAGGCACTGCTGTAAGCAACCTGTACAGCAGGCAGTCTCTGGGGACCCGATAGCGCCCCTTCGGGATCCCCTTCTCGCGGGGCGGTAGGACGTGCTACATGGCCAGGGTCACCGGTCACCGAGGGCGTTTGGCCCCGACTCCCGCGGGCTTACGGTGTCAGGGGGCGTCCGCGTGAGACAGGCGACCGAGCAGCGCCGAGACGCGAGGGGGCGTCGCTCCGCGATCGACTGCGTTGCCCTCGGAGCATTGCTGACGCTCGTGGCGCCGGCTGCCCATGCAGGCCATCAGGCGTGCGGGCTCGTAGCTGGTGACCGCGCGGCGATCGCCAGCGTGCGCGTCGCGGCGGCGACGGGCTGCCCGTGCGACCAGGCGAAGAGCCCGGCCGCGTATCTTCGGTGCGTCGCTGGGGTCGCCCGCACGCAGCGCGCCGCGGGTACCCTGCCAGGGCGGTGCATGAGGACCGTCCTGGCCGCCGCGAAGGCATCAACGTGCGGACGCCCCAGGGCGGTGACCTGCTGCCGGACGATTACCACGGGGGCGCAGCGCTGTGCCGTGAAGTCGTCGGCGCTGCGCTGCAGGGCGAGCCGAGCGAGGAGGGAGGCTACCGCGCGCATCGGTGTGACCGAGAGCTGCTGGGATGCGTGCGCGCCCCAATGCACGGCGGAGCAGCTTCCGGAAGCTCGGATAACTGCCGCGGTCGACGTCGCGCTCCACGGAGTGGCCGACCCGTGGGGCGCGGGCCTCGACCTCGCCTTGACGCGCGCGACCGCGGAGCTCGGGTGCACCCTCGCGGGCACGCCCGCTGCGGCGGGCCTGCCGGCCGGGCCGCGGGCGACCCTCGCAAACTATTGCAACGCGCACTACTGCCCGGACGTGCTCTACTGCGGCCCAGGCAACAGCCAGACGAACCCCGGGAAGCAGGCGCCGGCCGATACCTGTCTCAATCAGGCCTGCTTCCAGCACGATCTGTGCTACGACCAGCACTGCGTCGCGAGCGCCTGCATCTGGTCGGACCAATCCGGCGCGTGCGACGCGCCCTTCTTCGCCGCGTGCGCCCAGTGCGGCGTCGGCATCGGGGGATTGTGCACCAACGTCGTGGACTGCATCACCTGCGGCATCGCCGTCGGAGCGACGCAGCTCTCGAAGCCCGCGGCGTGCGACCTCCCGCCGTGTCCGGGTGGGGCGTGCGATCCCACGAGCGGGGAATGTCGCAACGGCAGCTCCACCAGCTCCACCATGCCGACGAGCACGACCACCACGAGCAGCAACACGAGCACGACCACCAGCACGACGCTCCCACTGGCGGGGTGTTGTCTCAAGTGCACCGTGGCGCCGGGTTCCTGCCAGTGTTCGTGTACGGAGCTCTTCTGCGCCGGCGATCCCGCGACGTTGTGCCCAGCCCTGTGTCCCAGCGAATCGTCAGGGACGAATCCCGAGATCTCCCAGCAATGCTTCCCGAACATCCCCGGTTTCGACTGCCTGCAGGCCTGCACCGGGGCTGCTCAGGCAGGGTGCTCGATGGCAACGGCCAGCAGCACCTGTCCGCCGCCCTGACTTGCCCGGCTCGGCCAGGCGCTGCCGCGCCATCTGCTCGCGGCGCCGCGGGACGTAGGGCACCGTGCGGGCCCCGGATTTTCCCGATCAGCTACCCCGGTCGTCGTCCTGGATTCGTCTTGCGACGTGCGACTCGTCCAACGGCATTGGGGCGAAGCTCACTTCTGCGCGCAGTACTTGCTTGTAACCAGCGCCTGCGTCCGGATGACCAGATCCGTTGACTCCTGAACGAGCGTCGTCCCGCGGCTTGGAGGCGCGAGGCATCCGTGCGCGACGAGTGCCTGGAGCCGCTGGCGGAAGGCCTTGGTCGGTTGCGCAGCCGCGCGCAGCTTCCGCGTGCACTTCCGCTGCGTCGTCGCCCCTTCCGCGGCGGCGACCAGGTTCGCTATCCGATCGAGCCCGCCCGAGAGGCTGGCGCAGTTGCACCGCCGGCGCCCGACGCACTCCGGTTGCGGCGGCGCAGCAAGGGTGCTCTGCAGAGCGGCAAGAGCCTGCAGCACGCCTGCCAGGGAATCGAGCGGGAGGGTCGTGGTCGTCGTGCTCGTCGTGGTGGTCGGCGGGCGGCTCGTGCTGGTGCTCGTGCCGATGGTCGTCGAGGTCGTGGCTCCCCCGGGGATCACGGAGAACTCCGAGGTGTCGCCGGCGGCATCGGTCGCCGTGGCCGTGCCGCTCGCCGCCTGGCTCGGGTCGCTCACACAGGTGAAGCTCGCGCTGAACGTCGCGTTCCCGCCCGTGTCGGCCATGTACGTCTTGCGGCCGCAGAAGGTCCGCCCCTCGCCGTCCCCGGCGGGGTTCGCGAAGAACTCGAGGGTCAGCGGCTCGTTCGGTGGCCCCATCGCGTGCCCGACGAACGTGCTGGTCGTGCCGCCGGTATAGTGGGTGATGACCGGTGGGACGATGTTGTCGTTGGCACCGTCGGACACGTCGATGCCGCCACCGTTCTGGTCGATGCTGTTGGCCGAGATCGTGTTGCCGTAGGAGGGGCCGGCGCCACCTACGATCCGCACGCCAGCGGAGCGATTGAAGTAGATCACGTTTCCCGCGATGAGCGTGTCCTGCACGGCGTTGACGATGTCGATGGCGACGTCGTTGGGCAGCCGGAGGGTGCCCGTGCGATCGGTGCCGATGAAGTTTCCGAGGATCCGATTCCGCTGGCTCGGTGTCCCCGTGGAGCCGCTGTCCATCAGGATGCCATCGGTGAAGAGGCCCTGGAGGGCCGATGCGTGGCCGGCGATCACGTTGCCATCCGCCGCCGTCGCGCCGCCGATGGTGTTGTCGGAGGAGCCCGACACCTCGATGCCGGGGCCCGGGTATCCCCCGCCCAGCGCCGCGATGATGACTCGCGTGCCCGTGACGTCGGTTCCGAGGAGATTGCCCTTGATCGTGTTGCCGCCACCGCCCTGAATGTCTATCGCTCCGGTCACGACGTTGCCGGGTCCGATGGTGTCGTGCGATGCCCCGGTGAGGTAGACGCGCGCGCCCGCGCCGAGCGCCCTCGTCCCGCTCGCGTCCGTGCCGACGAGGTTCCCAGCCACCAGGGCGCCGCTCGCGCTCGACGCGAGGGAGATGCTCCCGGTGACGACGTTGCCTTCTCCCGGGCCCGTCCCCCCGATCACGTCGCTGGCCGAGTTCACCTCGACGATCCCCGAGCCGCCGACCACGGCCGTCCCCGCCGCGTTGGTCCCGATGCGGTTACCCTGCACCACGTTGCCCGTCGCCGCCGGATACTGGATCAGGACCGCGCCCTCGATGACGTTGCCCTGGATGATGTTGTTCCGCGTCCCGACCATGACCCCGGAGCCGGGGAACGCGTTCGGGGTCAGGCCGTCGGGGGCGATCCCGAGGTAGTTGTTTTGGACGAGCGTGCCATCGGCGGGTGCCTCCAAGAAGATGCCGCTGTCCATCGCGAGTCCTCGAATGACGCAGCCCGGTGCCTGGACACGGAACTGGCCGTTGTGGATCTGCACGAGGGGCGTGCCCTGCGGCGACTGCTGCGAGGTGCCGTCGATCGTCATCGGGGTCTGCAGGAAGGCGACGCCGAGGGCCAGGTCGATGACGTGCGGGGCCGGCCCGGGCAGCGCGAAGGTGATCGGGCCCGGCTGGCCCGCGTTGACCCGATCGAGGACGTCGAAGAACCCCCCAAGGGCGTAGGGATCGGTCGTGGTCACGATCGGCGGCAACGTGGTGGTCGTCGTGCTGGTCGTCGTCGTCGTCGAGACGGTCGTGGTCGTCGGCGGCGCCGTGGTGGTCGTGGTGGTGGCGATCGCCAGGCAGTCCGTGATGGCAACGTCGATGCTCCCCCCGAGAAACGACGAATGAGAGACCCGGACCACGTAGTGCCCGCCACCCAGATCCACCACCGCCGCCGTGGGATCCGGAGCCGGGAGGTTGGCAAGGCTCCCGCCTGCCGGGTTGAGGACGGCGCCGAGCGTGGCGGGGCAGAGATCGACGAGGTGGTAGGTCGCCGTGGTGGACATTGCTGGGGCCTCGCGCGTGAACCCGACCGTCGCCGAGGGCGCGAACTGCGGGAACCCGACGTTGTCGAGGTCCCGAGTGAGTGTGCTCGAGCCGGTCCCCTTGGTGCTCAGGTTGGTCCAAAACATGGTCTGCGTGGTGTCCGCCGGCAGGCTCTTCCCGGCGACGAACGCGATCGGCTGCTGCCCGACGATGTAGCCGTCGAACGCGATGCCGTTGGGGATGCAGCGGTTGACGACCGCGGTCAGGTGGCCCGTGGTCGGGGTGTCCTGAACGATCTCGTAGTAGAAGACGCGCGCGTCGTCCGCGGCGCCGCAGGTCGCGTCGGCTTTCGTGGCATAGAGGAACCGCGGAGGCGGTGATCCCGAGAGGAAGAACGTGAAATCGGACGTCGGCTTGAGGGCGTTGGGCACCGGATAGCTCTCCAACGTCCCGTCGGCGTCGTCGTCGATCATGAACGTCGTGCCGTCGGTGGCGACGCCGGTCGAGTCCCAGGAGGTGCCGCCCACGAAGGGGCCGGTCAGGAGCGTTGCCCGGGCGGGTAGCCCCACCAAGAGCAAGACGCTCGCCACGCAGCACGCTGAGCGCATGGCCACTCCTACCACAGAGGCATCGCAAGTACATCCCTTGTCTTGGGAATTGAAAGGCATCGCACTCGACGAGACGCACCCCTCCTTCAACGGGCGCGCAGCCGAGGGACGAACCGCCCCGTCCGCGCCATGTATGCGGCGTAACGCTCACCGAGCGTGCCGAGCATGTGGCGCTCCTCGCGCAGGGCCTGGAACAGGAACCCGACCGCGGTGATGATCGCTGCGACCTCGACGAGCGGTGCGCGCAGCACGAGTACGCTGCCAAGCAGCATGACGAGCATGCCGCCGTAGATCGGATGGCGGATCCATCGGTAGGGCCCCGAGTCGGCGAGGTCCGTCCGATTCTCCGGATCGAGCCCGATCCGCCAGGCACGCCCCATGAGGAACACCGAGCTGGCCGACAGCAGGCCGCCGGCGAGCAGCGAGATGAGCCCGACGGCCAGGCGGGTGCCCGTGGCGAGCGTCATGCCGCCAAGCGCACCGCATGCCCAGACGACCGGCCAGAAGAGCAGCCCGATGGGCGCGATGCGCTCGAACCACGCCTGCCACCCGGGCCCCGTGCCCAGGATGACCGGGCTCTTCCCGAGCAGCCGGCGCTGCCGCGTGATCTTGACGACCAGCACGGCAGGGAACCCGAGTGCGACGGCGGCCAAGGCGAACCGTGCGACCACGCAGCGATGCTACTGCAGCCCGGGACTCCTGGGAACGGCGGCGCGCCGCCTTGGGAGCCCGCCGGCACCCGCAGTAGAGCCTGGCGCCGGAGGGGGGACTTCTGTCGTTCCGGCTTCCCTCCGGGCTCCCAAGCGTGCTAGACCGCGGGCGGTACGGGGGAGCAAGGGGGGTCCCTCCCTGGCTCGGCGAACGCGAAGCAGGCGGGTGAGGCAGGACGTCCGAATCCCGCATCGGCGGGCGGCGGGCGGGCTCGGGGTCCTGCTGGCGGCTCTTCTGGCGCTACCGGCGGACGCCCCTGCGGCGGTGCGCAAGGGCCCGACGTGTGGCTTCAGCGGCGGCGCCGGCGCGACGATCACCACCACGCTGGCGCTCCCGCACAGCCCCCTCGGGCGCAACGTCGCCGTTGCGGTGAGCAAGTCCGGCGCCCCGGGCGGTACGCTGACGACGACCACCAGGGTGTTCCGGGGCCGCCGATCCTTCCTCGTCTTCACGGCGACCGTTGCCCCGAGCGGCGCCCTCGACGCGACGGCGCAGTTCGGAGCCGGATTCCACGGAATCCGGACGGTGACGCTCGCCAGCACCGACGGGCAGACGTTTCACGGAACGGTCGACGGGCGGGCGCTGCTGCCGTTCGGCGCCGATGCGAGTCCCGACACGGTCCGGTTCGCCGGCGGCGGGGCGATCCCCAGGGTGCGGATCAAGCGGGCGCTGCAGGCGGTGCTGCGCAAGCTGGCGCGGGTGAGCTTCCAGGCCTGCACGGGCGTGGGAGGCGCACCCGGGTCGGCCGTGCGGCCGGCCGACGTCTTCGGCGACCTCTGCAAGAGCCTGGGGCCGGATTTCCTGAGAAAGCTCGGCCTGAGCGAGTGCGACTGCTGCCAGGACGCGTGCTCGGTGAGCGCGGTCAGCGCGGAGGCTGGCGGGATCCTCGGATGCGCCGCGAGCCTCATCGGGTGCGTGATCGGCGAGGTCGGCGTCTTGAAGGGACAGGTGGACTGCTACGACGCCTGCCAGCACGGCAGCGCCTGCTGTCCCGTGCCGTGTGCCGAGGGGCACCCGGACCAGGACTGCGCCGGCACCTGCTCCGACGGCGCCGTGTGCTGCGGCGGCGCCGGCAACCCGAGCGGCCAGTGCTGCGACAGTGCGGCGGACTGCTGCGGCGGCGCGTCGAGCGCGCTCCCCACGTGCCTCGAGGGCATCTTCGCCGGGTACGTGTGCGCGAACCCCGAGACGGGGGCCTTCTGCTACCCGGGCCAGGGCGACGTGTGCGCGGACACCTCGATGCCGGGCCTCGGCGACGGGGGCGGCGTGCTCGGCAGCGGGTCGGCGTGTTGCCCCGCGGACGCGCCGGTGTGTCGGGATCTGGCGAACCACGTGTGCTGCGCTGCGGGTGCGGGGGACGTCTGCGGGAGCGCATGCTGCCCGGCAGGCACCCCCCCACTGCGACGGCGCGTCGTGCTGCCTCGCGACGGACACCTGCGGCCCCGCCGGCCAGTGCTGTCCCGCTCCGCACGTGTGCCTCGGGAGCCAATGCTGCAATCCCCCGAGTCACGTCTGCACCAGCGTGCTGAGCGGGGCGTCGAGCTGCTGCGCGGAGTCCGACCATTGCAACAGTCTGAGCGGCGCCTGCTGTCCCGCGCTGACGGGCATCGTCTGCGGACCCTCGTGCTGCGACGCGGCGACCGAAGCCTGCGTCGGAACGGGACTCACGGCGCAGTGTTGCCCGGCGGCGCGGGCGTGCGGGAACGTCTGCTGCCCCGCGGGGGAGTTCTGTGAGGACCCCGGTCAGGGCACCTGCGGCGCCTGCACGCCCGGCCTGAGTCCCGTCACCTGCAGCAACGGCAACAACCCGCCGACCGACACCTGCTGCAAGAGCGGCGTGCCGTGCTGTGATGGCCAGTGCTGCCCGTTCGCGAGCGACAGTTACGGACCCGTCGTCTGCTGCGCGCCGGTGACGAGCGACGTCGCGCCGTTCGCCAACGGCCAGTTCGGGTGTCACCACGCCTTCGCGTGCAGCTCCTGAGGCCTGGCGGCGTGATCGACTCCGCGCGCGCCCGCCGGGCCGTCAGCGGGTTGCCGTGATCGCGGGCAGGTCCCACGAGAGGTTCGCGCGGTCCGCATGGCACATCTTCGTCCACCGGCAGATCAACCCCAGGAGGATGCACACGGCGAAGATCCGGACCATGCGCCCTCGCAGCTACCATCGGCGCGCGAAAGCGGTCAACCGGGCGGTGTCTCTCTCACCGGAGATGATCGGGCGACTGCGCGTGCACGGCAGCCATGCGCTCGACGAGCGTCTGCCAGGGGACGTCGGCGGTGGAGACCACGCCGAAGTTGCTGTCCTCGCCGTCGAAGCGGCCGCCCCGGGGCTCGTCCACGTACTCGAACCAGAAGTCGCCGACGATCCAGGGCGCCTGGCGCAGGCGCTCGACGTAGGCGGCGTAGGCGTCGGCCCGCTCCTGCTGGGTGGCGAACGTCGGGTAGATGGGCGGCCAGGTGTTCGGCAGCCCGCTGTCGGCGGCGCGGAACGAGTACTCGGTGACCATGACCGGCAGGCCCGTGGCCGCGTGGAACGCGGAGAGCGTCGGCGACCGGCGCGCGAACGGGCCCCAGAGCTGCGCGACGAGCTGGTCGAGGCCGGGCAGCAGCGTGTAGTCGTCGACCGTGAGCACGTCGACGTACCGCCGCGCCGCGTGCAGGACGACGCGCGGCGTGATCTGCGCGATCAGCTTCGTGCCGAGGATCAGGTGGTTGGGGTCCTGGGCGCGGACGGCCGTCGTCGTCACCCGGAAGTACCGCGCCGCGAGCGCGCGGAGGAACCCGTCGGGGTTCCCCGCGTAGCGCTCCGCGACCGTCCGTCCCGGCGCGCCGGGAGGCAGCGCGAGGTAGCCGTCGAGCAGCGGGCGCTGCGCGCGCCAGTCGGGTCCCCAGCGCAGCTCGCTGTCGAGGTACCAGCCGACGAGGTTCGGGTCGTCGCGCAGCGGGGCGACCGTGCTCGCCGCCACCGCCGCGGCATGGGCGGCGAAGTCGGGCGAGAACCAATCGTCCCCGGCGGCCATGTCGAGCAGCACGGTGTACGGTATCCGCGAGCCCAGGAGACCGGTGTCCGACCAGGCGCCGAGCGTGTTGAACCCCCACGCCTCGAGGCGGGCGACCGTCGCGGCGGCCCAGGCGTCCAGGGTCGGATAGGCGGCGGCGACGGCCTCGCAGTACGGACACGCGCCCGTGATGCGGTCGACGTCGGGGCTGGCGGTGACGTGGTCGACGCCGTTCGCGTAGAACGGTCGCCCGTCCGGCGTGACGAGCCACCAACGGCCGCCGGCGAAGGCCGTGCGGAAGAACCCGGTCGCACCGAGCGTCGGGGCGGCGCCGGATACGGGCGCCGGCGCGACGAGCGCCAGCACTATGGCCACGCAGGCACCGGCGCCGCCGCGGATCGTCGACATGAGGGGTCGCCGGGGCGCCCGTATACGGCGCTGCACGCGCGTCCGTCAAGGAAGCAATCGCTCCCAGGCGTGGGAATGCCGCCCACCGCGGCGTGGAAGCCGCGCGAGGCCGCCGCCGATGCGACGGGGGACACCGGACGGCACGCCGGGTGCTATCCCGTCCCCGCGGAGGGACTGGCATGACCGACGCGTGGGGAACCGAAGCGGCCGAGCGCACGCTCCCGTGGCGCCCGCTCGCGTGGGGCGCGGTCGTAGGCGGTGTGGTGAGCGCGCTCGCCGGGGTCGTGATCGCCGCGCCCGAGTCGGCGCCGGCCGCGATCGCCGTCGCGATCGACGTCGGCGCGGCGGGGGCGATCATCGGCGGTCTGTTCGGCGCGCTCTACGCCTCGTGGGCCGTGGATGAGTCCTGACGCCGCGCGATCTTGGCCCACGTATCGCGCAGCGTGACCGTCCGGTTGAACACGGGCGCCCCGGGGCGCGTATCGACGGGGTCGGTGCAGAAGTAGCCGAGCCGCTCGAACTGCCAGCGGCTCGCGGGGGCGGCCGCGGCGAGGCTCGGCTCGACCTTGCAGCGCTCGAGCCGCTCGAGCGAGCGCGGGTTGAGCTGTGCGAGCCAGTCGTCGCCGCCGGGGTCTTCCACCGTGAACAGCCGGTCGTAGAGGCGCACCTCGGCGTCGGCCGCGTGGCGGGCGGACACCCAGTGGATGGTCGCCTTGACTTTTCGTCCCTGGGCGTCGCCGCCGCGCGAGGCCGGATCGACGGTGCAGCGCACGGCGGTGACCTCGCCCGTGCGCGGGTCCTTCTCCACGCCCGTGCAGCGGACGACGTACGCCCAGCGCAGGCGCACCTCCCGGCCGGGTGCCAGGCGGAAGTACTTGGGGGGCGGCGCCTCCATGAAGTCGTCGCGCTCGATCCACAGCTCGCGCGCGAACGGCACGCGACGGGTGCCCGCCGCAAGGTCCTCGGGGTTGTTGACCGCCTCCAGCTCCTCGACCCGGTCCGCGGGCCAGTTCTCGACCACCAGCCGCAGCGGCCGCAGCACCGCCATCGCCCGCGGCGCCCGGCGGTTCAGCTCCTCGCGGATCGCGTGCTCGAGCATCTCGACCTCGACCGTGCTGTTACGCTTGGCGACGCCCACGCGCTCGCAGAACGCCCGGATCGCCTCGGGCGGCACACCACGGCGGCGCAGCCCCGAGAGCGTCGGCATGCGTGGGTCGTCCCAGCCGCTCACGTGCCCGCCCTCGACCAGCTCGAGGAGCCGGCGCTTGCTCATGACGGTGTAGGTGAGGTTGAGCCGCGCGAACTCGATCTGCTGCGGGCGCGCGGGCGTGCGGCAGTGCTCGATCAGCCAGTCGTAGAGCGGCCGGTGATCCTCGAACTCGAGCGTGCAGATCGAGTGCGTGATGCCCTCGATCGCGTCGGAGAGCGGGTGCGCGTAGTCGTACATCGGATAGATGCACCAGCGATCGCCCGTGCGGTGGTGGGTGGCGTGCCGGATGCGGTAGAGGACCGGGTCGCGCAGGTTCACGTTGGGCGAGGTCATGTCGATCCGCGCGCGCAGCACGTGTGTCCCGTCGGGGAACTCGCCGGCGCGCATGCGGGCGAAGAGGTCGAGGCTCTCGGCGATCGGGCGGTCGCGGTAGGGGCTCGGCCGGCCGGGCTCGACGAGCGTGCCACGGTGCGCGCGGATCTCGTCGGCCGAGAGGCTGTCGACGTAGACGAGCCCGTCGCGGATGAGCTGCACCGCGTGCTCGTAGAGCCGCTCGAAGTAGTCCGAGGCGTAGAAAAGCTTGTCCTGCCAGTCGAACCCGAGCCAGCGCACGTCGCGCTGGATCGATTCGACGTACTCGACCTCCTCCTTGGTGGGGTTGGTGTCGTCGAAGCGCAGGTGGCAGACGCCGCCGTGCTCGGCGGCGATGCCGAAGTTGAGGCAGATGCTCTTCGCGTGCCCGATGTGGAGATAGCCGTTGGGCTCGGGCGGGAAGCGGGTGACGACCCGCCCGCCGTGCTTCCCGGTGCGCAGATCGTCGGCGACGATCTGGCGGATGAAGTCGGTCGGCTGCTCCATCGCGCCCTTCCTAGCGGGGTCGGCGCGGGAGCGCCACCGCCGGGGCGCGGCGGAGAAATGACGCTCGCGCCATCCGGGCGCCGACGGGCGCGGCGGCGGGCCGGCTCCCGCGCGGATCGTGACGGCCACCGCAGGGGGCATGGAGATTGCTGCCCCTGGTCCGGGACCGATGCCGCCGCCCGCCGCCGAGACCGTCCGCGACGCCCTCCGTGCCGAGACGCGGCGGGCGCTCATCGAGCGGCTGCGCCGCGTGCTGTCGTTCGCCGCCGTGGCCATGCTCGGCTTCGCCGCGATCGACGTGCGCCTCAACCGCGAACACCTGGCCGCGCTCTGGGCGATCAAGGCCGCCTGCGAGGCGGGGCTGCTCGCGGCGCTCTGGCGGGTGCGGCGCCCGTTGTCCCTCGGCGGCGCGATCGGCCTCGCGGTGGCGGCGGTGAGCGCGCTCGCGTGCGTCCCGGCCGCGACCACGGCCTTCAACGCCGACGTCCTCACCACCACGTTTCTGCTCGTGGTCATCGCGATGGGCGCGGCGGCCATCTTCCCGTGGGGCCTCGGCGGGCAGGCCGCGCTCACCGGCGTGCTGGGCGCGGCGCTGCTCGCCGACGTCGGGCTCACGATCGGTGTCGCGGCGGTCCCGGGCAGCGCCGCGCTCGCCGTGCTGGTGGCGTTCACGGCCGCGGGCTACCTCGCCTTCCGGCTGGCCGCCCACCGCCGGGAGCACAAGCGCATGGAGATCGGCCTCCTCGAGAGCGAGGCGCGCTTCCGGCTGCTCGTCGAGGGCGTGCAGGACTACGCCATCTTCTGGCTCGACCCGGCCGGCCGCGTGGCCTCGTGGACGCCCGCGGCCGAGCGCCTGAGCGGCTACGCCGCGCACGAGGTTCTCGGCGCCGACCTGGCGCGCTTCTACGGCGCCGGCGAGGATGCGCGCGAGCGCGCCGGCCAGGCGCTCGCCCGCGCCGTGGCCGCCGGACGCGTCCACGACGAGGGCTGGCGCCTGCGTCGCGACGGCTCGACCTTCTGGTCCGACACCGTGGTCACGGCGCTGCGCGACGCCGACGGCGTGCTGCGCGGGTTCTCCGTCGTCGCGCGCGACACCACCGACCGCCGGCGTGCGGAGCTGCTCCAGGCGGGACAGCGGCGCGTGCTCGAGCTGCTCGCCACCGGCGCCGAGCTCTCCGACGTCTTGGCCGCGCTCGCGCGCCTCTTCGAGGAGCAGGTTCCGGGCATGCTCTGCTCGATCCTGCTTCTCGACGAGCACGGCCGGTTGCGCCACGGCGCCGCGCCGAGCCTCCCGGCGGACTACGTGCGAGCAATCGACGGCATAGCCATCGGGCCGGCGGTCGGCTCGTGCGGCACCGCGGCGTACCGCCGGGAGCGCGTGATCGTCGAGGATGTCACGAGCGACCCGCGCTGGGCCGCGTTCCGCGATTTCGCCGTCGGCCACGGGCTGCGCGCGTGCTGGTCCCAGCCGGTCTTCGGCACCAAGGGCGAGGTCCTCGGCACCTTCGCCCTCTACTACGGGACGCCGCGCCGGCCGGGTCCGGCGGAGGTCGCGCTGATCGAGGCCGGGGCCCGGCTCGGCGGCATCGCCATCGAGCGCCGCCGCGCAGAGGAGGCGCTTTGCCGCCAGGCGCTCGAGCTGGCGGCGGCGCGCGACGCGGCCCTCCAGTCGATGCGCGTCAAGTCCGAATTCCTCGCCAACATGAGCCACGAGATCCGCACGCCGATGAACGGCATCATCGGGATGGCGGGGCTCCTCCTCGAGACCGAGCTCACCGCCGAGCAGCGGGACTTCGCCGGCACGATCCGCAGCTGCAGCAGCGCGCTGCTCGCCATCGTCAACGACGTCCTCGACTTCTCGAAGATCGAGGCGGGCATGCTCGCGATCGAGACCGTCGCCTTCGATCTGCGCACGATCATGGAGGAGGTCGCCGACCTCCTCGCGCCGCGCGCCGCCGAGCGTGGCCTCGCGCTCGCCGTCCGCGTGCCGCCCGACCTCCCGGTCGCCCTCTGCGGCGACCCCGGGCGGCTGCGGCAGGTGCTCACGAACCTGGTGGGCAACGCCGTCAAGTTCACGGAGCGCGGGGAGGTGCTTCTCGAAGCCCGGCGTCTCCACGAGCGCGGCGGCAGCGTCGGCCTGCGGCTCGAGGTGCACGACACGGGCATCGGCGTCCCGCGCGACCGCCAGGCGGCGATATTCGAGAGCTTCACCCAGGCCGACGGCAGCACGACGCGCCGCTACGGGGGCACGGGGCTCGGGCTGACGATCTGCCGGCAGCTGGTCGCGCTCATGGGCGGGACGATCGGGGTGGAGAGCGAGCCCGGCCGCGGGAGCACCTTCTGGGTCGAGCTCGAGCTGCCGAAGCAGACCGAGGCGCCGCCGCCTCCGATCCCCCCCGCCGGCCTCCAAGGGCTGCGCCTGCTCGTCGTCGGCGAGGACGCGACCAGCCGGGGCATCCTGCGCGAGCAGCTCTGCGCCTGGGGCGGCCGCGCAGAGGAGGCGGACGGCCCCGACCACGCGGCTGCGATGCTGCGCGCCGCCGCCAGGGGCGATCCCTACGGCCTGGTGGTGGTGGACGGGACGGAGGCGGCGGAGCGCATCCGGGCCACCGCGCCGCTCGGCGCGGTGCCGCTCTTCCTCCTTGCGCCCGTGGGCGCGCGCAACGCTGCGGACGCGCGGGCGCAGGGGTTCGCGGCGGTGCTCGCGAAGCCCGTGCGGCAGGGGAGCCTGCTCGACGCACTCGGCGCGGCGCTGGGCGAGGAGGCGGCCCCCACGGCGCCAGCGATCGCGGCAGCCGCCGGCACGGGGGCCGCCGAGCCCTGGCGTGTGTTGGTCGCCGAGGACAACGCCGTCAACCAGCGTGTTGCGCTCCTGATGCTCGAGCGGCTCGGCTGCCGTGCGGACGCGGTCGCCAACGGCCGGGACGCGGTGGAGGCGCTCGGCCGCGCCCCCTACGACCTGGTGCTGATGGACGTGCAGATGCCCGAGATGGACGGATTCGAGGCGACGGCTGCGGTGCGTGCGGGCGAGGCGGGCGGCGGCCGGCGCCTGCCGATCGTCGCGATCACCGCGCACGCGATGGAGGGCGACCGCGAGCGCTGCCTGCGCGCCGGCATGGACGACTACCTCGCCAAGCCGATCACCCAGCAAGCGCTCGCCGACGTGCTGGCCCGGTGGTGCCCGCGCCGCGGGCGGGCGCCGCGGCCCCTACCCGGGCGGCGCGGGGAGCACCTGCACGCTGCGCAGGAGCCAGGTGCGTGACATGATGCTCGCGAGGCCGTCGATGCGCACCCGCGTGCCGGGAGCGGCGTCGCGCAAGCGGGCGACCAGCGCGTGGGGCCCGACGACCAGGAAGTTCGGATCGAGGGGTCGGACCCATTCGATCACGTCCCGGCCGAGCAGCGCGTTGTCGCCCCCGATCGTGCGCGCCCGGGTCACGGCGAGCCAGCGGCGGTCATCGCGGCGGCCGCCGAGGAGGCCGAGCGAGACCACGGTGAAGGCGCCGTCGGCGCGGTGAGGGTGCGCGGTGATGATGCCGTCGAGCCGCAGGATGAGCGGCGGCCCTGCATTCGGCAGGCCGGGTTGGATGCCCGCGCGGGCCCTCCCGGCCGTGGCGAGCACGGCCAGCGCAAGCACGAGGCCGGTGATGAGGTCGCGCATGACACGAGGATACGATGCCGGCGGGCGCGGGCAAGTCCCGGGGTGGCGGTAGGAGCGCGGCTGCGGTATGGAGCGCCACGATGCGGGATCGTGATCGCGGCCGAGCGGGGGTGGCCGTCGCCGCCGCCATCGCTGCGGTCGCCGTGCTCGCCGGGGGCGGCTGGTACGTGTGGCGGCTCACGCAGGAGCAGGCGCGACTCGAGGGGCTGTTGCGCCCGTTCGAGGAGGCGGCGGCCAAGGTGTTCCCCGACGAGCGGGACGCCGCCGCCGCGCTCGAGAAGCTGCGCGCGCGGGTCGCCGAGCTGGGGCCCGCCGACGCGGCGCCCGGCGGCAGCCCGCGCGGCATCGGTGAGGAGCAGCTGCAGACGATGCGCGAGGTGCTCGCGGGGGAGAGCGGCGCGGAACGCAAGGTGTGGTTCGACGTCGCTCCGGCGAACGCCGAGGCGGCGGCGGTGGCCGAGACGCTGCGCCGGACGTTCGTGCAGGCGGGCTGGCAGGCGTCGGTGCGCGTCGCGCGTGTCAACCTCAAGCCCGGGCTCTTCTTCATGATCGCGGACGAGCAGGCCCCGGACTACGTGGCCACGGCGCTGCGTGCCTTCGAGCAGGCCGGCATCCCGGTCACCTCGGCGAGCGGCTACCGGGCCTACTACGAGGAGATGAAGGGCAAGAATCCGGCGTGGTCTGGCATCCAGCTCGCGCCCGATCAGGCCTACACCGTGGTGGTCGGACCCAAGCCGACGTCCTGAAGGGTCAGGGGCAAGGGGGCAGGCGCCCGGGCGCGAGGAACGCGTCGGGCCCGAGCCCGGGTGCGTCGGGGCAGGCGGCCTGCACGCGCTCCTCGGCGAGCGGCGCGTCGGCCTCCGCGTAGGTCGTGTGGAAGGGGAGGAGGAGCCCGCCCGCGCGCCGGAAGTCCGCGAAGCGGGCGGTGACGTCGCCGCGGGTGATCGGCGAGAGGTCGAGGGAGCCCGAGGCCCAGACCAGCAGCGTGCGCTCGTCGAAGGCGAGGCGGTATCGGGCTCCGTCGTCGGCCCACACGACGGTGAGGCCTTCCCGCGTGCCCGGCGGCAGCTCGCTCGGCGGCAGCGGCGCCACCGCGACGCCCGGCAGCGCGAGCGCGTCGAGGTTCACCACCGCCGTCCAGCGCGCGTGCGAGCGCAGCGGCGCGGCGGGATCGGGGTCGACGGAAACGGGACGCGTGCCGATGAACGCCCGCACGACGCGGCCGTCGAACAGGTAGGAGTCGGCCTCGGTTGCGGTCGTGATGACCCAGGCGTAGCGGTCGGGCAGGAGGAAGGCGCGCTGCCATTCCCAGGGGCCGGGCGCTCCCGCGTACACGCGGGCGTCGATCCGCTCGACCAGGCCCGGGAGGGGGCCGCCGCGCGCCCGGATGGCGCGGGCGAGCAGCGGCCGCGGGGCGCAGCCCGTGGCCAAGAGCACGCACGCCGCCGCGAGCGCCTGCGCTCGGTGCGCTGGCGTGCCCCCGGGCCGGTCGCATAGTCTCCGAGGTCGCATGCTGCCGCGCCGCGCTGCCGTCGTCACGCTCCTCCTGCTCGGGGCCTGCCGTCCGACCCCGCCGCCGCCTCCGCTTTCCCCGCCGCCGCCCGGGGCGCGCGCGTTCCTCGTGCGCGAGGCGCAGCTCGAAAACGGCCCCGTGAGCGTACACGTGGAGATCCCCCTCGCTCCAGCGGGGCCGAAGCCCACCGTCGTCTCCCTTCTCGGCGACTCGCGGCCGCTGCTCGCCGCCGGCTTCGTGGTCGCCACCTATCAGATCCACTGGGCCCTGCTGAAGGGCGAGGCCGCGCCGCCGCCCCCCGAAGGCGCGGGCGTCGGGAAATGGGTGCTGGCGGCCCCGTCGGCGGCGAGCCTCGGCGAGGGCTACCTGCGCCAGATCGCCGCCACCGCGACGGAGCACGTGCCACGAGTGCTCGACTACCTCGCCACCGTGCCGGAGATCGACGTGCGGCGCATCGGCATGGCCGGCGGCTCGACGAACGGCTTCGTCGCACTCCAGGCGGCCGCGGCCGACCGGCGGATCCGCGCGGTGGTGGCGCTGGCCGCCTGCGGCGACTACCGCACGTTTCTGCGCGACTCGAGCATGGGCATGGAGGGGCGGCCGCTCGCCCTCGCCCCGGCGTACGAGGCCTGGATTCGGAACGAGGAGCTGATCGAGCACCCGCAGCGGGTGGTGCACGCCGCGGTGCTCATGCGCGACCGCGTCCGGGATCCGCTGATTCCGATCGCCTGCGCCGATCGGACCGCGCGCGTGCTCGAGGCGGCCTACGCCCGCGCCGGCGTGTCCGAGCGCTTTCGCTACGAGCGCCTGGAAGAGGAGGGACACGGCATCGATCAGGACGACAGCCGCGCGACCGTGGCCTGGCTCGTGCAGTGGCTCATGCCGGGACCGGCTTGACAACGCGGGAGAGCCTCCTTTAGGGTCCGGCGCCATCTGGCTCACCGTATCCTCTTCATCGAAGCCAGCACGGGCGGAGTTCTCGGGGGATCGCTCACCGGCATCCTTCACCTGATCGAGCGCATGGACCGCCGGCGGTTCGCGCCCGCGCTCGTGCTCTACGAGGAGAAGAGCGTCGTGCCGTCGTTGCGGCGCGCGGGGGTCCCGGTGCACGTGCTGCCTCCGCTGCCCGACTGGCTTCCCGACGGCCGCCGCAACCGCCTCGGTCGAGCCGTGCTGCGCGCGCGGGAGATCTTCGGGGTGGTCGCGCCGCGCGCCCGCGTCCTCCACCGGCTGCTGCGCCGCGAGCGCCCCGACCTCGTCTACCTCGCCAACGGCGTGCCGGCGAACATCGATGCGCTCGTGGCCGCGGCGCTCTGCGGGCTCCCGGTCATCTCCCACGAGAAGGGGCTGCGGCGCATCGGTCCGCGCGAACGGATCATGTCGCGCTGGATCCACACCTCGATCGGCATGACCCGGCAGGTGACCGAGCACGTGCGGGCGCGCGGGATCCGCCCGCGCCGGCAGCTCACGATCTACGACGGGATCGACTGCGCGGCGTTCACGCCGGGCGGTGGGGCGGCGGTGCGGCGCGAGTTCGCCATCCCTCCCGACGCCCCGGTAGTCGGCATCGTCGGGCACCTCCAGCGCTGGAAGGGCCAGCTCCTGGTGGTGGAGGCGGTCGCGCGGGTGCGCCCGCGCCATCTGACGCTACGCTGCCTGATCGTCGGCGGCGTCCATCGCCTCGGGGAAAAGTACGCCGCCGAGCTGAGGGCGCGCATCGCGGAGCTGGGGCTGGCGGACGCCGTGATCCTCACCGGCGCGCGCACCGACGTGCCCGCATGCCTCGACGCGATGGACGTGGTCGTCCACGCCTCGACCCGGCCGGAGCCCTTCGGGCGCGTGATCATCGAGGCGATGGCGCTCGGCCGCCCGGTCGTCGCCCCGCGCGAGGGGGGGCCGATCGAGATCGTCGTCGACGGGGAGACGGGGCTGCTCTTCACGCCGCGTGACGCGGGGGCGCTCGCGGCGGCCATCGAGACGCTCGTCGCCGACGGGAACCGGCGGCGGGCCATGGGACGGGCCGCGCGCGAACGCGTCGATGCGGTCTTCGACATCCGCCATCACGTGCGGGCGGTCGAGGCCGTGTTCGACGACGTGCTGGCCGCATGCCCGGCCGCCGGGGGGGCCGGCGCCGAGCGCGCCCTGCGGCGGCAGGTGCCATGAGGGGCCCTGTGCCTCCATGGACGGGGCGGGACGGGCGCGTCGCGGCGGGCGATTTGTCTTGACGGCTCGCCGAGCGCTCACCTATCCTTCGCATCCGGCGCCGTTTCACCTCGCGCCCACGCCGTAGCCAGCCGCCGTCCTCGCCCCGCAGCGACATGGAGCTCACCCGACCACGCACGTCCTTTGCCGCGACGGCGGCCGCAGACGCGCGGAGCGCCGCGCCGGCGCCGCGCGCAGGACTTTTTCCCTTGGTCACATGGGTCGCCCGCTGGGCCGCGGAGCGTCCCGCCCACCCCGCCGTGGCGAGCGGCGGCCGGGCGCTTTCGTACGGCGAGCTGCTGGACGCGGCGCGCGCCGGGGCATCGGTGCTCGCCCGCGCCGGGGTCGAGCCGGGCGACCGGGTGCTGCTCGCCGCGCCGAGCGCAGTCGAGTTCGTGGTCGCCTACCTGGCGACCCACCTCGCCGGAGCGACGGCGGTGCCGGTCACGCCGAAGCTCGCCGCCGAGCAGCTCGAGGCGGTGGTGGCGCTCGTGCGCCCGACGGTCTTCTGCGCTGCGCAGGGCAGCCGAGCGGGCGCCGCGTCGTGCCACACCCTGGCGCTCGCGGAGCTGGCCGGCAGCGTAGCGGCGGACGGCGCGGCGGCGCACCGCGCGCCCGCCCTCGACGACGCGGCGGACGTCCTGCTCACGAGCGGGACCACCGGCGTCCCGAAGGGCACGCTGCTCACGCACCGCAACGTCGCCGCGGCGGCCCGCAACATCAACGCCTTCGTCGGGACCGATGCGTCGGACGTCGAGGTGCTCGCCCTGCCGCTCAACCACTCCTTCGGCCTCGGCCGGCTGCGCTGCCAGCTCGTCGCGGGCGGCACGCTGGTGCTGGTGCCGGGGTTCATGTTCCCGAACCGCCTCTTCGAGGCGCTCGAGACCTGGCAGGCGTCGGGCTTCAGCTTCGTGCCCGCGGCGTGGGCGCTGCTTCGCCGGCTCACGGGAGAGGGCCTGGCGCGCTTCGCCGATCGCCTGCGCTACATCGAGATCGGCAGCGCGCCCATGCCGCTCGAGGACAAGCGCCTCCTCGTGCGGCTCTTCCCGCGCACTCGCCTCTGCATGCACTACGGACTCACCGAAGCGTCGCGCTCGGCGTTCATCGAGTTCCACGCATCGGCCGACCGCCTCGACTCGGTCGGGCGGGCGTCGCCCAACGTCGAGCTGGCGGTGGCCGACGGCGCAGGCCGGCTCCTCGGCGCGGGCGAGGTCGGCGCGCTCGTCGTGCGCGGCGAGCACGTCTCCCCGGCGAGCTGGACTCCGCACGGGCCGGTGGTGCGGGAGGGGGAATGGCTCGACACGGGCGACGTCGGTCGGATCGACGCTGGCGGCTACGTCCACCTCCTCGGCCGGGCGGGCGACGTGATCAACGTGGGCGGGCAGAAGGTCGCGCCGGTCGAGGTCGAGGAGGTGCTGATGCGCCACCCGGCGGTGCGCGAGGCGGCCTGCGTCGGCGTGCCCGATCCGCACGGCCTGGTGGGCCTGCGGGTGAAGGCGTTCCTCGTGCGCGCGCAGGCGACACCGCCGAGCGCCGAGGAGCTCGAGGGCTTCGTACGCACCCGCCTCGAGCCCTACAAGATCCCCGTGGCCTACGAGTGGATCGACGAGATTCCCAAGAACGAGCTCGGCAAACCGCGGCGTCACCTACTTCGGTCGCCCGGGGCGCCCTGATGCGATTACGAATCCGGTGGACGGCACGATGACGACGAACTCGCAGACGAACGGCAACGGCACCGCGAAGGCGCAGGCGCTGGCGCGCTTCATCGAGGAGACCTTCCTCGTGTCCTTCAGCGACGGCAAGCTCTCCCTCGACAGCGACCTGTTCGAGGCCGGGGTGCTCGACTCCTTCGGCGTGGTCGAGCTGGTGAGCTTCATCGAAGGTGCCTTCGGAGTGACCCTCGAGACCGAGGATTTCCTCTCCCAGCAGCTCGCCTCGGTGTCCGGTCTCGTCGAGATCATCGAGGAAAGGAGCCGGGCATGACACGCGAGATCCGCCGGTGCACCCGCTGCGTGCTGCCGGACACGTTTCCCGCCATCTCGTTCGACGCCGAGGGGGTGTGCAGCTACTGCCGTAAGGCGCCGCCGGCGCCGGAGTTTGCGCGCATCCGCGCCGAGCTGCGCGGGCGCATCGCACGTGTCTTCGAGGAGGTGCGCGGGCGCTCGGAGTACGACTGCATCGTCGCCTACAGCGGGGGCAAGGACTCGACCTACGTGCTCTCGCTCATGGTGCGCGAGTACAAGGTCCGGCCGCTCGCGGTGACGGTGGACAACACGTTCCTCTCGCCGCAGGCGGTGGCCAACTGCCGCACGGTCTCCGACGCGCTCGGCGTCGACCACATGTTCTTCCGGCCGTCGGCGTCGTTCCTCGGTAACATGTACCGCACGAGCCTCACCGGGGACGTGCACGTGCCCGCCGCGGTCACCCGCGCGAGCGCGGTCTGCAACTCCTGCATCAACGTCATCAACACCTTCATGGTGAAGCTCGCGGTGCGCTGGGACATCGCGGTGGTCGTCGGCGGTTACATCGGCGGGCAGGTGCCGAAGGACGCCGCGATCATGAAGCTCGACCTGGGCGTGCTCTCGCGGACGCGGCAGCGGAGCACCGAGCGCTACCTGCGCTTCTTCGGCGAGGACGGCGCGCGCTTCTTCTCGCTGCCGGAGTCGGCCACGCTGAGCGAGGTCACGGTGATCAACCCGCTGCTCGCCGTGCCCTACGGCGAGGAGATGGTGCTCGAGAAGATCGCCGGGCTCGGATGGAAGATGCCGCCCGACACGGGGCGCAACAGCAGCAACTGCCGCCTGAACGACCTCGGCATCCTCCAGCACGAGCGCCGCTACGGCTTCAACCCCTACGTGAACGAGCTCGCGGAGCTCGTGCGCCACGGGCTCATGGACCGCGAGGTGGCGCTGCGCAAGGTCGCCGAGGTGCCCCGGCCGGCCGACCTGCGCGACGTCATGGCGCAGCTCGCGATCTCGGAGGCCGACTTGAAGGGCTGAGCGCCCGGGCGAGCGTGCGGCCGTCCACGCGCCGCAGCAGCCGCTCGCCGAGGCGGGGGGTGATCGCGGGGAAACGCTCCACGAACCGCTCGTGGAGCAACGCCAGCGAGAGCACGAGGACGCACGCCTGGTCCTCCCGGGGGCCGAGCCCGGCGGCGCCCCGCCCCCGCACCCGGGCGAGGAGCTGGCGCGCCGCGGCCTCGTCGATGAGCGGGCAGGCTCGGAAGCCGCGCTCGAGGATCCCCTGGAGCCATTCGGCCGGCGGCTCGGCGAGCAGCGCCTTCGCATCCGGGGCGCGAAAAGGGTTCTTTTGGCGCTCGACGAGCGCGTGCGGCAGGACGTCGGCGAACGCTTTGCGGAGCACGAACTTCTCCTCGATGCCGTCGCGCAGCCGGTAGTCCTGCGGCAGCCGGAAGGCGAAGTCGACCAGGTTCGTCTCGAGGAAGGGGCATCGGGTCTCCACGCTGTGCGCGGCGGCCATCCGGTCCCCCTGCGAGCAGAGGAGATAGCCCGCGAGCAGCGTGTCGTACTCGAGCACCTGCGCCCGGACGAGCGACGGGAGGGCGGCGAAGCCCGGGTAGGCCGTCTCGAGGCGCTCCGCCAGCGCCGCCGCCTCGCGCTTCTCGTCGTACCCGCCGCGCAGCAGCCGCAGGCCGAAGAGGCCGTTCTGGAAGCGCGTCTCGTGCGAGAACAAGCTCGGCTGCTCCGCGCGCGCGTAGCGCGCGTAGAAGCCGAGCAGCGAGCGCGCGCGGGCGTCCTGGAAGTGCGCGAGGTACGGATAGAGACGTGCGAGGCGCGCCAAGCGCGCGGTGTCGTCGGGAAAGTCGTGGTAGCGCTCGCGGAACAGCGTCTCCTTGAAAATCTCGTAGCCGAGGAACGCCTCGTCGGAGCCTTCGCCGGTGAGGATCACCTTGAAGCCCGCGGCGTGCACGCTCGCGGCGAGCAGCAGCAGCGGCACCGGCGCCGTGCGGAAGAGGACCGTCTCGGCGTGCCAGACGGCGTCGGGGAAGCCGGCGGCGATGTCCCGCAACGAGGTCATGAGCGGATGGTGGTCGGTGCCGAGCGTCTCGGCGGCGAGTTTTTGGTAGACGGACTCGTCGTACTCCCGCTCGGTGAAGGCGACCGAGAAGCTCTGCACGCGGTGCCGGCTCTCCTGCTGCGCGAGGTAGGTGATGATCGTCGAGTCGACGCCGCCGCTCAGGTACGTGCCCACCGGCACGTCGCTGCGCAGCCGCCGGCGCACGCTCGCGACGAGCAACGCCCGCACGCCCTCGGCGGCCTCGTCGAGGCTCATCGTGGCAGCCGACCTCGCGGTGGGCAGCCGGTAGTACGGCGCGAGGCGGACGCCCTCGGCGTCGATCCGCGCGTAGTGCCCGGGCGGCAGGGAGCGGATGCCCGCGAAGCAGGTCTCGCCCGGGAGCACCGTCCAGAAGTGGAAGGCGTGGCGGACGGTGCGCTCGTCGAGCGCGCGCGTGACCTCCGGCAGCGTGAACAGCGCCTTGATCTCGGAGGCGAACGCGACGCCCCCGTCCACCGCGGCGTAGTGCAGGGGGCGCTCGCCGTACGGGTCGCGGGCGGCGAGCGCGCGCCGCTCGCGGCGGTCGTAGAGCACGAAGGCGAACTGGCCGTCGATCAGCGGCAGCGCCTTCTCGCCCCAGCGCAGCAGCGCCTGCAGCAGCACCTCGGTGTCGGAGCTGGTCTCGAACCGGCACCCCTCGGCGACGAGGCGCTCGCGCAGCTCGACGTAGTTGTAGATCTCCCCGTTGAACACGAGCCAGTGGCGCCCCGAGGCGTCGGCCATGGGCTGCTTGCCCATCGCGAGGTCGATGATCGCCAGCCGCGCGGTGCCGAGGCCCGCATGCTGGTCGAAGTAGTAGCCGAACTCGTCGGGGCCGCGGTGGCGGATGGCCTCGAGCATGCGCTCGAGCTTCGGGGGAAAGTCGTCCGCGGCGCCGGGCAGCCCGAGGAAGCCGACGATCCCGCACATCAGCCGCCCCCCCGCGGCCGGCGCCCGCGCCCGGCTGGCTCGACAAGCATGGCGCCCTCCTACCTCACCGCCGCCGCTCTTGGCAAAAACGCGCCGCGCTACGGGTCGGTCTGATCGCGGAACGGCGCGCGCAGGCCGTTGTCGATCCAGTCGAAGTTGATGAGCCAGCGGGAGGTGTCGGCGGGGAGATCGACGGTCCCCCGCGCCGAGCCGATGGCCAGCCGTCGCTCTCCCGGGTCGGGCCGGAAGCCGAAGGCGCGCAGGGCCGCCAGCATCTCCGCGTGCGCGCAGGTGAGGAGCACCTCGCGGCGCGCGCCGCCCTCGGCCGCGACCCGACCGACTGCGGCGAGGATGCCGGCGGCGAGGAGCGCCGGATCGTCGGCGTCCGCCTGCGCCACGAGGATCGCGTCGGGCTTGTCGTTGACGATGACGTAGCCACGGGTGCGCTCCGTGCGAAGACGGAAGCAGCGGTAGCGCACGAACGAGAGCCCGGTGCCGTACCGCCAGTTGAGATACGCGACGGTCGGCCGCATGCGGAACGTGAACGGCGTCGTGGCCGGTAGCATGTCCTCGGTGGCTTCCGGCTCTTCGATCGCCTCGACGGCCCCGGCGACCGCGCGCGCCCGCCGGGCGACGTCGACACCGGGTAGCGCTGCGGCGACGCGCTTGGCGGCGGCGCGCCACCAGGCGTCGCCGGCCCGGACCACGTAGGGCCGGTTGAGGCGCAGCGTGCGAATGCCGTGGAAGTACGTCCAGCGCTGGCGCTCGGTCAGCCGGTGAGTCTCGGCGCCGCCACCGAACACGCACGTGAGATCGTGGCTCCGCACCCAGTGCCAGAAGAGGAGGCCGCCCGTGCCGGGCTGCACGGCGACCAGGTTCGACCCGCAGGCGAGCGTCAAGGGCCGGCCGGCGTGCTCGAACGGGATCTCTTCGATACCGATCGCCCCGCTCACCTCCCCGCGGCGGTCGAAGGCGAGCAGCAGCCGGCACCAGTCGCGGCTCGCGTAGTAATGGTCGACGAACGGCCGGTGGCCGAGGCTGCGCGCGCCGCGCGCGCTCGCCGCCAGGCGGGCGACGAGCGGGAAGTGCTCCGGGGTGTAGGTGACCAGCCGCACGACCCGCCGTCAACTAGCATCGCCCGACGCGCGGCGAAACCGGCGCCGCCCTCGACGCCGGGGCCCCCGTGCTCTATGGAGGCCTCGGCCATGACCACCATGCTCGAGCGCGTGCGCGCGGCACGGGTGCGGGAGATCCTGCCGCAGCCGACGCCGCTCGATCCCGCCCCGGTGCTCTCGGCGCGGGTCGGCCGTCCGGTCCTGCTCAAGCGCGAGGACCTGACGCCGGTGTTTTCCTTCAAGCTGCGCGGGGCGTACAACCGCATCGCCACCCTCGCGTCCGCGGCGCGGGACGCGGGCGTGATCGCGGCGTCCGCGGGCAACCACGCCCAGGGCGTCGCCTACGCCGCCGGGCGGCTCGGGCTCCGCTGCCGCATCGTGATGCCGCGCACGACCCCCGCCATCAAGGTGCGCGCGGTGCGCCGGCTCGGCGCGGCGGTCGACCTCGCGGGCGACGACTACGCCGCGGCGGCGGCGCGCTGTGCCGCGCTGGCGGCCGAGACCGGCATGACGCCGATCCCCGCCTACGACGACCTCGACGTGATCGCGGGCCAGGGCACGATCGGCCTCGAGATCGTCGAGCAGGCTCCGGAGGGCCTCGGCACCGTGCTCGTGCCGGTGGGCGGCGGGGGACTCGCGGCGGGGGTGGGCGTCGTCCTCAAGGCGCTGCGGCCCGAGGTGCAGGTGATCGGCGTCCAGCCCGACGATGCGGACGCGATGGCCCGCTCCCTCGCTGCGGGGCGGCGCGTGACGCTGCCGGAGGTGGGGTTGTTCGCCGACGGGGTGGCGGTGCGCGAGGTGGGTGCGCACACCTTCCCGCTGTGCCGGGAGACCCTGGACGCGTGCGTCACGGTCGGCGTGGACGAGATCTGCGCCGCGATCAAGGACGGATTCGAGGACGTGCGCTCGGTGCTGGAGCCCGCCGGCGCGCTCGCGATCGCGGGGCTCAAGCGCCTCGCCGAGAGCGACGCGCTTGCGCCCGGGGCGGCGGTCGTCATCGCCTCGGGCGCCAACCTGAGCTTCGAGCGGCTACGCTTCGTGGCGGAGCGGGCGGAGCTGGGTGAGCACCGCGAGGCCGTGCTCGCGGTGACGATTCCGGAGCGCCCGGGAAGCTTCCTGGCGTTCTGCCGCGTCGTCGGCGAGCGCAGCGTCACCGAGTTCAACTACCGGCTCGCCTCCCGCGCGGAGGCCCACGTGTTCGTCGGCGTGGAGGTGAGCGGTCGGGACGAGGCGCGTGCGCTCGCGGCCGGACTCGCAGCCGCCGGCTATCCGACCCTCGACCTGGCGGAGAACGACCTCGCCAAGACCCACGTTCGCCACATGGTGGGGGGGCGCGCCGCCGGGATCGCGGACGAGGTCCTGCTGCGGGTGCAGTTCCCCGAGCGCCCGGGGGCCTTGCTCCAGTTCCTCGAAGCGCTCGGCACGCGCTGGAACATCTCGCTTTTCCACTACCGCAACCACGGCGACGCCTTCGGGCGCGTGCTCTGCGGGCTCGAGGTTCCGGTGGGCGACCGGCCGGCCCTGTTCGCCCGCCTCGACACCCTCGGGTTCGCCTACGGCGACGAGACCGCGAACCCCGCCGGGCAGCTCTTTCTGGGGGCGATTTCCAGTTGACGCCGCGAGCGGAGATGTCGTAAGCGCACGGGCCGGGTCGATCTTGCAAAGGAGGCTCGAGATGGCGCTCACGCTCCGGGGGGCTCGACTGATGGCCGCGGTCGCGGCCACGTTGCTGGCGGGGGCAGGTCCCGCGCTGGCGGGACGCTGCGGCACGCCCCTGATCTCGGGCGGGCTCAAGGCGAGCTGCCCGTCGCCTGACGATCCCGGGCTGCCTGGGTGCCCGCCGGGGACGACGCGCGTGGTCTACCGGCTCGACAAGCCGTTTCCTCCCGACGGCAGCGTGAGCTCCGTCCTCGTCAACCCCGCGGCGGGGTCGCCCTGTGCGGGTGCGCCCAAGACGGTGGGGCTCCTCAGCGACAGCTACATCATCGGCTGCTGGCTGCCGAAGGACCCCCGCGGCTGCCGCACGGTGCACATCTTCAACAACGGCACGATGTGCCTGCACTTCGCGCCCGACCCGCTCGGCTGCGGCGGCCCGGCGTGCAGCAACCTCTCCATCGAGCAGGTGGCGATCAGCAACGCGGGGGCGGCCGACCGCCACCTCTGCCGGCCGGTCGACCCGGCCACGAGCTGCCGCTCCGCGCGACTCAACGGCGCGGAGATGTTCCGCCTGTGGATCGGCGGCCTCTGCTCGACCATGGACCTCGACGGCCAAGGGGATACCAACGGCGCCTGCATCAGCCAGTGGGGCGCGACGTACTGGGGATACGGCGCCGTCAAGCAGCGGGGGGTGCCGCTCGATCCGGGGTGGTACGACTGGCAGACGGGCACCTTCAAGGTCGCGACGGCCGCGGGCCGGCCGCAGTGTGGCGCCCTCGGCCAGTGCCTCGGGCAGGACGGCCGGAACTCACCGTGGATCGTGACGCTGGTGGGCGTGCCCGACGACCGCATCCCCAACAACAATCCGCCGTGCCTCGACGATTCATCCGGGCTTTGCCAGGCGCCCGGCTGCTTCCAGTAGGCGGTCCCGCGATCAGCGCTCGCGGCACTCCGCCCGCGTCGGCGTGCTGCGCTCGCACGCCATCGACTCGGTCACGCCGGAGGCCACGAGCGCGCACGCGTTCGTGATGGCGGCCCGGCGCGCGTCGGGCTCGGAGTCCCCGTCGACCGCGCGGCAGGCCTCGCGTCCCTGGAAGTCGACGCACACCTCGCAGCGTACGCCTCCCACCCGCAGGCTCGACCAGACCACGATTCCCACGACGGCCGAGAGCCCCGCGAGCGACGCCCACGACGTCCACTTCATCGGCCACGATCGTGTAGCGCGCCGGGCGGGCGCGCGCCAGCCGCAGCGCCCGTCGTGCGCGTGTGGCCGTTTTGCTCGGAGGGCGCCGGCGTCGAGGCGCGATGTCACATGTGGATCTCGCGGCCGTGCGGGCGTCGCGGCGGCACGCGGTATGCTTCCTCCCGGCGCATGGGCCCTCGTGCCTGCGTGCTCGTCGGGGAGCGGGAGACGGGACGGCGCGCGGCGGTCGCGGCGGCGCTGCGCGCGGACGGGCACGTGGTGCTCGAGGCCCGCGACGGCCTGCAGCTCCTCGGGCTGATCGAGTTCGCCGTGGAGGTGCTCGGCCGGCGGCTCGAGGAGCTGGTCTTGCTCGCCGACGCGCAGCTTCCCGGCCTCGGCGGGCTCGACGTGCTCGCGGTCCTGCGCTGTGCCGGCCACCGGACGGCGGTCGTGCTCACCGCCGCGCCGAGGGATGCGGCGGCCCGGCGCGAGGGCGAAGGGCTCGGGGCCGTCGTGATCGATCGCGACGCGGACCCGGCGGTGGTCCGCCGGACGGTGGGCCGGGCTGCGGCGCGGCCGCGGCCGGGGACCGCGCCCGCGGTGTTCGCACCGTCGCACGAGGCCGGGGGGCGGTGGACGTCGCCGGTCGGGTGATCGCGCGCGGCGCTTGACCTGCACGCCTGCCGAGGCCATTCTCGTGCGCCGGCGCGGGCGTGACGTCCGATCCCCGCCCCGCAGACAGGAGGATCATTCATGCGTCGAACCGCCGTCCTGGCGGCCGTGGCCGCCGCGATGCTCGCGGGGCTCGCACTCGCGGCCGACAACGATCAGCTCATCAAGTACTACCGCAAGAAGGCGAACGTGCCGCCCGCGGCCAAGGTCGCGGTCATGGGGCTGCAGGACTCGAAGATTAAGGGGGTGAAGGAAGGCACGCTCGAGATCGGCGAAGGGCCCGCCGCGCGGAAGGTGCCGTTCGTGGTCTCGGCGGACGGGCGCTACGCGGTCTTCGGCGGGATCGAGGACGTCACCTCCGACCCGGCGAAGGCCGTGATGGAGAAGATCTCCCTCAAGGGCGAGCCGTTCAAGGGGCCGGCCAACGCCAAGGTCACCATCGTCGAGTACTCCGACTTCCAGTGCCCCTTCTGCAGCCGCGGCTACCAGACGATGGAGAATCAGGTTCTCAAGGACTACGGCGACAAGGTCCGCTTCTTCTACAAGAACTATCCGCTCCCCTTCCATCCCTGGGCCGAGTCGGCGGCGGTCGCCGCGGAGTGCGCCAAGGAGCAGAAGCCCGAGGCGTTCTGGAAGCTCTACAACGGCTTCTTCCAGAACCAGGGGCAGATCAACCCGCAGAACGTGAAGGACAAAGCGACCGAGTTCCTGAAGGACAGCGGCGTCGACATGGCGAAGTGGGACGACTGCTTCGACAACAAGAAGTCGCTGCCGAAGGTGAAGGCCGAGATGGCCGAGGGAAGCTCGGTGGGCGTCACGGGCACCCCGGGCTTCATCATCAACGGGCGGCTCGTCAGCGGCGCCCAGCCGTACGAAAACTTCAAGAGCATCATCGACGACGAGCTCGCGTCGGCCAAGAAGTAGGCCCGTCGGCCGGGCGGGCGGCGCCCGCGCGCCGTCCGCCCGGTGCCATTTCCATGCCCACGCACGTGACCGCACCCACGCGGGTTGCCGCCGCAGGGAACCTGCCCAAGGTCATCGAGGAGTACGTCGGCCGCGTCAACACGGGCACCGCGGCGGTGAGCGTCGCGCGCATGCGTAGCCCTGCGGGCTGGATCGAGCCGGGCCAGACGCCGGAGTTCGACGAGTACACGCTCGTGCTCGCGGGCGCACTGCACGTCCGTCATCGTGACGGCGTCTTCGTCGTGCGGGCGGGCGAGGCCGTGATCGCGCCCGCGGGCGAGTGGGTGCAGTACAGCTCCCCCGAGGCCGGGGGCGCCGAGTACGTGGCGGTATGCGTGCCGGCGTTCGCGCCCGAGCGCGTGCACCGAGACGCCTGAGGTGAGCTGACGCCCGTCTCGTCGGCGCGGAAACTGCCGCGCGACCGGCGAGAAAATCACCTCTCGAGGGGCGCGGAAATCGCCGAAATCGTCGCGCGCGAAGCGTTGACGCGCGTGCGGACGGCTGGCAGTTCATTGGTTGCGACCGCCGGATTTCTCCGACGAGTGAATCTCGGCCGGTCGAGCGCGTCGAAAGGCGCGTACGGGGGTGCGGAGGTGTGTGAAGGTGCCGAGCTTCGCTCTACGCAGCCCGTACACGGTCGTCGTCGGCGCGTGCATCGCGGCCATCTTGGGTCTGACGGCTCTCGCCCGGATGCCGGTCGACGTATTCCCCAATCTCAAAATCCCCGCCGTCGTGGTGGCGACATTCTATCCCGGGATGCCGCCGCTCGACATGGAGCGCGACATCACGACGCGCTACGAGCGGTTCTTCACGCTGGGCAGCGGGATCGAGCACATCGAGTCCCGCTCGTTGCCCGGCGTCAGCATGATCACCGTCTACCTGCACGCCGGCGTGGACGTCGACGCGGCGGCGGCGCAGCTCGCCACGCTGGCGATGGCGGACCTGGGCGTGCTGCCGCCCGGCACGCTGCCGCCGCTGGTCCTCAAGTTTGACGCCTCGTCGCTGCCGGTCACCCTGGTGACCGTCGAGGGGCAGGGCTATTCGCAGGCCGAGATCGAGGATCAGGCGCGCTACAACATCCGCAATCAGCTCGCCACGGTCTCCGGCGCGTCCGTGCCCATGCCGTTCGGCGGCAAGATCCGCCAGATCATGGCCTACGTCGACCGTCAGGCCCTGCAGGCGCGCAACTTGACGCTCAATTCGGTGGTCGATGCGCTGAACGACACGAACCTGATCCTGCCCGCCGGCGACGCCAAGATCGGCAACACCGACTACTACATCTACTCCAACGCGCTGGTCGACAAGCCGCAGAGCCTCGACGAGCTCCCCGTCAAGCTCGGCAGCGGCCAGGCGCCCGTGCGTCTCGGGGACGTCGGCCAGGTGAAGGACGCGACCGCGATCCAGTACAACGTGGTGCTGATCGACGGGCAGCCGTCCGTGTACATCCCGGTCCTCAAGCAGGGCGGCGCCAACACGATCGCGGTCGTGAGCGGCATCCGCGACCTGCTGCCGAAGATCATCGGCATGCCGCCGGGGATGAAGCTCAAGGCCATCTTCGATCAATCCGGGTACATCCTCGACGCCGTGCACTCGCTCGAGCACGAGGCCGTATCGGGCTCCATCCTCGCGTCGCTGATGATCCTGATCTTCCTCGGCAGCTTCCGCTCGACGCTCGGCATCTTCCTCTCGATTCCGCTGTCGATCCTCGCCGCGGCCTTCGCCCTGTTCATGAACGACTCGACGATCAACGTCATGACCCTCGGCGGCTTCGCGCTCGCGATCGGGCGGCTGGTGGACGACTCGGTCGTGGTGCTCGAGAACATCAACCGGCACCTCGAGGAGGGCAAGAGCCCGACGCAGGCGGCGCAGGACGGGGCGGAGGAGGTCGCGCTGCCCGTGCTCGCCTCGACGATCACCACCATCATCGTGTTCTTCCCGGTGATGTTCCTGTTCGGCGTTGCGAAGTACCTTTTCAGCGCGCTCGCGCTCGCCGTGGTGCTCGCCATGCTCGCCTCGTACGTGGTGGCGATGGCCGTGATTCCCATCTACTGCGCGCGCTTCCTGGTGTCGGAGAAGGCCGAGCCGGGGCGGCGCGGCCTCTTCACGCGGCTGTTCGACGGATTCAACCGGCGCTACGAGCGCTTCGCCGACCGGTACGAGCGCCTGCTCGCGCGGGCGCTGGATCGCAAGGCGCTGGTGATCGCCGGCGTCGCGGTCATCTTCGTGGGCTCGCTCGGCATCTACCCCCTGCTCGGAACGCAGCTTTTCCCGACCACGGACGCCGGCAAGTTCATCATCCACATGCGGTCCCCCGCGGGCACCCGGATCGAGGTGACCGAGGATCTGGCGCGGCGGGTCGAGAAGGTGATCCGGGAGGTCATTCCGCCGGGGGAGATCGGGACCGTGGTCGAGAACCTCGGCTTGGCGCCCAGCATCTCGGCCATCTACTCGTCGAATTCGGGCGAAGACACGGGCGAGATCATGGTGACGCTCCAGCCCGACCACAAGGTCTCGACGTTCCATTACATGCGCATCCTCGAGCGGCAGCTGGCGCGGGAGGTGCCGGAGGCGACGGCCTTCTTCTCCTCGGGCAGCATCATCGACGCGGTGCTCAACTTCGGGTTGCCCGCACCGATCGACATCCAGGTGAGCGGCCCCGACTACCAGCCGCTGTTCACGGTCGCGCACCGGCTCGCGACGGCGATCAGCGGCCTGCCGGACGTCGCCCAGGCCTACATCCCGCAGGAGGCGGACTATCCCACGCTGGACGTGAAGGTCGATCGCGTGCGGGCCGCGCGGCTCGGGCTCACCGAGAAGGACGTGGTCACCAACGTGATCACGGCGCTCACGTCGAACCAGATGATCCGGCCGTCGATCTGGATCGATCGCTCGACGGGCAACGACTACTTCCTCACCGCGCAATATCGGGAGCAGGCGATCGACTCGATCGACACGCTCAAGGACATCCCGGTGCATCACCTCACGAAAGGCAACGTCCCCGAGCAGTCGATCCTGCTGCGCAACGTGGCGAGGATCGAGCAGGCGAAGTTCCCGTCGGAGGCGGACCACTACAACATCCAGCGTGTGGTCGACGTGCTCGTGGATCCCGCGACGTCCGACCTCGGGGGCACGCAGGCGGCGATCCAGCGGCGGCTCGAGCAGATCAAGCTGCCGCCCGACGTCCGAGTGCACTATCGCGGTGCGGTGGCGGCGATGGAGCGCTCGTTCTCGAGCTTCGGGCTCGGGCTGGGCATGGCGGTGGTGCTGCTCTACCTCGTCATGGTTGCGCAGTTCGCCTCGTTCGTCGATCCGTTCATCATCATGTTCGCGGTGCCGATGGGGCTGATCGGCGTCATCTGGACGCTGTGGCTCACGAGCACCACGCTCAACATCGAGTCGTTCATGGGCATCATCGTGATGGTGGGAATCGTGGTGTCCAACTCGATCCTGCTGGTGGACTTCGCCAACCAGCGCCGGCGCGAGGGCCTCGAGCTGCGCCGGGCGGTCGTCGAGTCCGCGCGGGTGCGGATGCGGCCGATCCTGATGACGGCGCTGGCGACGGTGGCGGGGCTGATGCCGATCGCGCTCGAGCTGGGCGCCGGCTCCGAGGCGTCGGCGCCGCTGGCGCGCGCGGCGGTCGGCGGGCTGGTCGTGTCCACGGCGTTCACGCTCTTCCTCGTGCCGTGCGTCTACGAGCTGGTGTACGCGGGGCGGCGCCGCCGGACGCCGGCGGGTTGACGGCCGACGCCCGCGTGCAGCATGGTGCCGCCATGGGCGCCCGAGTTGGGGGGCGGAGCGCCCCGGCCGGCCCGGCCGCCGCCGGACGGCCCTGCGTCCTCGGCGCGCTGCTCGTGCTGCTGATCCTGCTCGCGTACGTCCCCGCCGTCCGGGACGGCTACGTCTGGGACGACGACGTCTACGTGACGGACGACCTTGCGCTGCGATCGCCGGAGGGCCTGCGCCGCATCTGGCTTCGACCCACCTCGCGCATCCTGCCGCAGCAGTACTACCCGGTGACGTACAGCGTCCTGTGGCTCGAGTATCGCCTCTGGCACCGGGGCGCCGCCGGCTATCACGTGGTCAACGTCGCGCTGCACGCGGCAAGCGCCGTGCTTCTCTGGCGCCTGTTCGGCCGTCTCGGCTTCCGAGCGCCGTGGGTCGCGGCCGCCGTTTGGGCCCTTCATCCGGTGATGGTCGAGTCGGTGGCCTGGGTGACGGAGGTCAAGAACGTTCTCTCCGGCGTCTTCTACCTCGCGGCCGGCTCGGCCTACCTCCGCTTCGCGGCGCTCCCCGCGCGACCGGGGCGTCGGGGGGTCTGGTATGCCGCCGCGTTGATCCTGTTCCTCGCTGCTCTACTCGCCAAGAGCGTGACGTGCACGCTGCCCGCGGCGCTCGCGTTGATCCTCTGGTGGAAGCGCGGGCGGCTCGCGGGGCGGGACGTCGTGCCGCTCGTGCCGTTTCTGGTCGCAGGCCTGGCGCTGGGCGCGGTGACCGTCTGGATGGAGCGGGCGCGCGTGGGCGCGGTCGGCCCCGAGTGGAACCTGACGGCCGTCGAGCGCCTCCTCGTGGCCGGCAGGGCGTTGTGGTTCTACGCCGGCAAGCTCCTCTGGCCCGCCCGTCTCTCTTTCAACTATGCGCGCTGGTCGATCGACCCGCGCGCGGCGGGGCAATGGATCCTCCCCGCCGCGGCCGCCGCTGCCCTGGCGGGCGCCTTCGCCGCCCGGCGCACGGTCGGTCGCGGTCCGCTTGCCGCCTTGCTCTTCTTCGCCGGGACGCTCGGTCCCGCGCTGGGATTCTTCAACGTCTATCCCATGCGCTACGCGTTCGTGGCGGATCACTTCCAGTACCTCGCGGCGATCGGCGTGGTCGGCGCCGTGATCGAGGGCGCGGCGGCGTTGCTGCCGTCCCGGCGGGCCCGGACGGCCGCTTCCGCGATCGTGATCACGGCCTTGGCGGTGCTGACGAGCCGTCGCGCCCGCGTGTTCGCGAGCCCCGAGACGCTCTGGCGGGACACGTTGGCCGGCAACGCCTCCTCGTGGCTGGCGCACGGCCGGCTGGCGACCTTCTATTCCGGCCAGCGCGACTTCGCGCGCGCCGTGGCCGAAGCCGAAGCGGCCGCGGCGCGCCGCCCGCACGACGCCCAGCTCGCGAGCTTGCTAGGCATAACGTTCGGGGCCGCGGGTCGCACGGCGGAGGCGCGGCGCGCGCACGAGCAGGCGCTCGCGATCGACGCCGGGGATCCGCTCGTCCACTACAACTACGGGTACGACCTGGAAGCCTGGGGGGAGCTCGAAGCGGCCGAGCGGGAGTATCGCGACGCGATGCGCCTCGATCCCCGCGCGCTCTGGGGGGAGCGCACGCGCCTCGGGCACCTGCTCGCGGCGCGAGGAGACGCGGCGGGCGCGGAGGAGCTGTACCGGCAGGAGCTCGCGCTGGCCCCGGAATCTCCGACGGCGGGCGAGAACCTGGCCGCCCTGCTCCTAGCGCAGGGTCGCCTGGACGAGGCGCAGCGCGTGGTCGCCGAGGTGCTCGGCGTCGACCCCGAGAACGGAGGCGCGCGGAGCATCCTCGCCGTGGCGCTGCTCGAGCGCGGCGATCGTGGCGCCGCCGAACGCGAGCTGCGTCGGGCGCTGCGCGACGCGCCCGCCGCCGCCGAGATCCACAACACGCTCGGCAGCGTGCTCATGCAGGAAGGACGACGGGAGGCGGGGATCGCCGAGTACGAGGAGGCGCTGCGGCTCCGGCCCGACTACCCGAGCGCCCGCCGCAACCTCGAGGCGGCCGGCGCACAGGGGCAAGGCACGCCGGGCGGCGACACGGATGCCGGCGATCAGGGTCGACGCGACCGGTGACCTCGATATGATGGGATAGCAACCATGCGAAACCCCGTCTTCGTCGGCTCGGCCTTCGTCGCGCAGTACCCCGAGGGGGGCGGCAACTTCTGGGTGCCGCTGCAATACCTGCTCGGCCTGCTGGACCTCGGCGTGGATGCCTGGTGGCTCGAGCTGCTCTGGACCCGGCGCGACCCCGCCCGCGACCGGCGCAACGTCGAGACCTTCCGGCGCCACGTGGCCGAGCTCGGCGTCGCCGACCGCGTGGTGCTGGTCTTCTTCCCCGAGAGCGAGCGCGCGGAGCCGCCGGGGCGCGCCGAGGTGATCGGCATGGACGCCGGGGAGCTCGCGGCTCGCCAGCGCGATGGGCTGCTGCTCAACATGGCCGAGAGCGTGCCGGCCTCGCTGCGTGGCGCCTTCGGGCGCACGGCGCTCTTCGACTTGGACCCCGGCCCCTTCCAGCTCTGGGCGCTGGAGTGGGGCATGGGCGTCGGCGCGCACGACGCCCACGTCACGATCGGCCGGCATCTGGGCGCCTCCGACTCGCCCGTGCCGCTCGGCGGGGTCGAGTGGCGGCGCGTGTGGCCGGCCGTCCACCTCCCGGCCTGGCCTGTGCAGCGCACGCCGGCCGCCTGCTGGACCACCGTGACCCAATGGTGGAACAACCAGTATGCCTTCCTCGACGGCGACTGCTACGACTGCAACAAACGCAGCGGCTTCCTCGAGGTGATCGACCTGCCGGCGCGCGCGGGCGTCCCCCTGGAGCTGGCCGCGAACCTCCACGCCGACGAGCGTGAGGACCGCGAGCTCTTGGCGCGCCACGGCTGGCGGCTCGCCGACCCCGCCGTCGTCGCGGGCACGCCGCAGGCGTTCCGCGCCTACGTGCAGGCCTCGCGCGGCGAGCTGTCGTGCGCCAAGCCCGCGTACGTGAAGGCGCGCTCGGGCTGGGTGAGCGACCGCACCATCTGTTACCTCGCGAGCGGCCGGCCGTGCGTCGTGCAGGCGACGGGCGCGGAGGCGCACCTGCCGGCGAGCGCGGGGCTGCGCTTCTTCCGGAGCGTCGACGAGGCGGCCGCCGCGCTCGCGGCCGTCGAGGCCGACCATGCCGCGGCTGCGCGGGCGGCGCGCGCGCTCGCCGAAGAGGTGTTCGCGACCCGCGTCGTGGTGCCGGAGCTGCTGGCCGCGGCGGGTGCTTGACAGCCTCTCCCCGAGCCGGCTAGCGCCGCCACGTGGATACGCGCGCGGCCGAGCTGGTCGTCGGGGCGATCGACATGCACTGCCACCACGGCCCCGATGCGCACGCCGCGCGCAGCGTGGACGCGGCCGAGGCGGTGCGCGAGGCGGAGGACGTGGGCCTCGGGGCCGTCGTCTTGAAGCACCACCGCTACCCCACGGGCCCGATCGCGCTGCTCATGCAGAAGACGGTGCGCCGCCTGCGCGTCTTCGGCGGGATCTGCTGCGACTTCGAGGTGGGGGGCCTCAACCCCGCGGCGGTCGAGGTGGCCCTCGCGAACGGCGCCAAGGTGGTCTGGCTGCCGACCTTCTCCTCGACCGTCGACCGCCGCAAGCTCGGGCTGCCCGGGCCCGGCATCCCGCTGCTCGACGGCGCGGGCCGGCTCGTGCCCGCGGTCGAGGAGATCCTGCGCCTCGTGCGCGGCGCCGACGCGGTGGTGGCCACCGGCCATACCGACCTCGCCGAGCAGTTCGCGGTGGTCGACGCGGCGCGTACGCTCGGCGTCAAGGCCGTGATGACGCACGCGCTCGAGACGCTGGTCGGCCCCGATCACACGCTCGGGCACGTGGTGGAGCTGGCCGACCGGGGCGCCGTGATCGAGTTCACCTACCTCACCTGCATCCCGGGCGGGATGGCCGCGACCGAGGAGCCCGCGCGCTTCGCGCAGGCGATGATGACCGTCGGCCCCGGGCGCGCGATCATGTCCACCGACTTCGGGCAGGCGCGGAGCCCGCACCCGGCCGAGGGCATGCGGCTGTTCATCGCGGAGATGCTCGGCTGCGGCGTGCCGGCCGAGGCGATCGACCGCATGGCCCGCCGGAATCCGGCGCGGCTGCTGGGGCTCGCGTAGCATGGCGGGCGAGCCGTTGCGCCTGGGCATCCTCGGGGCCGCGCGCATCGCGCCGATGGCGCTCGTCGCGCCTGCGCGGCGGGTGCCCGAGGCGGTCGTGCTTGCGGTCGCGGCGCGCGATCCCGAGCGGGCGCGGCGCTTCGCGTCGCGCCACGGCATCCCGCGCGTGCACCCCGCGTACGAGGCGTTGCTCGCCGATCCCGAGGTCGAGGCGGTCTACAACCCGCTGCCGAACGCGCTGCACGCCACGTGGACGATCCGCGCGCTCGAGGCGGGCAAGCACGTGCTCTGCGAGAAGCCGTTCGCGGCCACCGTCGCCGAGGCCGAGGCGATGGCGGCGGCTGCCGCCCGCACCGGGCGCGTGCTCATGGAGGCCTTCCACTATCGGTACCACCCGCTCTTCGCCCGCATGCAGGCGATCCTGGGTGCGGGCGAGATCGGCGCCGTGCGCCATTTGGAGGCTCACTTCCACGTGCCCATGGTGATCCCGAACGACATCCGCTGGCGCGCCGACCTGGCCGGCGGCGCGCTCATGGACGCGGGATGCTACACGGTGCACCTCCTGCGCCACCTGGCGGCGGCCGAGCCCGCGGTGGTGAGCGCGCAGGCGCGCTGGACGGCGGGCGGGGTCGACCGCGTGATGGCCGCCGACCTGCGCTTCCTCGACGGCCGCACGGCGCGGCTCGGCTGCGCGCTGCTCTCGCCGGTGCTGCTGCGCGCCGATGCAACGGTGGTGGGCACGACCGGCCGGCTGCGGGTAATCAACCCGATCGCGCCCCAGTTCTGGCACCGCCTCACGGTCGTGACCCCGACGCTCCGCCGCGTCGAGCGCGTGCGCGACGGCGCGAGCTACGACCATCAGCTCCGGGCCTTCGTCGCGGCCGTGCGCGACGGCGCGGCCTACCCGACCACGCCCGCCGACGCGGTGGCGAACATGCGCGTGATCGAGGCGATCTACGCTGCCGCCGGCCGCCCGCGCCCGCTGTCCGTGGGGGGAAGCTCCTCGGCCGGGTCGTAGGGCATGATGATCCACAGCGCCAGGTAGATGATGATGCCGGGGCCGCCGATGAGCGTGGCGAGGACGAAGGCCAAGCGGACGAGCGTGACCGAGACGTCGAACTCGCGTGCGAGGCCGGCGCACACGCCGGCGATGCGCTTGCCGCGGCGCACGCGGTACCACGCCCGCTTGAGCGCGTGTCCCTCGACGTAGCTGCCGCAGTAGCGGCACTTGACGGCCTCGCGCCGGATCTCCTCGGCGCAGTAGGGGCACCGCCGCATCCCCTCGTCAGGCATGCGCGGGTCTCCAGCTCGCGCGCGCCTGGCGTGCCGCCAGCAGCGGGACCGCGGCGTAGCTCAGCGCCACGAGCACGGTGATCGCCGCGCCGTACGACCCGACGACGTAGGCGCTCAGCCCGGCCGGCAGGACGGCCGTCAACGCGGCATAGACGGTGCGCACCACGCCCGTGTCCCAGGCCACGATCGCCGGGAGGGCGAGGAGCGTGGCGGCGAGCGCGCGGGCGAGCCGCGGGCGGATCGCACGCTCGGCCACGAGCGGTGCGGCCGCGCGCAGCGTGCGCACGCGCAGCTCGGCCGGCGGTGGCGCCGTCCGGTGCTCCGCGAGGGTCCGATGGAGCGCCGCGGCCGCCGGTGCGTCGGCCCGGCAGCGCGAGCATGCCGCTGCGTGCGCCGCCGCAGCGGCGTCGAGCGCGCCGCCCAGCACGCGCGCCGTGAGGACCTCGTCGCAGGTCATGTCGCCCTCCCGCGGGCCGCCGCGACGAGCCGGCGGACGGCGTGGTGCAGCCGGCTCTTCACGGTGCCCGGCGGGCAGCCGAGAATCTCGGCCACCTCGGCCTCGCCCAGGTCGTGGTAGTAGCGCAGGATGACCACGCTGCGCTGCGCGTCCGGGAGCGTGGCGAGCAGCCGGGCCGCGTCGAGACGCGCATCGGCGGCGTCGGGCGGCGCGGTGCCGCCGAGCGCCGCCGGATCGACGGGCTCGGGCGGCGCGCGCCGGTGCCAGTCGCGGCAGAGGTTGAGCGCGATCTGGAAGAGCCAGGTGGAGAAGCGCCGCCGGGGATCGAAGCGCGGCGCGGCGCGCACGACGCGGAGCCACGTCTCCTGGAAGAGGTCGTCGACGTCCCGCCCGTGCATGTGCCGATCGAGGAAGGCGTGCAGCGGGCGCTCCCACCGCTCGAGGAGCAGGCGCAGCGCCGCACCGTCTCCCGCGGCGAGCGCTCCGACCAGCTCCTCGTCGGTCGGCATGCCCCTTCGGCACGCCCCTCTATCACGAGGTGGGCCCTCCGGGCACCGGCCCTGCGGGGGGCGTCGGCCGTCCGATGAGACCCAGATCGGCGAGGATCGTGCGCACGAGGCCGAGGAGACGCCCGAGCGGCGGCTCGCCGCCCGGCTGCAGCGGAACCACGAGCCAGAGCGCCAGGTAGAGGAGGGGGCCCAGAAAATGGACGAAGGTGAGCGCGAGGAAAGCGAGCCGCACGGCCGCGACCGGCAGCGCCAGCGCGTGCGCCAGCGCCGCCGCGACGCCGGCGAGCCGCCGCTCCGGATGGTCGCGGTGCCAGCGCTGCGGATCGCGGGCCGTGAGCCAACTCCGGCAGTGGCGGCAGCGCACGGCCTCGACGAGGATCTCCTCCGCGCAGTACGGGCATCTGCGGACGGCGTCCATGGGTGGCCCCCTTCCGCCCGTAGTACGCGGCAGCCGGCGCCGGGGTTCATCGCGGGGCGGCCCACCGGCGCGACGACCCCGCTAGAGTGGTTCCCGTGCCCTCCGGCAGGACGTGCACGACAGTGATCTTGCCGCGATGGACCAGCGGCAGCCGCCCTGCTCTCGTGATCGCCTGAGCCGCCCCTCGAAAGCAGTCCGTCGCCACGGGCACGTGCTCGCGAAAGGCGCGGGACGTCGATCCCGGGCCTTACCTTCGTGCCCCTGGCTTCGCCGCGCGCGCCCGCGGCGAATGGGCATTCCGGATGGCTCTGCGCTCCAGATTGCTGGCGGGCTTCGCCCTTCCGGCGCTCCTTCGCGTGGACTTGCGGGAAGGTCTCCCGGAAGCGGAATTCTCGAGCTTCGCTCCTCCCTTCCTCTCGGCGCGCTTGGAGCGGTTTCTCTCTGCGGTTCCACCGAGGCCCACCCTGCGATCCGTGGCGCTCACGCCCGGGTGCGCCGTGTCGACGGGCGTGTCCCGGCGGGGGCGTGGCCTCTGCTTCGGCCTCGGGGGATTTGCGTCGCGTTGTTGCTGCGCACGAAATCGCTGTGCCTTCGTCGCCATGAGGATGCTCCTTTCGTTCATGACGTGGTTGATGCCTCCGCTTCCGCGGCGGTGGCCGCGGCCCGGGCGGGATGCTCGAGGGCGAGATGGTCCGACCGAGCCCGTACGCGAGAACGGCGGCCGCTCCGGAGCCGACGAGGACGCCGATCTTCGAGGCTTCCAGGTGCGTTCCTTCTGAAAATGCGAGCCCCGCAATGAAGATCGACATCGTGAAACCGATCCCGCCGACCACCCCGACAACGGCGATCTGCGGCCAGCCGACGCCGAGCGGCAAAGCCGCGATGCCGAGGCGGGTCGCGAGCCAGGCGAAGGCGAAGATCCCGAGGGGCTTGCCGATCAGGAGCCCGGCAGCAACCCCCAGGAACACGAGCAGTGACTCACCCGAGAGCGACGCGTCGCCGAGCGACACGCCTGCGTTCGCGAGCGCGAACAGCGGCATCGCGCCGAACGCCACCCAGCCGTGCAGAGCGTGCTGGAGACGCTCGACGGGGGAGACCGCTTCCCGTCGCGCCTCGTTCAGGCGTTCCAGATGGGTCAGCATCGCTCGCTCGTCGGCGCCGTCCTGCTCTCGAAGAGCAGTGACGCTCGCGTCGGCGTGTTCGATGAACCCCTCGCGCCCGAACCACGCCCGAACCGGGGTCATCAACCCGACGACCACGCCTGCGAGGGTCGGGTGGATCCCCGCGACATAGGCGCCGGCCCAGACGATCGCCGCCGGAAGCGCGTACGCCCACGGGCTCCGCACGCCGAGCCATTGCATGACGCGTATCGCGACGAGCCCCAGCGCGAGGACGAGGCAGCCGAAGGGCGCGAGACCTGACGAATAGAAGATCGCGATGACCACGATCGCGCCGACGTCGTCCATGACGGCAAGCGCGAGCAAGAGGACCCGGAGCGCGGGAGGAACCCGGCTTCCGAGGAGAGCCAGAACCCCGACGGCGAACGCGATGTCCGTTGCCATCGGGATTCCCCATCCGTTCGCCGAAGGGTGCCGCAGGTTGAGTGCTGCGAAGATGCTCGCGGGAACCAGCATTCCGCCGACCGCAGCCGCGAACGGGAGCGCGGCGCGATGCGCGTCACTCAGCTCGCCGTGGTGGAGCTCGCGACGGATCTCGAGCCCGACGACGAAGAAGAACATCGTCATCACTCCGTCGTTGACCCAGAAACGCAGGTCACGCTCGAAAGAAAAAGGGCCGAGCTTCAGTCCGAACGTGGCGTGCCAGAGCGCCGCGTAGCCATCCTTCCACGGCGAGTTCGCCCAGCCGAGCGCGACCGCGGCGGATGCGAGAAGGAGGATCCCGCTCGATGCCTCGACCGCGAGGAACTTCTCGACCGGTGCAAACGCCCGCTGTGCGAGCCGGCGCGCCGGCATCCAGCTTCCCGGCGGAGGGCCGTGCGTGGAGGCGTGGGCCTGCTTTTCGGTGGGATCAGCCGTCAAAGCCATGCACCACTCTGCGTGGTGATGGCTGGCGGCCCGACCGAGCCCGAAAAACCTGCGGTGGTGGCCCACCGCACCCTTCCTTGTTGCCCAGCGTAACGTAGCGGATCTCGGCTACTTGCGCCAGCCTGGCTCCTGGCTCGGTGGCCGGAAGTGCCCGGCCGCATCGTGCTCGGGGTCGACGTGGCCGGCTCCCATGACGCCGCCCGGCGGCGCCCGTCAGGTGCCGGCGCTGCCTTCTGGGAGAGCACCGGCGGCTATCCCATGGCACTGCCGCTAGCCGAGCATGACCATGCCGCCGTCGACGCAGAACGCCTGCCCGGTGATGAAGCGCGCCCCGTCGCCGGCGAGGAACACCATCAGCGGCGCCAGGTCGCGCGCGGGATCGCCGAGACGCCCGCCGAGTGGGATCGCATGCTGGAGCCCGAGATCGTGCATCGCGAGCTCCTCCGGCGAGAGGCGCGCGCGGTAGGCCTCGTACATCGGCGTCCACATCGCCGGGAGGACGGCGTTGATCGTGATCCCGTAGCGCGCCCATTCCTGCGCGACGGTGCGCGTCCACGCGAGCACCGCGGCCTTCGCGGCGGCGTAGTGGGCGCCGCCGCGCTGTCCGCGCAGCGCGGCGGCCGAGCCGAAGTTGATGATTCGCCCGCCGCGGTCGCGCAGGTGGTGGAACGCGGCCTGGTTGGTGAACAGCGTGCTCTTGGCGTTGACGCCGAGCAGCAGGTCCCACTCCGCCTCGGTGATATCCTCGGCCGCCGCGGCGCGCTCGACACCGGCCACGTGCGCGAGCACGTCGAGGCCGCCGAGCCAGGCGACGGCGCGGTCGAAGACGGCGAACACCGCGGCGCGGTCGGCGACGTCGCAGTGCTCGTAGCGCGCCGCCGTGCCGGCCTGTGCGACGACCCGCCCGCCGCCCGCGTCGTCGACGTCGAGCACCGCCACTCGCGCGCCCTCGTGCGCGTAGGCGGCGACGGTGGCCGCGCCGATGCCGCTCGCGCCCCCGGTGACCACGATGCGCTTGTCACGCAGCAGCACGGCGGCGGTGCCTAGTCTAGAGGTAGCGCTTCCCGCGCACCGTACCGTCGGCCGCGATCTCGTAGAGCAGCGGCACGCCGGTCGGGATCTCGAGCGCGAGCACCTCGGTGGGCGTGAGCCCGTCGAGGTGCATCACGAGCGCGCGCAACGAGTTGCCGTGAGCCACGACGAGCAGGTTGTGGCCGGCGCGGAGCTCCGGCAGCAGGTGTGTCTCCCAGTAGGGGAGCACGCGCGCGGCCGTGTCGGCGAGGCTCTCGCCGCCCGGCGGCCGCTCGTCGTAGCTCCGCCGCCAGAGCCGCACCTGCTCGGCGCCGAAGCGCCGCGCGGCCTCGGCCTTGTCGAGTCCCTGGAGGTCGCCGTACATGCGCTCGTTGAGCGCCGCGTCGCGCTCGGTCGGTAGGTCGGACATCCCCGCCCGCTCGAGCGCGAGCCGCGCCGTGTCGATCGCGCGCGCGAGCACCGACGTGTAGACCTTGTCGATGCGGCGGCCGCGCAGCTTCTCGCCCGCCGCGCGCGCCTCGGCCTCCCCGCGCGCGGAGAGCGGGACGTCGATCCAGCCGGTGAAGCGGTTCTCGAGGTTCCACTGCGACTCGCCGTGACGCAGCAGCGTGAGCTCGGCCATCGGGCGTCGCTATAGCGTGCAAGCGCGGCCGAAGCCAAGGCGCGACGGTTGCGGGGCAGGGACCCCTCTGGTAGCGTCCCGCGCCCGACATGGCGATCGTATTGCTCTTCGTGCTCCACTGGATGGCGGCCGTCTTTTTCCAGTCGAGCTTCCAGCACCGCTACGCGGCGCACCGCATGTTCTCGATGGGCAAGCGCACGGAGCGGCTCTTCCACCTCTGCACCTACGTGACCCAGGGCTCGTCGTACCTCTCGCCGCGCGCCTACGCGATCCTCCACCGCGAGCACCACGCCTACAGCGACACCGAGCGCGACCCGCACGCCCCCGGGCTCTTCTCGAACATCTTCACGATGATGTGGGCGACGGCACAGCGCTACGGCGCGCACCTCGAGCGGACGTCGTCGCCCGAGCCGCGCTTCCTCGGCGGCTACCCCGAGTGGCCGCTGATCGACCGGCTCGCCTCCTCGTGGACGAGCCGGATCGCCTGGGGGGCGGGATGGACGCTCCTCTACCTCTGGCTCGCCACCGCCTGGTGGCAGTACCTCCTGCTGCCGATCCAATGGGGGATGGGCCCGGTGCACGGGGCGATCGTCAACTGGTGCGGCCACCGCTACGGGTACCGCAACTTCCGCATCCGCGATCGCTCGCGCAATTTCCTGCCGTTCGACCTGCTCACGCTCGGCGAGCTTTTCCAGAACAACCACCACCGCGCCGCCGGGCGGCCGAACTTCGCCGCGCGGTGGTTCGAGTTCGACCCCACCTACGCGGTGCTGCGCGCGCTCGCCTGGACGGGGCTGATCAGCCTCGTCCCGGCCGCCGGTGAGGCGTAGCAGCGTCAGGCGTCGATCAGGACGCCGGGGTTGAGGATGCGGGCCGGGTCGAGCGCCGCCTTCGCCGCGGCGAGCGCCGCAGCGAAGGGCGCCGGGCGCTGACGGTCGTACCAGGGCCGGTGGTCGCGGCCGATCGCGTGGTGGTGCGTGATCGTCCCGCCGCCGGCGAGGATCGCCTCGGCGGCCGCGGCCTTGATCTCGGTCCACTGCTCGAGCTGGCTTCCCGGCCGCGCCGCCGCCAGCACGGAGTAGTACGGGGCGGGGCCGTCGGGGTAGGCGTGGGTGAAGCGGACGGTGACCTGGCCGCGGTCGCACACCCGGCGCACCGCGTCGGTGGCGGCGCCCATGACCGCGGCGTGGAAGGCGGGGAAGCGGTCCCACGTGATCGCGGTCTCGAAGGTCTCGCTGATCATCCCCATGCCGACGAGCGCGTCGCGGAGATAAGGCGCATCGAGGAAGGCGCGGCGCCAGGCGCCGGCCGCTCCCTCGCGATCGCCCTCACCGGAGGCGCGCGTGCGCCCGGCGCCGGGCGCGAAGCGCCCGCCGTGGTCGGCGGCGCACTCGAGCGCGCGCGCCATCCACGCGTCGAGCGGATGATCGGCGGACTCGAAGGCGAGCAGGAGCACGGCTTCGTCGCCGCCGCCGGCGCCCGCGGTGGCGGCCTCGCCCGGGTCGAGGAGCCGGCAGTTGGCGGGATGGAGCCCCGCCTGCGTGATCGCGCGCACCGCGGAGGCGCCGGCCATGAAGTCCGCGAAGGTGACGCTCGCGGCGGCGCGGAAGACCGGGCGGGCCTGCACGCGCATCCACGCCTCGACGATCACCCCGAGGATGCCCTCCGAGCCGATGAAGAGCCGGTCGGGGCTCGGTCCGGCGCCCGAGCCGGGTAGCCGGCGCGAGGTCATCACGCCCGCGGGGGTCACGACGCGCAGCGCCTCGACGAAGTCGTCGATGTGCGTGTAGAGCGTCGCGTAGTGGCCGCCCGAGCGGGTGGCGATCCAGCCGCCGAGCGTCGAGAACTCGAACGACTGCGGGAAATGGCGGAGCGTGAGCCCGTGCGGCCGGAGCTGGTCCTCGAGGACCGGGCCGAGCGCCCCGGCCTGGATGCGCGCGGCGCGCGAGACCGGGTCGACTTCGAGCACCCGGTCGAGGCGTCCGAGGTCGAGCGAGACGACGCCGGCGAAGCGGTCGTCGCACGGCGCCTCCACGCCGCCGACGACGCTCGAGCCGCCCCCGTACGGCACCACGGCCGCGCGCGTGCCTGCCGCCCACTCGAGCACCGTGGCGACGTCGTCCTCCGAGCCGGGGAAGGCGACGAGATCGGGTGGACGGCGGAAGTCGCGCCGGTAGGCGCGGACGACATCGCGGAACGACTTGCCGTACGTGTGCCCGGCGCGGTCGTACGCGGCCGTGGAGCAGATGGCGGCGAGCCGCGGCGGCGGCGCGAGCCGTGGCGGCGGCAGCACGACCTCGTCGAGCCGCGGCGGCGGCGCCACGTCGACCGCGTCGAGCCCGAGCCGCTCGGCCAGCGCCCGCGCGATCGCCCGCTGCTGCTCGAGGCTCGGCCCCGCGTCCTCCCAGCCCCAGCCCCAGAAGCGTCGCCGCCGGGCGGGGGGAGACGTCATTCGGTGCGCGCGACGCCGGCTAGAAGCGCCGCCGCCCGCCGCCCCCGCCGCCGAACCCGCCCCGCCCGCCGCCGGGGCCCCCGCCGAAGCCGCCGCGTCCACCGCCCCCGCCCCCGCCGCGCGACTGCTCGCGCGCCTCGCTCACGGTGAGCTTGCGGCCCTGGAGGTCGGCGCCGTTCAGGTCGGCGATCGCCTTCTCCGCCTCCTCCGCGGAGCTCATCTCGACGAACCCGAAGCCGCGCGAGCGGCCCGTGGCCCGGTCCGTGATGACCGCCGCCGACTCGCACACCCCGGCGCGGGAGAAGAACTCCTTCAGGTCCTCGCTCGTCGTGTTGAACGAGAGGTTGCCCACGAACAGCTTCTTGCCCATCTGTCTCTCCTTGGCGACGCCCTATCCGGGCGTGTTTCTTACCGTTGCTTGGGCGAGAAGCCGGTCGCCTTCCTTGGCGAGGGCCGCGCACAAACAGGGCACGGCCCCTCTAGCCGAGTCGGCCCGGGCCTGCAAGCCCATCTCTCGCGGGATCAGCCGAGCTCCTGCGAGAATCGGATCGTGCCCCGGCGCATGCCCTCGAGCACGACCTCGGCCCCGCCGCTGCGCAGCATCCACTCGAGGCGGTGGTCACGGTACTCGCGCTTGAACTGCCCGGAAGCGACGAGCTGCGGGAGCATCTCGAAGCCGGCCATCGACTCGGCCGCCGCCGCGAGCACCTGCTGCACGCTCGGGCGCGCGCGTACCCGCTCGAGCCAGGCGGCGAGCGCCGAGCCCGGCGCCGGCGGGTTCCCCCCCAGCGCCGCGGCATGCACGGCAGGGAGCGCCGAGAGGTCTCCCCAGCCGAATGCCGTGCCGTTGAGCCACGGGCGCCCCCCGAGCTGGCGCTCGAGCCAGACGTTGGCGCCGCGCACCTGCTCGCCGCCGCGCGCGAGCAACCGCTCGGCCAGCTCGCCGGTGGCCCGCTGGAAGACGCGGATCTCGTAGGCGGCCCAGTTGATCGCCTCGTAGTAGGTGTCGCACAGCTCCTCGAGCATGCGCACCCGCGCGCGCTCGGCCGCCGTCGGCGGCAGCAGCGGCGGGTCGGGCCAGCGGTCCTCGACGTACTCGAGGATGATCGTCGAGTCGAAGACCGCCGTGTCGCCGTCGAGGAGCGCGGGCACCTCGAGCCGCGGGCTCGCCGCGGCGAAGATCGGATCGCCGCCGAAGAAGTCGGGGAGCTTCGCCTCGAACGGCACGCCCTTCTCGAGAAGCGCGATCTTCACCTTCTGGGCGTACGGTGACAGCGGGTGCTCGTAGAGTGTGACCGGCATGCGCGGAGCTAAGCACAGGCCGGCGCCGTCTTGGAAGGGGGGTCAGCCCGGCGCGAGCCCCTCGAGGGCGCGCCAGATCGACGGCTCGTCGAACAGGAAGGGGTGCACCATCGGCGTCGTGACGCCGGCCTCGGCGAACGCCGTCAGCCGTGCGCGGCACTCGGCGGGGGAGCCCACGATCGCCAGCCCGTCGATCATCGCGTCGGAGACCGCGGCCAGGTTCCGGCCGCGGTCCTTCGCCTGCCAGCCGGCGAGGATATCGCGCGCCTCGTCGGCGAACCCGCACCAGGCGACGAAGCGGTTGTAGACCGAGGTCGCGAAGTAGGGGCCCATCATGTGGCGGAGCGCCTGGCGTGCGGCAGCCCGGTCGTCGGTGACGATCACCTGGAAGCGGCTGACGACCTCGATGCTCGCGGGGTCGCGGCCGGCCCGTCGCGCGCCGATGCGCACGTGCTCGAGGATGCGCGGCAGCGCCTCGACGGGGAAGAAGTTGAGGACCACGCCGTCGGCGATCTCGCCCGCGAGCTCGAGCATGGGCGGCATCAACGCGGCGAGATGAATCGGCACCGGCCGCGGCGGCTGCGACACGAGCCGGAAGCCGCGCGTGCGGATCGTGCGGCCGGTGAACGTCACGCGCTCGCCCGCGAGCATCTGCCGCAGGACCGTCACGGTCTCGCGCATGCGGGTGAGGGGCTTCGCGAAGGGGACGCCGCCCCAGGCGTCGACGATGGTCTCGCTCGAGGCGCCGAGCCCGAGCACCACGCGGCCGGGCGCAAGCTGGGCGAGCGAGCCCGCGGCCGCGGCCATGACCGACGGCGAGCGTGTGTAGACGGGCACGACCGCCGTGCCGATGCGCAGGCGCCGCGTCGCCGCGGCGGCGACCGCGCCCACCACGAACGCGTCGGGTCCGGCGCCGGTGTCGGCGATCCAGACGCTCTCGTAGCCGAGCGCTTCGGCGCGCTCGGCGACCCGCCGGCACATGGCGAGGTCGGGCGGCAGCGGCAGGCTCGCGGCGAGGCGCACGGCGGCTGCATCGCACACCGGGCGGGTGGGCGACAAGCGCGCCGCGCGGCCCTCACCACTTCTCGTACTGCACGGCTCGCCGCGCGTACCCAGCGGCCCGCAGGCCGTCCCGCAGCCGCGTCACCTGCTCGCCGACGCCGCAGAGGTAGAAGTGGCGGCTGCGGTCGTCGTCGGCCTGGATGAAGCGCGCGGCGACCGCCGCTTCGAGCGCGCGCGGCGCGACCACCTCGACCGTGACGCCGGGGAGCGCCGCCAGCTCGTCGTGGTAGAGGCCGAGCGCCGTGCCGTAGAGGAGGCGCAGCGGATGGACCGCCGTCGCCGCCGCCCGGCGGAGCATCGGCCGGATCGGCGCGATGCCGGTCTCGGCGGCCACGAAGACGGCCTCGGCGTCGGGCGGACGGTCGAGGACGAATGTCCCCCACGGGCCGGTGAAGCGCAGCCGGTCGCCTGGCCCGAGCCCGAAGAGGTGGCGCGAGCCCGGCCCGCCCGGCACCAGGTCGAGCAGGATCTCGAGCCGCGCGGGCTCCTCCGGCGACGAGGCGATCGAGTAGGGGCGGATCAGCCGCTCGCCGCCGACCGGCAGCAGGCAGGACACGAACTGCCCGGGGCGAAACGCGAGCCGCTCGCCGGGGGGCAGGCGCAGCACGAGCGTGCGCGTGCCCGGCGCGTGCGCGACCACGCGCTCGACGCGCGCCTCGCGCTCAGCGGCCATGGCTGCCGGAGTCGATATTGATCGTATACCGCGGCACCAGCACCTCGATCTCGGCCTCGGGGTGCAGGACGACGGCCTGGCAGGCGAGCCGGGACGTCGGGGTGAGGCCGACCGCCTTGTCGAGCAGGTCCTCCTCGCTCTCCTCGGCGGGGGAGAGACGCTCCCCGCCCCGCTTGACGATCACGTGGCAGGTGGTGCAGGCGCAGTTCCCGCCGCAGGCGTGCTCCAAGTCGACGCCGTGCGCGAGCAGCACGTCGAGGATCGAGCCCGGGCGGCCGTCGTGCTGGAAGGGCGCGCGCGCCGGATCGAACTCGATCACCCGCGGCGGTGCGCCGCTCTCGAACGTGACGCGCAGGATCGCCATCGCCGGCTTCCCTTCTAACACGCCCTGGCGCCCCGGGCACCCTTCGGTGTACAGAGCGCGCCCATGGCGATCCACTACGCAAAGGACGGCCACGTCGTCACGATCACCATCGACCGGCCCGAGGCCCGCAACTCCCTCGACGTCGACCACTTCGGCATGCTCGCCGACGCCTGGGTGCGCTTCCGCGACGACGACGACGCGTTCGTCGCCATCCTCACCGGAGTGGGCGACGTCTACTGCGTCGGGGCGGATCTCAAGAAGTTCGTCCCGATCGTCACCGAGCGCGCCGACCGGCTGGCCGCGGGGGAGTCGATGCAGCAGGTCGGCGAGTCGCGCTACACGATGGCGCATTCGCTGGTCGCGGTCCTGCGCGACGGGGCGGTGCTGCCCGAGACCGGCGAGGAGTTCACGCTCTACAAGCCCGTGATCGCCGCCATCAACGGCATCTGCGCGGCCGGTGGGCTCGAGATGATGTGGAACACCGACCTCCGCGTGTGCGCGGACACGGCGTGGTTCCAGCTCGCCGAGCCGCGCCGCGGGCTCTTCCCCGGCGGCGGCTCCACGGTGCACAGCGTGCGCCAGCTCTCGTGGTGCAACGCCATGGAGGTGGTGCTGCTCGCCGAGCGGATCACGGCGCAGCGCGCCTACGAGATGGGCCTGGTCAACCGCGTGGTGACGCGCGAGCGGGTGCTGCCGGAGGCGCGGGCGCTCGCCGACACGATCTGCTTGAACGGGCCGCTCGCGGTGCGCGCGTGCAAGCGCTCGGCCAAGGAGAGCACGTTCCTCGGGCTCAGGGAGGCGCTCGCGAACGAGATGAGCTACTCGGCGAGCGTGTTCATGAGCGACGACGCGAAGGAGGGCATCCGGGCGTTCAAGGAGAAGCGCGCGCCGGTGTGGCGGGGGCGCTAGGCCTCGGGTCGCCGTCCGCGCTGCTGGAGGTAGAACGCGGCCGCGAGGGCGAGGATCACGGCCGCGATGCCGAGCAGGTTGCCGCCCGGGGTCTTCTTGAGGTCGAGGATGATTACCTTGCGCGCCACCGCGATGAGCGCGACCTCGAGGACGAGCTCCACGTGGACGACGCTCTCGGAGAGGTAGGCCTTGAGCGTGCTCAGCAGCTCGACGCCGATCAGCACGAGGAGCAGGAAGCCGAAGAGATCGAGCAGCTCGGCGACCTCGAGGCGCGCCACCGGCGGCGAGGTGACGTGCGCCGCGATGAGCCAGCCGAAATCGATCGTCGCGAGCGCCACCACGGCGGCCACCATGACGACGAGGACGAGGATGATCCCCCGCTCGAAGGCGCGCAGCGCCGTCGCCCACCGGGTGCGATCACCCGTCCCCATGACGCGCGCGGAGGGTAGCCGGAAGCCGGGCGCTTGGCCAGGGAGGCCTGCGGCTCAGACGAAGCGGCCGAGGTCGTAGCGCCCGCGCGCTGCCAGCACGCCGCGCCAGAGGTCCCCGCGACGGCGCACCCGGCGGGGGACGTTGTCGAGCCGGAAGTCCTCGAGCCGGAAGCCGCGTCGGACCTCCTGCCAGGTGACCGGCGTCGAGACCGCCGCACGGGGATGCGGGCGCACGGAGTAGACCGAGGCGAGCGTGCGGCCCCAGGCGTTCTGGTTGTAGTCGACGTGCACGCGGTCGGGCGGCCGGCGCGCGCGGTCGTAGACCGCGGTGAGGAGCCCGGGATGGCGGCGCGCCAGCTCGACCGACAGCGCCTTGGCGAACACCCACACCTGGCGCTGCGTCGGCCCGCGCACGATCGGCACCGTGACGTGGAGCCCGCGGGAGCCCGTGGTCTTCACGTGCGCCGGCATGGCGAGCGTGTCCAGCGCCTCGTGCAGCGCGAGCGCCGCCTCGAGAATCTGGCTGAAGGGGGTGCGCGGGCCCGGATCGAGGTCGAAGTGCAGGTAGTCGGGGCGGTCGGGGTCGTCGCAGCGCGCGTACCACGGATTCAAGTCGATGCAGCCGAGGTTCACCACCCAGAGCAGCGCGGGCAGGTCCTGGATCATCGGGAAGTCGATCACGCGGCCGTTCGCGTGCCGGATGGGACAGATCGGGATCCACGGCGGCCGCGGGTGCGGGGCCCGCTTCATGAAGAAGGACGGGCCGGCGATGCCGTCGGGGTAGCGGCGCATCACCATGGCGCGGTCGCGGAGGTGCGGCAGCAGCGCCGCGGCCACATCGACGTAGTACTGGAGGAGATCGCCCTTGGTGAGCCCGAGGTCGGGCCAGAAGATCTTCTCGAGGTGGGTGAGGCGCAGCTCGCGGCCGTCGGCGCGGACGATCACGTCGCGCACGTCACGCGGGATCAGGCGGCGCGGGCGCACCCGGCGCATGATGCCCGAGGCGGGCACCGGGCGACAACGCGCGGGTGATTGACGGCGTCCCGCGATCGCGCGAGGGTGGGGCGTCGGCGGAGGCGGCATGCTCGACGATGCGGAGATCGCGGCCCTCGACGCCTACTGGCGCGCCGCGAACTACCTGACGATCGGCCAGATCTACCTCCAGGAGAACCCGCTCCTGCGCGAGCCCCTGCGGCCCGAGCACGTCAAGCCGCGGCTGCTCGGCCACTGGGGGACGTCGCCGGGTCTGAGCCTCCTCTACGTGCACTTGAACCGCCTCATCCGCGCGACCGACGCCGACGTGATCTACCTCGCGGGCCCGGGCCACGGCGGGCCGGCGATCCTCGCCAACGTCTGGCTCGAGGGCACGTACTCGGAGGTCTACCCCGACGTGCCGCGCGACGCCGCGGGCATGCGGCAGCTCTTCCGCCGGTTCTCGACGCCCGGCGGGGTGCCGAGCCACGTGAGCGTGCCCACGCCCGGATCGATTCACGAGGGCGGCGAGCTCGGCTACGTGCTCGTGCACGCCTTCGGCGCGGCGTTCGACAACCCCGAGCTGCTGGTCGCCGCCGTGATCGGCGACGGCGAGGCGGAGACCGGGCCGCTCGAGGGGTCGTGGAAGGGCATCCGGTTTCTCGACCCGGCGCGCGACGGCGCCGTGCTGCCGATCCTCCACCTGAACGGCTACAAGATCTCGGGCCCGACCGTCCTCGGGCGCACCCCGGACGCCGACGTCGCGCGGCTGCTCGCGGGCCACGGCTACGAGGCCCACTTCGTCGAAGGCGACGAGCCGCTCGCCGTCCACCGCGCGCTCGCCGCCGCCCTCGACCGCTGCTGGACGCGCATCCGGGCCATCTGGGAGGACGCGCGGCGCTTCGGCCGCCGCGAACGGCCGGTGTGGCCGGCGCTCGTGCTGCGTACGCCCAAGGGGTGGACCGGCCCGAAGGTCGTCGACGGGCTGCCGATCGAAGGCACCTTTCGCGCGCACCAGGTGCCCCTGCCGAACGTGCGCGAGAACCCCGAGCACCTCGGCCTGCTCGAGGCGTGGATGCGCAGCTACGGCCCCGAGGAGCTCTTCGGCCCCGACGGCGCGCCCGTGCCGGCGCTCACTGCGCTCGTGCCGGCGGGGACGCGGCGCATGGGCAGCAATCCACACGCCAACGGCGGCACGCTGCTCGTCGACCTCGTGCTGCCGGACTTTCGCACGTACGCCCTCCCGGTGCCGCGGCCGGCGACCGAGCGGCACGAGTCGACGCGGCGGCTCGGCGAGCTGCTGCGCGACGTCTTCGTGCTCAACGCTGCACGGCGCAACTTCCGTCTCTTCTGCCCCGACGAGACCACCTCGAACCGCCTCGGGGCCGTCTTCGAGGTCGAGAACCGCTGCTTCGCCGGCCCGATCGAGCCGGGCGACGACCACGTCGCGGTCGACGGTCGCGTCATGGAGGTGCTGAGCGAGCACAACTGCCAGGGCTGGCTCGAAGGCTACCTCCTCACCGGGCGCCACGGCCTGTTCGCCACGTACGAGGCCTTCGCCATGGTCTCGGCGTCGATGGCGGTGCAGCACGTCAAGTGGCTCGAGGAGGCCGTGGGGCTCGCGTGGCGGAAGCCGATCGCCTCGCTCAACGTGCTGCTCACGTCGACCTGCTGGCGCAACGACCACAACGGCTTCAGCCACCAGGGACCCGGGCTGATCGACACGATCCTGTCGAAGAAGGGTACGGTGGCGCGCATCTACCTGCCGCCCGACGCGAACTGCCTTTTGTCGGTCGCCGACCACTGCCTGCGCAGCCGCGGCTACGTGAACCTCATCGTGATCGACAAGCAGCCGCAGCTCCAGTGGCTCGACGTGGACGCGGCGGCGGCGCACTGCGCGCGTGGCGCGTCGCGGTGGGCGTGGGCGAGCCACGAGGACGACAGCGACCGGCCCGACGTCGTGCTCGCCGCCGCGGGCGACGTCCCGACGCTCGAGGTCGTCGCCGCGGCGTGGCTGCTCCGGCGGCACGCCCCGGGGCTGCGGGTGCGGGTGGTGAACGTCGTCGACCTGATGGCGCTCTTCCCGCGCGCCGTCCATCCGCACGGCATGGAGGAGGCGGCGTTCGTCGACCTCTTCACCGCGGCGCGCCCGGTGGTGCTCGCGTTCCACGGCTATCAGCGCGCGATCCACGAGATCATCCACGGCCGGCCCGCCGCCGAGCGCTTCCACGTGCGCGGCTTCGTCGAGGAGGGCACCACGACGACGCCGTTCGACATGGTCGTGCGCAACGGGATGAGCCGCTACCACCTCTGTCTCGAGGTCCTGCGGCGCGTGCCGGGCGCGACGGCACGCGCCGCAGGGCTCGCCGACCTCTGCCGCGACATGCTCGCGCGCCACCAGGCCTGGGTGCGCGCGCACCTCGAGGACATGCCCGAGGTCCGCGACTGGACGTGGACCGAGGCCTGAGGCGTGCCCGGCGGGCTGCGCATCCTCTGCCTCAATGCGGGCTCCTCGTCCTTCAAGGTCGCGCTCTACGCGCTCGACGCGGTGGAGACGCGGCTCCTCGTGGGCGCGGTCGAGGAGACCGACGGTGGCGCGGGGCGTCTCTGGCTGCGCGCGGGAGACGGCCGGCCCGTGGCCGACGAGCGCCTCGACGTCGCCGCACCCGCCGCCGCGGTGCACGCGTTGCTCGACGCGCTCGCGGCCCACGGCGTCGGCGTGCCGGCGGCCGTCGGCCACCGGATCGTGCACGGCGGCCCGGACCACGCGGCCCCCGTGCGCGTGGACGCGGAGCTGCTGGCGGCGCTGCGGCGGCTCGTCCCGTTCGCCCCGTTGCATCTGCCCGTGGCGCTCGCGGGCGTCGAGGCGGTCGCCGCGCGCCTGCCGGGCGTCCCGCAGGTGGCGTGCTTCGACACGGCATTCCATCGCGGGATGCCGGCGGTGGCGCAGCGCCTGCCGCTGCCGCGTGCGCTGTGGGACGCGGGCATCCGCCGTTACGGGTTTCACGGGCTCTCGTACGAGTACGTGGTGCAGGAGGTCGGGGCGGCGGCGCTCGGCCGCGCCGTGATCGCCCACCTCGGCAACGGCGCGAGCCTCGCGGCGGTTCGCGAGGGGCGGTCGGTCGACACTACCATGGGCTTCACGCCGGCGGGCGGCTGCATGATGGGCACCCGCCCCGGCGACCTCGACCCCGGAATCCTCGTGCACCTCCTCGCGCAGCGCGGCTACGACGCGGCCGCCCTCGAGCGCCTCGTCGAGCACGAGAGCGGGCTGCGCGGCGTCTCCGGCGTCACGCCGGACATGCGGACGCTGCTCGCGCGGCGGGACGGCGAACCCCCGGCGCGCGAGGCCGTGGAGCTGTTCTGCTACTCCGTGCGCAAGCACGTGGGCGCACTGGCGACGGTCCTCGGCGGGCTCGACACGCTCGTGTTCACCGGTGGGATCGGCGAGCGTGCGGCGCCCGTGCGCGAGGAGATCTGCCGCGGCCTCGAGCATCTGGGTGTCCGCCTCGACGCGCGGCGCAACGCCGCGCACGCGCCGGTGGTGAGCGCGGCGGAGAGCCGTTGCACGGTGCGCGTCGTGCCGACCGACGAGGACCTGATGATCGCGCGGCACACGCGTGCGGCGCTGGCGGGCTAGCCAGAGGCGATCGCCGCGGAGCCGACCGCCGCGAAGGCCCGCGCCCGGAGCCACCAGGCCACGTGCACCAGGCCGATCAGCACGGGGACCTCGATCAGCGGGCCGATCACGGCCGCGAACGCGGCGCCGTGGTCGATCCCGAAGGTCGCGACGGCGACGGCGATCGCGAGCTCGAAGTTGTTCGACGCTGCGGTGAAGGAGAGCGTCGCCGCCTGCTCGTAGGTCGCCCCGATGCGCCAGCTCATCCAGAAGGACGCCGCGAACATCGTGACGAAGTAGAGCAGCAGCGGCAGCGCGATGCGCAGCACGTCGAGCGGCAGCGCCACGATGGTCTCGCCCTTGAGCGAGAACATGACCACGATCGTGAACAGCAGCGCGAGCAGCGTGAGCGGCGCGATGCGGGGGAGGAAGCGCTGCTCGTACCATGCGAGCCCTTTGGCATGCCCGAGCGCCGCGCGCGTGAGGACCCCCGCGGCGAAGGGGAGGCCGAGGTAGATCGCCACGCTGGCGGCGATCGCGCCGATGGTGACGTGCACGGCCGTCGCGTGAAGGCCGAGCCAGGCGGGCAGCACGGTGAGGAACACCCAAGCGTAGACGGAGAACGCCAGCACCTGGAAGACCGAGTTGAACGCGACCAGGCCGGCGCAGTACTCGGCGTCGCCCCCCGCCAGCGCGTTCCACACGATCACCATCGCGATGCAGCGGGCCAGCCCGATGAGCACGAGGCCCGCCATGTACTCGGGCCGGTCGCGGAGGAAGACCACGGCGAGCGCGAACATGAGCAGCGGCCCGACCACCCAGTTCTGGATCAGGGAGAGAACGAGGACGCGCCGATCGCGGAAGACGGCGCCGAGCCGCTCGTAGCGGACGCGCGCGAGCGGCGGGTACATCATGAGCACGAGGCCGATCGCGATCGGGATCGAAGTCGTGCCGACGCGCAGCGCGTCGAGGGCGGCCGTCACCCCCGGGGCCACCGACCCCAGGACGACGCCGGCCCCCATGGCGAGGAAGATCCACAGCGTGAGGTAGCGGTCGAGGAAGGCGAGCCGGGCGGCCGGCGCGCTCATCGCCCGGGCCGCTCCCAGCCCGCCGCGGCGATGAGCGCGGCGACGCGCGCGCGGATCTCGTCCCGGACGGCGCGTACGACGGCGGGGGGCGCGTCCTTCGGGTCCGCGAGCGGCCAGTCGAGGCGGCGCAGGCCCGGCACGACGGGGCACGTGGCTCCGCAGCCCATGGTCACCAGCAGGCCCGCGCCGGCGGTGAGCTCCGGGGTGAGGCGCCGGGGGCGAGCGGCTCCGAGGTCGATGCCGACCTCGCGCATCGCCGCGACGACCTCGGGGTGGACCCGATCGGCGGGCTCGGTGCCCGCCGAGACCGCCTGCGCCTTCGCCGGGTCGGCGAGCGCGTTGAAGAGCGCAGCCGCCATCTGCGAGCGCCCCGCGTTCTGGACGCAGGCGAACACCACCGTCGTCACGGGCCGACTCGGCCGCCGTCTCCGGAGTGCTCGGCTTGCCCGAGGAAGCGCCGGAGCGCCGGGTCCGCGGCGGTCTCGGCCTCCACGTCGCCGAGGAGCGTGTACAGCTCCCAGGGCACCCCATCGGCGTCACGTACCCAGAACTTGTCCGCCTTGGCGTAGCAGCAGGTCGTGCCTTTCTGCTCGAGGATCTCGAGCCCGTGCCCCTTGACGCGCACCAGCTCGGAAGCGACGTCGCCGGTGCCGGGAAGGCGCACGCCCAGGTGGCTCAGCGTGCCGGGCTCGCCGCCGGTGCTGAGGGAGAGGATCACCGGCGGATCGGCGATCTCGAACTTCGCGTAGTCCGCGCGCACCTTCGCCGGCTCCTGCCCGAGGAGCTGGCGGTAGCGCGCGACCGCGGCGTCGAGGTCCCGCACGTAGAGCGCGACGTGGAACGTGTTCTGCGGCATCGAGGCGACCTCCTTGATCGATGGTCGTCGATGTTGCCCGATGCATCGAAGTCTGTCAATATCCACGCATGCCGATCGATGAAGGGGCGGCCGGCTGCCGTCTCCAGGTGCTGCGTGAGCCGCTCGGACGCGCGGACGCCGAGGAGCTGGCGCGGTGCTTCCACGCGCTCGCCGATCGGGGGCGGTTGCGGCTGCTCAGCTTCATCGCGGCCCAGCCCGGCGGCGAGGCGTGCGTCTGCCACCTCACCGGGCCGCTCGGGCTCGCGCAGCCGACGGTGAGCCACCACCTGCGCGTCCTCACCGAGGCGGGGCTGCTCGCGCGGGAGCGGCGGGGGACCTGGGCCTACTACCGCCTCGTTCCGGCGCGGATCGCGGCGCTCCGCGACGCGCTCGCGCTGCCCGCCGTGACCGCCGGCGTGACCACGAGGAGCCGGCCGCGGCGGGCGTCGGTGAGGTAGACGGTGCCGAGAGGTGCGCCACCGTGAGGGTGCCCGGCCCGGCGGCCGCCGCGTAGCGATCCCGGTCGGCGTGGCGTGGCGCCCCGCACGGCGAGGGTCGCGAGCAGCAGCATCACGGACGCGCGTGCGGCCCTGGATCCTCCCGCGCGAGCAGGGCGTAGAGCAGCGGCACGGCGACGAGCGAGAACAGCATCGAGAGCGAGAGGCCCCCGAGGATCGCGATCGCCAGCGGCTGCTGCATCTGGGCGCCCGCGCCCACGCCGGCCGCGAGCGGCGCCAAGCCCGCGCCCGCGGCGATCGACGTCATCAGGATGGGCCGCAGTCGCACGCTGCCCGCCGCCGCGAGGGCCGCCTGGAGGTCGTGGGTGCGTGCATGCTCGCGCTGCGCGAAGTCGAGCAGCAGGATGCCGTTCTTGGCGACGATCCCCACCACCATGATCATCCCGACCAGCGACGATACGTTGAGCGCGGTCCCCGTGAGCCAGAGCGCGAGCAGGCTCCCGCAGAGCGCGAGGCTGCTGCCCGCGACGATGGCGACCGCCGCGGCGAACGCGCCGAACTCGACGAGCAGGAGCGCGGTCACCAGGACGAGCGCGGTGAGGAACACGGCGAGCAGCTCGCCGAAGGCGGCCTGCTGGCTCGCCCAGAGCCCGCCGTACTCGACGGTGACGCCGGCGGGGAGCATGAGGCGTGCGCCGAGCACCGCACGCACCGCGCGCATCGCCGAGCCGAGGTCGCGTCCCTCGAGCCGGCCGGTCACGCGTACGACCTGGCGGAGGTTCTCGCGGGTGCGCTGGACCGCCAGGGGGCCTGCCCGCAGCCGGGCGAGCGCGCGCAGCGGGGCGAGCCGCCCCTGGCTCACGAGCGTGAGGCCGTCGAGCGCCGCGAGCGCCGTCCGGAAGCGGTCGGGGTAGCGCAGCCGCAGCGGGATCGCCCGATCGCCCTCGAGCACCTGGCCGACGACCGTCCCGGTGATCGCGGTCTCGATCCACCGTTGCACGCCCGTGGCGTCGAGGCCGATCAGTTTGGCACGGCGCTCGTCGACCTCGACGCGCTGGGTCCGGCCGATCTCCGTGATCCCGTCGAACGTGTCGACGACCCCGGGCACCGTGTCGAGCAGCGCGCCCGCCGCCCGCGCGGTGCGCTCGAGCACCGCCTGGTCGGTGCCGAACAGCCGCACCTCGATCGGCTCCGGGTTCCCGCTCAGGTCCCCGATCATGTCCTGCATGATCTGCACGAACTCGATCCGCAGCCCGGGAAGCGCGTCGTGGATCTGGCGGCGCACCCCGGCCATCACCGCGGCGATCGGCCGCCGGGGGCCGTCCTTCAACCGCACCGCGTAGTCGCCCCGGTTCGTCTCGGTGAGGAAGAAGCCGAGCTCGGCCCCCGTGCGCCGTGAGAAGGCCTCCACCTCGGGCGTCGCGCCGAGGATGGCGTCGACGCGCGCGAGCATGCGCAGCGTCTCGTCGAGCGACGTCCCGGGCGGCGCCCAATAGTCGAGGACGAAGGCGCCCTCGTCCATCTCGGGCACGAACCCGGTCTCGACGTGCCGGTAGGCGACCCACGTCACCACGGCCACCACGGCCGCGCCCAGCACGGCGATCCACGCGTGGCGCAGCAGGTAGCGCAGCGTGCGCGCGTAGAGCCCGGCGAGCCAGGTCGCGGCCCGGTCGCCGGGCCCGGGGCGAACGGGGCGGGGCGCGGCCGGCTCGACCGCCGCGGCGAGCGCCGGCGTCAGCGTGAGCGCGAGGACGAGCGAGACCAACAGCGCGAGCGACATCGTGGCTGCGAGCGGCCGGAAGAACGCCCCGGGTACCCCGCCGAGCAGCGCGAGCGGGGCGAGCACGGCGACGGGCGTGAGCGTGGAGCCCACGAGCGCCCGAGCGATCTCGCCGATCGCCGCGGCGAGCCCACCGCCGCCGTGCTCGCCGCGGGCGTGGTGGCGGTGGAGGTTCTCGATCACGACGATCGCGTCGTCGAGCACGAGGCCGACCGCCGCGGCGATTCCGCCGAGCGTCATCAGGTTGAACGTCATCCCGAGGGCGCGGAGCGCGACGCAGGTGATCGCCACGGCGGCGGGAATGACGGCGGCGGCGACGAGCGTGGCCCGCAGGTCGGCGATGAAGAGGAAGATGGTCCCCACCGCGAGCAGGAGCCCGAGGAGAATGCTGTCGCGCACGCTGCCCACGGCGGAGCGCACCAGGTCCGACTGGTCGTAGAAGATCGAGAACCGGTACTCGGGGTGGGCCCGTTCGAGGGCGGCGAGGCGGGCGCGGACGTCCGCGGCGATCGCGATCGTGTCCCCGCTCGGCTGCCGCGAGACGCCGATCAGCACCGCGGTCTCGCCGTCGGCGGCGGTGCGCACGAAGTCCTCCCGGACCGCCGCCTCGACGCGGGCGACGTCGCCGAGCCGCACCGGCACGCCGCGGTCGTCGGCGACCACGACGTCCCCGAGCGCGCCGGCCGCGGTGCCGTGCCCTTCCACTACCGTGAGGACGAGCTGGTAGCCGTCGCGGACCTCGCCTCCGGCGGCGATCACGTTCGCGCGGCGCACCGCGTCCTCGACGCCGGCGAGATCGAGCCGGCGCGCGAGCAGGGCCGCGGGATCCACCGTGAGGGCGTACTCGCGGATCTTGGCGCCGCTCGGCTCCACGCGATAGACGCCGGGGATCGTGCGCAGCTGCGGCGCCGCCTCGTAGACGACGAAGTCGGACAGCTCGGCGAGCGAGCGCGTGCGCGAGCTGACGGCGACGCCGACGATCGGGAAGGCCGAGGTGTCGAGCAGGCGGGCCTCGACGTCGCTGCCCGCGGGCAGGCTCGGTTGCGCCTCGGCGATCGCCGCCTGCACGCGCTGGAGCGTCGGCAGCATCGCGGTGCTCCACGCGTAGGTGAGGTCGACCTCGGCGCCGCCGCGCGAGGTCCGGGAGCGGATGCGCTCGAGGCCGGGCACGGTGGTGAGCGCGGCCTCCAGCGGCTCGGTCACGGCCGTCAGCGTCTGCTCGACGGGGAGATGGCCCGCGCGCGCGATCACCGTGATCCCGTGGAACGGCACCTCGGGAAAGATCGCGAGCGGCATCTCGGCGGCGGCGCGCAGGCCGGCCGCCGCGAGCAGGACGGTGAGCCCGAGGATCGCCGTGCGGTTGCCGGTGACGAAGCGGCCGAGGCTCATGGCGTCTCGCGCACGGGGAGCACCGGCGTCCGGTCGGGAAGCCCGTATCCGCCGTGCACGATGACCAGGTCCCCTTCGGCGAGGCCGCGGCGCACTTCGACCGCAGCGTCGGATTCGAGACCGACGCGCACCGGCGTGCGCACGGCGACGCCGCCGGCGGCGACCATCACCGCACCGCGGCCGGCCGCCGCCCCGAGAAGCGCCGCGCGGGGGACGAGGAGCGCGTGGCGGCGGCGAGCGATGACGATGCGACAGCGCACCGGCGCGTGCAGCAGCGGCCTCGCCGGCGGCGCCGGCAGCGCCACGCGCACCGGAACCGTGAGCGCGGGCGGGCTCACCGCGGCGAGCAGCGCCGCCACGCGCCCGGTCGTTCGCATTCCCTCGCCGGCGATCTCGACCGCGAGCCCAGGGCGGACACGCGCGCGCGCGTCGAGCGGCACCTGCGCCAGCACCGTGAGGGCCTGCGGGTCGAACAGCTCGAGCAGCACGTCGCCGGGGGCCACCTGCTCGCCGGGGTTGCGGGCGCGATCGGCCACCACCGCGGCGAACGGGGCGCGCAGCGGGACGCCCTCCGGTGGGCGCCGCAGCCGCGCCACGGCGCGCCGCTCGTCGTCGCCGAGCGCGCCAGCCTCGTCGAGCAGGGCGAAGCCTGCGAGCGCCGCCTCGCTCTCGAGCGGCACGACACGCGCGAGCACCTCGTCTGCCGCGACCCGATCGCCGGGACGCGCGGCGAGAAACGCGACGCGGCCGGCCACGGGGGAGGCGAGCCGGAGCACGCGCAAGCCCTCGACCTCGCCCGTGACCTCGAGGGTGGCCGTGATCGCCCCGCGGCGCGCCGCCACGACCTGCACCCGTAGGGGCGCCGCGGCGCCTTCGGGCTCCGCATGCCTCCCGCAGGCCGGCGCGAGCACGGCGAGGAGCGCACCGCCGAGCACGTCGCGCAGCCGCCGCCTCACGGTGGCACCTCGCCGAGGGCCTGCCCCGCGGCCGCCGCGGCGGTGCGATAGGCGAGCAGCGCACGGGGCACGCTCAGCCGCGCGTCCGCATACACGGTGAGCGCATCGAGCACCTCGAGCAGCCGGACGTTGCCGCCGCCGAGGTAGCGGGCGCGCATGAGCTGGAACTGCTCGCCGGCGACGGGCGTCGCCGCCCGGCCGGCGGCCAGGTCGGCCTCGGCGCGCCGGGCGTCCGCCTCGGTGCGCGCGAGCGCGAGGCGAAGCGTCTGGCGCGCGTCGGCGAGCCGCGCCTGCGCGCCGTCGGCGGCCTGGTCGGCGGCGGCGATACGGCCGGCGACGGCGCCCCCGTCGAACAGCGGCAAGACGAAGCCGAGCGAGAACTCGCCGCCGCCGTTGTCGCGCACCGTGGGGCCCGGGCGCACGCCGAGGGCGCCCGCGTCGGCCGTCAGCCGCAGCCGGCTGCGCCGCTCGCTGCGGACCGCGTCCGCCTCGTGCCGCGCGGCGTCCGCGGCGGCCCGGGCGTCGGCGACCACGGGCGCCGCCTCCAGGGCCTCGTCGTTCGCGGGCACGAAGCGCACGTCGGGCTCCTCGAGCGGCGCGGCGGCGGCGTCGAGACCGGTGAGGATCGTGAGCGCCTCGCGGGCGCTGCGGCCGTCGGTGGCCGCGGCCCGGCGCGCCGTTGCGGCAGCCTGCGCCGCGAGCCGGGCCCGCAGCACGTCGGTGTGCGGCACGATCCCCCGCGCCTCCTGACGGCCGAGGAGATCGGCGTAGGCCTCGAGCATGCGCAGATCGTCGTCCATCACCGCGACCGTGGCGTCGGCGGCGACCGCCTCGAAGTAGGCGGCGCGCACCGCGAAGGCGATGTCGGCCCGCTGCTGCGCCTCCTTCGCGGTCGCCGAGCGCAGCGCGGCCTGCGTGGCCGCGAGCCGCGCGCTGCGCAGCCCGCCGTCGAGCAGCGTGACCTCGAGGCTCACGAGCGCGTCGGTCTGGCCGCCGTTGGTCACCATGGTGTCGTAGCCCTCGGCGACGCCGTAATCGCTCTTGGCGGCGAGCGTGGGCCAGTAGGCGGCGCGCGCCTCCCGGACGCGCGCGGCCGCCGCCCGGGCATCGGCGAGAGCCGCCTGCACGGCCGGCGAGCGAGCGAGCGCGCCATGGATGCACTCGTCGAGCGTGAGCCCGGGGGCGGGCGCCGCCGCACCGAAGAACGCGGCGGCGAGCGCCGCCGACGAAAGCCGCCCCATCGTGCCGATGCTGTACGGAGGGCGCCGGAAGGGTCAACGCCGCGGGCGGAGCCTGACGCATTCTTCAGGAACACTTCAGCTAGCGGGCGGCGGCGATCCGACGTAGCATACGGCGCGAGCGCGTGCGCATTCTCATCGTCGAAGACGAGGCCAAGCTGGCGCGGGCCCTGCGCGAGGGGCTCGAGGCCGAGCACTACGAGGTGGACGTGTCCGCGACCGGGGAGGAGGGCTTCTTCCGCCTGCTCGCCGAGCGGTTCGACCTCGTGCTCCTCGACCTCATGCTCCCGGGGCGCGACGGCCTCGAGATCCTGCGGACGCTGCGCCGGCGCGACCGGCACATCCCCGTGCTCGTGCTCACCGCGCGAGACGCGGTCGAGGATCGCGTGCGCGGCCTCGATGCGGGGGCGGACGACTACCTGGCGAAGCCGTTCGCCTTCCCGGAGCTGCTGGCCCGGATGCGCGCGCTGCTGCGCCGCGGGCGACCCGAGGACGTGCTGCGGCTGAAGGCGGGCGATCTCGAGATCGACGTGCTCACCCGGCGGGTGACCCGCGCCGGGACGACCATCGACCTCACGGCGCGCGAGTTCGAGCTGCTCGAGTACCTCATGCGCCACACCGGCCAGCCCGTGTCCCGCGAGATGCTCGCGCGCGACGTGTGGAAGGAGCCGTCGCGGGCCACGCCGCTCGACAACGTGATCGAGGTGCACGTCGCGCGGCTGCGCAAGAAGATCGATCGGGAGGGCGCGCCGAAGCTCATTCAGACGCTGCGGGGCGTCGGCTTCATGGTGCGCGTGGACGGTCCATGAGGCGCCCGTGGGCGCCGCGCGGCATCCGCGGGCGGTTGACCCTGTGGTACGCCGCGGCGCTCGCGGCCGCCCTCGCGCTCTGCGCCGGGGGCATGCTCGCCTTCGTGCGCCACGGCCTCTACGCGCATCTCGACCGCGATCTGCGCGACGACGTCGAGGTCGCGGAGGACATGCTCGCGCGCGTCCCCGGCGGCGGGGTCGCCTGGCGTTCGGCGCCGGACGAGGACGACACGGAGCTGCTGGCGGGCCGCTGGCTCGAGGTGCGCAGCCCCTCGGGCAGGCTGCTCTTCGCGCGGCCGCGGCCCATCCCGCGCCACGTCCGGGTGCGTCGCTACGCGGAGTCCGGCGCCGTCCAGGGCCTGCCGGTCGTGATCGTCGCCGCGCGGTCCGAGGAGCCGCTGCGCCGGCAGCTCGCCGAGCTGCTGCTCGGGATGGTGCTCGCGCTGCCGCTCGCCGCCGGCCTCGCCGCACTGGGCGGCTGGGCGCTGGCGCGCCGGGCGCTGCGCCCGCTGGCCGACATGGCAGCCCGCGCGCGGGCGATCACGGCCGATCGCCTGGAGGAGCGCCTGGTCGCGGAGGATCCGCAGGACGAGCTCGGGCGGCTCGCCGCAGTCTTCAACGACATGCTCGCCCGCCTCCAGCGGTCGTTCGAGGAGCTGCAGCGCTTCACCGCCGACGCCTCGCACGAGCTGCGCACGCCGCTCGCCGCCATGCGGGCGGTGGGCGAGGTCGCGCTGGGCGCGCCGCGGAGCGACGGGGAGTATCGCGAGGTCATCGGCAGCATGCTCGAGGAGGCCGACCGGCTCGCGAGCCTCGTCGACGGGCTGCTCACGCTCTCGCGCGCCGACGGCGGCGAGGTCGTCCTGCGGCGCGAGCGCGTCGACCTGGTCGGGCTGGCGCACGAGGTGGCGGGCCATTTGGGCGTGCTCGCCGAGGAGCGCGGCCAGACGGTCGCCGTGACCGCCGCGGGGTCCGTCGGCGTGGACGCCGACCGCCTCGTGCTGCGGCGCGCGCTCGTGAACCTGGTCGACAACGCCATCAAGTACACGCCCGTGGGGGGACGCGTGGAGGTCACGGTGGGCAGCGAGGACGGCCGGCCGACGGTCGCCGTGACCGACACCGGCCCGGGGATCGCGGCTGCGCACCGCGAGCGCATCTTCGATCGCTTCTATCGTGTCGACACGGCCCGCGCGCGCGACGGCGCCGGCCTCGGCCTCGCGATCGCGCGGTGGGCGGTCGAGGCGAACGGCGGTCGGATCGAGGTGCGCGGCGCACAGGGGCAGGGCGCGACGTTCCGCATCGTCTTCGGTGCCCGTTGACGGCGCGGCGGTGGATCGGCTAGCCCGGGCGGCGTCATGGGCCGCAGCGCGCTCGGGCTCATCGCCGTGGCCGGGTTCGTCGCGGGACCGGGGCTCGCCTGGCTGCGGCTGGTCCCGGCGCTCGCGGGCTTCGCCGTCTTCGCGCTCTCGGGGCTTCTCGCGGCGGCGGTGGGTGTCGCGAGCCTGGTGCAGGCGGCGCGCGGGCGCGGCCTCACGGCAGGCGGCGGGCTCGCGCTCCTGGTGGCGGCGGCGCTCGTCACGGTGGCGGCCCGGGGAGCCGGGCTGCCGCGCATCAACGACTTCACCACCGATCCCGCCGACCCGCCGGCCTTTCACGCCGCGGCCGGGCTCCCCGCCAACGCCGGCCGCGACATGACCTATCCGGCGGCCTTCGCCGCGCAGCAGCGGCGCTGCTGCCCCGACCTCGCGCCCGTCGAGCTGCCGGCCGGCGTCGACGCCTTCGCGCGCGCCCGGCGGGCGGCCGAGAGCATGCCCGCGTGGACGGTGATCGACGCCGACCGGGCGGCGGGGCGGATCGAGGCGGTGGCGACGACCCGCCTCTTCGGCTTCCACGACGACGTCGTGATCCGCGTCCGGCCTCTGCCCGACGGTCGCAGCCGCGTCGACGTGCGCTCGAAGTCGCGCGACGGCAAGGGCGACCTCGGCACCAACGCCGCGCGCATCCGTGCCTACGTGGCCGCGCTCGCGGCCGGGTGACGCCCGGCCGCTACTGGACGTTGCGCGCGATGAAGTCCGAGATCGGCCCGATCACGTGGTTGGTCGCGTCGTCCTCCGCCGTGAGCACGTCGAGGTGCGCGTAGCCCTCGTTGACGAACACCTCGAAGCCGCCGGCCACGCCGCCGAAGGTGGGGAACGCGGGGTTGGGGGTGTTCGCGTCGATCACCCGCGGCGTCGTGCCGTCGCAGCTCCCCGTCGTGCACTGCCCGATGCTGCGCGCGAACGCCGTGTAGAGGCCGGGTACGGGCGCGAGGCCGTTCGTCCCGGAGAACGCGATCACCGGGACGTCGATCTTCGCGGCCTGCGTGAGGTTCTCGATGTCGCAGCGCCCGCGGCCGAGGGGCGGCGGGGCCGAGAGCTTCGTCGAGTCGAGGCCGATCGCCTGCGAGCAGTCGGTATTCGCCGCGCAGGTGGCTCCGACGTTGCCGACGGTGCACGTGCCCGCCGTGCAGACGCCCGCGACGCTGGTCGTGCTCGGGCCGGCGTTCGGGTAGTACCAGTCGGAGAAGTTCGTCTGCCCGGCGAAGAACGCCCAGAGCACGCGGTCGAGGCGGGTCACCTCCAGGTCCGCGCCCCAGCGGCCGCCGGGCAGCGTCGTCGGCGGCGGGCCGGCCGACGGCTCGGGCGTGAGTGGCCCGTGGAGGATGTCCTGCCACGTGAGCAGGCCGTTCACCGTCGGGCCCGCCTGGCCGACGGACATCGCGACGAACGGCGCGACGCTGGACGCGATCACCCCGTCCTTGTCGAGGAAGAAGCCGAAGGCGCCCTCCACGGTCGCCGGAGGAATGAATGCCAGCGCGGCGAGGTCGGGCACCTTCGCCCCGGGGTTGTTGCCCGGCGCGCCCTGATCCACCTGCTCCAGCACCTGCCCCGTGTTGAGGTCGTTGACGCTCTGGATGGCGCCGATCTCGGCCTGCGCGAACACCCGCGGGTTCAAGAGCCCGGGCACGAGCGCGTAGGAGGTGGTCGGCAGCGTGCACTTGGGCGGCCTCTGCCCGGCGCAGGCGCTGCTCTCGGTGGCGATGGTGCACGGCGTGGTCCCGTCGACGCAGCGCGGCGCGTTGTCGCGCACGGCGCCGTAGAGGCCGCCGTCGGCCTTGGCGATCATGCGGTCGAGCGAATCGTCGGTGAGCGTGAACGCGCCGCCGGTCGAGCCGCCGATACCCTCGAGGAGCACGAGGCCGCGGAGCTTCGCGTACCCGGGCTTCGGCTTCCCGGCGCAGTCCCGCCGCAGGTCGAAGTCGGTGGCCGCGTAGCGGGCGGCGAACCCCGTCCCCGCAGAATGTCCCCCGAGGAACACGTTGCGGCGCCGCGCCTGCTTGCGCGCGGCGGTGACGATCGCGTCGATGTCGCGGGAGAAGACGAGGTTGGTCCAGTTGGCGAGGAAGGGCACGTCGGCCTGGGCGTCGTAGAAGACGGCGCGCCGAGAGAGCCGCGGGTCGAGCGGCAGCCCGAGCTCGGTACCGAAGAGCCAGTTCTCGGCGAGGAGCGGATCGTAATCCTGCTCGGCGAGGTCGAGCCCGAGGGTGTCCTCGAGCTGGTTCGTGCGCCGGTCGACCGCCCACACCTCGAGCGTGAGCCCGTGGTCGGCCTTGGCGCGCACGAGCAGGTTCTGCGCCAGGATGCGGAAGTCGCCGGCGCCGCCCTCGAACCCGGGAACGAGCACCAGGATGGCGTCGGGCCGGCCGCTGCCCGCGGCGAGCTGATAGCGCGTGTAGCGCGCGCGGTTGAGCGTGAAGCGCGGGCCGAACTGCTCGAGGAGCTTCGGGTTGGTCACGCGCACCCGGGGGTCGCCGGGCGTGTTTGGCGGATGGGCGTGGCTGCGGATGTCGACGGTGGTCGCCGGCGGACAGAGGCACTGGAGGTTGCACTGGCCCGGGCAGGCGCTGTCGGCCGCTCCGTCGCACTGCTCGCCCGGCTCGACGACGCCGTTGCCGCACGTCGCGGCGAGCACCGTTCCCGCCGCGAGCTGGAGGGCGAGGAACACCGCCGGGATCTGCCGGTTTCGCATGGTGGCTCCCTTCTCGGGGCGGCGTGCCGCCCGAGGGCTACCCTACGGCAGGGCGGACTCCGTCGTCCAATACAATCTTCCTGGCGCACCGAGAACGCTTCGGTACGGGTCGGACCGAGGCGCGGGGTGAGGGGCTCCGGCGCGCCTCCTCGCCGACGTGGCGCGCGCGGCGGTCACCGCTGGAGCAGCGTCTGCGCTCCCTCGGCGAACGTCTTCGCCGCCTCGTTGTCCTCGCCCAGGTCGGGCAGGGCGAACGGCACCTCGATCCCCCGCCGGCACGCCGGGCGCGCGCTCATGGCCGCCATCCAGCGCAGCAGATGATCGAGACCGTCGACCCGTACCCCCGACCATTTGTAGGTCCGCACCCACGCCCAGTTCGCGATGTCGGCGATCGAGTAGTCGCCCGCCAGCCACTCGTGGTCCGCGAGCCTGCCGTCGAGCACCTCGAACAGCCGCCGGCACTCGTTCTGGTAGCGGTCGATCGCCGGCTGGATCTTCTCCGGGAAATACCGATAGAAGACGTTCGCCTGCCCCATCATCGGGCCGATGCCGCCCATCTGGAACATGAGCCACTGGATCACCAGCGAGCGGCCCTTGCGGTCCCCCGGCAGGAGACGCCCCGCCTTCTCGGCGAGGTAGATGAGGATCGCCCCCGACTCGAAGACGGCGAAGCCGCCCTCGTCGCGGTCGACGATCGCGGGGATGCGGCCGTTCGGGTTGATCCTGAGATACTCCGGCTTCTTCTGCTCGCCGGCGAGCAGGTTCACGACGTGGACCTCGTAGGGGATGCCGAGCTCCTCGAGGGCGATCGAGGCCTTGTGCCCGTTGGGCGTGGGCGCGGTGTAGAGATCGATCATCGAGCGATCCTCCTCGCCATGCCCTGCCACGTCCGGCCACACGAAGGAACCCCCGGCTTGCCGTGTCCGAGGGGATGGACGATACGGCTTCCATGAGCGACCTCGAGCTGGCCGACCTCAACTACCTCGAGGCCATGCGCGACCTCACCCGGCGCGCGGGCGGCACCGTCGTCGACGAGGACGGGCTGCTGCTCTACCTGGCCCCGCATCCGCTGCCCGTGCTCTGCAACGGGGTCTTCCGCACCGACCCGCGCGTGCCCGCCGCCGACGTCCTCGGCCGCGCCCGCGACTTCTTCGGGCGGCGGAAGCGGGGCTTCAGCGTGATGCTCCGGGCGCACCTCGACGCCGATCTCCGCGAGGCCGCCGTTGCCGCGGGCCTGATCCAGATGGGAGACATGCCCGGGATGGTGCTCGACCGCCGCTTGCCCGAGGTCGCGCCGCCGGCCGGGGTCGCGCTCCGCCGCGTCGCGACGGCCGCCGACGTCGCCGCCTACGCCGAGGTGATGTCGGCCGCCTACGCGACCTACGGCATGCCCGCCGACGTGATGCCCGCGCTCTTCCCGCGGCCCGATCCGCTGATCGGCCCCTACATCGTGAGCTACCTCGCGTACTGGGACGGCCGCCCCGCGGCCGGGGCGATGACCGTCGTCACGCACGGCGTCGCCGGCATCTACTGGGTGGGCACGATCCCCGAGGCGCGCGGCCGTGGCCTCGCCGAGCTCTGCACCCGGGCCGCGGGGAACGCCGGCATGGACCTCGGCGGCCGCATCGCTGCGCTCCAGGCCTCGCCCATGGGCGAGCCCGTCTACCGGCGGATGGGCTACGCCGAGGTCACCCGCTATCCGTACGTCGTGGAGGTGGGACCCTGGAGCTCGAGCTGATTCCGTGGGAGGGCGCCGCGCCGCCCTCGGCGGCGGCGCTCCGCGTACGCCTCGAGCGTGACGGCTTCGCCGTCTTCTCGTGGACGGACGGTCCGCGCGCGCACTACGGCGCCCACGCGCACGATCACGACGAATCGATCTGGCTCGTCGAAGGCGAGATCGGGTTCGCCGCCGCGGGGCGGACGTTCCGCCTCCGCCCGGGTGACCGGTTGGTGCTCCCTGCGGGCACGGTGCACACGGCCGACGCGGGACCGGCGGGCGCCACCTACCTCGTCGGCGAGGTCCGCCGGCGTTGAGCGCGGCGAGCGCCCGGTCATCGTGGATGTTACGCCGCGCGGGGGCTCGGCGAACACCGCGTCACGCAGGAGGTGGCGAACCGCGGTCGCCATGGGGCGCCCGCGGCGTGAGCAGGCCTTCGAGCTGCCGCCGGCCCGCGGGCGTACAGCAGCCCGCGAAGAGCGCGAGGACGGCGCGCGCGTGGGCGTCGAGGCGCGCAGCCGGGTCCCGGCCGGGCGCGGCGACGACCGCGGCAGGCAGCCAGAAGAACACCTGCGTGAAGAGCTGCTGCCGGAGCTCGGGACGGGCGCGCGCCGTCGTCTTCGGGTCGAGCAGGCCCGCGTCGATCAGGCTCTCGATCATGTGATCGACGCGCGCGTCGCGCGCGCGCTGCATGCGCCGGTGGAGGGCGCGGAGCTTCGGCGACGCCACGAGCAGACCGACGAAATCGCGCATCGCCCACCGATGGCCCAGATCGCGCCGCATGATCGCCCGGACGATCCGATCGACCGCGACGAAGTCGAGCGGTCCCGCGGGCGTCTCGAAGAGGGCGTTGTTTTCGGCGTGCGCCTGCTCGAAGAGCGCCCCGACCAGCGCCTCCTTGGTCGGAAAGTGATAGGACACGTTGCCCGGGCTGAGCCCGAGGTCCCTCGCAATTTCGCGGATCCCGACCGCACCCACGCCGCGCTCGTTGAACATGCGCCGGGCGTGGTCGAGGATCCGGCCCGCCGTTTCGCCCGGCCCTGATTTAGTACGTTGACCTAGAGGCATCGTGGGCCGTATAGTACAACGTACTAACAGGAGGTGCCACCATGGGCGATCGAGCCATCCAGAACCCCGTAACCGGCGAGCGGGCCGTCTTCGTCGAGACGTCGTGCGAGAGCAACGGGGCGCGCACGGTCGGCGAGGTCGAGGTCCGCCCCGGCGGCGGGGTCTTCGCGCATCGGCACGCGGAGCACGAGGAGCGCATCGAGGTCCTCGAAGGCGAGCTCGAGGTGACGCTCGGGTGGGTGAGGTGTCGGTTGCAGGCCGGCGAGCAGGTCGTGGTCCCGCGCGGGACGGTGCACGGCTGGCGGAATCTGTCGTCCGAGCGAACGGCCAGGTTCCGCGGCACGATGACCCCGGGGCATCCCGGATTCGAGACGGCGCTCCGCGTCGCGTTCGGCCTGGGACGTGACGGCGGGCTTCGCCGAAACGGCGTGCCCCGGCGCTTCACGGACCTCGCCCTGATCGCCGACTGGGACCCGTCGCTCCTCGACGTCGGTCCGCGTCGATTGCTCGCCCCGCTCATGCGCTGGACGGCGCGTCGCGCCGCGGCGCGCGCCCGCGCAGCGGATCTCCTCCGTCGCTACGGCGGCTGAAAGTGATCCCGAAGCTCGGCGGCGGAGGCGGTCCGGCAGGCGACGCTGCCGAGCGCACGAAGTCCCAGAGCGTCCCCGGCGGGGTTCGAACCCACGTTACCGGCGTGAAAGGCAGAGCGGTTGTGTCGGTACGACTACGTTTTCTCGGCGCAAGTCCACGTCGCTCCCCAGACCTTATGGTTGGCGTTCACCCGGCAGAAGCGCTGCCCGGGACGGTCCTCCGCCATGTCGTGGAGACGCACCTCGAGCGCTTCCTCGAGGCGACCGCCGCGGCCACCGATGGCACCGGCGTGCCGCGCTTCCTCGAGCGCGAGTTTCGGGCGTTTCTCGGGTGCGGCGACCTCCGGCGCGGCTTCGCCCGCGTGCGGTGTGACGGCTGCGCGTTCGAGCGCCTGATCCCCTTCTCGTGCAAAGGGCGGGGGGTTTGCCCGAGCTGCGGCGGGCGACGCATGGCCGAGCAGGCGGCCCGCCTCGAGCGCCTGGCAACGCTGACCCCGCGGCCGCGCATCAACGTCCTTCTCTACCACGGGGTGCTGGCCCCGCGGGCGCGATGGCGGGTGGCCGCCGTCGCCTATGGGCGCGGGGAGAGGGGTGGAGCCGGGGCAGCGGACCCGGCGCAGAGCGCCAGCCGATGGGCCGAGGCAGCGACGGCGCCCTCCTCCGGCCGGGGAGTCAGCCCCCCGGTCGGGCATCCGGCGTCCGCCCTGCCCCCTGTCGCTGCTCCCGGAGCTGATGTTGGCAGCCGGGAGTCCGGGGAGCGGCCAGCGGGCGCCTCGCCGGCGCGGCGCTGGACGTGGGCGGAGCTACTAATCAGTCCGTAGTATAGACTACAGAGGGAAATCCTGCTATATGCGGGCGCGTGACCGTCGATGGCCGGACG